>Ga0209648_10002188_pt1 | contig 16111 bp, 11 predicted proteins | sample GraSoi2013_115cm_FD_185830 | JGI IMG/M metagenome (GOLD analysis project Ga0209648, IMG submission 185830) | Grasslands soil microbial communities from the Angelo Coastal Reserve, California, USA - Sample 9_17_2013_115cm (SPAdes) (version 2) | ecosystem: Environmental > Terrestrial > Soil >...
ACAAGGCCCAGTATATCATGAAAAACAAGGCAAGGAACGCTATTCCATCTAACGGAACAAATGAAATTTCAGGCACGACCTGCTATGGAATCATACGTAACGAAGAGGTTTTTTCTCACAATGTTTTAGGGGGTTCTGCTCTTCTATGCTTTAGAGATGGTCCCGATGGGTACTTTGCGGCAGCGTTATCCTCAATCCCCCAAGGTCGCCCTACTTCCCTGGACTTGTAAATTGCCCCGTGGCGCAAAACTGACTTTGTACAGCTATCCTCTGCACACTACGTTCATAACTTGTATATAGTTCTCTTCCGCTTGAGAGGGGAGGGTTGCATCAAACGAGAGCAGGCAATTGTTGTGAGTATATGTGCCAAAGCCTTGCGCGGCAAGCTGTGAGCCATCTTTATTGGCTTCTCCCGGTGAAACAAACGTAGCAATATCCACGTTTGCGCCCGATGGATCACGCCACACAATAGCATTGCCTTCGGGGTAGTAAGTACAACACTTCCAATTATTGTCCCAGGAAGCGGTGCCCATCCGGATACCCGCCTGATTGAAGGCATTGTAAATGGATTGAGCTGTATAGGGGACTTGCACGAGCGGTGTGGACTGCGGCTGGCTACCATTCACAATCACAGTTGTAACAACCGTAGTCACAATGATCGGCTGTGTTGGCCTCGGTGTTGGCGCTATTTGAGAAGTAGGAGACGGACTGGTGCTGGTCGTTTGGGTAGTTGCGCGGACTACTACGTAGAGCAATGCTCCTCCTATGAGGATAAGCAAGGCGGCAATCACGAGAGCTAACGGGACGATAGTGCGCCCTGGCTTTGGTGCTTGTGGTGGCGGTGGCGGTACTGGCGGGGCGCCAGGGTACGGCGTGTTCGGCTCGTATGGGTTGTTATAGCTCGCAGGCCATGTTTGTTCAGAGTCTTCCGCTCCTTGCATTGGCTCTACTGGCTGATACGGACGTCGAGGGGTATTGGGATCAGGATACAAGGCCGAACTCCTTCACTTATTCACTGTTAAGCAAGATAACGAGGGGCATGTGCTAAATAAACTGTCACCAGGAAAAAGGTAACGTACAGAATGCAAACTTAGCGTAGATTGCCCGTCGTACATTAGTAGCAAGCAACTCTCACCAAAGGTGAAAAAAGTAGGAGCGCTATGCATGGCGCTCCTACTTTTTTGCTGATTTTTACGCTCGAATCTCCTCGAGCATCGAAAGGTTGACGAAGAGGTCACAACTCTGGCGTAGAGTAGCGGACATTGATTCGTCGAATGCCGCCACTTCGACACGCACACCATGGTCTGAACAGTAGTCGAGCATAGGCATAAAATCGCTGTCCCCGCTGACCAGTACGATACAGTCAACGGCCCTGCCATCCACGAGGCGCACGACATCCATGCACAGATCCAGGTCCAGGTCAGCCTTCTTCGCCCCACTGGAAAATGTTTTGTAGTTCTTGGTAGTGATGCGATACCCCAACCCCTTCACAGCCTGCAAGAACATCTGGTCGTCGCTAGGCTGCGGGCTGGTGGGACAATAGGCATGCGCCCTAACGAGACGGCGATTGCCACGCAAGAAGTCCAGCAACTTGCCAAAGTCGATAGTCAAACGTTGGGTTCGAGCTGAATAAAGCAAATTGGCAACATCTACGAAGACGCCCACCCGCTCAGTCGAAGGGATTGAAGGAAGTGAAACAGAGATGTTGGTCGGAACTTGATTGGTATGCCGTAACTCGGCCACCATGCGATCAGTTTGCGACTGAATTGCCTGCACAACAGCACTGGCAAGATGATTGACCGAGGCAGCCGATGAGGACGCCTCGTTATGTCGAATAGGAGTGGACGGTAGACGCTGCGCCTCGTTACGAATTGGCCGTATAGTGCGCGACATGGTACTGCCACGAGCAGGCGAAGGCTCAGGTCCCAGGAATGGCCCTGAATCATCGTTGCCATGATTCATCTGATTCAACGTATAACCAGACAGAAGGCTATACTGGCCTGCAGAAGGTGCAGGTTGTGGTACAGCGCCAGGGAGTACGGGGGATGGAGACGATGGCGTTTGTACCCCCGTCCCAGGTACATCCGGCGTCGTCGATTTCTCGGCACCTGGAGTATTGTTATTCAGCGCCGCGGCTGGTGAACTTGCACCGCCCGAGCGCCGTCTTCGTCGACGCCGCGAACTGGCGGCCCGTAATTCTGAATATTCCAGAGGAGGTAGGTCTTCAAGCGCAACTTCTGCCGCTTGCGGTTCGCCGGTCTGGGCACCTGGTGTGGCCACTTCAGCCACAGGTTCGATAGGGGTAGGTTTAATAGGAGTTGCCTTTGCTTTCTCGCGTTGTCGTTCTTGTCCATGCCGGCCACGGCCATCTTGAGCAGCCTTCCCTGGCTCCTTTACAGCCTCCGCTTCTTGCGTTGCCACCGCTTCCTGAGCAACCGGCTGTTTTGGCGTAGGCTGTTCAGTTGGCTGAGCTGCTTTTGTGGATTGTTTCGGCTGCTGCGCAGGTTGTTCTTCTCGCTCACCCACCTGTTCATTTTCTATGCGTGGTAGGGGCTGCGATGGAACCGGACTTACTTTGTTTTCTTCTGTACGCGTCTGTGCAGACGCAGCAGGTGCTGATGCCGTCGGCATTCGCCGGTCAAAACGGTAACGACGTGCCGGGCGTGGTTGCTCTTCCACGAGCGATATTTCCACAGGAGCAGGTTCCGTTGTCTCTATGGGAGTAACTCCTGCCTGACTTTCTTCGACAGAAGGCGAAGCCGATGGAGCTGCCTCCGCGATAGGTTCCTGCTGCACCTTCTCCTCTCCTACAGACACCTCGCGCTGCCGTGAGCCTCCATGACGCGGCAAACGAATGCGCGGTGCAGACCGTAGCAGTGGCGATACGGAACGCTCGGTCGAGGTGGCATCCTCTGTTTTGTTCTCAGACCTGGTTGCAGGTGTCTGTTGTTCCTCGATGGAAACCTGTTGGCTTTCTGGCACGATGGTAACCTCGGAGGGTTTTTCTACTACATTATCATTGCTCTCCATGGGCGTGATCGTTTGCGTACCGTCATAGCCATCTACGCCCTCGACAGCAAATGGCGTTCCTTCCAGAAGAGTACTCTCCCCAATGGGCGTATTCGACCAGTTAGCGATAAATTGACTTCCATCCTGCTCATCAGCGGCAATCAATGAAGAGAAAGGTTCTGCCAGCGTCTCTTCTAGAAGAGAACCAAACTGAGGTTCGGTTTGGCGAAATTCCTCGATGAAGTCAGTGAAAGAGCGTATCGCCTCTTCTGCAGCCTGTTTCTCAAATGTTTGGGTTGATATGTCCTGCTCAAGAGCAGGAATTGCAGCTTCAGCCTCTGCAGGGGTAGTGGGGGGGTCGGAGGCAGGTAATTGCTCAACGACGGTCTGATTGACGTCGCTATTCTCCGGTTCAGTATTTTGTGTTGTCACTAAGATCTCCAGTCTCATCAATAATGGACCGGAGCGCGGGCTACAGCCATAGAGAATATTCGATTGTAAGTGGTTGAGGCGAACTTCTGTTTGTACGCCAACGTCTCACGCTATTACAACGGGTGTTCGGGAGAGGGCAAAAGATTCAATCAGTGTTAGATTTTTAAACATCTTCTGCAACCTCTTTCACCAATCCGCGTTGTATGAATGGGCGGAACACGCGTCCGCCTCCACTTTATTCTCGGACAGGCTTTATGCTAGATGTACGACCCGGTCCGGTCTTGTTTGTCTATGCCGTTGTCTTTACTCTTGTTGTACACCGCCATTCAACGGCGGAACACTGGTGTGTACAGATTGAACAGAGGGCTCTCTTCCTTCATTCGTCCCCATTGGCATTTGCCGTTGAATTGAGTTGCTACTTTTCTCATTCATATGCCCGTCAGAGGAGAAGCTTTTCGCGTCATTCGTTGCCACGAACTGGCGGGTAGTACGCCAGATATAGACGATTCGTTGGACGGCTGTCACATTCGAAAAAATCGCCAGCAGCACCAATGCCCAAATAACGAAGCCAGTTAAGAGCCCAACAGCCAGTATGACGACACGTTCAGGGCGAGCCAGTAACCCGGTTTTACACTCTAAGCCTAACCCTTCGGCGCGTGCTTTCGCGTAGCTAACCATTAATGAACCGACCACTGCAATATAAATGAGTGTAATCATCCAGGGTTGCTCATTTCGAAAAGGCCAGAAGCTATCGTGTAGCCCCGGCACTTGTAAAGCATAAATGAGTAACCCAAATAGGATTATACTTTCTGAGTAGCGGTCAAGCGTCGAGTCAAAGAATGCTCCAAAGATCGTGGAGGCATTGCGAACACGGGCCATCGCTCCATCAAACATGTCAAAAATGCCAGCGAACAACACCAGCAAGCCACCAGCCAACAACCAACCTTGAGCGATTATAAAGGCTGTTAATATACTGAGCAACAGCCCCAACACGGTCAAGGTATTCGGTGTGACACCTAGTCCAGCTATCGGTCGCATAATCAGCGTTACGAACTGCCGAACCCGTTGCTGAATGTGTCTGCTAAACATAAGCCTATTGTATCACACTTCTAACTATTTGGACTAGCTCTTTTTGGCTTAGCCCAAGGATCCACGTTATGCCACACATTGCCGTCGATCGCTTCGACGCCTGTTTAAGCGATGACTCACCAGTCGCAGATATTCATTCATACGCCACAATTTTCCGCCAGGAGCACACATACCAGACTCCATAGTAGCACGCACCTCCTGTGCAGTCGTTCCTTCAAACCAGGTGCAGCCTCGTCCAATGGCATTCAGTGTATGAGCATCACTATTGCCAAGTTCGGGCCAGCCATATACCTCTCGGTTGGTTCTCATTGCCAGGCGATTTGCATAGATGCCACAAAAGCTGGCGTTCCACGTCTCTATTCCATCAAGCCAGACATTATTGGCCGCAAAAATACGGTCCAGTACCTCGCGCTGGCAACTATGGCGGAAGATAGGATTGAGCGGGTGAGCAACTATCGCCAGCCCTCCTTGCTCATGCACAAGGTCAATGCTGCGTTCTATACTCAAATCGGGCGGAATGCGTTTTTCAATGAAGAGCGCCAGCATATGCCCCTCCCTGGTGCTGATTTCCTCCCCTACAATAAAGTCAAAGCGATAATCACCCTTAACCCAGAGATCACGTGCCCGCAAAGCACCCTCTATCACATCATGATCGGTAATCGCGATAACATTCAGATCAGTATTATGCTCGACATGATGCAGGATTTGCTGAATAGTGCCAATACCGTCGCTATAACTACTGTGCATATGCAAATCAGCCCTGCCCAACATGCCTGAGTGATATGCCTGGCTCTGTGTCATCTGCCTGCGTTTTTTCAACATCGCTGTTCCCGTGCTTGGGTTCTTTGAGATGTCGATCGCTTTACTTTGTTTACTCGTAAACATGCTACTTCTTTCTAAAATTCTGGCGCGTAAACGGGGACGACCCCGCTATATGTCTGTCTCTACATCTGCGTTGTGAAGAGCGCTTCTACTAATCCTCCAAGCTCATTTCCGCTTCAATCAATGCTGCGCCAACCGGAAAGGATTCCAGTTTGTGGGCAGGATCAATTAGACCCTGCAGGTGTTGGATACAGAGTTCCAACCGGTTCGTATTGAGGGAACAGTAGACCTGGCGGCCAACACGGCGGGTTGTAATCAAATCGGCTCGCCGGAGTTTGCGTAGGTGCCAGGAAACCAGCGGCTGACTGAGTCCTAGCAAGTCCGTCAAAGCGGTAACGGTGATCTCTTTGTGCTGCACCAAATGATAGACGATAGTCAGGCGGGCCATATCAGCCAACGCCTTCAGCATAATTTTAAGTTCTCGCCATTCGTTCATCTGGTACCATATGCCCCTATTATATAAACAAAGCTTTTATAAAGCTTTGTTTATATTCTACCCTTTTGGCGACCAAAAATCAAGAGGAGGTTACTTTTATGAGGGGAATAGATGGGATTTTGGTAGAATATACGACTAGTAAGTGGGCTGCCAGAGAGTCGAACTCTGAACCTAGCGATTAAGAGTCGCTTGCTCTGCCATTGAGCTAGCAGCCCATTGATAACGTGGTAAAGAATACCATAATGGATCATCCTCGTCAAGCATAATGCGAAGGCGAACCACGTGCAGAGTGACCGTATGGGTTCCAAATTATCAAACTCGCTCGTTACATATTATGGAACAGTTAAAATTCATGCGCCTGGTATAACCATTGTTCCTTGCCAGGCACAAAGAGCTCTCTGGCACTTGTTCGATCGAAGACTCGCGACCCCAGGGCCGCACTCAAATTATAGATATTGAAGAGCATGGAGAAGTACAAGTACACCTTATGCATAGAACTTCATGGACTATTCGGCAGGTAGAAAGAAGAATAGCTTTTAGTCTCACATGGCGTCTTGGGACATTAGCCTTGCTGCTCGTGGCACTGTTGGCTGTTACCTTGCGGCAGGTACCTCTAGTACAAGCGGCAGGAGGAGATCCCATTATCCACTGGGACTCCAGCATGATTTATCCAGGGCAGAACCATGGCTATCCCTGGGGACCGGTCGGCGAAAACGCGATCGTACATGGAGCGAATTTTCCGCCAGATCAGCAATTGCGCATTACAGTTGTACCTGGGAATAGCAACAACGATGCTCTTATATGTAAACAGTTGGGCGTCACAGTAGGCACAGCGACAGCAAATAGTTCAGGCACTTTTGACCAGGCTTTCGCCTGGCCTACTTCTGCTGGGCAGGTCAACGAGCAATACAGCATTTGTAGTACTCGGATAACCAATGGGAGTGTAGCAAGTAGCCAGGATGATGGGCCATTTACAGTGCTGGCATCCAACCCACCGGTAATTGATATCTCGTCCATCAGTGTACGGGCTGGAGATACCATAATCGTAAGAGGGCACAACTGGGTACCACCACAGCAGGTCACCATTAATATCGCAGGCTGTGCAGCCTGTCAGCCTGGGAGTAGCGAGGTCACCAGTGTCAGTGCAACCTCTGCCGGGCTAAATAGTGGATCATTCAGGCTAGCAGTAACGATTCCGGCTTCTACAAACCCGGGGAAGTATGTTGTCGATGCCCTCACCTCGAGCGGACTGGAAGCCTACTACACTACCGGCGTCAAACACCTGATCATTACGGCTGCATCTGCTACATCGGGTCCAGCAGCAAATCCCTCGGCTACACCCTTGGCTACAACCACGCAGGTCGCAACCGCAGCCGTAACGACGACTGCTTCAGACACAACAACATCCGTCACCAATTCAGACTCTTCAGGCAACAATGGGAACAGTAATACACTGCTTATAATTGTGATGGCGGCAATTGCGATGGTCCTTTTTGCGATTGCAGGAGTACTTATCTTTATGTACATGCAGCGTTCACGCAGTAAGAATCTACCAGTTGAATCCTCTCAATACCTGCAAAACATGCAGCAGTACGGCTCATCGCCCAACTTTGATCAACCGCAGCCCATGCAGCCAGTGTGGTGGCCACAGTCCAACTTTGAGCAGCAAACACAACAGCATGGAAGCTACACATCCAGCTTTGGCCAGCAGATGTCGCCAAATTTGCCATCCAATAACTTTGACCAGGGTTTGCCTTGTATGAATTGTGGCAGACTATTGCCATCAAATACACTGATCTGTAGCGGATGTGGCGTGCAGCAGGTACAAACGCAGAACCCCTGGGCTGGCTAAGCAAAATCACGTTAGAGCGCTTTCACCTTGACACATTGCATCCCCCAGGGCGACCGCAAGGGTCCCCACCCCGCTCCACACCTCCCCCGCCCTTACTATTATCTGCGGCGTGTCACGATCCTCTCGTGCGGTCGCCCTGACCATGCCCCACAGTGTTGGAGGCCGTTTTCGCACGTCCAGGTGTTCAGCCACTGTGCAGAGCAGAGATGCCTTCCAAGCTCTGCTCTCGCCATCCGCGCTCTGTGCGGTTTTGCAGAGATGTGGGGCATGGTCAGGCGGTCGCCCTGGGGGAGGGAGAGCCCTTTCCCAGTGGGTCGCGATCAGTCGGGCCCCTATGTCAAATATGTCCGCTACTTGAAAATGCTGAGCGGCAGGTATGCTGACACGATCCAATTGGGCGCATCCACGATCTCGCTGATCTTTAAGTCTACCGCCGCGCCACACAAGCAATAGGCCTGCTCGCGCGTCATGTTGTGCTCGGAGGACAGGTAATCGATCATGTAGCGAATCGCTTGCTGGGAGTTCTTAAAGAGATCAGGGCCATGCGCAGTGGCGACGTAATAGCCACCCTCATCGGCGACAGTGAGTTTTTTGCCGGGTGCTGTGATGAAACGCAGTTCAGGAATGTTTGCACCTTTCTGCACATTAAACGTCAGGGTCACAGACATCCTGGTCTCAATGCCAGTGCCATTGACTTCACCGTCTCCCTGTGCCGAATGGCAGTCACCGCAGGAGAATAACGCTCCTGGTACCAGGACCGGGAAGAACACTCTCGAGCCTGGAGTAAGATGGCGAATGTCAATATTGCCAGCATTTTCGCGTGGCGGGATGGTCGTAAATCTTCCCGCTTCACGCGGCCCAACCCCCATCACCCCGCAGAATGGCTCGTAGGGAATTTGAATATCTGGCCTGAATTCACAGGTGGTCTCTCCCAGTTTATAGTGGTGCAGGTAAGGTTCTGGGAAGTCCTCGGCCAGCAATCCGAAGCCTGGGATGACGGCGTTCCAGCCCCACCCCTTATGTTTGATGCTGACGATATCGACCACCAGGGCATCCCCCGGTTCCGCGCCCTCCAAATAAACTGGGCCGGTAAGCGGGTGAATAAGGTCGAAGTTCAAGTTCCTGACCGCCTCGGACGTAGAATCAGGGACAACTTGTCCCGCGGAAGCCTCGAGGGTTTCGAACACGACGGTATCGCCTGGTTGAATGCGTAAGCGAGGCGGATAAGAATTGTCCCAAAAGGCATGAGTCTGGGTATCATCGAGATGATGGGTGACCATGGGTCACTCCTTTCTTTCCTCAAAGTACAATACAGTTCAGTAAACATTTTATTCAAGGCGGGGGCACCGCCTTCAGGCGCTAACCTACACCAGTAGGTGAAGCGTTGCCTGAGAAGCCCCGGCTTCTAGCCCGTGGGGAGTTGTCACTCTTCAACATATATCTTGTTGCTACTGGCCAAAGCTTCTGGACTACGTATACTCAGGAAGACGACGGCAATCAAGCCGATTACGAACCAGGCGGCAACGATAGGGCCAGCCAGGTTGAGTGGCGCTGCGGGCGCAGGTATAAACTGCGCCAGTATTGGGAAAATTAACACAATAAATGGTATCAGCGGCACAATGATATGCCACACAACGTTGAAATTTTCGCGCTGTTCGCGCAAGTAGAAGAACGGCACGGCCAGGCATGCCGCCATATACACCACCAGGATGGGAATGGTAATGACCGTTCCTATTAGCGCAAACGCTGTTGTAGGGCCATAGACAAAGCCAGGCCACAGGGTGAAGACGACCCCCACTATCATCGTAAAGATGATTGCGATGTCTGGAGTGCGGAAGCGATGACTAATATGGGCAAGTGGCCCGGGGAGAGTCTTGGAGCGCCCCATAGCATAGAGTACACGAGTGGCGGCGTTCACGCCAGCATTCGAATTCGCCAACGCACTGTTGAGTATCGCAAAAATAGCAATAAACGCAAAAATGCCCCAAACTCTGGTCGCCATCGTTCCCCAGGGATTCGTATCGTTGGGATACGTACCAATCTTATTGAATCCCCAACCGACTACCCCTGCATAGGAACAGAAGACATAAAAGATGCCGATGGAGACGGCAGCGAGGACGATAGCGCGTGGCACCGTGCGGCGTGGATTATGCACCTCTTCCGCCAATGGCGCTGACGACTCAAAGCCAACAAAAGCCAGGAAGGCAAAGATCATACCATGAAGTATACCTTGCCAGCTTCCCAGCACACTTCCAGATTCCAGGCTAGAAGCAGGGTTAAAGGTGGCTGCCGTATTGCCGCTGCCAGCGGTGACGATCAGCCAGATGGAAAGTACTACGAAGACAGTGATTTCAATGGCGCCCAGTATAACGCCTGCGTCCGCAGATACCTTGATACCAAAGTAGGTGAGGACAAAAACAATTGCGGCGAAGATCATTGCCCATATAGCCCACCCATTTGGCCCAAATGAGAGGTGGAAGTATTGATTGACAAACTGATCCGCCACCGGTCCCAATACAAGTAGCTGTAGAGGGACGACCAGGAGATAGGCCAGACTGAATAGCCAGCCCGCCATCCAGCCGGCTTGCGAACCATAACCGCGGCTGACATAGGTAAAGAAGCCGCCCGCCGATGGCATGTACCTCGCCAGTGCACCAACGTTTATGGCGATCAGTGTGCAGACAATGAGTGCAATAAGAACGGCAAGCGGCAAGGCTCCGCCTGCAAATGGGATGGCGGCCCCAAGACTGAATGCCACGGCAGAGGCGGGGGCCATGGTTGTGATAGATTGAAATAATACACCGGGCAGGCCGATTGCATTCGATCGAAGCGTTGCTTGCCCTGATGACGGGGATGACCTGGTTTCTGTTTCCATATGATTGCTCCTTCTCTACCCTTGAATGTGGGTAGAAACAGCAGGCAGGGGAAGTTAAGAGGGTACACGCTGCCTGCATACAGAATAGATAGGATGAATGCGGTTGATGGAGCGTAAATTAGTAACGCCGCCTACTAGTTACATACGTCTATCCGTTACGATGGAACGCTAAGATAGATCTACTTCTCCATCTATCTTTAATGATAAGTATAGAAAGAAAAAAAGCAAGGTATCTGTTGGATATAAACCATATATTACCCCTGGTGTGTTTCACTATAGCGGCTGAGTAACCCGGTTGAACGTCTACCTGCGCTGCTATTAACGGGTATCTCATCAGCCTCTACCTCCTCAGGTAGAGGGACAGTGGGCAATAAGATCGTGCCACGTATACGAAGGTTCGTCCCTATATTTGGTAATGATGAACCATCAAAAGAAGTGGTGGTCATGTTTTGTGAAGTGGATATGGCAGGAATATGAGGCAGAGAATCTGTGCTTGGAAGAGAAGCAGCCACGAGAGGTACACCCAGAGTATCCGTATCAGGTGCGTCTACAAGTTCATTGAAGGCATCGAAGGTACCCAGAGCATCCGTGTTCGGAGCATCCATATTTTGCCTGGGAGCATAGAAACTAAGTATCGTTTGCCTCTTTTCCCACGTGAACGCCCATACGACAATGCCAAGAGCGAGTAACAAGGCAAAGAAAATCGTGGCAAATTCGATTGGCAAAGGTAAAGTTGGCAGGGTATCCACCTGCCGCGCCATATCAGATTGCTGCGATATGTTGTCTGCACGGGTTCGGTCAGCAAAGGGGGCTGTATTGGTATGAGTGTTTGCCATTGAACTAGCAACCTGTATACCACGCTGCTGCACAAGGGAACTGGGTACCGCCGTGGGAGCAGGTGGCGCTTCGCCTCGATACTTCAATATGAGGGACACTACATGACCTGCCCATACAGGTGAGTTGGAGGTACCCACATAACGATACGAGAGAGCGTAGACAGTACTCAAACCATGATTAACATAGACGTTTCTGAGCATATGAAACCAGTAGACAATCGCGGCTGTATACGAGGGATAGATAGTGTAGCCATCGAAGGCCGAGGGATACCCAACGCTGCCACGCACACTGCCGGGGTTGCGATCAGCCAATCCTACGCCGGCAGCACCGTCATTCGTTTCGACCCACCACACTGCAAGAGCAAAGGCATCGTCGATATTTGCCTGGAGAGAAGCCTGCAACACTACCTGGCCCGTGCCAGCCATAGGGCTACCAAGGCGCTTAAATATTGCATCAACAGTGGCAGCAGGCAATGAGGGTTGACGAACAACGCTCAAATCTTCAGCCGGAATAGCACGCAGAGCGGCTCTTACAGAGGAAATGTATTGTGCTCCTGGATTTTGGAAGAGCAGACCAGCTAACATACAGAGGAAAACAAGTGTGAGAACTAGTTTCTCAAAATCATGACATGTGTTGCTATCTGTTGCCATTTGTAGTCCTTCTTTCTCTTTGACTCTCCTGAACAGATGTGCTACAATCGTTCTACGATGGCAGAGGTTCTGCTCAAAAATCGTTGAGCAGGTAAAAAGCAAGCGTCTATCTTCTATCCTCGCAAGCACCTCAGAACTGAGGTAAGCACTTTTAGCGATACCAGAAGAGTGATGTAAGTAGTCCCTGAATTCTTCGCTTGACGAAGACGAGGGATAGGGGGGCCAGCAGTTGCCCCTGGTCGGCTTGCCGCCCGAACGATGAGCTTGTGACATCATGTGTCATGACTCCGAGATACTGTAAAGCTAATAAGTATGAATTTGTTACGGTTCGATCCGAGAGTACCAACGAATTTTGGCTTATTGCTCATTTATAGATCCGATCCATCCGGCATTACCCCTCACGGTTCGGTCATTTTTTGGGGCAAAAATGAATTGCATTCCCCACTTTGGGGTAAAAAATGCCAATAAAATGGTGCTCATTCCCCACTTGGTCATGTTGGCTTGGACCGAGTGAATGCAAGTTCCATCAAAGTGAGATGTATCTCTCGTTTTTACGTTCAATGCATGCATTTCGTGAAACCAATTCTTTCAAACTCCTCAAAAAATAACCGAACCATGAGTTACCCATTATCGCTTTTTCTAAAATAAACACCCGGCAACGTCTAATTACGTATAGAGAATATATTCATCAGTATGCTGATAATAATCGATTGTAGCATATCAATATGATCTTGCTTCATAAATAACGTTTATCATAGGTAGTATCTCCCATACGTGGTATGCTATACTGTGAGGCGTTTGGTAGGTAACTTGAGAGAGGAGAGTCCGGTACCATTAACCGACGGAGTAATAATGGCAAAGGGAATACACAGACGGGGCAGTTAGATCCGCGTACCCTGTTACATAGGCGCTATGTCATTATGCGCGCAATCGGGCACGGTGGAATGGCCGCAGTGTATCAAGCCAATGATACCAAGCGGGGGGTTATCTGTGCTATCAAGGAGATGAGCCTCTCGAATGTACCCACTAATGAGCAACCCCAGGCAATTCAAAATTTCCTGGCAGAGGCCCGGATTCTTTCGCGTTTAAACCATCCCAATCTTCCAGCCTTTACGGATTTTTTCACCGAGGGCGCGCGTCATTTTCTGGTGATGGAATATATCGACGGCAGCACGCTCGAAGACCTGCTGGAGCGCAATAATGTTCCTTTTTCTGAACCTCGTGTGCTAGGCTGGGCCAGGCAGTTGTGCGATGTACTGGAGTACTTGCATAGCCAGCAGCCGCCGGTGATCTTCCGTGATATGAAACCTGGTAATATCATGCTGACACGCAGCGGGCGCATCAAGCTGATTGATTTTGGCATCGCTCGCCTCTTCCGGCACAGCGGTTCGCAGGATACGCAATTGCTTGGTACGCCCGGCTTCGCGCCTCCAGAACAATACGGCAGCGCTCAAACGGATGAACGTTCAGATATCTATTCGCTAGCAATGACACTCTTCCAGTTGTTGACTCGCTCGATTTCTGAGAATGGTTTCGGTCTGCAAAATGTGCACGCGAACTTCTCAAATATCTCTTCACCCGTAGCTCGCGCCCTTGAGAAAGCCACATCGTTGCGGCCAGAAGAGCGCTTTGAGAGCATCGTTGTCTTCCGGCGAGCCCTGCTTGGCGTAGGAGCGTTTCGCTTTGAAAGTGGAGGTGAGGCTACCACGCCTGAAGAACTGGCTGAATTATGTGCTCACTATCCCACCGAGGCGGCTGATTATCTATTCGCCGGTGAGATCGAGTCCTGGCTGACGGAGATTGGTGAGAACGACCTGGCGCGAACAACGAAACGCATTCGTGCCACGGTAGGCGATCCCGAAATGGGCGTCAACAGGTTTTTGCAGGTGATAATGGGGCCAAACGCCCAGACGCGCAACTATTCCCCTGCAGCAACACCTGGCAACGGCAATAGCGGGCAGATATCTACCAGTTCTCGCGTGAGTACACCTGGTTCCCGAACCAGTTGGCCAGGACGGTCACGCGATCCGGCTAATGCTGCAGTCGTGCGCCCGAAAGCTATCGATTTTGGAGAAGTATATCCCGGCCTTTCGGCCCCAATATTGCTAACAATTTCCGGTGTCAAAGGCGCCCTGGTCAGCGGAACAATTCACCCGGTCGAGTCGTGGATTGTGCTGGATCAGACAATCTTCGATGGTATGAGCACGCCTGTGCGTGTGCGAGCAGATAGTACGCGTTTACGAGGTTCCACGCATTATACGGGGACAATTATAGTAAAACCGGATAACAGTCAACAAGAAATTACCGTGAAGGTGCTGTTGGATGTGCTTGGCTTTGCCACGTCTGGCGGGCTGAGCCCTGTTGGGCAAACAGGATACTCGCAAGGGGCAGCAGTTGATGAGGACGAGGATGATCTGACATACCAGCAAAGCGCAACATCCACACAAAGAAGCACAATGGGCGTGTTTGGTACAGCGACTAGAAGCAGGAGCAATACAGCAGGTGCAGCGGCACAGGTAAATCAACCCTATGCCAGTGCGAAAGACAGCGAATACAAGGCAAAATACGGACTTCCCGGAAGCGGTGGATGGAAGTCGCTGCAAACTTCACCAAAGCAAGCAGCCAGGTTACAGACTGGTCTGACCTTCTTTGCTGCATGTATGCTTGCTGCTCTCTTCTACCTCATATCTTCACATGTCTCGCCATCCGCGCAGGCAGTGCTGTTACCTCCCAATCCCTGGTTTATAGGTATACTGGTGGGCCTGGTACTATTCGCCACGGCGGGAGCTGTAATTGTCAATTGGGGTAGTTCTTGGAGCACGCGAGAGACTATTAGCCGCGCTTGCACCAGTTTATGTACGTCATTACTGGTAGTAGCACTAAGTGAGTCGATCTGGCAGAATATATTAGCGAGTGCTGCCCCACAGTTACACTTAGTAGTGATGCTGCTGGTAAGCGCGGCTGGAGCGGCCATCGGAACTGCGCCCAGAGTGAGCGATTGGATGTTAAATAGCGGCATATGGGCATTGCAGCACATGCGCCGGCTGGTATTCGGGCTAGCAGTAATAGCCGGTGGGGGACTGGGCTTTGCTTTGACGAGCGGTATAGCCCTGGGCTGCTTCACTCCGTTTGGCGTGCTGCTGGGTGTAGGCGTTGCACTGGCATTGGTGCTGCGTCTTGACCGCCTGGTAAAACAGAAGTTACCTCATCCATGAGTATCCCCTTTCCGAAATTAGTAGTGGTGCTGGGACCAACTGCATCCGGTAAAAGCGGGTCAGGTATCACCCTGGCACAGTGTTTCCACGGAGAAATCGTATCAGCCGATTCCCGCCAGGTCTATCATGGCCTGGACATTGGCACAGCCAAGGTGACACCAGAAGAGCGAGCGCTCATTCCCCACCATTTGTTGGACGTCGTCGATCCTCGCGAGATCTATACAGTGGCACAGTTCCAACGAGAGGCCATCGCCGCCATCAACGACATCCTGGCGCGTGGCCATCAACCGTTCCTGGTTGGTGGCTCACCCCATTATATACAGGCAGTGATCGACAACCTTGAAATCCCGCATATCGAGCCGCAGCCCGAACTGCGAGCACAACTCGCGGCACGTCCGCTGGCAGAGCTACTCGTGCAACTCGAAGAGTTAGATCCCCAAAGCGCCTCAAGCATCGACCGCAACAATCCCCGCAGAGTGATTCGCGCCCTGGAGGTTTGTCTCGTTTCAGGTAGACAATTTTCACAGCAGCGTAGAGTGGCGCTGCCACTCTACCGATCTTTGTTGCTGGGTATAGAGTGGCCAAGGGAAGTATTATATCAAAGGATCGATGCGCGTGTTGATGAACGTATGCAGCAGGGAATGGTGCAGGAAGTGCAAAGGCTATTGGACGAGGGAGTGAGTCACGAGCGGTTAGAGGCACTGGGGTTGGAGTACCGGTTTATTAGCCGCTGGTTGAGGGGAGAATTTAAAAGTGAAGATGAGATGGTTGAGAGATTGAAGTATGCCATCCACGACTTTACGAGGAGGCAGTTGACATGGTTCCGGAAGGATA
>Ga0209648_10002189_pt1 | contig 16107 bp, 14 predicted proteins | sample GraSoi2013_115cm_FD_185830 | JGI IMG/M metagenome (GOLD analysis project Ga0209648, IMG submission 185830) | Grasslands soil microbial communities from the Angelo Coastal Reserve, California, USA - Sample 9_17_2013_115cm (SPAdes) (version 2) | ecosystem: Environmental > Terrestrial > Soil >...
TACCGCGATTGCCTGGCGATGCTGGGTGTTGATCCCGTGGCGGTGGCTGCCAGGAGGCTATTACTGGAGTCAAGAAAGCAACGAAGGATAGAAGAGGCAATAAGAGGAGACTGACATGAGCGCAACGACATACACATCACCAGTAGATAAGTTGCTTACTTTAGGCGAACCGGAGTTTGTATTGCCGGAAAAATGGCCTGACTATCTTGAACTTGGCCTTGGTCCAGAACATATTCCAGAACTGATCCGCATGGCAACAGATCGTGAACTACGCAATATCGAAGCTGAAGAAGATGAAGAAGAAGATCCCGAATTTTGGGCACCTATCCACGCCATACGTGCACTGGGGCAGCTTCACGCTGAGGCAGCAATTGAGCCACTGGTCAACTTGCTTCCTGAACTGAAAGACGACGAGTGGATGCTAGAAGAACTGCCATCGGTCTACGGCTTGATCGGACCAGCAGCCATTCCAGCACTTGCGGCATACCTTTCTGATTCATCTCATGAAATGTACTCGCGTAGTTATGCTGCAAATGGATTGGTAGAGATAGGTGAGAGACACTCGGAGAGCCGCTCAGAATGTATCGCAGCTATCAGCAAAGAATTAGAGGCATTTGAAGAGAATGATTATGAACTCAATGCTTTTCTGATCAGCGATCTGTCGCACCTCAAGGCAATAGAGACTCTTCCCCTCATTGAGCGCGCTTTTGCTGCGGATAGGGTTGATGAATTTGTGATCAACCTAGATGATGTACTTGTCAGGTTTGGCTTGAAGGAGCGCGAGGAAATTCAATTTCAAAACCCATTCGGCAATTTTTTAGAGAGACGTGGTACACCTTTAAAGCCCGAGCAGATTAGGATCGTACCACCGAATACACCTGATAATCAGCCCTTTGCACAGAGAGCTACAGGCAAGACAATAAAATTCTCAGGCAAGAAGGTTACGAAAAAGCATAAAAAGAAAAAGAGGTAACTTCGCATGCATTCACAGGGAGGGAGGTAGATCATGCTACCCCCTGTGCCCTTTTTACAGGTCTTGTGAAATTGCCAATCTCGACTTCGGGTAATTCCTGCTTAATTATCTCTATCATCGTACGCATACCCAAAGCCCTACCCATCGATTCCAGGGCTGGCATGCGCGGCAACAGCACTTCGGGGTCGATATTGAGGTTGCGCAATTGGATGAGCCGCAGGCCTGTCTCCTTCACGAATGAAAGTAGGGCTTCTACTTCGCGTTCGCGGTCGATCATACCTGGAAAGCAGAGCAGGTTGATGGAGCTATAGACGCCTGCATTACGCGCCCGTTTCAGTGACTCTTTGACGTCTTCAAAGCTATACCCAATGGGGCGGTAGTAGGCGCTATATGTTTCTGGATGCCCAGAGATGGTGCTTGCACGGATAGTATCGAGTCCGGCATCGTAAAGCCGCTGCAGCCAGCGTGGATTGCTGGCATTGGTATTGATGTTAATTACCCCTTTACCGGTACGTGCTCGCATGGCTTTAATCGCTTGTTCAATACGCCGCCACTGTAGCAACGGCTCACCCTCACAACCCTGTCCAAAGCTCACAATTGCATCTTCAGCCTCCTCAAGGTGAGGTATGGCTACTTCAAGTATCTCCTCAACGGTCGGAATAAAGGTCAGGCGGTCCTGTGGTGAGATCAGGTCTTCTTCTTCCTGTTTGGAGATGCAGCCAATACAACGCGCATTGCAGCCCGGCGAGACAGCTATCGCCATCTCCCAACGTCTGAAGAACAGGTTGCTGGCTGTCGGACACGAGTAATCGAGAGCGCAATGGGCGTGTTGCGCTACAACACGATTAGCGGGTAATGCAGCCTGTTTCTCACGCACCAACCCGCTTAATACGCGCGTGTTGAAAGCGCGAGGATGCCATTTGCGGGGATCGTCGGTTCGTAACGCTGCTACATACAGGCGACCGTTCATGCCGGCAACGGCACTGTAACCAAAGAAAGGTAAAGGCTCGGTATCTGGAACCTTTTCGTATGCAGGCAATAAAGTGCGCGTATACCCGATGGGCAGCAAAGCAGCAGCAGCCCATCCACGCGATCTGACGATAACCCGTCGCTCGCCCGAAAGCTTCTCTCCTACAGCGAGACGATCGGGCATCATCGAGAGCGTAACGCCATCGGGCAACGGAATAAGATCGGTGGATTCGAGAGGCTGATTGCCAAAAGCGAGGGCTCGCAAGCGCGGCTCCTCGCGTATTTCTCCCTCAGGAGTACAATATACGAGATGTGGAATAGTCATGATAATCCTTGTTACCAGCAAGCAGGCATTTTAAGTAGCCTGAGCAAATGAATGTACCTAGTGTACTGGAGGTGGCGTTATCGGAATGCGTGAGCCTGTAGGCATTTCGTCTAAAAATTCATCATCGAAGTACCTGGACAGGGTTGCTGTCTGCGACTGAGTGGTCACACGCTGCTCAAGTTCTCGAGTTATTTCGTAGACAAAGCTGAGCAATATATGTTCGCCACGCATACTCTGACATACATGACGAATACGCGGATGCTCCGACTCCATCCAGTCGTTGACCATAGCCTCCAGTGCAGCCATGCTGTCTCCGCATTGAGCGCTATCAAAGCCTTTGTACCTGTACACATCCTGATCCTTTCGACCTGGAAACATCATTAAGCCACCCAGACCAATTCTTCCAAAATGTCGAACGCTATTGTAACATTACAACAATTATTTTACCATACAGGCAATCATTCTCTGGATGAGGAAAGGAGTACTACCATGCAGCAAGAGTATCCCATCCTGGAATTCGATAAGGCACCTGAAGCAATCCTTGAACCAAAACGTCTTATCAGCCCTATCGATATACCCGAACACGCTGTCGCCTGCTTTTTTCAAGATGTGATTACCAAATTATCCCAACAACACAAGGCTACGGTCATCAAACACTTGAGAAGCGAGATCGGGACACATCCTATTTACGAACTTGATGTTGAGGGGAAACACCTGGCTGTCTTTCATCCTGGTGTCGGCGCTCCGCTCGCGGCAGGTTTGCTCGAAGAAGTGATCGCCCTGGGGTGCAGAAAATTCATCGCGTGTGGTGGCGCCGGCGTACTCGATGGTAATATCGCCGTTGGACACATCATTGTACCCACCACGGCTTTACGAGATGAGGGCACTTCTTATCACTATCTCCCTGCGAGTCGCGAGGTCAGTGCCAACCCGGAAGCCGTGGCAGCCATCGAAAAAGTGCTGAAAGCACATAACTGCGAATATGTGCTCGCCAAAACCTGGACAACCGATGGCCTCTACCGCGAAACGGCGGCAAAGGTGCAGCGTCGCAAAGCCGAGGGATGCATAGTGGTCGAGATGGAGGCCGCGGCATTCTTCGCTGTCGCCCAGTTTCGCGGTGTGCCGTTCGCCCAGTTACTCTATGGCGGCGATGATGTTAGCAGCAGCGAGTGGGATTCTCGCCTTTGGGATACTCATACCAACGTGCGTGAAAAACTATTCTGGCTTGCTGCCGAGGCCTGCCTTTTACTGTAGGCTATTAAATTACCTTAATTGAGCGCAATGGCGAGGCTCCGCAGTTTGTACCAGAAATTATCAAGGCTCTGCAAGCAGGTTTAGACAACTACAACACTGGCAAAACACGTGAAGAAAGAGAAACAAAGAAATGAGCACCACCTACACGATCACAGAAAAGACTGGTTACACCCATGCTCGCACTTCTTCTTCATTTGAGGAAGCTAGAACCTTTCAAGATAACCATTTTAGGCTAGATAAGGTGGCAGTGGTAGCAGAAGCAAACTCCATTTTTCGAGATGCTCATATGAGATATTTTCATGGGATCGGAATGCCGGAAATCGACAATGACTACAGCGATGAAGAAGAACTGGAATGGAATGCCTTCTTTGCTCGGCCTGATGTGCAAGCTGAATTGGAACGACTTGCCGAAGAAGCAGAGCGACAATCTGCAGCGGGAGAAACAGAAGAAGGCGGCTTTGCGATTGAGTGAAAAGTGTACAGTCCATGTATGAACTGGGCATTGAGCCATCTTTTTGGGCGGAATCTGCACTTGCTTGATACGCACATAGGTGATTCTGAGCAACTATGATGTTTTATACTAGAGATTAGCCTCTAATTTGTCTTTCAGCAAGGGTTATGCTACTATTACGTGGTGATGCCAGATGATTGTATTGGAGTAATGTATGGAGCAACAAGAACTACATGAACCAACCGTAAACCTACCCAAGGCTATTAAATGGATAGTTCCTGATTCTATCAGGACCGATCACGCTACTCATATGATAATACAGCAGCAAGGCTCTGAATTTACGTTTCTCTTTTTTGAGGCAACAACACCTCTTTTCATGGGTCCGCCCGAAGAGCAGATAGAAGCGTATAAAGCGTTGCCATATATAGAGGCAAAGTGTGTAGCTAGAGTTGTCATGAGTGCTGAAAATACAACACTTGGTGCAAATAACCTGATAGAAAGCATCAATCGGTTCAATGCAATGATGCTCCAGGAAGTGAAAGGACAGGAAAATGCTGGAACTTCAACAGATACGGAACTACCATCCACAAGCTAATCCTCAATCTTTGTTTGGGATGGCTTCGGGAGGCGTTGAGAAAGTAAAGTTTTCCTTTGGTGTGGTTCGTGACACTACGACCACACCTGACCTTCGTCCGTATTGGAGGCAAACACTACATTTTAAGTCACTGCCAAAGTTTGAAGCACTAGAACTCTCAGAGTCTTTGCTTACTCAGCTTGGCATCTATCATGCTACAAGTTTAGTTCATATACTAGACGAAGCAGTCTATTATCCGAGCGTGAAAAATCATATCATATCTATCTTGGTACCTTATATACATGCAACTCAAGAATTGGATTTTGACATACCTCCAATAACATCTACAGGAGTTATCGGTAGTGTTGTAAAGGATGAAATGGCACGACCAGGGGTTACTGATGTGCGAAATACATCATTCTTCCGTTTTCTTGACGAATTGGAGGCGAGGACATACAAGCCGGATGACATGGAAGATGAAGAGTAAGAAACTACATCGCGACAGATAGAGCAGCATAGTAAATGGCGAGCGGAAAGCATTGTTTATTTGTAGATACCTCTGGCTGGATTGAGGTATTCGGTGTAAAACGAGATTTGCATAAACAGGCAAACGACATATTGACTCAAGCCCTGGAAAAGGGTCGCCCAATTATAACGACGAATTATGTCATCGTTGAATTTATAGGGACCGCTCAGAAGAAATGTGGCTTTTATTATCGTGAGGATTTATTCAAGGCTTATAAGGAGATCAGAAATTTACAAGGAATCGAGATCGTACATATCAACGAGAAAATTCACGCTGAAGAATTAACCCGCCTCCGTAATTGGCCAGATAAGCACTGGAGTTTAGTTGACGCCACAAGCTTTAACGTTATGCGCGCCCTTAAAATGACCGATGCACTTGCTAAAGATGGTCACTTTAATGAGGCTGGATTCAATGAATTGCTCGGTAAACTTCCTGCGTGAAAGGCTTCTCTCCTCCTATTTTTTTGTCCTATTTTGTCGGCTGTTCAAATATCAACCGCTTTCCCATCGTCATCTGGATAGCCCTGATAGTATCTGCTACAACTATCTATAGAACCGACTTTGTGTGCAGAAAAGCCACTTGCACACAAAGTACCCGTTTAGACGGACTTTATGTGCAAAGCCTCTTCAACTCCTTCTTCCTCTAATTTCTCTTGAGCAGCGGCATAGATATCACAGCATGCTTACTTGTTTTTTAATGGGTTTGTCAAGTATATAATCGCCTTAAATATGAAACAAAAGTTACACCTGGACAATTGATTACTTCTCACCTAAACTAGTAGCAAGGGATATCATCCATATCCTATACCGTCAAATCGTGAGGGAAGTAATCATGACCAAGTACGCTTTTGTAATCGATCAGCGCAAGTGTATTGGCTGCCATGCCTGCACTGTAGCATGCAAGGCAGAGCACGACGTGCCCATCGGTGTCTATCGAACTTGGGTGAAGTACATCGAAAAAGGCGAGTTTCCCAACTCGCGCCGTTATTTTCTCGTCAACCGTTGCAATCACTGCGACAACGCTCCCTGTGTCGCTATTTGCCCCACCAAAGCTTTATTTAAGCGCAAGGACGGCATTGTCGATTTTGACTCATCTCGCTGCATTGGCTGTAAATCATGTATGCAGGCGTGCCCGTATGACGCGCTCTACATCGACCCTGACAATCATACAGCCGCAAAGTGCAATTATTGTGCGCATCGCACTGAGGTTGGTTTAGAGCCAGCTTGCGTCGTCGTCTGTCCTGAACAAGCTATCATTGCGGGCGATATGCACAATCCCAACACCGAAATAGCCAGGATCATCGCTCGCGAACCGGTTCGCACGCGCAAGCCAGAACAGGGCACGGGCCCCAACGTCTACTACCTGGGAGCGGAAGAAGCGGCCATCAATCCCGAACTAGCTGTGGAAGAACTGCCGCATATGACGATGTGGAGTACACTGCTGAAGCCCAATCATGATGATGAGAGCGAGATCGACAGAAGCAAGTCGCTGCGCACTCTCAAGACCATCAATCCACTCAAGCCTTATTCACCTGCCGAACAACAACGACGTGATCCCACTGAAGCGCATATCGTCTATGATACGCCCAAGAATAGCGCCCCCTGGGGCTGGAAAGTCTCGGCCTACCTGGGAACGAAATCGATAGGTGCAGGCACCATGATCGTTGCAGCGCTGGCCCTGGCGCTTTACGGATTAAGCGGTACACTGAGCAGCACCATGAATGCTCTGCTTGGTGTCGGCGCACCCATTATTGGCGGATTTTTTACTGCCTTGACTCTGGTATTACTCATCGCCGACCTGAAGCGCCCCGATCGCGCGCTCTTTCTGGTGACCAGGCCAAACCCTACCTCGTGGCTTGTATGGGGCGGCTACATTCTCGGCATCTTCGGCTTAATTGAAGTCGCCTGGTTTATTGCTGGTCTGCTGGGATCAGTAGACGTGCTGCGCGGGCTGCTCATCCCCGCCCTACTCTTTGGGGCAGCAGGTGCAGGTTATACCGCCTTCCTCTTTGGGCAGGCAGAAGGACGCGACTTCTGGCAAAGTCCGCTGTTACTGCCCATTTTGCTCGTGCAAGCCTTAATCGCCGGTTCAGTAGCATTGGGGTTGCTCTCATGGGCACTTGATGCTGGAAGCACACTGAGCAAATTGTTCACCATTGTCCTGCTCAGCGCGATTACTGTGCATGTACTCTTGATCCTGGTGGAGGTTTTTGGCTCGCATAGCAACAGTCACGTATCTACCGCCGCTCGTTACATGAGTAGAGGCGGGCTAAAAGACACCTTCTGGGGACCATTTTTCCTGGTTGGCTCAATCATTCCCATAGCAATGCTATGTATTGCCTTATTCGCACCGGCCGCACAACCTGCGCTGTTGGGTTTGGCCGGAATACTCGCGCTGGCGGGTCTCTTCGCCTACGAGCATTGTTTCGTGGTTGCCGGGCAGGTGGTTCCGCTGAGTTGAATCCCTGCAACCTGGGACCCACAGAACGCTAAAATCAGCGATACAACTGTTACAAGTGATACAAATCCAATTGGAGAATAAACGTATGACTGAGATACCCTTACAGCAGCACATCGCTCCGAGTGGAGAGAGTGGAGAGCAGATGACCGTGCGAGACCTGGCCTCGTGTCCACCACCGGACCGCTGGAACGATTGGGTCGAATATGATGCAAAAGCATGGCCGCGCAAAGTCGAAAAACACTACACGATAATTCCTACCATCTGCTTCAACTGCGAGGCCGCATGTGGCCTGATGGCTTACGTGGATAAGGAGACGGGCCGTGTCAAAAAATTCGAGGGCAATCCCTATCACCCTGGCAGCCGCGGGCGCAACTGCGCCAAGGGACCGGCTACTATCAACCAGGTCGATGACCCGGAGCGCATCCTCTACCCTCTGAAACGCGCAGGCAAACGCGGTGAAGGAAAATGGGAGCGTACCACGTGGGACGAGGTACTGGAAACATTCGCCAGCAAAATTCGCGCAGCTATCGTCGAGGGGCGTCGCGACCAGGTGATGTATCATGTCGGGCGACCTGGACACGATGGTTATATGGAGCGTGTGCTAGGCGCCTGGGGCGTAGATGGACACAACAGCCACACCAATGTCTGCTCGTCCTCGGCACGCTTCGGTTACCAGATCTGGTGCGGCGCTGACCGTCCCTCTCCCGATCATGCCAATGCGCGTTTTATTTTACTCATCAGTTCGCACCTGGAAACGGGCCACTATTTCAATCCACAGGCGCAGCGCATCATCGAAGGCAAAATGAAAGGAGCCAAACTGGCGGTCATGGATCCGCGCCTTTCGAACACGGCAAGTATGGCCGATTACTGGCTTCCGACATGGCCTGGATCAGAAGCAGCGGTACTGCTGGCAATGGCCCGCCTCATCCTTGTCGAGAAGCTGCATAACCGTGAATACATGAGGCGTTGGATCAACTGGCAGGAGTACCTGGCGGCTGAGTACCCCAACGAACCACAGACCTTTGACCGCTTCATCGAACTGTTGATCGAGCAGTACGCTGAGTACACTCCTGCCTTTGCTGCTAAAGAGAGCGGGTTGACGGAGGAGAGCATCATCGATATCGCCCGCCAGGTCGGCCATGCAGGTACTGCATTTGCTGCGCACACCTGGCGTGCCGCTGCCGCGGGCAACCTCGGTGGTTGGCAGGTTTCACGCGCCTTGTGGTTCCTCTCCGTTCTCACCGGCAGCATTGGTACTCCTGGTGGAACGGCCCCCAATACCTGGAACAAGTTTGTGCCCGCACCCTTTATCAAGCCCAGCCCATCAGAAATGTGGAATGAACTGCTTTTTCCCCTTGAGTATCCATTGTCAAACTACGAGATGAGCTTCCTGCTCCCGTACTTTTTACGCGAAGGGCGCGGCAAGCTCGCGGCCTACTTCACGCGTGTGTACAATCCTGTTTGGACAAACCCTGATGGCACCGCCTGGATTGAGATGCTGACCAACGAACAGCAGGTGGAGCTGCACGCTGCCCTGACGCCCGTCTGGAGCGAGACAGCCTGGTACGCCGACTATGTGCTGCCTATGGGCGTCGGCAGCGAACGTCATGACCTGATGAGCCAGGAGACGCACGCCGGTCGCTGGATTGGGTTCCGCCAGCCAGTTCTACGAGTCTACAAAGAGCGCAACGGAGAGCCTGTCGAATACACCTATCAGACCAATCCAGGCGAAGTGTGGGAAGAGGACGAGTTCTGGATTGAACTCTCATGGCGCATCGACCCGGATGGCAGTCTCGGCATTCGCAAGTACTTCGAGTCACCCTACCGGCCCTGCCAGAAGCTCACGATCGAAGAATACTACCGCTGGATATTCGAGAATAGCGTGCCTGGATTGCCGGAGGCGGCCGCAAAGGAAAAGCTTTCTCCGCTGGAATACATGCGTAAATATGGCTCCTTTGAAATTCCCCAGGACAAAGTGCCCGTCTTCACTCTGAATGAACGCGAGCTAAAACCTGCCGAACTGGAAGGCGCGCAGGCCGATGAGCAAACGGGCAAGATTACGCGTAACGGTACCCCTATCGGCGTGATGATTGATGGCAAGGCTTACGAGGGCTTCCCGACCCTCTCGCGTAAACTGGAGTTCTATTCTGCTACCATGAAAGAATGGGGTTGGCCAGAATACACTATTCCCAGCTACATTCGCAGTCACGTCCATCGTGCCAATATCGACCATGCACGGAGCGAGTACCTGCTCCTTCCCACGTTCCGTCTGCCCACGCTCGTCCATACACGCTCAGGAAATGCGAAATGGCTTTACGAGATTTCCAATGCCAACCCGGTCTGGATGCACCCCACCGATGCAGAACGTATCGGCGTGCGGACGGGTGACCTGGTACGTATCACCACGGAGATAGGATATTTCGTCAATCGTGCCTGGATTACCGATGGTATTCGTCCAGGTATTGTCGGCTGTTCGCACCACCTGGGACGCTGGCGGCTGTCAACAAGTCAGGGAACCGACCGCTGGGCCTCCGCATTGGTAGAGCTGAGTAAGGCGAACGAGGGTACATGGCGCATGCGCCAATTAGAAGGCACACGACCCTTTGAAAGCGATGACCCAGACTCAGCACGCATCTTCTGGCGTGAGGGCGGTGTGCATCAAAACCTGACGTTTCCTGTTCATCCTGACCCGGTCAGTGGCATGCATTGCTGGCATCAGAAGGTGACAGTTGAGGCAGCTCACCCGGAGGATGCATACGGCGACGTGTATGTCGATACCCGCAAGGCATACAAGGTCTACAAGGAATGGCTGGCAATGACGCGCCCGCAAATGCACCGGCCCGATGGCCTGCGCCGCCCACTATGGATGTTACGTCCTCATCGTCCGGTGGCAAGCGCGTTTAAACGGTAGGGCTATGCAACGAAAGGCCCTCTCTCGTCCCAATTGCAAAGGAAATGCTATTCGGTCATGTCTATTAAGAAGAGGCCATGAGTTGGGGGAGTAAAAGTGTGCGTTCCTCTCCCCATGTTCCTTCCCATTCACTTGTCTCCTCCCTTCCCGACTGTCTTAGCTCTTCATGCTCAACAGCTTTTGTAGCCTGCTTCAGCCCTCGCCTCGCGCAGCGCATCCGAACGGTATAGCCTTTGGCATCTCGTACCGTGCATTCGATTCCTAATACATAGTCCCCCCACGGTATAGGTTCGACTTTATAAGTGGCCCCAATACGCCGTAGTGCTTGAGGCAACATTGGAGCGATGGTGATCTTACCTACCTCTTCCTCACGGAGCCCCAACAGATAGCGTATCAGCAAGTGAACACTCAATGCGCCCCAACCATACCCCTCAATACCAGCATTCACGTAGTCAACTTCGCCCCATTTGCCTACCGTGATAGTTCTACGATACTCGCGTGTTACGCCTGGTAAACCACCGTGCTCATCCAGTTCACGACTATCTGTACTGCGGTATGAGGCATCGATATAGCGATAAGCCAGTTCAGCAGCATCGAAAGGCATCTGCGCGGCGGAAGCTGCCCCTACCAGCGTCATGACGACAGGAGGCCAGGAGAGGGGAGCCCAGCCTGAACTATGCATGGGAGGCTGCGCCAGGAACGGGCGCAGCTGCTCAACCTGACCCCAGCCAGCCACACCACAAAAAACAGGGGCCAGGTGCATCGCGTCTTGCTGCTCAGACCATTCGCCGGTGATTGCATCATAATCACGGAACCATCCATTCTGCCACATCTGCCGTGTCTTGACGGTAAATTCGTTGGCGATGTTCTGCCACCACGCGGCCTCAGCAGCAAAGCCGGTGCCGGTATCAGAAGGCGCTTCTTTCGTCAAGAGCATAGCCCAGCGAGCCAGTATTGCGGCTCCCTGGGCCATACTGGCCTGCAAGTCCACGGGACGTACGTGCTGGATGATGGTGCCGCCAGTCTGCTGCGGTCCAAAACGGCTGGAAACATCCTGGCCACTTTCCCAGGAACAGGCATAGACCAACCACCCCTCTGCATCGCGGCGATGGTCCAGCCACCAGCGCAAATAGGCTGCAGCTCTTGGGTAGAGACGGCGCAGCCAGCGCAGATCGCCCGTCCTGCGCATCAATTGGTCGCAACACCAGAGTGGGAAACCCCACTCGGGCGCGGTCCCGCAGATCTGCCCGTCGTCGGCGACCATGTTGTAGCTACCATCTTCGCGCATGCAGGGCAGGTTCGGGTGAGGAGATGACTCGAAGTGCCCCAGGATGACTTCGGCAGCAAGTTCAGGATCGGCGTAGCTGAGGAAGAGCGTATCCATCGCCGCTTCGGCCAAGACCTCGCGCGGTGCCTGTATCTGCATGCCATCGAACGGGTAATCAATCACCCCCACAGGAGGACGAATCGTCATGCGCAATGTCTCGAGGTCGTATACCAGGCCGCGTCGCCAATGTGCTGGCCAATCACCAGAAAGCTGGGGGGCCTGTTGCCAGAACATCCCATCGCCTGCGCGATGTCTGCTTTCAGACCCAGTGATGGCCTCGATCCCCTGCTGCCAGTTCTGTAAAGCCTGATCTTGCGATACGCCGCGCGTCAACACTCCGTGTAGGGTACAAGTAGATGATGCTGTTCCACCGAGCATGAGTTTACCAGGCAAGGCCAGCGCGCGCAACTGCCAGCCGGTATCAGGTTGGTGCTGCGCGATATTTGGCCGAGGAACACGCGTGCCCTGCGCCCATGCTGAAATATCGTCAAGTGTCACAGCATACCCCATATCTTCCCATATAAGTGAAGCACCATTTGCAGCGCGCGCGCCGTGCGTAAAAACATCACCTTCGCTGGCAATCCCCAGCATAGCATAGCCTTGCTTATGGTCTTGCAGCGCATACAGCCCATGTTCCCAGAGTCTGCTCGTATGCGGATTGTGTGTATGCAGGTGAATAAGATAGCAAGTGATCGGAATGGGGGCGGGAAACGTCGTCGACAACGTCAGGATGCAGCCCAGGGCATGTTCCTGCACCAGGAAATAACGTGCAGTGAGCGTGAGTTCATATTGGGGGACAACGCAGGTGTATTCGAAGCGATTTTTGGTATGGAGTTGGCTGTTGATTGTGCATTTATGGCGGCGGAAATCTTCGGGCGTGATGAGCACCAGTCCGTTGATGTTGAGTCCTATGGTGAGATGAGCCGTATACCGGAACTGATTCAAGGCATAGCTTCCCAGGTTCGGCACATGCCAGCCCATGCCGAGCGGCGGGATGGAGCGGAGAACGCCGCTCGGATTAAGCTTCCAAGAGTGGTAGGGATTATCAAGGTACCCATGAGGGGTAAAATCGTCACGAGGGATCGCCATGCATTCCTCCATCCTACTTGCTGTTATTTCTGATGAAGCTATTGTTATTGTTTCTACTCTTAAGGCAGTAGGTATCCGGCCACATTGTATGCCAGGGCAGCTATGGGGTCAAATGCATCAGGAATTTGAGTGGTGTCACTGTCACAATTCAGTGCTTGTGTAACTGCATGGTTTTACAGTAAAAAATGGTTGCGAAATTGTAACTGAATCACTGCATCCTTAATCGAATCTTTACCACTTTTCCATCCACCCGTAACCCCTGCATGGTCAAATAGAAAAGGCAAAACATTCATTTCAGCCTCAATAATGCAAATGTGACTTCTTCAGGAAACTAAGGGCTTTGAGCAAACCTATAAAAATATTGACAAGCACTCTTATTTTTGCAACACGTGTGGCATCATCAAAATCACCAGTAAAGTTTATGCGATTTACCTCCAAGCACGAAAAACTGTTAGCTGTGATTACTCTTCTCATTTTGTTTCTCGCAATTCCGGCAACGGCGTTGTTTTCTCTGCAACAGCAAATTCTTTTGCTGCATGCAGCAGGAACAACATGCAATAATACCGGAGTTACCAAAAACCCTGACGGAAGCTATTCGTTTGCCCGGTTGCATGTGGATACTAATGGCAATGTGGTTGATCAGAATAATTGTGTCATTCATTTGTTAGGGCTTAACCAGGGGTGGTTAGCATCCGGAAAGACCGGCTATCCATCGCCTCAGGAATGGGCGTCATGGAAACAGGTATTGCCGTATAATATTGTCCGAATTAACTATAATTCCTACTATTGGAATCATGACGTGTTTGTTCCGGATAAGAATATGAATTTCCGGGCGGTCTTGCAAGATTATGTAAAAACTGCGGAAGCAAATGGATTTTATGTTGAGCTAGATACAGGTACGCAGCATCCTGAACCTCCTTGTGGAGGAAGCGTGACGTTTTGCAGTTCGCAAGATCAAGGGGCAAAAGATTATGCAGCCGATCCTGATTGTACAGTTCATCCAACAACGTGCGCGGAAGTAGTTGAACTTCCATCGTACCCTCCAGATGGAAATCAATCCATTAGTGACCTGACCAAACTCTATGCCAATGATCCGGCAATGATCTTTGACGTCTGGAATGAGCCAGGCGATGGTAATTTCAATACGCTGTTACCAAATAATCAGTTTTTTCCAGCAATGCAGAACAGAATTAATATCGTCAATACCAATGCGCCTAATTCGTTGGTGGTTGTTTATGCCCATAGTTTTCCCAAACTTATGAATGGCACGTTCCCTGCCTATACTGGGAAAAATATTATCATTGATTTTCATTCTTATAGCACAACGCAAACCGTTGATCAGCATATTCCTAATATTCAGTTTGATCAACAACATGGTTGGGGGACGATTATCAATGAGTATGGTGGGACAAAACTTTCTGCAAGCGAACAGCAAGTGATGACAACGCTTGCTCAGGAATATAATATAAGTGTACTTTTTTTCACTGCCGATAATCTTAGATCCAGCGGAAATAATCTTCCTGTGGTGTTGAATGCCTTGGGAACTTTGGTACAAACAAGTTTCACGACAATCTTTGGAACTGTACAGCCTACCCCTACCTTCACCCCAACACCGGCACCGACTCCAAAGCCGACTCCTACCCAGGTAGGAGGTTTCATCGCTGACGATACCTCTGTCCGTTCCAATCAAACCTTCTGGGGTAAAGCATCAGATGGACAAATATGGGGAGGTGACGTGAGTTCAAACAAGGTATTCAGTATTCATAGCAATACCGGACAGGAATATAACGCAAATAACAGCACGTATATTGGTGTTCTTGGACCATCGGTAACTGACGCGGAAGTACTTGCTAAGGTCAAAAGTACCAGTGTATCATCAAACAACAATATTGGAGTGATCCTGCGTGAAACCAGCACGAATAACTACTACTATGCCTATCTTAACGGGACACAATTAGTGGTGAAGAAAATAGTTGCCGGGACAATGACCGTTTTAACAACGGCTTCCTTCACCGCAGTTAATAATACGTTGTACGATATTCGTTTCAGGGTTATTGGTTCGACATTATACGCAAAAGCATGGCGGAATAGTACTTCAGAGCCAATTGGCTGGACAACGAAACCAGTAACAGATACATCCCTTTCAGGATCCGGAAATGCAGGAATCCATACAGTTGAACAATCAGGAGTGACGATCAACTATACCTTCTTCCAAGCAACTCAACAACCATAAGCGAGATTGAGCCTTTCGTCGAGACTGTTTATCACTTTGTAGCAAGAACAGAGATGTTCTTGTATCACCCCTCTTTCTTCTAATAGTCAGCAGGTGTGTTGCGGATGACGATCAGGCTCACAATCTTGCCGTCACGAACGCTAAAGTAGTTCGACAAGATCAGGTCACCAGCAGGCAGATTGGTTTTGTCATACTCGCCGTCGTAGGCGCCACGGACGATCGTGTCCCCATAGTGGTCGACAACTTCACGGACGTCAATGGTCACCTTATCACCAACCATCTCTTTCTCAACCCAACGCCTGATCGCGTCAATGCCCCAGAATTCTCGGTGATTGTCGTTCACGAAGGCATCGTCTGCAAAGGTCGAGACAATTGCGTTCGTGTCAAAAGCGTTCACCGTCGCGATGTGTTGGGCAATAATGGGGTTCAAGTTGTTCGTCATGAGGTTCTCCTTTTGGTCATCTTCTCTTTTTCTCTTGCGCTCATCCATGTGGAACGCTCTGAAGAGAGTATCGCGTATCCTGTGAGAGGAGAGTCAAGAGGCGATTCTTGGATTGACTCTCCTGTACGTGGAGAGTGTATACTCCTATCTATGAACGACACGCGAACACATGGGGAGTATCTCTACCTATGAGCGATGCACTGACCATTGGTGACTTTTCCTTGATTACGCACCTGAGCATCAAAACGCTCCGCTACTACCATCAGGTTGGGCTGCTTGAACCGGCTGAAGTAGACTCAAACACGGGATATCGATACTATCGCGTGGAACAAATCCCGACCGCGCAAATTATCCAGCGGTTCCGGGATCTCAACATGCCCGTCGATGAAGTGAAGGCAGTGCTAGCCGCACCGAATCTCGACACACGCAATGCGCTGATCACTGCACATCTGAGTCGGTTAGAGGGGGAGCTTGAGCAGACTCGCCAGGCGGTGATGTCGCTGCGAAATCTCCTTGAACCCGCGCTTGCTCCGATCTCAGTGGAACACCGAACGATTCCAGCAACTCAGGCGG
>Ga0209648_10002190_pt1 | contig 16104 bp, 19 predicted proteins | sample GraSoi2013_115cm_FD_185830 | JGI IMG/M metagenome (GOLD analysis project Ga0209648, IMG submission 185830) | Grasslands soil microbial communities from the Angelo Coastal Reserve, California, USA - Sample 9_17_2013_115cm (SPAdes) (version 2) | ecosystem: Environmental > Terrestrial > Soil >...
TCCTATTCGCGACCTACGACGAGAATGGCGCAGTAATGTATTCGTCGGGTGTGCCTGGGGGCGCCGTAACCGGCGCGACGTGGTCAAAGAAGCCGCCATTCTCGTCGTAGGTCGCGAATAGGACCATCTTTGCCCATAGCGCTGGATTCACAGTCAAAGCGCTGATAATCGCGGACAGCGTGTTCTCCCCAAAGAGTGAGGGCGCTGGCGGGTGATCGGAGTCAACGATCGAGGCGATCACCCAGGAGACTTGTGGCAGGTTTCCCGACAACGCATCCACCAGAAAATCAACCGGAAACTGGGGCCCGAACGCGTTCTGGTAGAGCGGCGATGCGGGGTCCTGGAAATTCTTGAAGTACGACAGAACATTGTCCGAGAAAATGCTGTTCAAGATATTCTGGTCAGGTGACGAGTAAACCTTCCACGAAATTCCCCGAGCCTGAAGCTGTTCGGGCACCGTCGTATAGGTGAGTTTGCCGAAGAACGACGACCGATTTGCAACCAGCGTTTGAAGTAAGGGTCCGCCGTTCCGTCCAGCCGGGTCAATGGAAGCCGCCATGGTGTAGAGGCGGTTCGGATCCGTGGGGCCGATTACCGAGCAGAAATAGTTGTCGCATATGGTGAAGGCGTCAGCCACGGCATAGTAAAAAGGAAGGTCTGCGCGAGTGTAATACCCCATGGTGAGGACAGAATCATCGGCATTGATCGGGAGGCGAGAGGTCACAAAGCCATCCATTGCGCCGTTGTCCCAGCTCTGATGCTGTGGCACCCAGTCGTGCGTGATGTCGTGGGTACATGCTGCGTTCGTCTTGGAAGTGTCGAGACGGAATGGCAGCAATACGCCGGCCGGCGGGTTCGTGGTATTTGAGGGTCGGATTGCTGGAATGCCGGACTCTGGTCGGAGAATCCACGCACGCCGCGGTAGCTTCCGAAATAATGGTCGAAGGAACGATTTTCCTGGATGAAGATGACGATGTGCTCGATGTCAGTCAATTTGGAGCAAATGGATGGAGGGGAAGTACCTCCACTGCCGCATCCAGGCAGAAGCGCGGCCGCGACCTCTGCTGCAGCCGCGGCGGCGCCAATTCTCAATAATTCTCGACGGGTAACATTCCCGGAAGGCATGTGGGGAGCTCTATCCCCTTCCTTTCACTGCGTTGGATCGGCGAAGCTGACCCGCCACCCGGCAACTTCCTATGTCAGGCCGGTCCTGTGACGAATCCTCGCCATTGCAGGAACGCCGCGACCTGCAGAATTCCTGCGCGAAGTTAGATAACCCTCCTGCTCGGCTGCCTTCGATGTCAACCGAGATTTCCTTTTTGACCTCAAAAACGGCAAGGAATATACGCCCGTTTTGCCCGTCTCCGTCGAAATTCTCAAACGACGGAGGATTCCAAAGCAGCGTCGTCAAAGGCACACGTTAAGTCTTAAGGAGTTAAGACTCGATTGTCAAGTGGGATCAGGCGGGCTCAGCGTTCTGACAGGCACGGCTTAACCGGGTTTTCAGAGCCGTGGGTTCGTAAGGGTCTACAGCAGGTCCCGCAGGCATGACGGCCGCAGTTATTTCAGGGCTCCTTTTCATGCTCGTGGCCCCCAATCCGCAATCCCATTACGGCGATTCCAACCCGAACTACTCTTTCTGCCAGATGGCCGATTTTCGAGGCTCTGTTGGCTGGTGTGTGTGGTGGGGACTCATCCCATATGGGCCCCCTAGACCGAGATTCTGTATCCAATCCACCGCTTGAGCGAGACGCATCGGGGGATACAGAGGCCGCGGGCTCGGTGAACTGGTAATTCTGGACCACAGGTCGACTAGAGAGTACGGGGAGATTGATCGGGAATTCTAGGTCGGGAGGAGCGGATCGCGAGTCTAACGCAGGTAATGTTGCGACAGACGCGAAGAGCTTTTGACGTTTTGAAATTCGCTTTCGGTTAGTCCTGGCAATAGTTCGCGCTGAGCGTGGGAAATGCTGGAGCTCTGCTGCATTTCGGGGAGCGGACCGAGAAAACGTGACCGCGATCTCAGGCACCAGCCACACCACAAGGCCCAGGGCAGCGGTAGCCAGCAATCCGACAGCGGCTTTCTTGTAGCTGGAATACGGCCCCGTTTTGCGTGACATCAGGGCTCGAACTCTGGCCGCGAGCAACGACGGCGGCGACGAAAGAAAATCGACCGGGCCCGCAATGTCCTCCTCAAGAAACCACCAGTTGGCCAAAGTCGTAAGGCAGCTGGCGTACTCGAGCCGACGTTCATCCGAGCGCTCCACCACGTCTTCGTCGCAAACTAGCTCGCGCTCCCACCGCAGACGGCGCCGCGCAAGCCACCCCGCAGGATGAAAGAAAACCACGTAACAACCGAGTGTCGCCAGCCTGTCCCACAGATAGTCTCGCCTGCGCACGTGCGTCAATTCGTGCCGAAGAATGTAGACGAGTTGCTGAGCTTCTAGCCGCGGCAAGAGCTCGCTCGGTATCAGGACTTTGGGTCGCCACCAACCGGTAGCCGCAGGCGAGCGTAGACCAGGCACTAATCGCACTTCGCACTGCGGAGCGTTGGTGCCAGAGCGGATCAATTCAAACAGAGATGAAAGTGCCCCAGACGGCGGGTGTGAAGCCCGCAAGAGAGTCCTCAGTTGCCAAAAAGGGCTGCAAAATTGCAGCAACAGGAGAGTGAGGACAGCCACATATACCCAAGGTGCACGCGATAGGGCCGTCGTAAGAGGAGGGACTAAAGCAGAATTGAGCGGCCACGACCAATGTGGAGCCGCGACAATCGGAAGGCCAACACCATCCGAGGCAAAAAGGGCTGACAGACTTGGCAGCAAGAGCAGCCCCAACCAAGCCGCGACCATCCCTCCCAAAAAGATCCCGCATAGCCGAAACCGGACGTGGGAGTTCTGGATCAACCTACACAGGACCCACAAAAGCAGGTACGCACCCGCGGACCGAATCAAGTACGTTAACCACAAACTCGCAAATGCCAATGCAGCCTCGCTGCTCATATTGCTCCTGGGCGTGTGAGGAGTCCAAGTGCCGCGTCCGTCTAGCACTGCTCCTTGCGTCGATTTCGGATCAAGCTTTCAAGTTGGCGCAATTCCTCCGGCGCGATATGCTCATCGCTCAAGAGTTCCATTAACAGTTCCGTCCGCGAGCCAGTGAAGTACTTGGCCACCAAGTGACGAATGGATAACCGATGGACATCGCCGCGCCCAACCAATGGCCGGAACAGGAAGGCCCGACCCTGCTGCTCATGATCTACTAGCCCTTTTCGCTCCATTATCCGCAGCAAGGTCTGAACCGTCTTGTAATTCGGGGGCGGATCTCCGCCAGAAGCTTTCACAATGTCATCGATGGTTCCCTCGCCAATACGCCATAAAATTTGCAGCAAGCGAAGTTCGGCTGGTGTCGGAAGTACCTTCTTCTTGCTTTGCCGGGTTTTTCCCATCGCGGAGATTGTGCGACGGGAGCCCCGCAAGGTCAACAACCTTTGAAGTCTCGCCCGCCGCTTAGACCCGGGTTCCGTTGGTGGTAGGAGATCCCAGGTCGGCGAGCTCCTAATTAATGGGCCTAGAGACAGACCTGCAAAATCGCGACAAATTGCCAACTGGCGCCTTCTTTACGCTTGACGAGGAAGTCTTAACCATTTAAGACTAGATTAGGGCTGACGCACTCGAAAGTTCGAACAACACACCCTCCCCCAAACCGTCGCGAGCTCGCGGGAAATACGTTAGCCCTGTCGCCCTCCTGCCGGAATGTGGTGGCTCGCCGTAGAAGCAGGAAGCAGTAAGCAGCCTCGTGGTGAGGGTTGCCGACCTGCTAAAGGTCGATGATCTGGTCCGGGCATCGATGGCCGTAGGCAGATGGATCGGTCGTTTTCGAAAACAGCCCAACACGCCTCGCCGCTGGCCCTGGCCGTGTTGCGCAACCGGGAAATAACGCAGCGCTTGTGGGTAAATTCGTTCTTCTAAACGCGATTCGAAGGGGGTTAAATGCGCAACAAATGGCGCAAATTCAAACCTGATGCCAAGAAGAGCTTCCTTGCGAAACTCTTCGGGCCTTGCGGAGCCGGCAAACACGATCAGTGCGCCGTAGAACTTGCGATGTATCGTTGTTCGTGTAATTGCCACTACCCCAAGTCGGACGCATCCGAGGGAGAAAGGCAGCCTAGCCAAAGCGTCGCATCAGGGAACGCGACCCAGCGTCAGTACCCCAGGAAGAATAACCTGAAGTCTTACTTCGCATACGAGCGATCACGAACTCACTTGGACCTTTCGTGTATGGGTGCGAAAGAACCGGATGGAGTTCTTGGTAAGCACAACCAGTCCGGGCTTGGGGAGACCACTGGAGACGAAGTGGGATGGGAAGGCGCGCCAGATCGGCTCGAAACGAGGCAACCGAGTGTCCGATAGTATATGAAACGAATCAGCGCTTTCTGGCGACCTCTCAGCGCGCTTCTGCTGGCCTTGCTAGTCTTCCAAGGCTGCAACGCACTCAATCTCTTGTGCGGAAGTGCTCGGCCAGCCCCGATCATTGGGTCTCTTTCTCCCAGCACGATTACGTTCGCTGAAGTGCAGCAGGGCTTTCTTCTCACTGTGAATGGTAGTCACTTTGTTTCGTCTTCTGTCGTGGTCATCAACGGGACGACGCTAAGCACTAAGGTCACGAGCACTCAGCAGTTGCAGGTCACGATCACGACCGCCTTGATCTCCGCTCCTGGAACAGCAAGCGTGACGGTCAAGACTCCGGGCGGGACCTCGGGCGATCTTGGCTGCACGAGCGGTGGAACCAGCCGCGCCCTGGTCTTGACTATCACTTAAGCAAAAGCAACGGGCAAATGGGGGATTAACCCCAAATGTCTTCCAAGATCCGCGGTATCGAAATCCCTTAATGTGATCCGAGTCTGAATGACGTGCTTCGGCGGGTCCTGATGCTTCTGTGTTGAACAAGAAGAAATATGCACAGCGTAATCACAAGTCTTCTGGACTCTTATGGATACGCCGTCCTTTTCCTTTTGGTTGGTCTAGAAAGCCTCGGCATACCTCTTCCAGGAGAAACCGCACTAGTCACAGCCGCGGCTTTCGCTGCGTCAGGTCACATGTCGATCTATATGGTCGTCGCGACTGCGGCCGTCGCCGCAATCGTGGGTGATAACGGCGGATATTGGATTGGCCGCAAAGGTGGGCTTGCCCTGGTTCGGCGGTATGGGCGCTTCTTGCATCTCGACGAATCAAAGATTCATCGTGCCCGTGATTTCTTTGAACGCCATGGCGCCAAAACTGTTTTCATTCGGCGCTTCGTTGCATTGCTGCGCACCTGGGCCGCCGTCCTCGCGGGAGTTGGCGAGATGCGATACAGCACTTTCATGCTGTACAACGCCCCAGGCGGCATCACCTGGGCTGTCATCTTCGGTACCCTCGGCTACATTTTTGGGCGCAACCTGCCGAAGCTTGAGCATTATATGGGCCAGGCCAGTCTCGCTCTGGTCCTTCTAGGCACCATAGTGGTAAGCCTTGTTCTAGGCGCCCGCTGGTTTAAGACACATTCTGATCAACTGGCCGAGCGAGTGTCGCGTGTCGCCGATCAAATTGCGCATTCTCGCTTGTTCCTACGCTTTCGCGAAAGTCATCCTCGGGCATGGGACTTCATCGTTCGACGGTTTGAGCCGGGCGAATACCTGGGTCTGCATCTCACATTCGGCCTGATTATCAGTGCGGTGCGTTATGGCTTTTCGGCCGTGCTCTGGCGCACGTAGACCGCAAAGTAGAATCGATAGCTGTCGGCCCTTTTAGCGAGGGCACTGAGGGCCGCAGCATGGACGGTACGATTCTGTATTTCAAGTAGCTGTTCGTTTTCGAAACGATAGACAACGCGGAACAGTCCTTCTGGCGTTCCCGACACGACAAAAGAACGAGCACGATCCTCTGCCGTTAGGCGACTTCCAAACGAGGCTGCCGAGGCATTCTTCGGTTCGGCCTCAAGTCGAAAAATGTGTCCAAGAAAAAGCCGAAGACGGATAAGCGCGTGGGCGACTGGCGGAAGCCTGTTGATCTCACCATCGGCTGCGTCGAATCTGTCCTGATTCGCCCGGCGAAGAAATTCACAAAGGGTAACGCTGTCGCGGTGCGTAGGTAGGTCAACCGCCCAGACGTCGTGCAGTGGGACGTCGGCGAGAAACGTATGCACGCGAAGCGGTAGCGCATAAAACTCCGTTGGAGAAATCTGCGGCATCTCTTATTCTTAGTTCCTATATAGTTCCACTCGAACGCCAGAGTTCAGCGAATGTGATTTTCACAAGGGATCCACGGCATCGTTCGTATCAGCGGCGGCTGGCAACTTGGCCCGTAGTGCAGTGCTCAGCCGGACATCTCCTGTGCCGGGCTACCCATCGATATCCCGCCTGCATCACCGACATCATTCCAGGAAACCTGGCTATCCACATCAGCGGCCACGCCCACCACAACTCTCGCGCCACCGCCAGCAGGGCGCTTACGCCGATGTAGCGGCTGCCATTGGTCCGCACAAAGCAGATCGCACGCAGTAGCTCCTCCTGCGAAAGGCCGAGCAGGCTGCCCACTCGCGGGTCCTGCAGAGGGGCCACGGCCAAGCCGCGCCGTTTCATGGGGCCCATCAACCACGTTGCAATCCCCGCGCAGAACTCGCACTCCGCATCAAAGAAAAGCCATCCCCGGGCGTGCCGCCCCTTGCTATCCGTCATTTCCGACGCGAGTGAGATCACCCCTGCCTCATTTCACAGTTGTTTCTTCCCTACTCCCAAAAGCAACTTTAGTTTTCCGCGCAGGCGGGCCATCCCCTTAAGCGCGCCCGTCGGTATGCTCACGAATTCTTCGAACAAGCCTGACGTGGTGCTAAGGAATTCCAGCATCTCTTCCAAGCGTTCCCTGGTGTACGCGCCTCCCACGCCGGACTTCTTCAGTTCGCCCACGCACTCCTGCAACACGCGCAGGGTCGGATCGATCTCCCGCCGCTTCCGCTCTTGCGAGACGATCCGGAAGATCTCCCAGACGTCCTTCACTGACTCGAAATGATCCCTGCGGTCACCAAGCACGTGCGCGACGCGTACGATCCCCCAGCCCTGCAGCTCACGGAGGCTGGTGCTCACGTTGGACCGAGCCACCGCCAGGGTGTTTGCGATTTCCTCGGCATGCAGAGGCTTTGGTGAAACGAACAGCAAAGCATGCACCTGGGCTACCGTACGGTTGATACCCCAACGAGTGCCCATTTCGCCCCAGTGCAGGATGAATTTCTGTTCGATCGGTGTGAGCGGCATAATGATTTCTGTTATTTCTGTTTATACAGAATATACCGTATGAACAATACTTTGACAAGATCTTTGTCGATCAGTCTTGTGAAAGCAGATGACGATTTCGCATTGTCGCCTACTCGGAAACTGGGTCGAAAAGGTTACCTTTCGGCGCAGCGAGGGGCAAAACGTATGAATCCTCCGTTCGCCCCGCTCGGACCCAAATACCATCCTGCTTGGCGTCTGAGCTATCATTTCGGCTGCCATGTCGTTCACTTACCTCGCAAACTCAAAAGGAATTTGGGGCGCCATGCCGAGGGGAGCGCGGTTGCAATTCTTGGCCGCTGTTTCTCTCACATTCTCCGGCGTCGGATTTTTACTTGACTTGGCTAATCCGACCCCCGGCCGGTCCGCACACATACTTTTTTTAGTTTTCATGGGTGGTGCGATAGGTGTTGCGTACGGCTTCTGCTTCATGCGAGCGCCCAAATTGGTACCGGTCCTGATAGCCGTCCACTTGGCCTCGGCCCTCGCTGTTCCAAAGCATCTGGGGTCTTTCGCGATAGACTGGGCTCGAGTCGCTAACACCGGGGCCGGAGTTGATGAAATTGGTTGTATTTTTGCCATCTTGCTCGGCTATTTCTTCTTCTCTTTCGAGCTACACCCGAACCACCTAAAGCGAACAACGTAGGTTCAATATCGTTCGAAAGAGGGAATTGAGGGTACGTTCGGATGTTTGCGAGCCCCCGCAACCAAACGAAGTTTCTGATCTGATCGGTCGGTGGCCCCTCCAGTCTTATCGAGGAAGTAAACCCAAGTGAATCTGTACAAGAATCGTATTGTTCCATTGACGCGCGGGCCTTGCGGAGCGGACAAACGCCATGAGCCTGTGACATCGGGGAGAACAGCACTCGATTCGGTCACCCAGTGCATAAGAAGTCTCACGGCCGCCCATGGAAGACATATCGGCGGACGTCACAAATGCCCAATCCAGCCGCATTGTGTCCGCCCCCGCGAATGGCGGCGACATGACCTGCGGAGAGCGTAAACCGGAGCCGAGAGAGCAGAGCGCATGATACGTGCTTCGGTTGCATGATGATTCAATGGCGTGTGCACTAAGCAAGGTTCGCCACGGCACGACCTATTTTGCTTTCGTTTTTCGAACTTCCTAGGATGATGACATTCAAGAGCACGGTCAGCGGTGCCACACCCGCTCGGGCTTGCTCGGTGCTGGTGCTCCACTTCGTGCGGATGGAGCGCGAGCACGCCGGTTGATTGCGAAGCCCGGCGTTTCAACTCTTAACCCAAAATAAGGAGTACCCCATGCGAGCATTCGTTTCAATCTCGATGATTGTGATCTGTTTTACCTTGTTTACCTCTTTTCCTGCCTCGGCGACATCCGGCTTTGATGGCCCCGCAGAATTGCCTCATGTCACCGTCGCGAGTTCCATGGCGGACACGCCAACTCGGGGAAGCATTGTTGCCGTCAATGCCGGTGGCGATCTGCAGGCCGCTTTGAACAATGCGTTCTGCGGCGACATCGTCGAACTTGAGGCGGGCGCGACCTTTACCGGCAAATTCATCGTGCCGGCCAAAAGCTGCGACAACAACCACTGGATCATCATCCGCACCAGTTCTCCGGACAGCGCTCTGCCTGCGGAAGGGCAACGCGCGACGCCATGCTACGCCGGGGTCGCGTCTCTCAAGGGTCGGCCGCAGTATAGCTGCGCCAATCCAAAAAACGTGATGGCGAAAGTACAGACTCAAAACCAAGGCAACGGTCCGTTCCAGTTCGCCAGCGGCGCCAACCATTACCGCTTCATCGGTCTGGAAATTACCCGCCCCACCGGAACCCCGGGTCCCGCCGGGCTGATCACGATCTCCGGCCAAGGTGGCACCGTGGATCACCTCGTGGTGGATCGCTCATGGCTGCATGGAGCGCTTCAGGATGAAACTCACGTCGGCGTGAGCGTGAGTGGCATGACCAACGTTGCGGTGGTCGATTCCTATTTCAGCGATTTCCACTGCATTTCACGGAGCGGGGCGTGTACCGACGCCCATGCGATCGCCGGAGGCGTCAGCAATACTCAGGATGGCCCCTTCAAGATCCAGAACAACTTCCTGGAAGCCTCGGGCGAGGCCGTCATGTTCGGCGGCGGAGCCGCCACCTTGACCCCCACCGACATCCAAATTCTGAACAATCACTTCTGGAAGCCGTGGCAGTGGATGGCGGGCAACCCGAACTTCATCGGCGGACCGGACGGCAATCCCTTCGTCGTCAAGAATCACCTGGAACTCAAGAATGCGGTTCGCGTGCTAATTGAGGCGAATCTCATGGAAAACAACTGGGGAGGTTTCAGCCAAGACGGCTCCGTCATTCTGCTAACCCCCAAGAACCAGCACACCCAGAGCGGCTCTAACGTTTGTCCGCTTTGTCAGGTGACCGACGTCACGATCCGCTATGTACACATCTCGCATGCCGGAGCCGGAATCCAGATGGCAACCGCCATCTCCGGGAACGGCATAGACGGAGCCCCAGCGCTGGCCGGCGCTCGCTGGAGCATTCATGACGTGGTGATCGACGACCTCAATAAGAAATACGTCGGCGGCGGCACTGCCTTCATGATCATGAACGTTTGGCCCAAGAACCCGCTCAACCGCATCACCATCAATCACGTCACCGCTTTCCCGGACGCCGACGGCCACATGATGGAACTGGGCAACCTGTACTACAAAACCGCGCCCATGCATGACTTGGTCTTCACCAACAACATGGTGGTCACCAGCCCACATCCGGTGTGGAGCACGGGAGGCGGCCAAGCCAACTGCGCCTTTTACGATGTGCCCGTGACCAGCATAAACCACTGTTTTACCACCTTCACGTTCACCAACAACGCCCTGGTTGCAGCTCCGCCGGCGTTTCCTCCGTCAACCTGGCCAGCGAACAACACTTTCCCGCAAACTATTGCGGCTGTGCAGTTCGTCGGCTACAACAACGGCGATGGAGGAAACTACGAGCTTCAGACGAACAGCCCTTACAAGAACAAAGGCACCGACGGCAAGGACCTCGGGGCCGACATAGTCGGACTCAATGCCGCCCTGGATAACGTCGAATAACTTGCTGCTTTGACGGATTTACAATCGAGGTCCGCGGCGAAAGCCGCGGACCTCTTCTTTGACAGACTAATCGCCATCACCAAAGCAAGAAACTTTGGGGCGACGGGCGAGCACGCTAGACCTTCCTCACACTGTCAGTCGTCGTGCCGTTCAGCGAAGCGAACGCGCGGTGATTGAAATGTCCGAACGCTGGGTTGTAAACCCTAAAGTTGGCATCAGTTCCCGCGAAAGGAAAATGCTCGTTCCAAAAACCCTACCGTGGGTGCTCATCAGAGAGTAGATTCCGCTCGCGTGCTTGCTTGAGCACAGCTTGGAAGAAGGTTTCGGCCATATCTCCATGGAGCAAGCGATCGGGGTTCTTGGTGAACACGGTCACGTCCCAAATCCCAAATGGGGATCATCGCATAACGGAATCTTTTGGCGAGGAAGGTAGACCGCCATGATCCTGTGACATCGGGGAGAACAGCACTCGATTCGAACACCAATTTGCTAGGGATTTATCGCCCTAGTAAGGACCGCCAAGAACAAGCTCCAAATGGAGCGGCCCCTTCCGACAAGCCGACTCCCCGTTACTAATCTCCTGATGGCGGGATCATACATTCCGGATTGCCGACAACCCATGGGTTGATTGGTCTTGCTGAACGGCAAAGACCACCCGTGGCTCTCCTCGGTACTCCGCCGCCTGCAGCGCACCTCGCGTTTCTGCTCGCGTGCAGTTTATACTGTTTGACGCCACCGTCGCCTTCAGACTAGAGCCTGAAGAGTAGATTCCTTTCCTCGTCGCCAGCGTGGTTCTTGTCCGAAGCGGTGCGCGGTCAGCAATCCGCCCAGGCATCTCAGGAGATAGCATGTCCCACACAATCGAAATCCCTCGGACCCAGAAGTTCCGTATCAACGGACCTAAGCCGGTCAGGTGACCGGGGAGGTGCTGCACGTGGACACTGCGCACGTTGAGAAATGGTGACCGCCGAAGGCTCTCGGCTGGTCAGCGCCGAACAGCGGTTGAAAGAACTTGGTATTAAGCTCCCGGTGCCCCCTGCGCCGTTCGGGATCTATATGGAAGCGGTGCAGTCAGGCAATTTGCTTTTTCTGAGCGGGATGCTTCCCACGGAAGGTCGGGTCGCCAAATTCATTGGGCGAGTCGGCGCGGAACTCGATGTAGACGCTGGACGCGAGGCGGCGAAACTCGCCGCGCTCAACGTCCTTGGGGTCGCGCGGCAGCATTTGGGATCGCTCGACAAAGTTACGCGGATCGTCCGGCTCGGCGTTTCGGTGGCTACTTCGGGAGATGTCCGCGATCAGCCGAAAGTCGCTGACGCCGCTTCAGAGTTGCTGCAAGACGTCTTCGGAAAAGACAAGAGCCCTTGCCGCCTAGTGTATGGCGTCGCAAGCCTTCCGCTCGGCACCCCGGTTGAGCTGGAAGTCATTTTTGAGGTGGCGGGGCAAAAGAGGCTCCGTGATAGAGGATTGCTAAACATTACGTAGGAAATGTCGGTTATCGCAGAAGGAAGAATCAATTGCGAGCTTGGTGTACGAGCTCGCATAAGCGGAGCCATAGGATGAGTCTTTTCACGTTGCCCCGATGGACCCGATGCTTGCACGTTTCCTTCATAGCATTGTTGGTTTCTGTGATGCTCGCATCATTTCAATTGCTGGCCCAAGCCCATGGAAAGGAACGTCCCATGAAGTATCCGACTTTCTATCGCACGACACAGATCGATGGGCTATCCATCTTCTACAGAGAGGCCGGCCCGAAAGACGCGCCGACGCTTCTCCTGCTCCACGGACTTCCATCATCATCGCGGATGTTCGAGCCGCTCTTCGCCCGGCTTTCCGATCGCTATCACCTGGTCGCGCCCGATTACCCCGGCTTCGGACATAGCGACTGGCCAGACCCGAAGAAGTTCGCGTATACGTTTGATCACTATGCGGAGATCATGAATCACTTTACCGAAGCGCTCGGGCTCTCGCGCTGCACCATTTACATGCAGGATTACGGCGGCCCTGTCGGTTTTCGCATGGCCTTGGCTCATCCGGAGCGCATCGAGGCGCTCATCGTCCAGGATGCTGTCGGGCACAACGAAGGTCTGGGGGCGAATTGGAAGACGCGGCGAGCCTTTTGGGCCGATCGCGCGGCCAACGAAAGCGCGCTGCGCACGAATCTCCTGTCGCTCGCGACCACGCGCACGCGCCATGTCGGAAACGATCCGAACGTGGAACGCTACGACCCTGATCTCTGGACAGATGAATTCTATTTTCTCAACCAACCCGGCCAAGCCGAGATTCAAAGCGACCTGTTTTACGACTATCGAACCAATGTGGACTCCTATCCGAAGTGGCAAGCATGGATGCGCGCCAAGCAGCCGCGCCTGCTGGTGATCTGGGGCAAGTATGACCTCTCGTTCGATCCCGGCGAACCGGAGCGCTATCGCAAGGATGTACCGAACGCTGAAGTTCACGTTCTCGACGCCGGTCATTTCGCATTGGACACTGCTGCAGATGAGATCGCCGCATTGGTCCGAGCCTTTGTCACTTCTTCACGCGGGGAGTTGCAGGTGCGGCGCGCCAGCTGATACCGCTATTGAGAACGCAGGTTGCTTATCATCGAGACGTAAGACGGCTATGGGGGAGCGAAATTCGAAAATCGTTCTGCTCACGCCAAATGAGAGTTCGCAAGGCCGGACTGTGACCAGAAGCAGGCTAATACTGTGTAGGAGACTCCGGGTCCCATGTCTTAAGCACGCCTTGGGTTGCAGTAAACTTACATGAGACTTGTGCATCCACTAGCAAGAACAGGAAGAACCGCTTAAGATGTCCAGTCCCTCTCTTCCCGTCGCAAACTGGCACGGCATCCATTAGGTACGAGGTTCACGATGATGACGAACGCAAGCCCAACGCAAAATGTGGCCAACCAACTGCCCGCGGCAAATGGGCTGGCAATCGTTCGTCTCACGATCGGCGCAATGCTTGTGTGGGTCTTCTTCGAAAATCTGGGAAAGGGTCTCTACACTCCAGCGGGCTACGCAGGCCTGATCAACTATTACATAAAGGCGAGTCACTCGCCGGCCGCGTGGAAGGCAGTCATGGGTTTGGCGGCGAGTCACGCCGCGATGGCGGCGCCCTTGCAGGGAATGACAGAAATCTCTCTCGGGATCCTGCTCGTCGTCGGTCTGCTGACGCGCCCGGTCGCCTTTGTAGCGTTTCTGTACCTAGCCAGCCTTTGGATGTCTGAGTGGGGCACCTCGTGGATTTGGGAGCTACTGGTTCCGGTGCTCGCATCGCTTGCGCTCGCGGTGGGGCGGGCCGGTCGAGCGTGGGGCGTCGACGCCTTGCTAGCGCGGCGCCGGCCGTCCTCCCCATGGTGGTGACTTGAGCCAGGGTCAAGTGCGAGTGTCCGTCGTCATTCCTACGCACAACGAAGCGCAGTCTATCGGCCGCGTCTTAGCTGATCTCCCGGCCGATATTGTCACTGAGGTCTTGGTTGTAGATAGCAATTCAACCGACGGGACTCCCGAGATCGCCTCAAAGATGGGAGCCCGCGTCCTCCACGAACCTCGTCGCGGATACGGTCGCGCCTGTTTGACCGGACTGGCTGGTGCAAGTAGCCCTGACGTTGTGGTGTTCCTCGACGGCGATTACAGCGATCGACCGGCTGAGCTGCCGCTTCTCTTGACTCCAATCATTGACGGCCGTGCCGATATTACGCTGGGTTCGCGCCTGGGGAAGCAGAGGATTCGTGGGGCGTTGCCCTGGCACGCCGCGTTTGGTAACCGCCTGGCGGCTGTCCTGATCAGGCTTTTGTATGGTCTAAGGATAAGCGACCTCGGACCGTTCCGCGCCGCGCGAGCAGATGTCCTTCGCCGGCTTGAGCTCCAGGAGAACACGTACGGCTGGGCGGTTGAAATAATTCTAAAAGGTACGCTCGGGGGATTCCGCATCGTTGAGGTGCCGGTGAGCTATTATCCGCGCATTGGAAAATCGAAGATCAGCGGTACGCTCACGGGTACGGTCGGAGCGGCGTGGTTCATCCTTAGTCTGATCGTGCGCTATTATGTCCGGAGTCGGAGAGCCGGGTCACCACGGCCAGCGTAGGTCTTGGCATAGCAAACCACGAGAAAGGTCATGCTAGGAGCTTCTGGGTTCGAGCTCAGGCCGAAACGAGTGGGCGAGTCCTTGAAGATCACTTCAGCTATGCCGACTTCCCGGTACCTACCCCGGTTCAGTCCTCCGGAAGCCAGTCGATGGTTAACCCGAGCACCTCGGCAATGGGCTTCCCAGGGTGCAGGATCAACTCGTTCTTGGAATGGTCGGGGATCTCTTGTGCCCAAGGAAGCAGGTCAGCCTGGAGCGGGTTGATGGCATACGGGTTGTGTATCGAGAATGGTTCAAGAGTCACAAAGTTCCAAGGTTCCACCGTCGACCAGACGCACACTGCGCTGACGGTTCGATGAATCGACCGTCCGGAGGTAACCCAAGCACCGTTGCGAAGGCGGTCAAGTATCTGCTCACGGTTCTGTCCCAGCCTCACCGTCGCCTGACCGAAGAGCCCGTTTATCACGTCGTTGCGGTCGATTCGATGCGAATCCACGACTTGGATCGCGTGCACGAAAGGTAGAGTCAGCGCTCCATAGCGGTCTTTCTTGCTGACCGCCTCTTTGAGATCGCGGTCCAGTTCCAGCGTTCGCACTTTGCCATCCATTGTCATTCCGATCGCCCGTACGCCTTCGGATCCTCTAGCCTCCGGAGGCTTGGGAATCGGCTCGAAGGTCACATACCAGCCATCGTGGCTCCACTCGTACGCAGGAATAGAGTCGATCTCGTCGTTGATGTAGCTCGCAGAAATCTCTTCCCAGTTGAGTGTCGCCAACCATTTCGTCAGATCTTTCCGAAGTTTTGCTCCAGCAGGCGATGATGCAGGAGCACCTTCAACGCGGACAGAAACGTAGAAGTCAGGCGACTTCAAAGCGTTCAATGTGTCATAGACCTGGTTGATCCTGTTGATCTCCGACTCTTCCTTCTCAGAGTTTCCAACTGCAATGGCCTCCAGATAAAACCGCGCTGTTCCGTCTTTCAGAACGAAGAAGTCAGGATGGTTCTGAGTTCCTGCGACGTCTGGATGAAACTGCACCTGAAAGCCAGAGCGTACGAGCAGATGATGAAGATAAAGTTCGAAGAGAGCCGACCGGTGTTGCCGCAGGATCGGAGACCGGAATCGTCGAGCCAAGTCTAGCTGCTCTGAAGCCGGGACCTCGGCGAACCACTGTTCCAGCAATTTACGGATCGCGACCATCGGAGGTCGTTCACTATCCCGGTAGTAGGCGTATACGGATTCGGAGTAGAGCTTCGCCCTAGTCCCGCATGGCGTTGGCGCCGGTTCAAATAGAAGCATGGGTCTCCAAACGCGTTCGTGCTGCCGATCTGTTTCACGGCAGCTTTCATTAGTGTAGTTAGGGAATGCAACAGAGAACAGCCGTGCGGACGCTGGATAAGATCCCCGTAAACGCGCTAGTACTATGACCACATAAACAGTAATACACATTGATACTTGTTGGAAAGCGAGTCCGAGCCTATAGCTGGGACATGAAGGAGCAATCTCGGGTTCGGTTGTCCAAACAGGAACAGCAGGAACTGCGACGCTTGTTGCAGAGCGGCCTGCAGCCGGTGCGGACGGTGCTGCGGGCCTTGGCTCTGCGGCAACTAGCCGAGGGGCAGACCGTCCGGCAAGTGGC
>Ga0209648_10002191_pt1 | contig 16102 bp, 19 predicted proteins | sample GraSoi2013_115cm_FD_185830 | JGI IMG/M metagenome (GOLD analysis project Ga0209648, IMG submission 185830) | Grasslands soil microbial communities from the Angelo Coastal Reserve, California, USA - Sample 9_17_2013_115cm (SPAdes) (version 2) | ecosystem: Environmental > Terrestrial > Soil >...
GGGAGTGCCTAGCGGAGGGCGAACCGACTTCAGGGCCTTGCGCCTGTCGTCGCCGTGCGCTCCTCGTGCCATCCGGTCCTCATGAGTGGGCGGTGCTGATAGAAGAGATCGATGGCATCGATCTTGAGCCGCTTGAGCGAGGCCTCGGCGGCCGCTTGATGTGCTCGGCCTGCTGTCCCAGTCACTCGGTTGCGATCACGACCTGTCCACGGAAGGGAGCGAGGGCTGCGCCTACGACCTCTTCGTTGGTGAACGGGCCATAGATTTCGGCGGTGTCGAAGAATGTGACGCCGAACTCCCGGGTTCATCCCACGTCGGGCAGCCGGTCGAGAAGCTTATCCAGCGTGATCGGATAGTCGCGCACGCGCACGCCGGTGGCGTTGTAGATCGCGTTGGCGACGGCCGCGCCGATGCCACAGATGCCGAGCTCGCCGACGCCTTTGGCCTTCATCGGCGAGGACATCGGATCGGTCTCGTCGAGGAAGATCACCTCCTGGTGCGGAATGTCGGCATGGACCGGCACCTCGTAGCCGGCGAGATCATGATTGACGAAGAAGCCGTAACGCTTGTCGACCGCGAGCTCCTCCATCAGCGCGGCGCCCGCGCCCATGGTCATCGCACCGATCACCTGGCTGCGCGCCGACTTGGGATTCAGGATGCGGCCGGCGGCGCACACCGCGAGCATGCGCCGCAGGCGGACCTCGGCCGTCGCGGCATCGACGCCCACCTCGACGAAATGTGCACCGAAGGTCGACTGCTGGTACTTCTTGTCGAGGTCGCCGAATTCCATCACGTCCTCGGCGACGACCTCGGCGGCGCCTGCAGCCTCGGCGAGCGGCACGCTGCGATCGCCCGAGCGGATGTGGCCGTCGGCGAACACAGCGTCGGCGGCGTTGAAGCCCAGCTTCTGGACCACGGCCTCGCGCAGCTTGACACAGGCCGCATAAACGCCGGAGGTCGAGCTGTTGGCGCCCCATTGCCCGCCTGAGCCGGCCGAGACCGGAAAGGCCGAATCGCCCAGCCGCACCACGACGTTGTGCAGCGGCAAGCCCATCATCTCGGCCGCGGTCTGGGCGATGATGGTGTAGCTGCCGGTGCCGATGTCGGTCATGTCGGTCTCGACCGTGACGATGCCGCGACCGTCGAGCCGCACGCGCGCCGCCGACTTCATCACGAGGTTGTTGCGGAAAGCAGCGGCCACGCCAATGCCGACCAACCAGCGTCCTTCGCGAGTCTTGCCGGGCAAGGGATTGCGCTTGCTCCAGCCGAAGCGATCAGCGCCGGTTCGCAGGCATTCGATGAGGCGACGCTGCGAGAAGTGCCGCTCGGGTTTTTCGGGATCGACCTGAGTGTCGTTGAGGATGCGGAAATCGATCGGATCGAGCCCAAGCTTCTCGGCCATCTCGTCGATGGCGATTTCCAGGGCCATCATGCCCGGCGCCTCGCCCGGCGCCCGCATGGCGTTGCCTTCAGGGAGGTCGAGCGCCGCGAGCCGGGTCGCCGTCAGGCGGTTTGCACCAGCATAGAGCAGCCGGGTCTGGTAGACCGCGGTCTCCGGTTTGCCACCCGGCAGATCGCCGGACCATCCTTCATGGCCGATGGCGGTGATCTTGCCCTCCCGCGTCGCGCCGATGCGGATGCGCTGGATCGTCGCCGGCCGGTGCACGGTGTTGTTGAACATGAAGGGCCGCGGCAGCGCCACCTTTACCGGCCGTCCGGCCGCCCGCGCGCCGAGCGCGGCCAGCAGGGCATCGGCGCGCAGCCACAGCTTGCCGCCGAAGCCCCCGCCGATGAAGGGCGACATCAGGCGGACCTTTTCCTTGGCGATGCCAAGCGTCTTCGCGATCTCGCCCGTGCTCCAGTCGATCATCTGGTTCGAGGTCCAAAGCGTGAGCTTGTCGCCATTCCAGGCGGCAATCGAGGCATGCGGCTCCATCATCGCATGTGCATGATTGGGCGTGGTGTAGGTTGCGTCGAGCTGGACCGGCGCCGTGGCAAACGCGCCCACGAAATCGCCGACGGCGGTATCAGGCGGGCCGCCGAAGCCAGGGACGGGCTTGCCGGAGTCCTTGGCCGCCGCGAGGTCGAACACACCTTGGGACCGGACATAGTCGACGCGGACCAGCTGCGCGGCGGCGCGCGCCTGCTCGAAGGTCTGCGCGACGACGAGGGCGATGGCCTGGTGATAATGCTCGACCTCGGGACCGCCCAGGAGGCGGGCGGTGTTGAAGCTGCCTTTGCCGAGCCTGCCGGCATTGTCCGCGGTCACGATGGCGAGCACGCCGGGGGCCGCCTTCGCGGCGGCAAGGTCGATCGAGGCGATGCGCCCCTTGGCGATGGCCGAGCCGACGACATAGCCATAGGCCTGATTGGGCACGACATCGTACCGGTCATAGGCATAGGGCGCGGTGCCGGTTGTCTTGTATGGACCGTCGATCCGGTCGAAGGGCTTGCCGACCACCTTGAGCTGGTCGATCGGATTGGTCGTGGCGGGAGTGTCGAACTTCATGGTTCAGTTCCTCGCTTCGGCCAACGCCGCGGCCAGTGTGCGCCTGACCAGCGGCAGCTTGAACGCGTTTTGGTCGGTCGGCCGGGCATCGGCGAGCAGCCGCGCCGTCACGGCCTCGGCGCCGCGCGGCAACTCGGCGTCGGCCGCCTCGACGCGCCACGGCTTGTGGGCCACCCCGCCCAGCGCGACGCGGCCGCTGCCGTCCGGCTGCACGATCGCGCCGACCGAGATCAGCGCGAAGGCATAGGAGGCGCGGTCGCGCACCTTGTAATAGAGATGCTTGCCGCCGACCGGTGGCGGCAGCGTCACCGCCGTGATCAGCTCGCCCGTCTCCAGCACGGTCTCCCGCTGCGGCGTGTCGCCTGGCAGCCGGTGGAACTCAGCGATCGGGATGCGCCGCGTCGCGCCGTCGGCCTTCACGGTCTCCACCGTCGCGTCGAGCGCGCGCATGGCCACAGTCATGTCGCTGGGGTGGGTGGCGATGCAGGCGTCGCTCACGCCAACGACAGCGTGCGGGCGGCTGAAGCCGCCGATGGCCGAGCAGCCGCTGCCGGGCTGGCGTTTGTTGCACGGCTGGTTGGGGTCGTAGAAATAGGGACACCGCGTCCGCTGCAGCAAGTTGCCGGCAGTCGTCGCCTTGTTGCGCAGCTGGCCCGACGCGCCGGCGAGCAGGGCGCGCGACAGCAGGGCGTAGTCGCGCCGCATGCGCGGATCGGCCGCCAGGTCGGTGTTACGCACCACCGCACCGATTCTCAAGCCGTCCTCGGGCGTGGCTTCGATCTTGTCGAGCTCGAGGCCGTTCACGTCGATCAGGTGGGTCGGCGCCTCGATCTGCAGCTTCATCAGGTCCAGCAGGTTGGTGCCGCCCGCGATGAACTTGGCGCCCGGCCGGCCGGCGGCGGCCGCTGCCGCCTCGGCCGGTGAGCGCGCGCGTTCGTAGGTGAAGGGCTTCATGCCTTCCTCCCGGCGACCTCGGTGATCGCGTCGACGATGTTGGAATAGGCGCCGCAGCGGCAGATGTTGCCGCTCATGCGCTCGCGGAACTCGGCGGCGGTCGCCTGCGGCTGCGCGGTCAGGTCGGCGCTCACGTGGCTTGGGATGCCGGCCTCGATCTCGCCGAGCACCGCCACGGCCGAACAGATCTGGCCGGGCGTGCAATAGCCGCACTGATAGCCGTCATGCTTCACGAAGGCGGCCTGCATCGGGTGCAGATCCTGGGGCGTGCCCAGTCCCTCGACGGTGGTGATGCTGCCGCCCTGGTGCATCACCGCCAAGGTCAGGCAGGAATTGATGCGACGGCCGTCGACGATCACCGTGCAGGCGCCGCATTGGCCGTGGTCGCATCCCTTCTTGGTGCCGGGGAAATGCAGGCCCTCGCGCAGCGCGTCGAGCAGCGTCGTGCGCGTGTCGAGCTCGAGCTCGCGGGCCCGGCCGTTCACGGTGAAGGCGACCTTCAGGGACGGCACGCCGGCAGCCGCCTGGGCACGTGCGACGGACGGCGCCGCGGTCACTGCCGCGGCGGCGGCGCCGCCGACCATCAGGTCACGCCTGGATACGTCGAGGTCGCGGGATTTCTGCATGTCGTGCTCCTATTCTCGCTGACAAAGGCTCAACGCGGCGTGCGCCGGTCCTGTTCCTCGGACACCTCTCGCGTTCGCTCCCTTAGCGCCCAACGAGCTGTTGCAGATGTTCTGGGTAGCGGGCTCCTTGCACCGTGACCTTGGAGACAGCGCTGGGGATGTCTTTGAGTTCCGCGGGCGTCAGTTCGACGTCGGCCGCGCCGATATTCTCCTCGAGGCGATGCAGCTTCGTGGTACCGGGGATCGGAACGATCCAGGGCTTCTGAGCCAGCAACCAGGCGAGCGCGATTTGCGCGGGCGTCACGTGCTTCCTAGCTGCGATTTTGCCGATCAGATCCACCAAGGCCTGGTTTGCCCTCCGAGCTTCCGGCGCGAAGCGCGGCACGATGTTGCGGAAATCGTCCTTGTCGAACGTCGTATTCTGGCCGATCGCGCCGGTCAGGAAGCCTTTGCCGAGAGGGCTGAAGGGAACGAAGCCGATCGCCAGCTCCTCAAGCGTCGGAATGACCGTTTCTTCGGGCTCTCGCCACCACAGAGAATATTCACTTTGAACTGCCGTGACCGGCTGAACCGCGTGCGCGCGGCGGATCGTTTGCACCCCCGGCTCGGAAAGGCCGAAATGCTTGACCTTGCCTGCCTGGATCAGTTCCTTCACCGCGCCGGCGACGTCCTCGATCGGTACCGACGGGTCAACCCGGTGCTGATAGAGGAGATCGATAGTGTCGGTTTTCAGCCGCTTGAGCGAGGCTTCGACGACCTGCTTGATGTGCCGGGGTCGACTATTCAGGCCGCGTTGCTTGCCGTCCGCATCGATGTCAAAGCCGAACTTTGTTGCGATCACGACCTGCGCGCGAACCGGCGCAAGAGCTTCGCCCACCACTTCCTCGTTCGTGAACGGTCCATAGACTTCTGCAGTGTCGAAGAAGGCGACACCGCGTTCGACCGCGGCTCGAATGAGCGAAACGGCTGCTTTTTTCTCCATAGCCGGACCATACGCAAAGCTCAGGCCCATACAGCCAAGTCCGATCGCCGAGACTTCCAGGTTACTGTTGCCTAGTTTACGTTTCTGCATGGTCTTGCTCCTTTGGGGGAACGTCCGGGATGGGTGGAGACCGGACGGGGCCAAGCGTCAGATTTGGACCACTAGCCGCCGATACGGCGGACTCCGCGCGGGGCCAGCCGCTGGGCCTCGGCCCCGGCAGCCACCGAACAAACGGCGAGCATCGCGGCGAACAGCTTCATCGATCCCCTCTTCGGCATCGTCGCCTGAACATAGGGCGTGCACCGTCCAGCGATTAGGCGCTAAGAAGTGCATGCGCTTATATCTGGAGCTCATGAATGAGACGCGAGGAGCTTGCCGACCTCAACGCCTTTGTGGTGGTCGCCGAAGAGCGGAGCTTCACGCGGGCCGCGGCCAAGCTCGGCACTTCCCAGTCAGCGCTGAGCTTCACCGTCCGTCGGCTCGAAGAGCGGCTCGGCGTCCGCCTTTTAAGCCGAACCACGAGGAGCGTCGCCCCCACTGAGGCCGGCGAGCGGTTGCTCCGCACGCTCGGCCCGGCGCTGGACAAGATCGGCGCGGAGCTGGCGGCCCTGAGCGAGCTTCGCGAGACGCCCGCCGGCACCATCCGGATCACGGCGGGCGAGCATGCTGCCCAAGCGGTCCTCTGGCCTGCCCTGGCGACGCTCCTGCCGCACTACCCCGACATCAAGGTGGAACTGATCATCGACTACGGCCTGACCGACATCGTCGCGGAGCGCTACGACGCCGGCATTCGTCTCGGCGAGCAGGTGGCGAAGGACATGATCACCGTGCGCATCGGTCCGGACTTTCGCTGGGCCGTCGTCGGAGCGCCTTCGTACTTCACGAGACGGTCGCGGCCGAAGCGGCCGCAGGACCTTACGGCCCACGACTGCATCAATCTCCGCCTGCCTACCTATGGCGGACTCTTTGCCTGGGAATTCGAGAAACGCGGGCGTGAGCTGAAGGTGCGGGTCGAAGGGCCGCTGGTGTTCAACAACATTACCCTGAGACTGCACGCGGCCCTGGCCGGGTTCGGCCTGGCGTACCTGCCGGAGGACCAGGTGCAAACGCATCTCGCCGACGGACGGCTCATTCGGGTGCTCGAGGACTGGTGCCCGCCCTTTTCAGGCTACCGCCTCTACTATCCGAGCCGCCGGCAAACGACACCGGCCTTCGCCGTGCTAGTCGAAGCCCTGCGTTACCGAGAGTGAGACGGAGCACAGGTTCGGCCGATCACGGCCAGCCGACGGCCCTTGCGTTCCGCGTCCACCAGCGCGACCTCGGCCACTCTGGACTCGCGACTACCGGTCATACTGCTCGTCGCTGACTTTTCCATCCAGTCGACCACCTTGCCGTCGAGATGTTCCCGAAGCGCGATATGGGTCACGGCCGTCGTCGGCGCGGCGCCATGCCGTGATCGTCGCGCGGTGACGCATTTCATGCCTGTGCTCTCCGTCAAGCTGCGTCATTGCCTTTGCGTCGACATGCATGAACGGCTAGCGCGGAGGTTACTGCGCGCGCAGTGCCGCGCTCCCAGCGATGATCGTATCGGCTGTCAAAAGGCCGGGTATTGGTCGTCGCCGACCTTTTCCATCCAGTCGACGACCTTGCCGTTCAGCGCTTCCAGGATGGCGATATGGGTCATGGCCGTCGTCGCCTTGGCGCCCGCGGTGACGATCAACGTCTGGCCCAGCGGATGGGTGTGCCAGGCGCTGCGGGCGCCCGGCTCGAAGGTGACGGAGCCGCCCGAGACACGCGCCGGGTCGTGCGCCTGGAACAGCGGGTCGATGCGGACAGTTACGGTGAACCGGTCGGCAGGTCCCTTGCCGGAGGGCTGCGCGCCGTTGCGCCTGATTTCCATGATCGTTCTCCTCAACTTGGTTCAAGCCGCAACGTGGTCGACAGGATGTCGGGGCGCACGACCGACTGCGCATAGGGGCTCGTTCGGTACTTCCTGAGATATTCGCGGCTGGCGCGCTCGATCGAAGCCGGGTCGCTCGCCGGAACGGCCCGCACCGGCAGTCGTCGGCCGGCAAACTCCAGCATCGCGGCTCCGCCGGTCGCGACGTCCCTGTACCAACGGCCCTTGGTGCCGCGCGCCGAACGCACGAAGACCTCATCGTCGGCCACCGCCACCCAGATCACCACCGCGCTTGCGGGATGCTTGTCGGTCCGGATGGCAAGCTCGTCGGCGTCGCGCAATGCGCCGAGCGTATCCGTATCGAAATTCGTCACGGTGGCACCTGTCCTGCTGGAACCTCGACGAGGTATTGCCGGATCACCCGGTATGCCTTCGCACGCTGCGGCTCGAGGGCGGCGAGTTCGGCGGACTTCAACCAGGCCTGCGCGGCGGCAAGCCTCTGCCATTGCGAGACGACCAGGTTGCGCGGCGCCTCGCCCACCAGGGCGACCACTTTTCCGCCGATCGACGAGATAACCGCCGGGCGGCCGCCGGCCGCCACAAGGGCATCCCGCACCGGCCGGATGTAGGCGGCCAGGGCTGTCCGGTCGAGAATTTCGCTTTCGGTGCACAGGAATGCAGTCACGGCCCTCCTCCATCCATCCCCCGACCAAGATTGGCAGCGCGGCGCCCCATGACTAGCCGCTATGATCCGAATGGACTTATGAACACAGGTCATGAATGCAGCGCGGCAATCTGGATGATCTCCTGGCTTTCGCGGTCGTCGGGCGCGAGCGCAGCTTCACCAAGGCCGCAGCGAAGCTCGGCGTTTCCCAGTCGGCGCTCAGCCACACCATTCGCGGGCTCGAGGCCCGGCTGGGGCTTCGGCTGCTCACCCGCACGACACGCAGCGTCTCGCCGACCGAAGCGGGAGAACGGCTGCTGCAGACCGTCGGCCCACGGTTCGACGAGATCGACGCCGAGCTCGAGGCGCTGAGCGCATTTCGCGAGAAGCCGGCGGGCACCATCCGGATCACCGCCACCGATTATGTCTTCGACACCATCCTGTGGCCGAAGCTCGCGCAGCTGCTGCGGACGTATCCCGACATCAAGGTGGAGCTGATCACCGACTACGGACTGACCGACATCGCGGCCGAGCGCTTCGATGCCGGCGTGCGTTCCGGCGAGCAGGTCGCCAAGGACATGATCGCGGTGCGCATCGGGCCGGACATGCGCATGGCCGTCGTAGGGGCGCCGGCGTATTTCAGGAAGCGGCCGGCGCCCAAGACGCCGCAGGAGCTGGTCGAGCACAACTGCATCAACCTCCGCCTGCCAACCCATGGCGGCCTGTATGCCTGGGAGTTCGAAAAGGCCGGGCGGCAGCTCAGGGTGCGCGTCGACGGCCAGCTCGTCTTCAACGGCACCGGCCAGATGCTCAATGCCGCGCTGGCGGGCTTCGGCCTCGCCTACGTGCCCGAGGATTTGGCGCTGCCGCACCTGTCGAAGGGCCGGCTGGTGCGGGCACTGGCGGACTGGTGCCCGCCGTTTCCAGGGTACCATCTCTACTATCCCAGCCGGCGCCAATCCTCGCCCGCCTTTGCGCTGCTGGTCGATGCGCTGCGCTATCGCGGCGCACGCAAAGCGCCGTAGCCCTTCATCCGCTCGAAGGCGAACGGCCGTCGCAGCCTGCCGTCCTCAACGTGCGGTGTAGCCGCCATCCACGGCGAGGGCGTGACCGATCACGAAGCTCGAGCCAGGGCTGCAGAGCCAAAGAACCGCCGCGGCGATCTCTTCGGGTTGGGCAAACCGCCCGATCGGCTGGTCCTTCATCAGCTCCTTGATGGCTTCCGGTTGACTGACCAGCATGGCCGCAGCCATCGGGGTTTCGACGAGCCCCGGGCACACCGCGTTGATCCGGATTCCCCGGGTGGCATATTCGAGCGCGGCACACTTGGTCAGCCCGAGAATGCCGTGCTTGGTGGCGCGATAGATGCCCCGCCCGGCGGTGCCGACAAGTCCGCCCATCGACGAGCAGTTGACGATGGCGCCGCTTCCCTGTTCGCGCATCTCGAGCAGCTCGTACTTCATGCAGCTCCAGATGCCGCGCAGATTGATTGCGGTCACGCGATCGAAGTCCTCGGCGCTGGTGTCGGCGGTCTCCGCAAGCGGGCTCTGCACGCCGGCATTGTTGAACGCCGCATCCAGCCGTCCAAAGGTCGACACGGTCTGCCTGACCATCGCCGCCACCTCATCGACGTCGGCGACGTCGCAACGGACGCCGATCGCCTTGTGGCCGGCGGCAACCAGGTCTTCCGCAGCGGACCGGGCCGCGTCCTCATTGATATCCGCCAACGTGACAGCCGCTCCCGCCTCCGCGAAGGCTTTGGCCGTCGCCAAACCAATGCCGGAAGCTGCTCCGGTAACGAGTGCAACCTGGTTTTCGAAAGACAAGTTCATGAAAGCCTTCTTCCTTCACAACCGGAAGCGCCGAGAACACGTTTGGCCAGCCGGAGTAGAAAGCCAGTTGCGCGGGCCCAGCCCACCGGCTGGCGCGGCTTTGAACTCCGGCCAGCTTACCACTCGACACCAGAGATCGGCGCTTTGCTGGTGGTTCAAGTGAACCGAATACGGACACTTGTTGCGCGTACGATGGAGCGACAAATGGTTGCGCCGACACGCGGCGCCTCGCGGCAAAGCGAACGCGCAGTGTTGACAAGAATGCCCCACGTCGACGGCGATCGATCGCCGTACCAGTGTCTCTCGTACCAACCAGAATCTACCCGGAACAAAAGGGCCAGATCTGTCTCCACGGCCCGGCGTATTCCTTCGTCACCGAGCTCCGCCAATGTGCGCAAGGGCGCGATGGCCGGTCCGACGTTGCTTGACTGCTGTGTCTGCTGAGACATTGAATTGTTCCTTCAAGCGGGCCGGTAAACGGCGTCATCGACTAGTTCGCCATGTAGCCACCATCGACGGTGAAGGCGCCTCCGGCGACGTAGCGCGCGCGGTCCGACGACAGCCAGCACACCATCTCGGCGACATCCTCGGGTGTGCCGACCTCGCGAAAGGGCACTCTGGCGAGGAGCTCGGGACCACGCTGCGCGATAATTTGCGCGGTCATGTCCGTATTTATCCATCCCGGGCAGACGCAGTTGACGCGGACCTTGGGGGCGTACTCGATGGCTGCGGTCTTGGTCAGGCCGACGACTCCGTGCTTGCTTGCGGCGTACGCCGCGGTGCTCACGAAGCCGGTCAGGCCCGCGAGGGAAGCGGTGTTCACGATCGATCCGGAACCTTGCTGCTGGACCATTTGCTGGAGTTCCGCCTTCATGCACAGCCAGGTGCCCTTGAGATTCACTTGAATGAGCCTGTCGAAGGCGTCTTCGGGCCACTCGGCCGTGAGCTTGCCGCGGACGCCGGCCAGAGAGCCGTTGATACCGGCATTGTTGAACGCGCAATCGAGCCGTCCATAGGCCTCGAGAGGGGCCGCCATCATGGCCGAGACGTCTGCAGGCTTGCTCACGTCGGCGACGACCGCCGTCGCTTGGCCGCCAACTTTGGTGATCAGCGCCGCTGTCTCCCTGATGCCGTCAGCGGAAAGATCGGCGACCGCGACCCGCGCACCTTCGCGGGCGAATACCAGCGCAGTCTGACGGCCGATGCCGCGGGCGGCACCTGTAATGAGAGCGACTTTTCCCTCGAGCATCCCGGCCATGGCTGACTCAGTCCAACCGCTTCTCGATGACTTCCTTCACGATCGGAAGTGCCGTGAACACGTTGGGCCAGCCGGCATAGAAGGCGAGCTGCGCGAGCATCTCTCCCGCCTCCTCCGGCGTCAGCCCGTTATTCATCGCCCTGGCCAGATGCGCGGGGAGTTGGGCGACCTGACCTGACGCGATCAGGGCACTGACCGTGACCAGGCTCCGATCGCGCGGCGCCAGGTCCGGCCGCAGCCACAGGTCGCGGAACAGAACATCGGTCGTGTATTGAACGACTCCCGGCGCGACCTTGTCGAATTGCGCTCCCACGTTCCTGGCGCGTTGGGCTTCGGCCTCATTGTCGAGCGGGAGAGGCGGCGGAGAAGCCGACGGAAGTTGATCTGGCGCAATGTTGCGCTCGGTAAAGACGTATTTCGCCGCCGAAACCGCGGCCATGGCATTCGGCCAGCCTGAATAGAAGGCGAGATGCGTGATGATCTCGGAGATCTCGCGCGGCTTGACGCCATTGTCGAGCGCCCGATAAAGGCCGTCCCGCAGGTCGAACGTCTGGTTGCGCGCGATCAGCGCCGCCAGGGTGACGATGCTGCGATCGCGCGGCGAAAGCCCGGGGCGCCGCCACAGATCGGCGAGAGGTCCCTCAGCGTATTTCTCGAGGGCCGGAGCGACCTTTTGAATGTCGTCCATCGTGTTGGCGTTCAACATGGCTCCTGTCTGTTCTGCATGAGCTGACAACGCGGCAATCAGGGAAAGCGACGCAACCGTCGTAACGAGAAGTTTCACTGGCACCTCGCGATCGTGCTTTTCCGTGCAACAGAACCGAAAGATAAGCCGCCAGGCGGCGTTTGATTAGCGGCGGGCGCCCGATAGCCCTTATCGTGCGGGCTCATGAATGGGCGCCCCGGCGGCCAAAATGCGACACGCGCGACATCTGCGCAGGGCGAACCGGCACTGTTTTCGCATAAGGTGATCCGCCAGCAGAGGAGCACGGGCATGGACAGCGAGATCGACGCAAAGACCTTCTGGAAGGCGATTGGATGCCGGGCGATCGGCGTGGCGATCGTGACTGCCAAGGGGGCCGAGGGGCCCGCGGGCTTCCTCGCCCTGTCGGCCACGCATCTCTCGGCGAGCCCGCCCATGATGCTGGTCTCGATCGGCCTCACGACCTCGGCGCTGGGCGCGGTCAAGCACGGCAGCCATTTCGCGATCAACTACGTGCCGAAGGGCCGCGACGATCTCGCCAAGGAATTCGGCGGCGGCGGCTCGCTCAAGGGCGCCGACCGGTTCAAGCCCGGCGACTGGACTGAGCTCAAGACCGGCGCGCCCACGCTGGTGGATGCCGTCGGCGTCATCGATTGCCGGCTCGAGGAGATGATCGAGCGCCACGGCACCGTCATCGCGCTGGGGCGAGTGGTGGCCTACAGCGCCGGGGCCAAGGACCCGCTGATCAGCTTCCGCGGCGGCTATATCTGAGGGGGGGGTCACACTCCGTGTCATCCCGAGCTTCGCTCGGGATGACAACGCCTTCTTAAACACAACGCCTTCTTAAACTTTGTGCGATGCCGTCGAAGCGGGACTCGCTGTAGAGTTCCACACCTTTCTGTTCAGCAGCCCATGAGCGCCTCTGGAGTGGCGCGCTCCCAGCCACGAGCGGCGGGCGCGAAAGCGCTCACTTGAAGTGCCAGCGGCTGCCCTGCTCGGGAATCAGGAAGCGCACGCCCGTGTCGTTGCCGGCCTCGAGCTCCTGCAGCATCTGCTTCTGCGGCTGCTCCTTCGTCAGTGAATACTTGATGTGGCTCACGACCACCGGCAGGCCCTTGAGCGCGTTGCCGCCGGCCTGGCGGTCGAGCTCGCGCAGCGATTCCAGCAGCCAGCGCGGTGTCAGGTGGCCGAACAGCAGGTTGTCCGGCCGGTCGCTGGTGTAGGACGATTCGATCACGATGGCTTTCAGGCGCTTTTCCCTCACCCGTCCGGCCACCGCCGTCCAGACGTCGCGCAGGCGCGTGCCCTTCTCCACCGCGTCGGGCCCGGTGTCGCCGAAGCACAGAATGCCCTCGCCGTCGCTCTCGAGCAGAAAGGCCGTCGATTCCATGCCGCCATGGCTTAACGGAAAGGCGGTCACGGTCATGGCGGTATCCGCGAGTGGCGTCGCGACGCCGGGCTTGAGGTCCGAGAGGGCGTACTTCTTGAGCTGCGGCGCCTTTCCGCGATCGGTGAAGTTGGGCCAGGCCTTCCAGTTGAAGTAGGTCTCGACCAGGTCGGCGGTGACCGACGGCAGGGCGTAGATCGGCTTCTTGCTGTCGTCGGGCGAGGCGATGACCAGGCCGGCGACGTGGTCGAGATGGGAATGGCTGATCAGGTAGCCCTTGATCTTTGCGGCGAGCACGTAGCCCACCCGGCTTTGGCCGGCATCGGCCGGCACCGTAATGCCTGCGAACGCGCCCTTGTCGTCGGCGACGCGCAGGCCGTTCACCAGCGTGCCGGCGTCGCAGGCGACGGCGCGGTCGTCGCCGTGCGGATGGATGAGCGAGGCGCTGAGGTTGCCGTCCTCGATGCCGCCCAAGGCGCCCAGCACCACCAGATCGAACCCGTCGGCGGCGATCGCCTGTTGCGCGCCGGGCAGGAACGCCGACACGGCGAGGACGGCAACGGCAAGGCTTGCGGATCTCATCTTCGGCTCCCCGGCAGCGGCGCACGACGGCAGGCGCGGAGAGGTTAGTCTACCCGCCAGGAAAATGCTGTCATGGAATTGCTCGACCGCACCAACGATCAACGCCACCCGCGAGGCTTGCCATGACACTGCTGCTCAATATCGATGTGCCCGACGTCGAGGCGGGCCTGCGCTTCTACACGGCGGCTTTCGACCTCAAGGTCGGCCGTCGCTTCGGCACGGACTTCGTCGAGCTGCTGGGATGGCCGGCAGCGGTCTATCTCCTGGCGAAGGAGGCGGGCACCGTGGGCGCGGGCGGCGATCTGCGGCGCTATGGTAGGCACTGGACGCCCGTTCATCCCGACATCGTCGTCGACGATGTGGACGCCGCCGTCGCGCGGGCTGTCGGTGCGGGCGCAAAGCTCGAGGCGCCGCCCAAGGACGCGGCCTATGGAAGGATCGCCATGCTGGCCGACCCGTTCGGCCACGGCTTCTGCCTGCTGCAATTCAATGAGCGGGGATATGACGCGCTGCTTGCGGGCTAGAGACTCTTGCCGGACCGCGGGCCTCCAGGCCCGCTCATGATCATGAGCGAGTCGCGCGGAGTAACCTCCGCGCTGAGACGCTCGCGGTCCGGAAGACTATGAGCGGGCCTGGAGGCCCGCGGTCCGGCAAGAATCACAGGCGGAGCAGGTTTCCGTAGCCGGCGATTGGCGTGCGGACGGAAGCCGATCGCAGGCAGTGCCAGAGACTTGCCTGGTTGGCCGACAGCACCGGCCGCTTCAGATCCTGCTCGAGCGCTTCCAGGATGGCGACGCAGCGGAAGCCGGTGCCGGCGATCAGCACGCCGTCGGCGCCGGCCGGGCAAGCCGCCTTGATCTGCGCGTAGAGCGGCTCGACCTCCTGCTCGAAGCCCAGGCCGTGGCCGACGAGCTCCGCCGGCGGCAGGTCGCGCCATTTGCGACCGGGATCGTAGCGCAGGTGGCCGGTCGGCTCGAACCCGTGATCGGCGTAGTAGCGCAGGCCCGCGGCCACTGTTTCGTCGTTGAACCAGGGCGGCAGGACCAGGAAGGGCCGTCTCACCCGCGAAGCCCGCAGAGCCGCCTGGGTATCCAGACCATTGGTGGTGACGATCGCGCCGGTACCAAGCACGGGGGAGAGACTGGCCACGGTGGCCTCGTCCCAGCCCTTGCCGCCTAAAAGGCTGCTCGAACTGTGCGCGACCACGACCGCCGACAGCCGCATGGCCGCGAACTGGCGGCAGCCGCGCAGCAGGTCTTCCTCGGGCTCGACGGCCTTCCTGTCCTCACGCCAACGCGCCCACGGCGCACGCGCCGTCACGCGGGCGGCGTGCACCGACACGCCGGGCGGCGCCATGGCCCACCATTCGGCTTCCGGCACGGCCTCGTTGCCGACGATGAACAGCCCGATGCGGGCTCGCCAGCCCCAATTGTCGTTCGTTGTCACGAAACAAAGCCTCCGATAACAAAGCCGCCGCCGAAGGAGATACCATAGGGCGTGACCTTGCCCATGGTCATGGAGCGATGATCGAAGCCAGCCTCCGAGACGCCATTCGAAAACAGCGCTGTCTCAGCGGTCTCTACGCGGGATTGCTCCGGCATTTCGCGCCGCATGCGCTGGGCGCGAGCATCGACGACATCCGCCACGTCTTCGTCTTCCAATACGCCGGCGAAAGCTCGGGCGGATTGCCGCGCGGCGGCGACTGGCGCTGCTTCCGGGTCGACGGCCTGTCAGCCGTGCGCGCCAACGGCGAGCGCTGGCGCACGCGATCGAACTACAGCCTGCAGCGCCAGCACTGCCTGGCGCGCATCGACCTCGCGGTGCCTACTTCTTCGTGAGCGCGCCACCGAACTTGCAGTAGCCGTCGAGCAGCACCTTGCTGTCGCCGTCCTTCAGCGAGCCGCTGACGTCCATCGTGCCGCTGCCGCCGAGATCGGCCTTGGCCTTGAACACGCCACCGGCGTCCTTGGTCGCCTCGAAGTGGCGTTGCGGACGGCCTTCCTGCTGGAACAGGCCCTTCACGCTGTTGCCCTCGACCGTGACGTCGATCACCATCTTGTAGGTCGGGCACTTCGAGCTGCCGGAAACGTTGACGCCATAACCCGTCCAGGTATAGGCGGCCGTCTGCGCCTGGGCCGCGCCGCTGAGCAGAAGGCCCGCCATGGCGCCGCCGAGAACAACAACCCTGATCATTGCAAGTGTCTCCCGTTAGAAGTGATCCCGGATCGCCTTGAGCACGGCGGCGGGCTTTTCCTGTCCGACCGCATGCCCGGCCTCGGCGATCCGCACCAACCTCGATTTCGAAATCGCCTTTTTGAAGGCATCGCCGTAAGCCGGCGGAATCAGCACATCCTCGCGGCCCCACACGATCAAGGTCTTGGCGGTGATACGGTGCAGGCGCTGCGCCAGACCGCGGTCGGGGATGGGAAACAGGATCTTGCCCGCCATGCCCAGCCGCCGCGCGTTCATGACCAGGAACTGTTTCAGGAATTCAGGGTCCTCCATGTTGCCGCCCGAGGCCAAAAGCTTCTGGCCGGCCGCGGCGTCGTGGAACAGCAGGCCGGGCAGCTCGTAGGGCAGCTTGGAGAAGATGTCGGCGATCGGCTGATCGTCGAGCCACAGGCCGGCCGGCGCCAGCAGGCAGAGCCGGGCGATCTCGGTATGGGCGATCGCCGCCATCTCGGCCGCGATCATGCCGCCCATCG
>Ga0209648_10002194_pt1 | contig 16088 bp, 15 predicted proteins | sample GraSoi2013_115cm_FD_185830 | JGI IMG/M metagenome (GOLD analysis project Ga0209648, IMG submission 185830) | Grasslands soil microbial communities from the Angelo Coastal Reserve, California, USA - Sample 9_17_2013_115cm (SPAdes) (version 2) | ecosystem: Environmental > Terrestrial > Soil >...
GCTTCTTTCAACACCCCGACGATCTGCTCTTCACTAAACCGGCTCCTTTTCATGACGCTTCTCCTCTCGTGGTCTTATACCCGGAGAAGCTACGTTTTGGCTGGACTAAATTTCGGGGAGCAGGTCAGGCCCGCCCGCCATTATTTCGCTCCTACTGTTGCTCCGTCTACTCACCTGGGACGCAATAGTTTGGCCTCTTCAGCGCAATGTAAGTGAGGACCCCGCCAGCGTTTGGGGTCTGGTGATCTCAATCTACGTCTTGATAGTTGCTATCGGTGCGAGACAAGCTGCACGGGCAGCTCAGCTTAGGGCCCAGAGGCACTCCGCGGCTGAGGACCTGGAAGCTGCCAGGAGCAAGGTCCAAGAGGTGGGCCACTTCCTTAGTACGAACAACTGGGAAGTTGTCCGTATCAGGTCCGAAGAAATTTCAAATACTTGCCAGACTCTCCTAGGCAAGATGGACGACGACGCATTGCGGAGAAAAATTAGGAATAGGCTACTCGTTGTAGCGGAGATTATGGGAACGCTCGCTAACAGGGCCGCCGACGCACAAGCACTGCCCTTGAGTCCGAGCGAGAAGAGTAACGCGACCGCTACGCAGTTGAAAGCGGGCCAGTTACTGAGTGCGATCCTAGGCGAGTCGCGAAGTTTACTAGAGAAGGAGTAAGAACAAAAATGTTTTTAGAAAAAGATAACGCACTACTTAGTCGTCTCATCACGGCCTCGAAAGAGGGCAAGCTTGACTGGGCGCCAACGGGTACGACGAGTTCTAAGTTCGTCACAGCCTTGTCAGGTAAGTACGTGGTCAGCGTCGGCGAACAATGGGTCGGCTCGCCTTCTCCTGAACATTACCTGCGCCTCGAGACCCAGGACGGTATTTCGATTCAAACATTGACGGACGAAACCTACCCTGACGTGAAGGAGCTCTACGAGTTTGCACGGAGGCGCGCCCTCAAAGTCGATGAGGCAATCGACGACATTCTGAAGGAGCTCGATTCCTAACTGCCGGATGCATGGACGGCCCCGCTAGATCATGAAAAAACAGATAGACAAATTGAACGCCACGCCTTCCAAGAGGCTGTTTCTCTCCATCATCGCCGACTATGACCTCAACAGGTCGATTTGTGAACTTGTCGATAATGGACTCGACGTGTGGGTGAGGGGCGGAAGGGCAAAGACGATCACGATCAGCATTACGCTCAACAAGGAACAACAAACAATCACGGTCGAGGACAATGCGGGGGGGCTGCCTAGTTCGGAACTGAGGTACGTCGTCGGGCCTGGCCAGACGGGGACAATTCCGACGGATGAGACGATTGGAATATTCGGCGTCGGCACGAAACGCGCTGTCGTAGCACTAGCACAAGACATAGCCATTAAGACCCGATATGACAGGCAAAAAACTTGTCAGGTTGAATTCGACGACGCATGGCTCCAGGATCCTGACTGGGATTTGCCAGTCTACGAGGTCGACGAAATCGCGGAAGGTACGACAGTCGTAGAACTTCAAAAGCTGCGAGTTCAAATCACGGATGCGATCATCACTCAGCTCAGGGACCACCTGAGTACAACATACGCTAGGTTTCTTGAAGACAAGAGAGTCATCCTTAAGGTCAACAGCAAGACGGTTTCAGCACAGTTCTTCGAAAACTGGGCTTACCCTCCCAAGTATTCACCCCGAAAATACACGGGAACCCTGAAGACAGAAGAGAATCGGGAGTTAAGAATCGAAGCCGTCGCTGGCCTAACCAGGGAATCGAGCCCCGCCGCAGGAGAGTATGGCGTCTATTTTTATTGTAACGAAAGGCTAGTTGCCCGCGCTTTGAAGACCTTCGACGTCGGATTCACAAAAGGGCTTGCGGGACTCCCTCACCCAAAAGTTTCACTCACCAGAGTCCTGATTTTCCTGAATGGTGATGCAAGGTCGATGCCCTGGAATAGCAGCAAATCCGACATCAGCACAAAGCACGTAGTGTTTCTTGCTCTTCATGACTGGCTGGTGCAGGTCGTAAAGGACTATGCCTCACTCTCACGTATCTGGATGGGAGACTGGCATGACAAGGTTTTCAAATACACCGCCGGCAGCATCCAAGAGGTCCAGATCAGTGATTTTCCAACCGTGAAGAAATCATTTCTTCCGCCCCTTCCCAGCTCTCGCCCCAGATATGGCGAGATAATCGCACAGAAGAACAGAGCGATCGCGAAGAGAAAGCCCTGGACGAAGGGCCTCTATGAGGGTGTGATCGCTGCGGATCTTATCTCGAAACAACACCTGGAACAAAAGAATCGAATCGCGCTAATCGTACTCGACAGCACCCTTGAAATCGGCTTCAAGGAGTATCTGGTGAACGAGTCGGGCAAAATCTATAGTGACGCGCAGCTACTGACAGTATTTAGTAGCCGCCACAACGTCCATAGTCAGATCAAGCTGTACGTCAGAATTAGCAAAGATAGTTGGAACAAAATTGAACACTACTACCGTCTGAGATGCAAGCTCGTCCACGAACGGGTTACGGTCGGGGTTGACGACTTGCAAATTGCCGACTTCAGGGAAGTGGTCGAGAGTGTTCTAAAAAAACTTCACAGGTTGAAGTTCGATGAAGAGTAGGGCCGCTCGACGGCATAAGCCGGAGGCTCGTCGGCAAGCGTCGCGGTGTATGAAATCCCACAAAAGGTTTCGGTGCTGTGTTGCTAATCCTCGTGTTTGGCGCGGACCTTGTTCCGAAGCACTCGTCTCATCGCGGCCTTGATATCGCTTTCTGCAGACGAATTGATACGAAAATCTCTCTTGAACTGATAGCTGCAATATGTCAGACCCGACAGATCTGACGGCACGTCCTCATCGGAGTCTTGGCGGCGCAGAAGAAAGAGATTTGTGTTTGCAGCATACGCGATTCCAAGCTCAAAAAAGACATTGGCGTTGATGTAAGTCACATCGAAGAAAAGAAGATCAGCGGACAGAATGTCGAGCACGATTTTGTGCAGCACCGGCTTTCCGGCTTGCGCGCGGAGGCTTGCGTAGTTGAGTTTGTAGCGGGGTTTCGACTCCGAATCGAGAACTTCGACGAACAATTCCCGTAATCTGTTTCGCAGAGCAATCGATAGATTCGTCTGGGGATTACCTGCCTTGTCTTTCCACTGGTATCCAAAACGTACAAACACATTTCTCCGGCTTCGATATCGTTGGACAATCCTCTCCAATTCTTCTTTCCGGAATGCAAGGAAGGGGGATTGCTGAAGGAGTTGTCGGCCTATTTCGGCTCTGTTCATTGGATTCGTCGCTGCGAGAGCACTCTTCGTCTCTTGTGCGTAAGGGCATTCTATATGTCGATTTGACTAAGCAGTCAAGCAGCGTTCGGCGGAGTCAGGAATGAGGCGTGGTGCGGTAGTGGAGGTGGACGACGCCGTCGGGGAAGGCTTTGGTGGATAGGAGTTTGAGGCGGATGGGGCGAAGGCGAGGCTGAATCTTCGACCGAAAGTGAATCTCGCTAGCAGCGCTCCAAGCCATCCGGCGATACACACGCAACTCCTTCAAAACTAAGGCTTCGTTCAGCCGGACGAAAATCGCACAGCCTGAAGGCTGTGCCACAAGGGATGGGGGGAGCAAGAGAGGCAAGGCGAAGAGAGATTCCTCCCTGCGCAGGCCGACACTTTCGCAGGAGCGAACGCGGAAGAAAAAGCGTCGGCCTGCTCTGTTCGGTCCCGGAGAACCATCCGGGATGCCCCGGCCGGGTCGGGGTAAACGCCAAGCGCAAATGACGGAGGGGAGGGCGCGGTGCACGCGCCCCCTCGCTTGTTTCCTCCGTTTATGCCTTCAGCGAAGCCATGTCAATCACGAAACGGTATTTCACGTCGCTCTTCACCAGCCGCTCGTACGCTTCGTCGATCTGCTGAATCTTGATCATCTCGATGTCCGCCGTAATTCCGTGTTCGGCGCAGAAATCCAGCATCTCTTGCGTTTGCCGGATGCCGCCAATCCCGGATCCTGCCAAGCGGTGCCGCCCGAAGAGCAAGTTAAAAACCGCCACCGGAAGCGGCTTCTCCGGCGCTCCCAGCATTGTCAGCGTTCCATCAAGCTTCAAAAGCGTCAGATACGCATTGATGTCGTGCTGCGCCGAGGCGGTATCCAGAATGAAGTGGAAACTCCCCGCATGCTTCTGCATTTCCGCGGCGTTCCTGGAAATGACCACTTCGTCCGCCCCAAGCCGCAGCGCATCTTCGGTCTTGCCCGCCGACGTCGTAAACAGCACCACGTTCGCTCCAAACGCTTTCGCAAATTTCACGCCCATGTGACCCAGGCCGCCGAGCCCCACGATTCCGACCTTTTGTCCTCTGCCGACGTTCCAGTGCCTTAGCGGAGAATACGTGGTGATGCCTGCGCAGAGCAGCGGCGCCGCTCCGGCCAAATTCAGCTTGTCCGATACCCGCAGCACAAACGCTTCATCCACGACAATGCTTTCGGAGTACCCGCCGTACGTAACTCCGCCCAGGACCTTGTCCGGAAAGTTGTACGTAAACGTCGGCAACTGCTCGCAGTATTGCTCTTCGCCGGCCAGACAATTCGCGCACTTGCGGTCCGAATCGACCATGCAACCAACCGCTGCAACGTCGCCTTCTTTAAACTTCTTCACCGCGCTTCCCACCTTCACTACTCGGCCCACAATCTCGTGCCCCGGCACGCACGGATACACCGTCGGCAGGACTTCCTTCCATTCGTTGCGCACCTGGTGCAAATCCGAATGGCACACCCCGCAATACAAAATCTCAATCTGCACGTCCTGCGGCCTCGGATCACGCCGCGGAATCGTAAACCCCGCCATCCCCGACGTTGGGCTCTGTGCCGCATACGCCCTCGCCGTAACCGGCTTCACCTTCTGCCCTACCGTTGCCTGTCCCGTTGCTTCGCTCATTTCCTTCCTCCTTGCCCAATTCCCCGCTCAGCCTTAACTGAATACTTCCGCTCCGCTTCCTAACGCACTTCCGCTGAATATTCCCGCATCCCCTCTTGATGCATTTCCTCGGCGCCCGGTTACTGCTATAACGGCCCAATTGCGCCGGCCGATGCATTTTTACCTGGCGGCAAATGCCGGCTTCCGGGAGTTTTTGCTAACTGGAAAGAGCACGGTCGATGGAAAAGGCGCCGGAGCCCTTGATCATGATGGCCAAGGCAACGGCGAACGTCAAAAGGTGGTACTCAATGCCTTCGCCCTTCTGGGTGCCGGACCAGTTTACAAAAAACCCGAAATGGCGGTGGACCATCGCGACGGCCACCACCATGTTGCAAGCGATGCCGAAAGCGGCGACGCGGCCAAGGAGTCCGAGGAGCAAGCCGATGCCGCCGAGGAACTCGGCGCAGATGGCCAGGAAAGCGAAGGGCGCGGGGATGTGCATGACTTGGGTGAAGAAACCCATGGTGCCGGAGAATCCATAGCCACCAAACCAGCCGAGAGTCTTTTGAGCGCCGTGCGCGAAAAAGACCACGCCAAGAACGAGGCGAAGCATTGCAAAGGTTTTACTGTCAGCGGTGTTCATGAGTTTTCGGAACATGAGCGCGCCTCCTTATTTTTGGAAAAAAAATGGGATTCCACGTGACGGAGATATTACACCGATTTCGCCTTATAGAGGATGCGAAAACGCCGGGCGGGGAGATCTGCGGGATCTTCGAGATCGAGAAAATCCTCGAAGGAAAGTTCTTCGAGGCCAACAGCGGTGAAGGCGGAGAGTTCGGCGCGGGTGAGAGGCCAGGGCATTTGGCCTTCGGGGTCGGAGGGTTCGCGACCGCGGGCGATGACGAGCAAGAGACCGTCCGGGCAAAGGAATCCCGCAGTTTTTTCGATCGCCCGGGGGCGGAGGGCGGCTGGCAAAACCTGAAGTGTGTTGGCCTCAAAGACAAAATGGAAAGCGCGACGCCAGGTAGAGGGCGGATCGAGCAGGTTGGCGGCGAGGTATTCGACGGTGGTAGCGGGAAAGCGCTTGCGGGAAGCGCGAATTGCGGTTTCTGAGATGTCGAAGGCGGTGGTACGGAATCCCCAGGCGGCAAGTTGCTCGGCATCGTCGCCGAGGCCGCTGCCGATCGTCAGCGCTGTTTTTCCCGCGGTTGGCTGAGGATGCGCGTTCCAAAAATGAAGCAAGTGAGGATTGGGGCGGAGATTAGCCCACGGAACAGTGCTCTTGCCTGCTTCACCCTCCTGGTAAAGAGGCTCGAACCAGCCGGTAGGGTCGCCCTTGCGATTGAATTCGGCGGCTAGTTCGCGGGCGCGGGCGCGATCTTTCATTTCAGAGGATTTTAGCTTGCACGGCGACTGCCAGGCAATTCGAACGGCAGCATCGAAAACCGCTCCTAGAAGCATTGAGCTGGACAACCGGAGGTTGCAAGTTGGCTAAAAGCTTCTTGAGACGTTTGGAGCCGACCGGCCAAAGCGTCGTACTATGTGGGCATTGGGTTCCAGCCGGAGGCAGCCATCGGATATCAAGAGAGACGCCGCACGCCGAGGTACGCGTTCATAGCAAGCGCGGAGCTGATCGAAGAGAAGGCCGATGTGCGCATCGCCTCCAGGGTGAGCGAGTTGGGCCTGCACGGGTGCTATCTAGAAATGATGAATCCCTTTCCTCAGGGAACGATGGTGCTGGTGAAAATCACCGCTGGGGACATGTTCTTCGAGGCGCGGGCAAAAATCGCTTACTCACAGCCAAATATGGGGGCAGGCGTAGGGTTCGTGCAGATCTCGCCGGAATCGCAAGCGGTGCTGGAGCGTTGGCTGGATGGAGCGGAGAAGGAACATCAGAAGCAGTGAGGATCATCCTTGAAGTGCGCTGCGCGACATGCGCCGGTAGAGAATCTATCCGAGTAGTGCTGCAATCGAGACAACAATCAATAAAATCTGAATCAGTGCGGAAAATCGCTTTCCGCAAAAGTGGTACTTTCGCTTTCGAGCCGCTTTGCCTTTTCTTAGTGGGGCGTGGGGCAATCGCAGGTGGGTTCTGACCCGTCTTTGCCTCATGACCCAACCGAGTCGCCGCCGGGCGGGCCTCTTTTTGTCAGGCTGTGATAAACTTTAGTCCTTCTCCGGTGGGGCCGTGGCGCAGTTGGGAGCGCGCCTCGATGGCATCGAGGAGGTCGTGGGTTCGAATCCCATCGGCTCCACCAAATTCCCCCCAACCCACCTTTCCAACCTATATTTCACTCACCGCGCGCTCTTGAACTAAGTAGGCGATGTCCGCCCCGCGGCTAATTTCTTGCTCCCCCGGAGGTGCTGCAAGAAAGCGCTGTGTGCGCGTGTGAGAGAGCGGCCGCGGAGAACGACTGCGCCGATGGTGCGAGCGGCTTGCTCATCGGCGATGCGCACATAGCGGCACTGAGATCTTTTTTCGATGGCCATTTCGGGAACGATGGAAACGCCCATGCGCGCCCCGACCATGCTGAGAAGACTGCTGAATTGGCCGCTTTCAAAAACGATCTGCGGATGGAGGCGCGCGCGGTCGCAGGCCGCAACGGCGGTATCGCGGAAGCAGTGGCCGTCGCGCAGCAGCAGGAAGGGTTCGGCGCGAAGATCTTTGAGGGAAATAGAAGGGCGCGAGGAGAGTTTGTGTTTCTTGGGGAGGACCGCGAAGAGCCGCTCGGTCAGCAGCGGAAAAGAATCGAATTCGTGGCCCCGGATGGGCAGGGCCAGGATGGCAACGTCAATGGCGCCTGACCGGAGACGGCCGAGAAGGACGGGCGTGATCTCTTCGATGACAGTGAGCTGAACCTGTGGGAATTTGCGCGAGAAGGTAATCAGACGCGGAGGAAGAAAATAAGGAGCGACGGTAGGGATGACACCGACGGTGATGGGACCTCCGACGAACTCTTTGCCTTCGACGACGTCGCCTTTAGCAGCTTCCAGTTCGCGAAGCACGGCGCGGGCGCGCGGGAGAAACGTCTTGCCAAGCTCGGTAAGACGGACGGAACGGCCGAGGCGGTCGAAAAGGCGCGCGCCGAGTTCGTCTTCCAGCTTGAGAATCTGCTGGGAAAGCGAAGGCTGGGAAACGTGCGATTGTTCCGCGGCGCGGCTGAATGAGCCGGTTTCGGCCACCGCGCAGAAGTAACGAAGCTGGTGAAGTTCCATAGGCTATGCCTATCCATCGTATCAGAACTATGTATTGGAAGTATAGGCCGCGAGGGTTCAGCATATCATCTGAAATTGTAGCGCGGCGGCAATCGTGCCATAGCCGGGCGTTGCATACGAACTGAGGAGGATTCATGGCGGAAGAAAAAAAGAGAATCATGACGACAGACGCGGGGCGGCCGGTTGGCGACAACCAGAATTCGCTGACGGTGGGGCCGCGCGGGCCGGTGGTCTTCGAAGATTTTCTGCTCTTCGAAAAGATGGCGCACTTCAACCGGGAAAGAATTCCGGAGCGCGTAGTGCACGCCAAGGGCTCGGGCGCGTACGGTCATTTCGTGTGCACCGGCTCCGAGATCACCAAGTACACGACCGCAAAGCTTTTTGGCACCGTGGGCAAGAAGACGCCGACTTTCATCCGGTTTTCGACGGTGGGCGGTGAAAAGGGTTCGGCGGACACGGCGCGCGATCCGCGCGGGTTTGCGCTGAAGTTTTACACCGAAGAGGGCAACTGGGATATGACGGGAAACAACACCCCCGTCTTCTTCATTCGCGATCCGCTGAAGTTCGGCGATTTCATCCACACGCAAAAGCGCGATCCGGAGACGAATTTGAAATCGCCCACCATGATGTGGGATTTCTGGTCGCTCTCGCCGGAATCGTTGCACCAAGTGACGATTCTCTTCTCCGACCGCGGGACTCCGGACGGCTACCGGCACATGAACGGCTACAGCAGCCACACGTTCAGCCTGATCAATGCGAAGAACGAGCTCTTCTATGTGAAGTGGCACTTCAAGACCAAGCAAGGGATCAAGAATTTCTTCCGCGAACAGGCAGGCGCGCTAGAAGGAACGGATCCGGACTACTCGCAGCGCGATCTTTTCCATGCCATTAAAGAAGGCAAGTTCCCGAAATGGCGCGTGTGCATTCAGATCATGCCGGAGAAGGACGCCGAGACTTATCGCATCAACCCGTTCGACCTGACGAAGGTATGGCCGCACAAGGACTACCCGTTGCATGAGGTGGGGGAACTGGAACTGAACCGCAATCCGGAAAACTATTTCGCGGAGGTGGAGCAGGCGGCGTTCGAACCTCGCAACATCGTGCCCGGCATGGGCTTTTCGCCGGACAAAATGTTGCAGGCGCGCTTGATCTCCTATCCCGACGCACACCGCTACCGGCTGGGCGTCAACTACGATTCCCTGCCGGTGAACAAACCGCAATGCCCATACCACACCTACAATAAAGACGGCGCAATGCGCTTCGATGGAAACGCCGGAGCGGCGGTGAACTATGAGCCGAACAGCTTCGGCGGCCCGTCGCAGGACCGTTCTTATGTTGAACGGCCGCGCGCCATCAGCGGAATCGTCGCGCGGCACGACCACCGCGCGGACAGCGACTACTACACGCAGCCGGGAAATCTTTTCCGGCTGATGCCAGCGGACGCGAAGCAGCGACTGATCGATAACATTGTCTCGAGCCTGGGAAATGGCGTGCCGCAGCGCATCCAAGAGCTGCAAATCCAGCACTTCTACAAAGCCGATTCAGCGTATGGGACCGGCGTGGCGAAGGGGCTGGGGCTGAACATCGATTCCATCGTCGCAAAGAAGCAGGCCAACGCAGCGGATTGAAGGCTGTTCGCAGTTGTAAATTGTTCGTTGTTTGCCGGAAAGACAGAGCGGAGCGAGTTTGATCGGGAAACTCGCTCCGCTCTGCTTTTTGAGGGGCGCCGAGGTTCAACTGCGGAACGTACGCAAACTCTGTAGAATGACCGCCTATGGCAAAACTCACTTTTCTTGGCGCGGCGGGATCCGTTACGGGTTCGAGGTATCTGGTCGAGGCTGCGGGGAAGCGGCTGCTGCTGGACTGCGGAATATTTCAGGGCTCGCAGGAACTGCAGGACCGCAACTACAAGCCGCTGCCGGTGGACCCGAAGACGATTGACTACCTCGTGCTCACACACGCGCATCTGGACCACACCGGATGGCTGCCGGTGCTGGCGAAATCGGGCTATCGTGGGCCGATCTTCGCAAATCCGGCGACAATTGAACTTACAACAATCCTTCTGAAGGACTCGGCTCACTTGCAGCAAGAGGACACGCTACACGCGCGGATTCACAGGGACAGCCGTCACGCGAATCCCGAGCCGCTCTATACCGAGGAAGATGTCGATCCCACCCTGAAACTGATCAAGAGCATGCCGCGCAGCGGCAGCTTCGATATTAGTCCGGAGTTTCGCGTGACGTCCTATGACGCGGGACACATTCTTGGATCTTCCAGCCTGGAATTGGCCATCACCGAGAGCGGCAAGAAGACTGTTGTGGTGTTCTCCGGCGATATCGGGCGGTACAACCAGCCGATTCTGAAAGACCCGGCAACGCCGCCATCAAAGGCGGATGTGCTGATCTGCGAATCGACGTATGGCGACCGCGAGCATCCGGAGGGCGACCCGGCGGAATCGCTCGCGCAAATCGTGAATCGCGTCGCGAAGCGCGGCGGGTCCATCGTGATTCCCGCGTTTGCCATCGGGCGAACGCAGACGTTCATGTACTACCTGCGGCAGTTGGAGGACCAGCAAAGAATTCCGCGCCTGCCAGTATATGTTGATAGCCCGATGGCTTTGAGCGCGACGGATTTGTATGTGAAGCACAGAGAGGACCACGACCTGGAGTTCACGCGGGAAGAAGGAAGCGACGGAAAAGGCGATCCCCTGAATGTGCACGAATTCCACCTAACGCGTTCCGTGGAGGAATCCAAGGCGATCAATAACGTCAAGAAGCCCTGCATCATTATCTCGGCGAGCGGGATGGTGAGCGGAGGCCGGGTGTTGCATCACCTCGTGCAGCGGCTGCCGGATGCGCGCAATGCGGTGATCCTGGCGGGATTTCAGGCCGAGGGCACGCGCGGGAGGGCTCTGCAGCAAGGCGCGAAATCGCTGAAGCTCTATGGCCAAGAGGTGCCGGTGGCCGCGGAGATCGCGGAGATGGGGCAATTCTCCGCACATGCGGGAAAGAGCGAGCTGTTGCGCTGGCTGACGGCGCTGCCTGCGCCTCCGAGCCAGACATATCTGACGCACGGCGAACCGGCCGCGGCACAAGCGTTGCAGGCCGCGATCCAGGAAAAGTTCAAATGGAAGGCGGCGGCGGCACGGTATCTCGATACTGTCCCGCTGGGTGAATAGGGGCCACCAAGTATTTTCACAAAACCAGGAAACTATTTGGGGGCGTACCTCGTCTATACAGGTAAGACCACTCGCGGGGTAGGGGGCTAACCACCACAGGGCAACCGACCGTCAGTCTCCTACCCCTAAAAAGCCTCGAATCGCTCGAAACGGCATCGTTTATATAGAATTCAGAAGCAGACTGTCAGCTTTCAGTAGAACAAGGCGCATTCCCCTGCGCACGCCGAGCTCCCGGCCTTGCGAATTATTTTGTGGCCAGCGCTATTCGTGTCGTGGGGGTTTCGCGCGACATGGGCGGGATCTCCTCAAGCTCTAAGCCGGCGACAAACATCGGCGTCGGGGCAACTCTGCCCCAACGGAACAACTCCCAACGAGCGCGAATGAATTTGGTCTCCGGACGGAGAGAAAGATCGAGGATCATCTTGGTCGTGCCGCGGTAGAACTGCTGCGGCAGCATGAGGAGCGGCTTCTTCGACCAGGTTTGCCCGTCGGAAGAACCCCAGATCGAGACATCCAGCGATTCCTGCTCAATCTGCTCCGTGACAGTCAGGCGGCAGAGAAACGTACGCGTAGCGCTCGCGGAAATGTCGAACGCGGGACCGTCGCCATTGGCTTCCAAGCGAGCGTTTCCTGGAATCAGCTGCAGTAGATTTGCCATCGAGCTCCCAAGCGACTATCTAGACGGCGAGGATTCTAGCACAGGAAAAACCTTCAGTTGAGCACTTGCTTTGACGATCGGTTTGATGCTCGACCGTTGCGCCAGAATAGTTCTACACTGCCATCCATGCCCAACCGCTCCCGAAAGCTGGCGCAAGCTGGAATCGTGACTCAGTTCATGGCGCTCATCCGCTGCCTGGGAGAATACTTTCGCTTGAAGCATTTTGACGCCGGGAAATTATCGATCGTCCAGATCGAGTCATTCGTAATCGGCGCGCTGGTAACGGCTATTCTCGCACTTGTCGGGGTTCTCTTCTATTTCGCTGAGAAGGATCGACTTACGGCGATCGCAGCGGCATTGAACGTCGCGATCCTCTTTGTTCTGCGATTTACGCTGCTCTGAAGCGCAATCAGTTTGCTCGCGGATCACTTTCAACAGACCCTCCGACTAGGGCCGTAACTTGGAAAGCCGCTCCTCGGCGGCGGCGAGGGTCTCTTCTTTTTTGCAAAAGGTGAAGCGGACCTGGGAGGCGCCGTCCTGCGGGTTGTCGTAGAAGCTGGAACCTGGGACGACGGCGACGCCGATTTCTTCGACGAGAAACTTGGCGAAGCGCACATCTTTCGTATCGGCCGGGAAACGAACAGGATCGGGATCCGCGAAGCTCGCGATGTCCGTCATGATGTAGTACGCGCCGCGCGGCTTAAAGACGGTGAAGCCGGCGCGGTTGAGAATTTTCAGCAGCCGTTCCCGCTTTGCCATGTAAGAAGTGGCAAGCTTGTCATAGTAGCCCTGGGAAAAATGCAAAGCGCTCGCGCCTGCTTGCTGCAGCGGTGCGGCGGCGCCGACGGTCAGAAAATCGTGGACTTTGCGAATCGGCTGCGTCGGTTCCGGCGGAGCCAGCACCCAGCCAACGCGCCATCCGGTGACGCTGTAGGTCTTCGACAGTCCATTGATGACGATGGCGCGGTCGCGCATGCCGTCGATGCGCGCCATGGAGATGTGTTCGGCGCCGTCGTAGAGAATGTGTTCGTAGATTTCGTCGGTGATGCAGTAAGCGTTCCAGCGGACGCAGAGGTCGCGAATGAATTCGAGCTCGGCTCGCGTGAAAACTTTGCCAGTCGGATTATTGGGTGTGTTCAGGATGATCGCTTTCGTGCGCGGGCCAAAGGCGGCGGCGAGTTCCTTTTCGTCGAAGGACCAATCTGGAGTGCGGAGCTTGACGAAGCGAGGCGTCGCGCCGCTCAAGATCGCATCTGGGCCGTAATTCTCGTAAAAGGGCTCGAAGACCACGATTTCATCACCGGGATTGATGATGGCCATCATGGCGGACATCATCGCTTCGGTCGAGCCGCAACAGACGGTGACTTCGCGCTCGGGGTCGTATTTGACGCCCTGGGTGCGCTGGAATTTTTCGACAATGGCGTCACGCAGGGGCTTCGCGCCCCAGGTGATGGCGTACTGGTTGATGTCATCGGCGATGGCCTTGCGCGCCGCTTCCTTGATTTCCTCGGGGGCGGCGAAATCGGGAAATCCCTGTGACAGATTGACGGCGCCGTGCTTCAAGGCCAGACGCGTCATTTCCCGGATGACGGATTCGGTGAATTGCTCGGCCTTAGCCGAAAGCATGCGGCGGGAGATTTGTGCCATCGTGGTGTCGGGAGCGGTCATTGCACCTTCTTAATTAGATGAAATTGTAGATGCAGTGCCGCAGCAAGCTGTGCCACTACAAGGAAAGATCACAGTCGGCCAAAAAGATTTTCAGCGGGCGTGGCCGGTGGCGGCCTGCGTAGCCACGCCCGGCTGCCCATAAATCATCCGGTAGACTTCGGTGTTGCGCAAGACCACTTCGACGTATTCACGGGTTTCCGTGAATGGAATCGACTCGACGACCTCGGGAATCTCTTCGTAGTTGCGCTCGGCTTTCCAGGCGGCGATGCGGTCTTCGCCGGCGTTGTAAGCAGCGGCCGCGTACTCCAGCGCGCCCGTTTGGCGCACCAGGCTCGCAATGTAAAGCATGCCAAGCTCGATGTTGTAGTCAGGTTCGAAAAGTTTGTTCTTGGTGTAACGGACCTTGAGCTGTTTGGCCAGAAGCTTGCCCGTTTTCGGGAGAACTTGCATCAAGCCGATGGCGTTCTTGGGCGAGACGGCGTCCGCCTGAAACGTGGATTCCTGGCGAATGAGGCCGGCAGCAAACATGGGATCGAAGTCGTACTTGGCGGCTTCGCGGCGCAATGCGGCCTCGTAGGGAAGCGGATAGAGCGCCTTCCATGCCGCAACGGGCACATCGCCGATCTTGCGGGAATCGAAGTTCGGCACGATGATCCGCGCGTAGGCCATGCCGGCGCCGTAGTGGCCCTGGTCGAAAGCCGCCTGCGCGGCTTCGAGCAGAAAGCGCGGCGAAGAGGTCGCGAAATAGGCGTTCTTCAGCTCCTGCTCGGCGGAGGAATCAAAAGCGATGGCGCGAAGCGCCTGCGCGCGAGCCCAGCGGTCCACGGCGGCAACCGGGATTGGCTCATCAAAGGGACGAAGCGAAGGCGGCGGCGGGATTTTCTCCAGAAGCTCCGGGGGATTCTCTTCACCGGGCCCAAGTTTGGCGAGGCGAGCAGCTGCGGCATTTCCGAAGTACGTTTGGGGGAAACGCTCGGCGGCTTTGCGGTAAAAGCTGCGCGCGTGCGCGGGATTCCCACCGCGCTCGGCGCCGCGGCCCAGCCAATAGAGGGCATCGACGGAATTGGCCGACACGGGATACTTCAACAGAAATGCGGTGAGCCGGTCATCGGCGTCGGGCTGGCGATTCAGATAGGCGAGCCAAGCAATACGCCATTCGCAGTTGAAGGCGTATTTTCCGTTCGGAAAGGAATCCAGGACGCGCTGGTAGTTGACGACCGCTTTCGCGCGGTCGAGTTCGACCCAATGATAATTCCCTGCCGCCATCAGGCCCTCTTCGTTCCACTTGCTCGTGGGATAGGTCTGCGCCAGCGTGTTGAGCGCCGAAAACATCTCAGTTTCCTTCTTCGCGGAACGGTAGGCCTGGGAAAGGGCGTAGAGCCGTTCCGCATCCACTTCAGGGTCCGGGGTCTTCACCGCGGCAATCAGAGAGGGTGAACCCTTCAACTGAACGCGGCACTCCGCCACGCGAAGCTGCGCGCGCTGGCGCGCGGGGTTCGCGGGATCCTTGAGCATGGTGACAAGTTTTTCGAATTCCGCGCGCGCTTCCTTCCACTTGTGCGCATCGTAAAAAATTTGGGCGCGCTGCTCCTGCATTTCCACGCCGGGATAAACATATTCCTTGCCAAGGGCGTGCATCAGTTGCGACAACGCGGAACCGGTGGGCTTGGCCTCATCCGCTAGAGGGAATTTGTAGAAGACGGTCTGATAGTCCTTCGCCGCGCGTGGAAGTTGACGAGCAGCCTGATAGGCGCTGGCGCGTTCATAAAGAAGCGTGGGCTTGGATGTGGTCGCGGAATAGGCGTCGAGCGCATCGATGGCTTCTTGCGCGTGTCCGAGCTGAACCGCCGTGGGCGCGAAGGCCTCCAGTAGTTGTTCGCGCATAGCTGTATTGGGATATTCGTGCTGGATGGTTTGCAGCACTTTGTAAGCGTCCGCGCTGCGCCCGAGAGCACGCTGCGCCTGCGCGGTCCAGTACAACGCATACTCGCGGAGAAGCGTGTCGTTCTGCGCCTTGAGCAGCCACCCGAGACCCTGAGCGGCGCGATTCTTCGAAAATTCTTCATAGCCGAGAGCCAGCGCGGCGCGCGCTCCCCAGACGTTTGTACTGTTCTTGACGGCGAAGGCCGAAAGTTTCTCGTAAGCGCTGGGCGTGGCGTTGTGGAGCGCGCGGGCGAGATCGGAAACTTCTTTTTGCGCGGCTTCGTCTTCCGGCGTATCGGCGACGACTTGAGGCGCGGACGTGTCTGGTTTGCAGCCGGTCCGGCATGGCGGCGACTTGGGCTTTTTTGCTTTGCGCTGGTGCCTGGACGATTGCGCAACGGCGTCGAATGCGCCGCCAAAGGACAGAGTGAAAATAAGTATCAACGCGACGAGAGGCCGTGCCATACGGACACAGAATAATACGGCGCTGGCGGAAGCGCTACAAATGCGAACAGCCAGTGTTTGCCTAACGATGACGCGCGGGGGTGGCGTAGGG
>Ga0209648_10002196_pt1 | contig 16085 bp, 12 predicted proteins | sample GraSoi2013_115cm_FD_185830 | JGI IMG/M metagenome (GOLD analysis project Ga0209648, IMG submission 185830) | Grasslands soil microbial communities from the Angelo Coastal Reserve, California, USA - Sample 9_17_2013_115cm (SPAdes) (version 2) | ecosystem: Environmental > Terrestrial > Soil >...
CTTCTAAGCAGAGGGTCGGGAGTTCGAGTCTCCCCGGGCGCGCCACTTTCTAAGTAACCATCCGGATGGAGCCTCGGTTCGGGTCTTGCGGAATTCTTTCTGGATCGCGGTTCTGTACGGCTGCAGCCCGCTCCGAATCACAGTGGCGGTCGTGCTTCCGATTCAAGATAGCTGTCGAGATGGCCCTGGACGGCGCGTAGCGTCTCCCCATTTCGTTCAAGACGGTAGAGCATAATTGCGCTCTCCAGGGAAGAAATAATGAGAGTCGCGTCCTCTTCGCTTCGATCCACGAGTTTCCCGGACGTGGATATTCAGCCTAGAAGGAGTGGCAGGGGTGCGAGAACGCCGACTCCATGCAAGCTGGCCACGGTGCTTGTCGGGCCTCAGCCTAGTCTGCTGCCACTTGCTGTGGCTCTCGCGATTGCTGACGCAACTGCGCCTCATATTGCGCCAACTGCTCTTCTATTTCTTTTTCGGACTTCCGCCGCTGGATAATTTGCTCACGATAACGCCGCAGGAAGTAGTCGATGGTCTCAACCCTAATCCGAATTGATCCGGCGGGTTTGTTCTCGTCCAGGTCCTTGAAGCAGAAATAAGGCGTCCCAGACTGCTCGATGATGCCTTCGACCACGCCGTAAATGGGCGCGTCGTGCCCGCACTTGAAGCTGGAAATCTCCAGCGCCACCAGATTGGGGTGCCGCGCCGTGAACTTCGCGGCCCACACCTTGTGATTGGTGCTGCAGGAGTAGGAGTTCTTCCAGGCATCGGTGATATCAAGCGGGCTGCTGATCACACCCGCCCGCACCTCCTCACCAAAGAGCCTTTCGAGCATATCGTCATCTAGCGGGAGCGTGTTCTGTGAAAAAATTGGATAGCCGAGCTTCTGGAACTCATCCAGGATCTCGTGATTCAGGCCGGGATCGTGGTGATATGGACGTCCCAGCATGACGATGCCGATGCGGTCTTCTCGCTCAAGCTGGTCGAGCACTTGGCGTGCGCGCTTGCGAATGTTCGTCTCGTATTCTTTCAGCGCCGCAAATCCGGATTCCACCGCGCGATCGTTTTCCTCTTGAGACAGACCAAGGATAGGTTGCCACGCCTGCAGCATCTGATAAGCAAACAACTTGCGCTCGGCGAAATTGAGCACGGGGTCGATGTATTTCAGATTGTGCTCGGCGAAAACGTCGTTCTCCTTGGTAAATGCGGCTTTTACCGTTTCTGGAGTCGCAGTCACCGTGGGGCAGGCATTCGCGCCAACAACTTTTAGTAACGGCGTGTGCAGAACGTCATACATGGGGAAGAAGATGGCATTCAGCGGCTTCTTGCGATGCTTTTCCTGAATGAGATTGTAGACGTGCGAAATTCCGATTTTCGCCGGGAAGCACGGGTCGATAGCGCCACGGCTCGCCCCCGCGCGATAAAGGTCTGAGCTGGTATAGTCCGAGTAAATGATGTTCTCGGGCTGCACTCCTAAGCTTTCAAAGTAGGCATTGAATAAGGGCGCGTACGTGTAGATGTTCAGCACGCGAGGAATGCCGATCCGGAGTTTGCTCCGGCTCTGCATTAGGGCTACTCGTTCCCTCGCCGCCTTGGTCCATGCCCGGGTGGGAATCGGGTCGGCAACATTCGTCGCGTTTGTGGGGCGAAAGACCTCTTTCGACGCAAAATCGACGAAATTCGGATAGCGCTCCCGAATTTGGTCCAATCCTGCCTTGATATCCTTCATCTCATTAACGTCCTCGACCAATCCTTTTTCGCACGTAGCAATAATCAGCCGTTGCTCGCCTTCCATGAGCGGGACTTTGGTGACGCGCTGGATGGGAACAAAGTTTTTGACCGGCTCGGTGCGGACGTCAATGAACGTTCGCAAGCAATTGTTCTTGCAGAAATTGCAACGTGTCGCTTCGTTACGCGTTGTGCGGTACTCAATCTTGCGGACCGCCTCCAGCCCGATGAACGTTGTTTGCTGGCCATTTCGCCAGAGCCGCAGCGATTCCTGCGCCGCACCAATCGCCCCGGATTCTCCGCAATGCTCATGGACAATGATTTCCGGCTGTTTGCCGGCAGCGCGAAAGCTATTGCGAATAAAATCGACTTCGGCTTTCACTACGGCAAGATTATTTTGCGTTCCCCCTTGCAACACAAAGCGTGTGCCAAGCGCCGCCAGATTGGGGATGCTGGCGACATAAAGGAACACATTCTTCGGCAGCACCGCGGCAAGGCCGGCGAGAATTTCCTCGGCCTGCCAGCCCTGGCGTTGGAAATTCACAATGTCGGATTGCATGAAAACGGCGCAGCCATAACCGAATACGGGCATGGCTTGCGCAGAGAAGGCAAGGTCGGCGTACTGATCTACCTTCAGCCCGAATCCTTCCGCCGTCGATTGGAGGAAATATCCGTTTCCCGCGGAGCACTGCGTATTCAGCTTGAAATCTTTAACGCGGCCGTTGTGCAGAATGATGATTTTGATGTCCTGCCCGCCCACGTCCACGATCACGTGCGGATCTTCGTAGAACTTCAGCGCGGATTCCGTGTGTGCGACGGTTTCCACCAAGGCCACATCAGCCTTGAGAACATCTTTTAGAATGTCCTTGGCATATCCAGTGGTTGCGACTCCAAGGACTTCCAGCTTCGCGTTCTGTCCCTCGACCTGGCCGCGCAGGTTCTCAAACATCTCAAGCGTGTCCTGAATCGGATTCCCGTTCGAGAGCTGATACGCCTTGCAGAGAATGTCGCCCTTTTCATCCAGTAGAACCGCTTTGGTTGATGTGGATCCGCCATCAACTCCGATGAATCCACCGACCGTGCTGCCCTTCTGGAACGTCGCAGGCGTAAACTTCTTGCGCCGGTAAGACTCCCGGAAAGCCTCAAATTCGGTGACATTCTCGACTAATCCTTTGCCGCCAGCCTTGGCTTTTTCCTCCTGGCGGCCGTACTCGATGTAATGCATCAGTGTGTCGTAACCGCGGTAGCAACCGACGCAGTCGTCCTCGGCACGCCCGAATTCAATCGCACCCAGGGCCGCAAAATATTGAGCGTTTTGCGGAACCTTAATCATATCTTCCGGCTTGGAACCTTCCGGAACCGCGACCTTCCGCTCTTGCCACATGCGCGGGATATTCGCTTGCCATGCTTCGCGCATGCCGCGAATGAAGCTGTTGGGTCCGCCAAGCAACAAGACATGTGGCCGTAATGTATGGCCGCGAGTCAGCACGCTCAGATTTTGTAGGACAATGGCTTCGAACAGCGACGCCATGAGTTCGTCCGGCGGGGTCCCCACCTTCTGCAGGCTATTGATGTCGGTTTCCGCGAACACACCACACTTGCCCGCAACCTTGTGGAGCTTAATCCCCTGGTACTTCTGTTCGGCTAGTTGGTCGACCGGAATCTTCAGCTTGGCATTAATCTTGTCAATGACCGCACCCGTGCCGCCCGCGCACTTGTCGTTCATCGAGGGAATTTTCTTCTTGCGGCCTGTCTCAGCGTCATCTTTGAAGACGATGATCTTGGCGTCCTGACCGCCGAGTTCGATGACCGAGTACACCTCGGGATGCAGCTTCTCTACAGCCAAGGAAACCGCGGTGACCTCCTGCACGAACTTCGCGCCAATCTGCTCGCCGATGGCACCACCGCCCGAGCCCGTCAGGAACATACGGGTATTGTGGCGATTGATACCCGCGTCGGCTTCCATGCGCTTCAGAAATTCCAGCGTCTTCTCCGGTTGCTTGGTTTCATGGCGCTGATAGTCTTGCCATAGCACTTTGTCGCTGGCGGCATCAACGACGACAGCCTTAACCGTGGTCGAGCCGACGTCCAGCCCCACCAGAAATTTCGTACTGTGATCGTGAGGCTTTTGCAGCGGTGCCTGGACGGGCTGAGGCTTAAGCGGAGCGATCTGAACTAGCTGCGGAGACTTGTGATCGTGCATGTTTCCTCGTTTCTTAGAAATATGCTTTCGATTCCGCGGTGAAATCGTTTGTCAGTCGCCGGAGGTCGCGGGCGTCGCAATTCCAGGTACGCGTGCGCGCTTCCAGAAGCGAGTGTCTCTGTCAATCCGATCACTCACGTGCAGAATGAATTGCGCGGCCGTACCGGCAACTCCTTCGCGGTGTGGCACGTGATAGAACGGCCGCTTCAGCTCAGGGTGTTCCTCGATGTACGCGCGGATTTCCTGAAGATTCTTGCTGGTGGACTTGAGGCACTGCTCGAATTCGGCTTTGGCCTTCACCTTGGCCTCACCGAGCGCCATCTGGACGCGGCTGTGCGCGTTGACTTCGCCTTCGCCCGAAGTCTCGATGGGCAAGAAGATCATGTCCTTGAATTTATTGATCACGGCCGATTGCACTCCATCCGATTGCGACGAAGGCATGCAGCCGAAGGGTTTTAATGCCAGCACCATGTGGCAGAGCTTGTGAATCGTGTAATAAACGTTTTTTCCGACTTCGAGGTGCCCCTCGCCTCCGCGGGCGAACTGGTTGTAAAAGGGATGCGCCAACTCCGCCAACTCCGTCTGTGGCACAAGCTGGTGGGTTATACCGCCAAGATGCTCAATCGTGCGGTGATAGAAGAAATTCCACATGCGTTGGCCAGCGCCGATCCCCCACAGCTTCTTGCGCAGGCCAATGTAATTCGCAAACTGCTTATTGAGCTCATACCACTTCGGATTGCGGTGTGGACGATTAACCGGCCACTTCGCGATAGCGTGTGCCTTGGCCTGATACATCAGATAAGCCACCCACGTCGCAATGGGCTCGACTATGACCTGCGCGCCCTCGCGCTCCAGAAAATCAAACATGTGGAAGTTTCCGTCGCCTTCCGTGATCTGCGCCCAAAATTCTCCGGTGATCTTTACCACCGACTTCACGCGAGTGCGATCGACCTCAATCGAGTTCAGCTTTTCCCGAGCGCTGTGCAACGCGTTCAAGTAATCCTTGCCCCACATGTGCTCGTGCCATTTCCCGAACACGTTAAACGTGTTCCGCAGGATCTTGTTGTTCTTGAACTTGGGTTTTGCCCAATTTGGTGCCAGCGATTCAATCTCAAACGCCCTGCGATTCTTCAAGTCCTCGCACAATCCATCCACAGTCTCGCGAAACACGCGGTCAGTCTCGCCTTTGTTCACCTCAAATGGACGGATTTGGTACACAAGATCGTTGATCACATCGCCCAGGTGCATGGCGTTCAGCATTCCGAAACCGAAATCAACTGTGAACTTCAATCCCGGCTCTCCGGACTCGGCCTTAATTCCGTCACTGTCTTTGAACAACAGCACTCGGAAGCCGTCAAATCCCGCGTTCTTCAGCGCGAAGCGATATTCGGCTTCATACATTCCGAAGCGGCACGGACCACACGAACCCGCGGTGAAGAACACGTAGTTATCCAAAATCTGCTGTCGCGAGAGTCCTTGTTTCTCCAAGAACTGGAGATACTGCACCAGATTGCCCACAGTGAAATACGTCGGATTACATTGACCGTTGTTGCCAAACTCCTTTCCTGTCTGAAAGCCGGCGACGTCCGGCACAGGGAGCTTTTCGCAGTTGTAACCGCACCCTTGGAACACGGCGCGAATCAAGTCCTCGTGTTTCCAAGTGAATCCGCCAAACAAAATGGTGACGCGGTTGCGCTCCTCCGCCTTGAAAGCCCGCTCAATGGGCCGGTGGAAGTGACTGGGGGAAGCAAGTCCCGCCTGTTGCCGTAGACGAACTCTTTCGGCCGCGAGGCGCTGCTGGAGTTCCTGATCCTGGTCAATCTGTACGAGTCTCGTTGCCATGTTCTCTCCTTATCCGGTTTACCCGGCGTAGTCTTCCCGAAACCTTCCTGACCCGGCGGAACGCCGGCTGCCAGCCGTGGGCATCAGCGAGGAGAAGAAATCCAGATTCATTTGGCGTCTTCTCCTCCGCCTCGGACCTGCTCACTCTTCACCTCATTGACCGTGTAGCCTTCGTGGTCTATGGTAAGAATCTTTGTGCCGTAAAATCTGACATGGACAAACGTCTCGTCTTTCAATGGCAGCCAAAAATCGCCAATTTTTTGATAGCGCCTCGCGAAGTCGGCTTTGTCGACCCACACCGAGAGCTTTTTCGCCGGATGCCCCACGATCTGGACGACGGCGTAGTCTTGCGCGTCAATCCACACCTTTCCCTCGAAAAGGTACTTATCACTTCGCGTAGGAGTCGCTTGCACTACAAAACAGTGATTTGCGCCAAGATCTTGCTCGCCAAGCAGAGAAAACTTGTAATTTGCGGTGTTAATGGTGCTGTCTCGGTGGCTCTTGCCCGATGCTGCTTCCATTTCGCTTTCCATCAGGCGGTTGAGAACAAGATGGCGCACCACGGCCGATCCCTTTTCCGAGATCGTGACAAACGACTTGGTCTCTGGCGCGCGATAATCCAGTCGCACCGTTTTCTGTGCGTGCACCTTCCCTTTCGGGTCGGTGACCGCATAGCTGCGCATGGCGCTATATGAGCGCAATGCTGCATTGCGGAGTTCGTTGCGCCTCATAAGCTCCGCGAAGATCTGCTCCGGCGTAGCATCGGCATGTGCCGGCTGCAGCGCTCCTTCACTAGGAACGTCTCGGACGTTCTTTTCTTGCGAATTCAGCCGTACAGGAACACCAGCTTCCAGGAGGAGGCCAAGGAAAAGGGCTGAGCAACACTGCCGTTTCCAAAAAGTCGGCGCCACTATCACGAGGCCCCTCAGTCTTCGAAACTGCGCACGTTATTGCCGCGGAGACGGTTCGTAACCAGATTCGTCCACAACCACTTGATAACCCTCGCATCGTTGTAGCAGTACGCAAGGTTGTGATTCAGCGTCGAAAAGCAGTGGCGCTGGCACGTCTTCTTCATTGCCTTCAGCTGCGCCTGATCGAATTTCGGCTCTTCAATATTTCCCCAATCAAAGCTGGAGGAATACATGGGGAAGCACGGCGCAACCGTCCCATCGGTGCGAATGATCACGTTGTTCTGTCCGGCGCGGCAGTCCCATTCCGCGAAATGAAGCTCCCCACTCGGGTCCTGCACGATTCCCGGCATCGATGCGAGCATCTCCGCCGCGTGCCCGTTCCCATTCGTTCCATCCCCATACCAACCAAGCTTCTTCAGATCGACGCCAGATGCCATGCGCACGAACGCTTTCGTCTCTTGCAGGCGCTGCACCGAATTCACCATCTGGTACCCCGCCTTGTTCTTCTCAACCAGCCAGTCGAGCAGAGCATCCACGTCGCGCCAGTCTTGTGGGCGGATATAAGTGGGGTTTTCCTCCAAATGCTTGAAGTGCTCATCCTGCTCGAGCATCGGCGTCTCGTTGATGTGATAGTCCGTTGCTATGCGCTGATCGTGCGCGTACTCCGTCAGTTGCCGCACGTCCTGGAGGTTATTGCGACAGATATTCATGTTGAAGAAAACCATGTACCCCTGCGCGTATTGCTTCCGCAAAACATGTTCGAGATTCTCTCTCGCGGGAACGAGGGCTTTCGGCAAACTCGGTTTGAGATCCCAGGAATCCAGTGCGAAATTGAACACTGCCACGCCGGCATCACCCAATCGATCCGCAACGTCTGGACGCAGCAGGCGCCCGTTCGTGCCGATGTAAATCCAGAATCCCTTCTTCGCGGCGTAGTAAACAACCTTGTGCGCGAACTGCGGCCGAAGCAGTGGTTCTCCACCCATCAAGGCCAGCACCCGGCATCCGTGGTCGTGCAGCCAATCGATCGAGCGCCGCGCAACGTCTTCGGTCATCCCTTTCACGCGGTTGTCGAAAGCCCAGCAATACCAGCAATCCAAATTGCATTTGTATTCGACAAAAAGATACGCCGTGATGGGGTGAAACTCGCCAGGAAGGACCCGCGACCGCACATAAGGAAACAACCAACCGCGCATTTTGCGGTAAATATTTTCCCCGCTCCACTGTCGCTTTTCGGGCGGCTGATCGGGGCCAGGATCTGTCAAGCGTTCCGGGTACTGCGGAAATCGCGGCTCCGGCAGCGAAAGCCCTTGCGACCTGGGCGGTACGGGCGGCTTGCTTGTGTGCATGAGCAGGTCATGCATAGCGACGTCAATGCGGAATTTCGCGGGAGATGCCACGGTGTCCACCTCCGAAAAGTACAATCGGTAATGCGTGCTTGGTGGTCTTTAAGAAGAAGGGTGGTTACAGGTCGAGCAGGGTGTCTTACGTTGGATGCAGACTCTAGCTGGGATGCAGGTGAGTCCGCGGTCAGAACTCAGGATACTTCTGAAACGCGAATCGAAAAAAGAAGGTGTCTTTCTTGTCGCATCACCTCCTCCGACTTTGCTCGGGATTGACTGAGACAACCCAGAACGCATTCGCAAGCAACCGGATGGTTGGATGCAAAACGAACCTAGCATACGAAATAAACGGGAGTCAAGACACACCTTGCGCGCGAGCACCCGCACGATTCGAGCGTGCGCGGTTAGGGTGCAGATGTCCGTTCTCGGGCGCAGCGTCCGTCCGCTGACACTTCGAGTCAATTCGTAGCTGGCAGAACCACGACGCCACCTCAAAGCCGAATGTATTCAAGTATTTCGCGGTCAGGACACATCCCGATCTGGTACTCGGGGTGCGCATGTTTCATCGCCGAAGAGCTTTTTGCGAGACAGGCAATGCTGACGCGATCGGTAAAATTCGCGATGTGCCAAAAACCTACTATATCGCACGGTTGGAAAGTAATTAGTGAACCGGCGGGATTTTGGCAACTCGCGCGTCAAGCCCACTGAATGACTTATGGCTCATAGCGATTACTCATTGGACCGAGAATTTTCTATGCGCGATAGTCGGGATGTCGATAGTCGAGATGTAAGGAGAAAGTACAATGAACAAAAAACGAATCATCCGAATCGCTCGATTGACCCTGGCGGCCGCAGCGGCCCTCACACTGACCGCATCTGCGGACGCGACAAACCGTCCTAACAAAATCATCGTCGTCCGCCCGACGGACCTTCCCGAACTTGCACGCGTGCCCGGCGAAGCGATGATACTCCACGCAACGGGAGATGGCCGAACCCTTCTCTACGTCGAACAGAATCATGGCGCCCGGCTGGCCATCTTTGATGTGACCGACCCCGCGAAGGTCAAGCAAGAGGCGGCAACGCAGCTTGACGCTCGCGGCCCATTCGAGTTCGTCTCCTCCCTTGGAGACAACGCAGAGCTCATCCGCTTCAAAAACGGTCAAGGCGAAGCCGTGTTAGATATGCACAAAGCAAAGGCTCCCGCCATTAAGATGGTTCCAGGGCTGGAATTGCAGGGCGCGACCGAGCGTCTTGGAAATGATGGATTCATGATCTCAAATCAGGCGAGCGCGCAGTCGGGCGCAAACGATCCGGATTATCAGGTTGTTGAAACCGCGGATACGCGTGAACCCAATCGCGTCTATGACGTGAAGCGGGTTCGTGAAGAAATTACGAATGACGAGACGGGCACCACCTTCCTGCTCGCCGCAGACGGCTTGCACCTCATCAGACGGCCGGCTGCGGAATATGAGAACTTCATTCATCAGTGGCAGCTCAGCCATCCCGGATGATTACGTCCTTTCTCCACCTGGCAGACGTGGTGCTGGAACAGGCCTCGCGATAACGCGGGGCCTGTTTTTTGTTATGGCTAGATGCGTCTCGGGTCACTCAGGCTGAATCGTATCTAATGTTAGGTAAGAACCGTGCCAGTAGGCACTTAAGTGACGCAGACCGACGCGAAGATCCACAATGGAAAATTTCAGGCTTAAGGTCTTCCGCACAGTTGCCGATACTTTGAACTTTCGACAAGCTGCCGAAGCTCTCTACCTCACGCAACCTGCGGTCACGCTTCAGATCAAAGCTCTGGAAGAGGAACTCGGCGTCCCGCTTTTTGATCGTACAGAAAACAGAGTTGCGCTGACGGAAGCCGGACGAATTCTCCTCAAGCATGCGAAGAAGGTCGAAACTTTAACGGCCGTAGCTCGCCAGGAATTAGCGCGACTCGTGGGCGAAGAAGAAGGCGATCTTTCCGCGGGCGCGTCCACAACTATCGCGCAATATCTTCTCCCCAAGCTGATCGGTGAATTCCGAAGCTTGAATCCCAAAATCCGGCTGTCTCTGCTAGGAGCCAACACGGAGAAGATCGTCAGCGGCGTCCTCGAAGAAACCTTAGCCATAGGCCTGATTGAAGGTCCCTCGCTTCACCGAGATCTTGGCGAGGAGCCCTTTGTGCCCGATGAGATTGTAGTCATAGTTCCATCGAAGCACGAATGGGTCGGCCAGCAGGTCGAAGCGCAGCAACTCCTCAACGCTCCGCTTATCCTCCGGGAAAAGGGCTCAGGAACGCGCCGGGTTGTCGAAGCAGCTCTTAAGGCCGCTGGTATTCAAATGAAACACGCACGCATCGCTATGGAGCTTGACTCCACCGAGGCGATCAAGTCCGCAGTGGAAGCCGGTTTGGGAGTCGGGTTTGTCTCCTGCAGAGCCATCCGGAAGGAACTCAAACTCGACACCCTGCGAGAGGTCCCTATATCCAAATTAGACATTCAGCGAGTTTTCTCGATTATCTACCCTCGCGGTCCCGAGCCCCGCGGCGCCGCGGGTGTATTTCTCCGTTTTCTCCGAGAAAAGCGTGACCATGCAGCCAGCAAAAGAGCCGGGTAAGAGGTCCGAGAGGAGCTGCGGTCCGCCTAGGATCCAAGCCGTCCACAGCCTACTCAACATGCGAAAGCTGCGAATCTTCAGGATCCATTGAATTGCTGAAAACAAGCGCCTGTCCCTGCAGCTAAAGTGATGGGTGCAAATGTCAAATTCTTGGACGGGGTGCGTCCACCCCGCTGACACTTCGACTGAATTCACCGCTGACTGAACCCACGAGTGACTTGAAAGCCGCATGAATTCAAATACTTGGCGCGCCCTTGGCACATATCCGATCTGGCAAGCGGGTTGCGAATGTTACATCGTCAAGAGCGTCTAGCGAGAGACATGGCTCCGCTGACGCGATCAGTGAATTCACATTGCGTCATAAACCTACGAATATCGCATGGATGGAAGGTATTGGATGAACCGGCGTGGATTCCTGCAGCTCATTGGTGCTACCGGTGCCGCGGCACTGACGGCCTCCTGTAATCGAATCAATTCTGTGGTGGGGACTTCATCGACCCCGGACCTCGCGCGATTCCCCGAAAAAACAGAGCTGATCCTGCTTACCGACCGGCCGCCCCAGTTGGAAACGCCGCTCCACTATTTTCGGCAGGACCTCACGCCAAACGAAGCTTTCTTCGTTCGGTGGCATCTCGAAGGGATCCCGACTTCTGTCGACCTTCGAACATTTCGGCTCAATGTCAGCGGCCACGTCCGGCAGCCGTTGCAGCTAAGTGTGGACGACCTTCGCTCGCAGTTCGATCCAATCTCCATCGTCGCCGTCAATCAATGTTCCGGCAATTCTCGTAGCTTCTTCGAGCCTCGCGTTCCAGGCGGCCAGTGGAAGCATGGCGCAGTCGGCAACGCCAAATGGACCGGTGTCTCCGTGAAATCGATTTTGGATCGCGCGCAAGTGAAGGCGGGCGCCGTGGACGTCTCCTTCAATGGGCTTGACGCGCCGCCACTGCCTTCTGTGGCTGACTTCGTGAAGGCCCTTTCGATCGACCACGTGCGGGATGGAGAGGTGATGGTCGCCTACGCCATGAATGACCAAGCGTTGCCCATGGTGAACGGCTTTCCCATTCGCCTCATCGTGCCCGGATGGTATGGAACGTACTGGGTGAAGGCTCTCAGCGACATCACCGTGTTGCCTCAAGCCTTCAGCAACTTCTGGACAGACAAAGCCTATCGCATTCCCAGCGGTCCAAATGGCACCGAATCCCCAAAGGATTTGGCCAAGAACACAATTCCCATCAATCGATTCAACGTGCGTTCCATATTCGTTCGTCCCGAACCCGATGAAACCTTGCATCCGGGAATGCCCGCTGAAATGGAAGGTATTGCTTTCGACGCCGGTCACGGGATTAAGCGAGTAGAGGTGTCGACAGACGGCGGAGGCACTTGGACCGATGCTCGACTTGACTCGGAACTCGGAAAGTATTCGTGGCGGCGCTGGCGCGCGTCCTGGACACCAAGAAACCGCGGGCAATTTCGACTGATGGCTCGCGCGACAAATGCAATAGGAGAGACTCAGAGCCAAGGACAGTGGAATCGTAGTGGTTTTATGTGGAATGTGACCTCGCAAGTTGACGTAAAGGTGGGGTAACGACGCATGACCCCAACAATAAAGTTCGTTCTCTCGGTGGGGCTTGCGGCATTCGTCGCCGGCTGCGGACGTTCGTCAAACGTCTCGAAGGAAACGGACCACAGCATCGCGAACGCAAATATGGAATCGATGCTTGATTCAAAGCCAGACAATCCGGTTCATGCCATCGTGATGCCGCATGACGAGCCCGAATTTCCGCCGGGCCCTGGCCGTGATGAATTTGTGAGTGCGTGCGTCGTTTGCCACTCACCGCGATATATCACGATGCAGCCGCGATTTTCCCACGCTACGTGGCTGAGCGAAGTCAAAAAAATGAAAGATGTCTACGGCGCTCATATCTCTGACGAAGAGGTACTGAAAATTACGGACTACTTGGTCTCTATCAACGGAAAGGCTGACTCTGGTCAAGCTCCTAAGGGCACATATGGCGAATAGAGTCGGAAGTGAGAATCAGCCGCCGTCACGCGCGCCGATACGCCTGGTGGGTTCCGTGCTGCTTTTGGGCACGCTACTCGCCTGGTGGGGAACACGCGACCATCGTCGTCTGTTTGGAGACTTGCCGCGCAAACCCGTTGCTGCAGCCGTTCTATCCATTCCACCCAATATACAAATCGAGGGTGCAGCGGTGGCCCGGGGACTTGAAATCGAACATCGGCAATGCGCGGGTTGCCACGAAATGGCCACGCGCTCCAGTGCCCCCAGTTACCAGGAAATTGTGGCGTTTTACCTGCATCATTCCGCGGACCGCAATGAAAAATCAGATCTCCTCACGCGACTGTCGTCAGCGGTAGGTCATCCCCAGCCAGGATGGGGCAATTTTGCGCCTGGGCCCGCTGAGTCGGGTCTCTCTCTGGAAGACCGCGTTGCCGTTGCGAGTTGGATTCTGAGCAATTTCGAGCCAGAGAAATCTTCGAGTAAAGGTATGGCAAAGTGGCAACCCTAATAGAGCGACCGGTCTATCCAGCAGGACAGCGGAGCGTCCAATCTGCGGGCGAACTTCCATCGGTTGAATATGACCTTATTCGTGCCCATGTCTTTGCGTCACTCGTCACCTTGGTGATCTCGGTTCTCTTCGGCATTCTGGTAGCCACAAAGTTTAGCTTTCCCGAATTTCTCGGCGGCCACGCATGGCTTACCTGGGGCAGGCTTCGCTACAACCATACGCAGGGCATATTCTTTGGGTGGCTAGGCAACGCATTCCTGGCCTTCTTTTATTACGCGGTGCCGCGCCTCGCAAATCGGCCGGTCTTGAGCCGCAAGCTCGGATGGTTTCTCTTCTGTATCTGGAATTTTGCGGTAGTCCTTCCCGGATGGGTATTGGTTGCCGCCGGTTTCAGTCAGCCGTTGGAGTGGGCGGAGTTTCCGCTCGTCGTCGACGCTTTCGTCGTCCTCGCCTTCATTCTGATGGTCTTCGAGTTTGTCCTGCCATTCGTTAGAGCTCGGCTCTCGGATCTCTATGTCAGCGGCTGGTACATCATCGGCGGCATTATCTTCACGATGCTTGCCTACCCGGTTGGGAACTTTGTGCCGGAGCTTGTTCCCGGTGCACGGGGCGCAGCCTTCAGCGGCCTCTGGATTCACGATGCTGTGGGTCTCTTCGTGACGCCTTTTGCCCTTGCCATCGCGTATTACGTCATCCCCGCTACCACGCGCCGTCCGATCTACAGTCATTTCCTGTCGATGGTGGGCTTCTGGGTGCTCTTCTTTACTTATCCCCTAAATGGGACTCACCACTTCGTTTATTCGGCAATCCCCATGGCCGCGCAGAAAGGCGCCATCGTCGCTTCGGCCTATCTCGGAATGGACGTGATTTTGGTCGTTACCAATCTTCTGCTCTCGCTGCGCGGAAACAGTGGCACTACCTCAAAGGACGTGCCGCTGCGTTTCGTCTGGTTTGGTGTCGTCAACTACTTGCTTGTCAGTTTGCAGGGCTCGGTACAGGCATTGATGCCCATCAATCGCTTTATCCATTTCACCGACTGGGTCATCGGCCACTCGCACTGGGCAATGATCGGTTTTGGAAGTTTCATGGCGCTTGGTGGCATCGCTCATCTTTGGCAACGCATTCCCGGAACGCGCTACAACGAGCGCATGATGAATTGGTCGTTCTGGCTTCTGGCAGGGGGCCTGACGCTGATGGTCATCGATCTCACGATTGCGGGCCTGGTAGAGGCTCAAGTCTGGGAGTCAAGCGCGCCATGGATCGATTCTGTTCGGGCGGTCGCAAGTTACTGGCTCGTGCGCACACTTTCAGGGCTGCCCATTCTCACCGGCTTTGTTCTCTTCTGGATTTCTCTCGTTACCGGGCCAAGGTTGTCAGAGGCCACCACGCCCGCGGCGAGCCGCGTGACCTTAGAAGACATCTCCGCATTCGAGGAAGCCCCGGCGGCTTCACACGAGTTCACCCCGACGCGTTGGCTCAGCAATGCGCATGTGATCGCCTTCGGCGCAGGTGTAGGTTTCTTCGCGCTTTCGTTTCTTGTTCTTGCGATCCTCCCTGGGAAAGAACTAGCAGATGAAATCAAGCGGGTAGCTCCCGTCACGATGGCAGCGCTCACTGCGTCCGAACAAAGGGGCAGAGTCATTTATGGACGCGAAGGCTGCGCCTACTGTCACACGGAGCAAATCCGGTCTCTCGCGGCGGATGTGCGCCGCTTTGGCGCGCCCACTGAGCCCTGGGAAACCAAATATGATTACCCGCATCTTTGGGGCACCCGCCGCATCGGGCCGGATTTGTCGCGCGAATTCAACATTCGTCCGCGCGACTGGCAACTCACCCACCTCTACAATCCCCGGCTCGTCGTCCGCGATTCCGTTATGCCTCCGTATCCCTGGCTGTTCAAAGGCAACGCCAATCAGCCGACGCAGGAAGGGCTGGATCTGCTCGCTTATCTCGAATCTCTTGGGCGTTCTCGACAACTCTCCGGCTTTGACCAGCAGGCGCTGACCGCGAGCGTCCATGCCGCCATACCGGACATGGCGATGGCGAGCGAGCCTTCAGCGAGAGCCACTCCGCCCACTGTTCCGATCGCCATGACGGGGGGATACAGCGACAGCGCGCCCGTTCTGCATCCTGCATCGAATCCGGACGACTTACAGGAAGAAGTAAGCCGCGGTGGATCTCTCTTCGCCGCCAATTGTGCTTCGTGTCATGGGCCCGCCGGAAAGGGCGATGGCAAAGCTTCCGCGAGCCTATCGCCGAAACCGGCAGATCTGACTGCCGCCCGCTTCTCCGACGAACGACTGAGCAGTGTCCTATGGAATGGAGTCACTGGGTCTGCCATGCCGCCCTGGCGCCAACTCCCCACCGAGGATTTGCGCGCTCTTGTGGCCTACATCGATAGCTTGCATGTTCCGAGTGCTGCGCCATCAACGCAAGAACCTACGACTCTGGCCGACGGCAAATTCCTGTTTGCAACCAACTGCGCCAGTTGCCACGGCGACACCGGAACGGGCAACGGACCGGCCGCAGGCGCCCTTGCTCCATCGCCAACAAATTTTCACCTCAAGAAGCCTACAGAAGAACGAGCCTGGGAAGTCTTGGAAAATGGCGTCCCCGGAACGGCAATGCCGCCGTGGCAGAGCCAACTCAGCGCAGATGAACGGCACGCCCTGGTCGCATTCGTGCGCTCCCTCTATGGCACGCCGCAGGAGAACCCAGGAAAATGATCAACCTGATTATGATCGCAATTTCGTCCATTATGTTCGCTCTGCTTCTTGTCTGGTGGCGTTGGCCAGCTTTTCGCACTTGGATTGAGGCGCCGAAATATGCCATGCTTCGCCAGGAGCGCCGCTTCGACGATCGGAGCATCCCCCACTAATTCGTTCGAAATTATTGAGACGCAAAAAGAAGTGGAAACATGGCAACAGGA
>Ga0209648_10002197_pt1 | contig 16084 bp, 16 predicted proteins | sample GraSoi2013_115cm_FD_185830 | JGI IMG/M metagenome (GOLD analysis project Ga0209648, IMG submission 185830) | Grasslands soil microbial communities from the Angelo Coastal Reserve, California, USA - Sample 9_17_2013_115cm (SPAdes) (version 2) | ecosystem: Environmental > Terrestrial > Soil >...
AGCGCACACACGAAATCGGATTGCGCATGGCGCTCGGCGCCGGCCCTCAACAAGTGCTTCAGTTGGTGCTGAAGGAGGGGATGCTACTCGCGTTGGTTGGGTTGAGTGTGGGCCTGGCTGGCACGTACTTTGTTGGCCGCGTGATGAAGACCGTCCTGTATCAAGTGAGCGCGACGGATCCGGCGGCCATCGGCGCCGTCACCGCTGTGCTTTTGCTGTCCGCGCTGCTCGCTTGCTACATTCCCGCGCGACGCGCCACCCAGGTCGATCCCATGGTTGCGCTGCGCGATGAATAAATTTCGCCGGAGCCACAGCTACTAGTGGATCACGTCCCCGGCGGGTCAGTTCCCTTTCTGCGTTCGCAAGCCGGGGCCGTCTCCCGGCTTGACACTAACACCGCGCTGCCCTATGGTTTCGCGCAAGGAAAGTGGAAGTCGCAAGCTGCCGCCCTGCTCTCAAAGATTTCCGCTTTGGAGGTATCCGATGCCATTAAACCTGATGACGCTATCGCTGGTGGATTCGCCGGTGACTCTGAAAGAAGGCCTGAGGATTCTGGAACGCGATGATCATCGCTGTCAGTACTGCGGGCTGGACGGCCGGGCCAGTTTCGAGAACGCTCTCGTGATGCGCGTGGATTTCGTTGTTCCGCGGGCTCGCAAAGGAAAGAAAGACCCGGGCAACCTGATAGCCTGCTGCATTCCCTGTAACACCATCAAGGGCACGCGCGTTTACGCCAGCTTCGATGAGGCCAAGGCCTTCGTGCTCAAACAGCGGGAAGAGTTGCGCAAGAATTGGGCATCCAAGACGGCGCGACCGCTCGCCAAGTCTGCAGGAGCGTAAACTGTGTCTACATCCGAGCGAGCCCGCATATGCAAGCCTTTGGCTTGCGCATGAGGGTTTTCGCTTGAGCAACGATCGGAAACCAGGTAATCAGGCGCCGGCTGATTTTTTCCGCTGAAGCCATTTGGCCGCTGCATCCAATACCTGGAAGACGAACCCGAGAACATCGGTGATAGGAGCAGGAGCGGCCAAATCACCAAATCTGCCCGGATCGTTTATCCCGCGGTTTGCCTCTCCGGCAAGAAGCCGAAGTTGGCCCTGCAGTTCGTCCATCTCACTCGGCAGCCGTTTGGCTAGGGCCCTCAATTCATTCCTGTATCCAACCGCCGAGGCGAACCCCGGGTTCAGCGCGATCTGCTGCGCCAAATTGCGGGCGCGATATGAGCGGGGCGCAGGAAACCGGCGCGCCGTCGACTCCGCTTCACCCACAAGATGGCGGAGGTATTCCTCGAGCTCGATTCCTGCCAAGCAAAGCTGGTTGGCAGTCTCAAGGAACGCTCGCGCCTCGATGTTATCGCGCACGCCGCGTAGCATTCGAACGTGGCTCAACAAACCCTGGGTCTGTCTTTCCAGCTGGTTCAGTTTTCGGACTGTTTCGGCAATCTGATAGTCCCCTTGCATATGGACCCTCCTAACTCAGCGACGGGTCGCTTGGCGCACTATTCTAACAACGTTTCGGCGAGGCATCACAGCCTTTGCGGGTGACGAGCAAGTGGAATGGTCAGGATGTCTCACCCTTTCGGGCTTGATGTTTAAAAGAGTAAGCTGTGCTTCTGGTTTGCGCTCTTTGCCCGCGTTTGCGCGATCACAACTGGGCGTCGTCCTGAACTTCGATGCCCTGAGGAATCGCTAGGAGGAACGCGCTTTGCTGGCGCGCCATTCTTTCGCCGAAATAAAGCGCATGCATGGGCAGAAGCCTTTACGGTCGCCTGGGGCCTGACAGGAATACTTCAACGCCGCGTGGCTGCCGGCTCGGTGCCCGCACGTGCACATCTCACGCGCCATTTCGGGCGAAACTTTCACTCCGCGGCCACGTACAGCGACCACCGATTTTCCGTCTTCTGATTTCATATTGGTCACAGTTCCTCGCTCTTTGTGTACCCCGTGGCCCTCGTTCGGCCCGGAGACCTCATTTCCCTTCGTGTCGCATCCGCACTAGCGGATAACCAAGCGCCCGAGCCGTGAAGGAGGCTCAGATTTCCCGGGCCGCTCTCAGAGAAGGATAGTTCTCCCCTGCCTAGTTTGCGCCTCCGTTCCCGTAACTACAACTCAGTTCAGCCCGAAATTATCCAGTTCATTTTTTATTGACGAAACTCTCATCGCACTTCCTGCATCGTCGATACCAGCTCCGGAATCTCGATGCGGATCACCGTCCCCTCGCCCGGGCGGCTCTGGATGTCCAGATTAAAATCTGTTCCGTACAACACCCGCAGCCGCTCGCGCACGTTACTCAGCCCGATTCCCTCGACGTACACGTGGGGCATCTTCTCTTCCGAGATGCCCACGCCATTGTCTTCAATCTCAATCTTCAGCCGCCCGTCGCGGCTCGTCGTTCTCAGCTCGATCTTTCCACCGCCCAGCTTCGGCGCGAGGCCGTGCTTCAGGCAATTCTCGACCATCGGCTGGAGCAGCATGCTGGGCACAAATGCTTCCAGTGCCGCATCGTCAATCTGCTTGACGATGTCCAGATTGTCTTTTCCGAATCGCGCCACCTCGATATCCAGATAATCGTCGATGAATTGCAACTCCTCGCGAAGCGGCACAAAAGTCTCATGCTTGCGCAGGAGCCGCCGAAGGATGTTGCTCAGCTTCAGCACCACGCCGCGCGCCGAATCCGGATCAAACCGGATCAGCGCTGAGACGGTATTCAGAGTGTTAAACAGAAAGTGCGGATTGATCTGGCTGGAGAGCGCGTCCATGCGCGCTTTCAGCAAGAGCTGTTGGTGCCGCTCGAGGTTCATCTCGATGCGCGTGTTGTTCCAGATCTTCAGAGGCGCGGCAACGGACATCAGCGTGGCGATGACCGTCAGCCCCAGCCACCAGTTCCAATGCGCGTCAATCGCGAAAAGCCATTTCGGCTTTGTGGCCAGAACGAGCGCCACACGCCCCAACTCCAAGCCCACGCATACCCCCAACGGCGCCATTTCCCATGACAATTCCGCTTTGCGCAGCAGCTTCACGGTCGCTTTCGGAATGTTGAGAAACGTGAATGGCCCGAAATTCCAGAGATCTTCTTTGTTGGGAATGGCCTGCCGAATCAATCCGCCGAGCAACGCCGCGGTGGAAGCCGCAGGCATGGCCAGCCATTCGTGATAAATCAGCGCGGGAATCGTGATGATCGCACCGCCGATCGGCCCCACCACGCGCCCGCCCAGCAATCCCATGAGAAAAGCGCCTTCGAGAGACAAATCCGCAAACGCGTACGGAGGCCCTCCCACGAGCCGCAACGTCACGCCCACAAACAGCGCCGGCGTCATGAACAGCATCAGTTTGAGTTTTTGGTCGGGATCGCGGTCCTCGGTGAAGAGCACGCGCCGAAACGTGGTCCACCGCGCCAGCAGTGCAGAAATGGATGACGCCACTCCTACCTTCAACAGCAGGGTGAACAGCAGGTCGCGAATGGGAGTAACTGTTTCCATTTTGGTTGCGCGCCTCAGGCTAACGCTAGCCAATCCGCCGCTCGATGTAAAGCCAGTAGCATCGGCAGCAGCCCGCGCATCAAACAGGGGGAAGGAATCATCGGTTGGCAACGCGAGCTGAAATCGGAGCGAAACAAAGTCCCTGCTATACTTCTCGTTTCCCGATGAGCTCAAAATCACAGCAAGGGAAGAAATCGAATAAAAAAGCAACCGGCCTGCGGATGGTCGCGCATGCCGCGCTTCCAACGCGTTATGGGCGCTTCACCATTTATGGCTTCGAGGGCCGCGGCCCGCAGGAAGAAGCGGTCGCGCTGGTTCGCGGAAATCTGAACGGAAAAACGGTTCCCCTGGTGCGCGTGCACTCGCAGTGCCTGACCGGCGACGTTCTCACTTCGCTGCGCTGCGACTGCCGCGCGCAGCTCGAATTGTCGCTGAAAAAGATCGGGCAGGCACCCTCGGGAATTCTGCTCTATCTTCCCCAGGAAGGCCGCGGCATCGGACTGATGAATAAACTGCGAGCCTACGAACTGCAGGACGGCGGGATGGACACCGTGGAAGCAAATGAAACCCTGGGCTTCGCGGCGGATGCGCGCGATTACGAATTCTCCGCGCAAATCCTGAAAAAACTCGGCGCAAGGAAAATTCGTCTGCTTTCTAACAATCCGGAAAAAGTACGCCAGCTCGAAAGCTCCGGCATTCGCGTCGTCGAGCGCGTGCCGTGCCAGCCGCGCGTTTCAAAAATTTCCCGCGCCTACCTCAAAACGAAAAAACGCAAAATGGGGCATTTGCTCGAAGGCATCTGAAGTCTGGAAGAAATAATCCTAACCGCCGCCGACAAATTGCACGATTTCGTAGCGGTCGCCGGCTTCGACTCTGATTTCGTCCCACTTCGGCCGCGGCAAAATTTCCAGATTTCTTTCGATGGCCACGCGTCCCGCATTCAGCCCCAGCTCGCGGAGCAAATCCTTCACCGTGGCCCCGGGCCTCGCCTCGCGATTTTCTCCATTCACCACAATTGAAATTGTTGTCTGCATTTGCTAACTCGCGGATGGCGCGCGCGGCTTGCTGCGCAACTGAAAACGCAATTGCCCTCTGGCATTTCCCTTCGACGCTTCGATGACCAGCGCCGGCTCCGCGCTTGCCAGCCGCGGCATATCGAATTCGAACTGGGCGCGTCCGAAGTCGCCAGTTTTGGCGGAAAACTGTGTCACTTCCGCCGCGCCATCCACGCGGGCGCTCACGGTAGCCCCGCCCACCACCTGGCGAGCCTCATTTCGAACGGCAATTTGCAGCAGGGCGCGTTTGCCCTTGAGCCATGTCTTTGCGTTGAGCAGTTCCAGCGAGAGAATTCCGGTTGACGCAGCGTTTGGCGTTGCTGCCGGCCCAGAAATTTTTTCGTCGCGTGGCAGCGCAAGATGCAGCGCGCCCGATTGAATCTGTTCGACGACAGCGCAGTGTTGTTCATTCACGCGCTGCTTCAAGGCTTGTTCGCGATGGGCGTCCAGCGGCAGCAGGTCAAAATAGTTGTTGGTGCGGCGGTGCAGGACGCGGCCGTGGAAATAAACAGTCGTATCAATGAGCGCGTGGGCGGTCCCGCGATCTTCCGTTTGGACGTGATAGGTCGTCTCGCCCGCTGTCACGTTCGAATTGTGACCGAAGAGCATTTCCCAGTTCGCCCCGAAGTGCAATAGGCTGAATGCGCCTCGCAGGAATCTTTCCGCCGCATTTGACCGAGTGGCGCTCGAATCGTTATTATAACTCTTCACCCATGCGTGGTTCCGGATTACATACCTATGCTCCGCTTCTCTTACACCTGCTGATTGCCGCGGTGCTCGCCGGTGCGTTGACGACCGTTTCCGTTTTAGTGGGCTGGCGGCGGCCAAGCCGGGCCAAGCAACAGGCGTACGAATGCGGCATGGAACCGACAGGCGACGCGCGCGCACCCATCTCGGTCAAATTTTACCTCGTAGCGATGGTTTTCATTTTGTTCGACGTGGAAGCCATCTTCCTGTACCCCTGGGCCTACATCTTTCGCAGTTTGCGGTGGTACGGCTTCGGGGAGATGATGCTCTACATAGCCATCCTGTTGGTCGGTTATCTGTATCTCTGGAAAAAGGGCGCGCTGGACTGGCATAAGTAGCCGGCGCATTTGGGATTCGAAATCGTGACGGAGTCTTCCAGTAAAAACGCTAATGTTGTAGCCGAATGCCTGCGTTCGTGGAACCCGAAAGCGGTGGTGGAAGTGATTGAATTCCGCGGCGAGACCACGATCGTGGTGCCGCGCGAACTCCTCCGAGCCGCGGCAGAACACTGCCGCGGGGACGCCAAGCTGCAGTACAACTTTCTTACCGATGCCACCTGCGTGGACCGTTATCCGGCTGAGCCACGATTCGAATTAAACTATCACCTGGTTTCCATCCCGCGGCGTGAAAAAGTGCGATTGCGCGTTTGGCTCGGAGGGAATGATCCAGTCGTAGATTCGCTGGTGCCGGTGTGGCCGGGCGCCAATTGGCTGGAGCGGGAAATTTTTGATCTCTTCGGGATTCGGTTTACAGGTCATCCCGACCTGCGGCGCATTCTGCTTCCTGATGACTGGGAAGGTCATCCCTTGCGCAGAGATTATCCCGTTGAGGGTTATCGAGACGTGCCGAACACGGGCGAACTATTCAGGAAGAGTAGCACCCCATGACAATCGTTGAAACTGCGGTGGGTACGGCAAAGACGATGGTCCTCAACATGGGACCGCAGCACCCGTCGACGCACGGAGTGCTCCGCATTTTGCTGGAGCTGGACGGCGAGACGGTGGTGAAGGCGATCCCGGATCTCGGGTACCTGCACACGGGAATCGAGAAATCCTGCGAAGACAAGACGTATTCGCAGGCCATCACGCTGACCGATCGGATAGATTATCTCAATCCGCTGGGGAACAACCTGGTGTACTGCCTGGCGGTGGAAAAGCTGCTTGGGCTGGAAGTGCCCAAGCGCGCGCAATACATCCGGGTGATGATGGTAGAGCTGCAGCGGATTTCTTCCCACCTGGTGTGGCTCGGCACGCATGCGATTGACCTGGGGGCGATGTCCGTTTTTCTTTACTGCTTCCGCGAACGTGAAGAGATTTTGAACATTTTCGAATTGTTCGCCGGGCAGCGGATGATGACCAGCTACATTCGAATCGGCGGGCTGGCATTGGATCCGCCGGCGGGCTGGCGGCAAGCCGTGGAGCGATTCCTGAAGATGATGCCGAGCCGTGTGGACGAATACGAATCGCTGCTGACGGAAAACCGCATCTGGATTGGGCGCACGAAGGGCGTGGGGTATATCTCACCTGAGGATGCAATAGCTTTAAGCATGAGCGGGCCGACGCTGCGGGCCGCCGGCGTGGCGTACGACAACCGAAAAGCCTTTCCGTATTCGAGTTACGAGGAATTCAATTTTGGCGTGCCAATACGCAAGGAATCGGATTGCTATGCGCGGTACTTGGTGCGCGTGGCGGAGATGCGCGAAAGCCTAAAGATCATCCGGCAGGCATTCGACAAGATCAAGGATGAAGGGCCGATCAAGGCGGAAGCGCCGGGCATCATCCCGCCGCAACGCGAAAAGATGAAGACGGAGATGGAAGCGCTGATCTACCATTTCAAGATTTTCACGGAAGGTTTCTCGCCGCCACCGGGCGAAGTATTTGTTACCGTTGAATCGCCGCGCGGGGAGCTGGGCTGTTTCATCGCCAGCGACGGTTCGCCGAAGCCCCTCCGCGTTCACTTCCGTGGCCCTTCGTACATCAATTTGCAGGCGCTGCCGAAGCTGATTGAGGGCCAGCTGATCTCGGACGTCATCGCCTGCATCGGGACCATCGATATTGTTCTCGGAGAAGTGGACAGGTAAGCATGGAACTTTCCCAAGCACTTTCCGCGAAGTTTGAAAAGTTGCAGAGCAGCTATCCGGTGAAGCGCAGCGCGCTGATCCCGATGCTGATGTACGCGCAGGACGAGTACGGTTGCGTCAGCGATGAGATGATTGCGGAGATTGGCCAGCGGCTGGACCTGAACAACGTGCAGATCGAGGAGACGCTGGCGTATTACTCGATGCTGCACCGGAAGCCGTGGGGCAAGCATCACGTCCAGATTTGCACAAACGTGGCGTGCATGCTGAAGGGCGGGTACGAGCTGCTGGACCGCGCGAAGAAACGGCTGGAGATCGGCCATAAGGAAACGACGGCCGACGGAGTTTTCTCGCTGGAAGAAGTGGAATGTATCGGCGCGTGCACAGGTGCTCCGGCGATGCAGGTGAACTACGATTTCTACGAAAATCTCACACCGCTCAAGTTCGACCGCATCATCGAAGAACTCGATGCCGGGAAACATCCCGCACCAGAGCCGGTGATTTCCGGCGCGCTGCACGAACGTCATCCAGCCGAGACGCCGCTCATCAGCCGGCGATGGGGGATGAAGGACTCGCACAAGATTGACGTTTACCTGATGCAAGGCGGCTACCAGGCGCTGGAGAAAGCCCTGAAAGAGATGACGCCGGAGACGATCGTCGACGAAGTGAAAAAATCGAACCTGCGCGGACGCGGAGGCGCAGGATTTCCGACGGGAATGAAGTGGTCGTTCGTGCCTAAGGATACGCCAAAAGCGAAGTACGTGATTTGCAACGCGGATGAATCGGAGCCAGGGACGTGCAAGGACCGGCCGCTGATGGAGATGGACCCGCACCAATTGATTGAGGGAATGGTGATTGCGGGGCGCGCCATCGGTTCGCACCAGGGATTCATTTATATCCGCGGGGAATACCGCTACGTTCTGGATATCGTGGATGGGGCGATTGGCGAAGCGTATGAGCGCGGGTACCTGGGGAAGAATGTTCTTGGCACGGGATTTGATTTTGATTTGCTGGCGCACACCGGAGCAGGCGCGTACGAGTGCGGCGAAGAATCCGCGCTGATGGAATCGCTGGAGGGCAAGCGCGGGTATCCGCGCATCAAACCGCCCTTCCCCGCGGTGGTGGGATTGTACGGATGCCCGACGATCATCAATAACGTTGAAACACTGAGCGCGGTGCCGTCGATTATCCGCGAAGGCGGCGATGCATACGCGAACCGCGGCACACCGAAAAATGGCGGGACGCGCATGCTGTGCATCGCGGGGCACGTCAACAAGCCCGGAATTTACGAAGTGCCTCTGGGGATGAACATGAAGAAGTTCATCTACGAAGTGGCCGGGGGAATTCCGGATGAGAAGAAACTGAAGGCAGTGATTCCCGGCGGGAGCTCCTGCCCGTTGATGACGGCGGATGAGATCGATATTCCGATGGACTACGATTCAGTGGCAAAAGCGGGGTCGATGCTGGGATCCGGCGGCATGGTGATCATGGACGAAGACACCTGCATGGTGGACATGGCGCGGCGGATCATGCACTTCTACGCGCATGAATCTTGCGGCTGGTGTATTCCGTGCCGCGAGGGAACAACGTGGCTGCGGAAGACGCTGGAGCGCTTCCACGCGGGGATGGGACGCATGGAAGACATCGACATGATCGCGGACCTGGCGAAAAACATGCTGGGGCGCACGTTCTGCCCGCTCGGCGACGCAGCAGCGATGCCGACGATCAGCATCATGAAAAAGTGGCGCGGCGAATTCGAAGATCACTTGAGGGGACGCTGCCCGTACAAATCAGCGGGAGCGCTGGTTGGTTCGCGATAGGAATCCATGGCCGAACAGAAACTGATCAAGCTGAAAATTAACGAGCGCGAAGTGCAGGTGCCGCAGGGCACGCTGGTGATTGAAGCGACGCGGCGCATGGGGACGGAAGTGCCGTCGTTCTGCTATTACCCCGGGTTGTCGCTGCAGGCGGCATGCCGCATGTGCCTGGTGGAAGTGGAAAAAGCGCCGAAGCTGCAGACCGCCTGCACGCTGGTGGCGATGGAAGGCATGATCGTTCGAACGGACACCGAGCAAGTGCGGCAGGCGCGGAAGTACATGCTGGAGTTCCTGCTGACGAATCATCCGCTGGATTGCCCGGTGTGCGACAAAGGCGGCGAGTGCGAACTGCAGGACATGGTGTTCCGGTACGGCGCGGACTCCAGCCGCTTCGTCGAAGAAAAGATTCACCGGCCGGAAGAAAAATGGTCGGAGCTGGTTTATTACGATGCGCCGCGGTGCATTTTGTGCTTCCGGTGCGTGCGCGTTTGCGATGAAGGCATGGACGTGAAGGCGCTGGGCGTGGGGATGCGCGGGGCAAACAGCGTGATCATCCCGAATCGTCAGGATCATCTGGAGTGCGAAGAGTGCGGGATGTGCATCGATATCTGTCCTGTGGGAGCGCTGACGAGCGGAACTTACCGGTATAAGACGCGGCCGTGGGAGATGGCGTACGTCTCGACAGTGTGCACGCACTGTTCGAATGGCTGCAAGACGACGCTGAGCGTGCGCAATCATGAGATTCTGCGTTCGAACAACCGGGACTTGAGCGGGATCAACAAAGATTTTCTTTGCGTGAAAGGGCGGTTTGGATTTGATTTTACGAAGCACCCGGAGAGAATCCGCCAACCACTGGTCCGCAAGGGCGACAAGCTCTATCCGGTTCCTTGGGAAGAAGCGGCGTTGACCGCAGCAACGAAATTGAAGGCGGCACTGGACGCAGGCGGGAAGGATTCGATTGGGTTCATCGGCTCGAACCGCACTTCGAATGAAGAGAATTATTTGCTCCAAAAGCTGGCGCGGACGACTTTTGGAACGAACAACATCGATCACCACCGGACGGCGGACTATACAGGATTAGTCACGGCGTTGGGAGAGCGCGCGGCGGATTCACTGCTCACGATGGAGCAATTGTACGAATCGAAGGCCGTGTTGCTGGTGGGGAATGATCCGACGAACCAGAATCCGCTGGTGGCGTGGCAGATTCGCAGCGGAATCCGGCATTTTGGCACGAAGCTGTTCGTGATCAACGCGAATGAGGTTAGGCTGAAGCGCAAGGCCACACAATTTGTGAAAGTGGAGACGGGACAAGAAGCCGCCGTGCTGAAGTGGCTGGCGCACGAGGAAGGACAATTTTCGCCTGAACTCGTGGAACAGTTGGTGCAGTTGAAGGCGGGGCTTGAGGCAGCAGGCGATGTGGCGGTGGTTTTTGGCGCGGAAATTTCCGGCGCAGCGATTGCGACGCTCGTTGCGTTTGGCTCGAAGCTGCCGGGGAAGACGCGCTACATGGCGCTGGGCGATTACGCGAATTCGCGCGGCGCGGCGGACATGGGCGTGTTGCCGGACCGCTTCCCGGGATATGCATACGTGGGCAATCCACACTCGCACGAGTCTTTTGAAAAGTTGTGGAGCTGCGGCCCGATTCCGACGAAGCCGGGGCTGACGACGCCGCAGATGGTGGAAGCGGCGCAAGCGGGAAAATTGAAGGCGCTGTACGTTATGGGAGCGAATCCGCTGGCGCATTTCGGCACGCCGGGTCTTGGGCGCGGCAGACTGGAACTGCTGATCGTGCATGAGATGTTTCTGACGGAAACGGCGAAGGTGGCGGACATCGTTTTTCCCGCGACTTCGGCGTACGAAAAGGACGGGACGGTCACCAATACTTCAGGCGAAATTCAGATGCTCCGCAAGGGCGCGGAAGTGATGGGACCGCGGAGCGATTTTGATTTGCTGCGAATTTTGTCGCATCAACTGGAAAAACTAGGACTGGGGAAGGCGTTTCATTGCAAGAATGCGGCGGCGGTGTTTGAAGAAATTCGTAGGGCGGTGAGCGGCTATAACGTGCAGCCAGTGGGGCTGCTGACCGGCGGCGCGGAGCCCACGCGCGTGGAATTTGCGAGGAACGGACACGCGCCTTACGACGTGCCGGTGGGATTGATTCGATCCGCGAAGGACAATTTGTTTACGAGCGGAACGCTCGGGCGCTTCTGCACGATGATGGAATCCCTGCCGGAGGCCAAAACCGCACCGTGAATTCCTTCTTAAATGCGAATACGGAGCTGCTTATCACGGTCGTCAAAATCGCGTTGCTGCTGTTCATCGTGCTGACAGTGAATGCGTATCTGACGTGGTTCGAACGGAAAGTCGTGGCGCACATTCAGTCGAGGTGGGGGCCGCATCGCGTCGGGCCGCATGGATTGTTGCAGCCGCTGGCAGACGGCGTGAAATTTCTTTTTAAAGAGGATCCCACGCCGGCGGGCGTGGATAAATTTGCGTACTATCTGGCGCCGCTGCTGGCGCTGGCGCTGGCGCTAACGTCAATCGCGCTCATCCCGTTTGGTCCCGATCCGATTCGATTGTTCGGGCACGACATCTACCTGGGAATCGCGCCGCTTGACCTGAATATCGGGATACTGGCGCTTTTTGCAATTACGGCGATGAGCGTTTATGGCGTGGCGCTTGCGGGATGGTCTTCCAACAGCAAGTATCCTTTGCTCGGCGGACTGCGCAGCTCGGCGCAGATGATCAGTTACGAGCTGGCGCTGACGATGTCCGTGGTCGGCGTGCTGCTGATGGCTGGCAGCTTCAATTTGAAAAAAATCATCGAGGCGCAGGCGCACCATCCGGAGTGGGGAATATTAGGCTGGAACATCTGGCCGCAGATACTGGGCTTCTTTTGTTTTTTCGTTGCCGCGGTCGCGGAGACGAATCGCGTGCCCTTCGATCTGCCGGAAGCGGAATCCGAGCTGGTCGCAGGCTTCCACACGGAGTACGCCAGCTTCAAGTTCGCGATGTTCTTCATCGCGGAGTACACGAGCATGATCACGGTATCGTGCTTATGCTCGATTATGTTCTTCGGCGGATGGTTGTCTCCCTTCCCCGCTTCGTGGAGGTTCGCGCATTATTTGCCATCGGCGATCCTGATACCGTTCGGATTGTGGGTGATTTGGGATGGCTTTCGCTACGAAACGATTTTCGGGCGGATTATTTTGCCGGGAGCGGGAACGGCAATTGCGGGGCTGGGCGCGGTTTTTGTTTTGTTCCCGAACGTGAACGAGTTTATTCAGGGACCTTTTTGGCTGCTGTCCAAGATTTTTGTCTTCCTGTTTATATATGTGTGGATGCGCGGGACGCTGCCGCGTTTCCGTTATGACCAGTTAATGTCGTTCGGGTGGAAATTGCTGCTGCCGCTGTCGATCGTGAACGTGATTATCACCAGTTTTGTGATCTTGGCGAAGATGCAATGGTGGAGCGCAAAATGACGGCGCCACTCGTTGTTTTCTTCGTGCTGGCGGCGCTTGCGGTGATAGGCGCGGTCAGCTTGATTCTTCAAAAGCATCCGATTCATAGCGCGCTGTCGCTGATCGTGGTGATGATTGCACTGGCGGGGCTCTATCTGCTGCTGGGGGCGGAATTCGTGGCTGCCGTGCAGATCATTGTTTATGGCGGCGCGATTATGGTGCTGTTCGTGTTCGTGATCATGCTGTTGAATGCCGGCGTGGAGGAGCACACGAGCATTTCAAAGATGGCGGGAGCGCCGGGATTGCTGCTGGTGGTGGCGCTGGCGGGATTCGTGGCGGCGACGATCGCAAAGTCGACGGAGAGCGTGCAGGCTATGCCGCAAACCGGAGAAATTGCTTCAACACTCGGAATTTCGAACATGATCTTCAAGGACTTTGTGTATCCGTTCGAGCTGACGTCGTTCCTGATTCTCGTGGCGGTGCTTGGAGCCACGGTGCTGGCCCAGCGGGAGAAGAGTTGAGATGGTTCCGACGAATTATTACGTGATACTGAGCGCGATCCTGTTCGGGCTGGGCGTGTTTGCGTTTGTTTTCAAGCGCAACATCATCACGATTTTCATGTCCATTGAGCTGATGCTGAATGCGGTCAATCTGGCGTTCGTGGCGTTCAGCCAGGCGCTGGGGAAACTGGATGGGCAGGTTTTTGTGTTGTTCGTGATTGTGGTGGCGGCGGCGGAGGCGGCCGTGGGACTGGGAATAATCATTTTGATTGCGCGCAACCGGCAAACACTGAACGTCGAACGCGTGGACCTGCTCAAACTCTGATGCCGACGCACCCGATGCTCGAATACCTGTGGATTGTTCCGCTGCTGCCGCTGCTGGGCTCGGCGGTGAATGGAATTTTTGGCGCGAAGTGGCCGAACAAGATTGTTAACAGCGTAGCGTTGGGATCGACGGGGCTGTCGTTTCTCGCTGCGCTTGAAGCGGTCCGCGAGTTTTTCGAGTCGGGGCAAGTTCTCTTCCACAAGGAATTCTTCACTTGGATCGCGGCGGGCAACTTCCGCGCCGGCTTCGATCTGCAGATGGACCAGCTCACGGTTGTGATGGTGCTCGTGGTAACCGGAGTGGGCTGGCTCATTCACGTTTACGCGACCGGATACATGGCGCATGAGGGCGGGTACTACAGATTCTTTTCGTACCTCAACCTGTTCATGTTTTTCATGCTGATCCTGGTGCTGGCGGCGAACTATGTGTTGCTGTTTGTGGGCTGGGAGGGCGTGGGGCTTTCGAGTTACCTGCTGATCGGTTTCTATTTTCTCAAGAAGTCGGCTGCGGATGCGGGGAAGAAAGCGTTCATCGTCAATCGCATCGGCGACTTTGGATTCATGCTGGGGATGTTTTTGCTGTTCAAGACATTTGGAACGCTGGATTTCGTGCAGCTTTTCGCCAAGGCAGATCCATGGCCGGCGGAGGTGATGGGGCATCTTGGGACATTCACGATCGCTTGCTTGCTGCTTTTCATGGGCGCGTGTGGAAAATCGGCGCAATTGCCTCTGTACGTGTGGCTGCCGGACGCGATGGAAGGGCCGACGCCGGTCAGCGCGCTGATTCATGCGGCAACGATGGTGACGGCGGGCGTTTACGTTGTGGCACGCTCGCACATTCTTTTTGCACATGCGCCGACGGCGATGCTGGTTGTCGCCATCGTGGGCTGCGCGACGGCGTTCTTTGCGGCGACGATCGGCTTGGTGCAGACGGATATCAAAAGGGTTCTCGCCTATTCGACGGTCAGCCAGTTGGGCTACATGTTTCTCGCGTGCGGCGTTGGCGCGTTTTCCGCGGGCATTTTTCACTTGATGACGCACGCGTTCTTCAAGGCGCTTCTCTTCCTCGCCGCAGGTAGCGTGATTCACGCCATGGGTGGCGAGCAGGACATGAGCCGCATGGGCGGGCTCAGCAAAAAAATCCGCTGGACGTATCTGACGATGCTGACGGCCACGCTGGCGATCGCCGGGTTTCCGCCGTTCGCAGGATTCTTCAGCAAGGACTCGATCCTGCTGAGCGCCTTCCAGAGCGAATACGGGGGCCGGAACGTTGGATACGCACTTTATGCGTTCGGCCTGGCCACCGCACTGCTGACGGCGTTCTACATGTTCCGGCTGATATTCCTGACGTTTCACGGCAAACAGCGCTACGACGAGCATCACGTTCACGTGCATGAATCGCCGGGCAATATGCTGGCGCCACTGATGATGCTGGCGGTGCTCTCGATCGTGGGTGGCTGGTTCGCGGCTCCTGCTTTTCTGCCGGGGGGAACCGATTATTTCACAAAATTTTTGCAGCCCGTTTTCGGCGGCTTGGAATTGGCGGGAGCGGAAGCCGAAGCTTACTCACTCGAGCTATGGCTGGCCGGCATCGCCTTCGTGATTGCCCTTGCTGGAGCCGTCGTTGCCTACTGGGTGTATCTCAAGAGACCTGAAAAGGCCGACGGATTTGCGAAGTCCCTGAAGCCCGCTTACACAACCTTATTGAACAAGTATTACGTGGACGAGCTGTACGCGGCGGTGGTGGTCAAGCCGCTGCTGTGGATTTCAACCAATGTGCTCTGGAAAGTGGCTGACGTAGCCGGGATCGACGGAGCAGTGAATGGGATTGCGGAAGGCGCGACCGCTATCGGCGACGGAGTTCGCCATACGCAATCCGGGAACACGCGAAGCTACGCAGTGTGGGTGGTGGTCGGAGCGCTGGTGGTGATCGCGGTCATCCTCTTCTGGCCGTCCAGCGGAAAACCGGTCCTCGGGATGGTGCACTGATGCTGCATGGCGGACATTTGTTATCGGTGCTGATCTTCTTCCCCGCCGTCGGGGCGCTGGCGCTTTTACTGCTCCGCGGCGACGATCACAAATTCATACGGATCATCGCGCTAATTGTTTCCCTTGCCGAATTTTTGTTCTCGCTCTTCATGATTCCCAAGGTGCCTATCGGCGCCGCCGGTTATCACCTCGAGGAATACCTCAAGTGGATCAATCAGCCTCCGATCAATTACCACCTGGGCGTTGACGGAATCAGTTTGTTCCTCGTCATCCTGACGACGTTCCTGACGCCTATTTCCATTCTGGCGTCGTGGAAGAGCATCGAGCATCGCGTTAAAGAGTTTTTCGTGATGCTGCTGATGCTGGAAGTCGGCGTTGTCGGCGTTTTCCTTTCGCTGGACCTTTTCCTCTTCTTCCTTTTCTGGGAAGTGATGCTGATTCCGATGGCGCTCCTGATCGGCATCTGGGGACATGAGCGCCGCGTGTACGCTGCCGTGAAGTTCGTGCTTTACACCATGGCGGGTTCGATCCTGATGCTGGTGGGCATCATCTGGCTGTACAACGCCACAGGCACATTCGACCTGCCCGCGATTCAAGTGCTGCTGCATACCCCGGCCTCGCAAGGCGGCCTTGAG
>Ga0209648_10002198_pt1 | contig 16076 bp, 13 predicted proteins | sample GraSoi2013_115cm_FD_185830 | JGI IMG/M metagenome (GOLD analysis project Ga0209648, IMG submission 185830) | Grasslands soil microbial communities from the Angelo Coastal Reserve, California, USA - Sample 9_17_2013_115cm (SPAdes) (version 2) | ecosystem: Environmental > Terrestrial > Soil >...
GTAGCGGAGACCGGCGCCCGCCATTATCCGCTACTGGTCGCCATGCACTTTGCCTGGCTGAGCTCCCTGTGGATATGGGGACACAGTCAGCCGGTGGACCCGGTTTGGCTCTGCGGTTTCGTTGTTTTGCAGTGTGTTCGCGCCTGGATCATCTTGTCGCTTGGCATGCGCTGGACGACTCGAATTGTCGTTTTGCCGGGCGCGCCGCTGGTGGCAACCGGTCCCTACCGGTTCATGTCGCATCCGAACTACGCAGTCGTCGTGTGCGAGATCGCCGTTCTGCCCTTGGCTTTAGGGCTGCCTCTGATCGCCCTGGTCTTCACCGCGCTAAACGCATGGATTCTGTCTATTCGCATTCGCGCCGAGAATCGTGCCCTGACATACGCTGCGCGCGCCCAGGCAGTGGAATGAGCGGCGTGGACCCTAAAAGCAAACAAATAGCTATCTGGGTCGGCTTTGTATTGATGTGCCTCGGGATGTTCGTGGCCATTCTCGACATCCAGGTGGTCGCGACGTCCTTGCCCGCGATCCAAAATGCACTCGGCGTCGCTCCTGACGCCATGAGCTGGGTACAGACGTCTTATCTAGTCGCCGAGATCATCGCCATTCCGTTGACGGGCTGGCTCACTCGCGCGCTTACCATGCGCTGGCTGTTTGTCGCGGCGACGGCGCTTTTCACGGCATCATCGGTTGGCTGTGCGCTGAGCGATCGCTTTGCCACGCTGGTCTTGTTCCGCGTACTGCAAGGTTTTGCGGGCGGTACCCTTATCCCGTCGGTGTTCGCGGCTGTCTTCATTCTTTTTGCGCCACGCATGCAGGGGATCGCGACGACGATCGCCGGCATCATGGCCGTTCTTGCGCCGACAATTGGGCCCATCGTCGGAGGTTGGATCACGCAAACCTATTCCTGGCACTGGCTATTTCTTATCAACGTTGCTCCAGGACTCATTGCCTGCGTTTTCACGCCGTTCTTGCTGCCGAGACAACAATCTCACATCTCCAACATACTGCATCTCGACAGCTTTTCACTGTTTTTGCTGGCGACCGGCCTCGCCAGCCTGGTCATTGGTCTGAAGCAGGCTCCCCGAGATGGATGGCTATCTCCGCTCTGCATTGCCTTGCTTTCATTGACCATATTGTCCGGCCTCACTTTCGGCTGGCGAACACTCAGGGCGCGCTATCCAATTGTTGAGCTGTCGACCTTGCGCGATCGTTCCTTCGCCGTCGGTTGCGCCATGAGCCTTTGCCTCGGCGTAGGACTCTTTGGATCGGTTTATCTGATGCCGGTATTTCTTGCGTTTGTCCGCGACCGCAATGCCCTCGAGATCGGTTTGGTCATGCTGGTCGCCGGCATTGAACAGCTGGCTACTGCACCGCTCGCCGTGGCGCTGGAAAGTCGCATGGACGGGCGCTTGTTGACGGCCGTCGGGTTTGCGATGTTCGCGGCCGGCCTTGGTCTCAACGCATTCGAGACCCCCGATACCGACTTCCACGAGATGTTCTGGCCCCAGTTGATAAGGGGCGCTGCAATCATGTTCTGCCTGCTGCCACCGACGCGCCTGGCGCTGGGAGGCTTGTCGCAATCACAGATCCCCGACGCCAGTGGGTTATTCAATATGATGCGAAACATTGGCGGCGTGATCGGCATCGCGTTGATCGACACGATCCTTTACGGTCGAACCAGCATTCATGCAGATGCGCTCCGGGCTCGCCTTACCGCAGGTGACGCCACCGCCGCGCAGGCCATAAGGCTTGACCCGGAACTATTCGCAACTCACCAGAAGGCGCCGATAGATGCGGCCACCGAAGCATATTTGCGCCCGATGATCGAGAAGGCGGCCTTCGCCGCAAGTACCAACGAAGCTTGGCTATTGCTGGCATGCTTCGCGCTTCTAGCTGCGTTGCTGGTGCCCTTTGCGTGGAAACACAAATCCGCAAAGACCTAAATGCCGAAAGTCGACCCGGCTTCTCAACAAGACGCTATTTCATTGGGGAAGCGCGCAAGAACAGCCTCTTGCGTATGGCCAATGTGGGTGCGTACGAGAAACGCGGCACGCGGCGTGTCCCGCGCCTTGAATGCCTGCATGATGTCGTCGCATCCATGCGCCGCGCGCTCTGCAAATTCTCGGCTCGCATTTGTGATTGTGCCGCAGAGCTGGATTTGCAGCGCGAACCGCGCCTGCGCCTCGATAAGCGCGGAATTTCCGGATTGCTCGGCGATAGCTTCGTAAAATTCCCGATCGCGCATGGCATATGTTTTCATCTCCCCGCGCTGCAAGGCGACCATGGCTTCACCGAGTATATTTTCAAACCGCCGGATGTCGCGGTCGCTCATTTGCGGGATGGCGAGCTCGACCGCGAAACATTCAAGCCGCTTGTATAGTTCGTAAAGGTCCGCCGTCTCGTTGCGGGAAAAGCTCCTCACATAAAATCCGCGATAAGGCTTGATCTCGACCAATCCTCCCTTTGCCAGTATCCCGATCGCCTCGCGGAACGGGGTTCGGCTTACCCGCAGCTTGTCGATCACCTGCTTCTCGTCCACCCATCCACCGCTCGGCAATTCACCGGTGACGATCAGGCGTACGACCTCTTCATAGATTCGTTCGCGCAGGGTTCTTTTGCGAAGTTTTTCCAGGTTTTTGATCAGCATTAGCAAATGCGTCTGCCAGAGAGCCCAACTGGGCTTGCGGTCAGGACGTCCCAGGGCAGGATCAGACGACCTCGCTCGACTATTTGACTTCCGGCGCAGGCGATCCCGCGGAAAATGCGCGCTCGAACGTTGCGAGATCCGAGCTGGCCAAGTCCGAAACGGCAATGTAGGTGAACTGCGCATCGCTCCAGCTGCGGACGTTGTATCCTGCAATCGCTTGATCGGAGACGGATTGACCGGGCGGCAGGGTCGTCAGGCTGACGGTGTGCGCAGCATGCTTGTAGACGATCGTTGCAACCGGATCGTGGCCGACGACATCGACGCGGCCGCCCACGAGCACGAAGCCCTGCGCCGCGAGGTCGGGCACCTGAGGCGATTCCGGCAGGCGCGATGTGAACCATGGCTTGACCGTATGGCGATCGGAAGACGCAACGTCGAAAGGCTGCGGAGCCAATTGACCCCGGATATGGCCCGCGACGACCTGGCGGGCGACATCCTCGCGCAGATCGTAGCGCTCGATCGTCAGCATGACAGAACTCGAGATCACTGCGCCAAATACCGCGGCTGCAGCCAACGCCTGAAACGACCGGCTTCGCGGACGCGGACGCGCCGCCTGGCCTGGACGTCCGGTTTGGCTCACACGATCCGCTTCCAATTTCGAATTGATGCGGGCCCGCAGACCTGGAGGCACCTCAAGTTGCGGAAGCGAACGAACGGCGCGGCGCAACGATAGCAACCGGATATATCGCGCCTTCAGGGATTCATCGTTAGCCAACCGCCGCTCAAACTCAATCGCGGAAGCCGGATCGAGCTCGCCGTCGCAATAGGCGTTCATCTGCAGTTCGTCGTTGTCTTTTATGGATGCAATCATAATTTTACTTTCGGTCTCCGAGTAAAGCGATCAGAAGCTGCCTGCCCCGGGACAGACGGGACATCACTGTGCCGATTGGAACATTGGTGATCTCCGCGATATCGCGATAGTTCAACTGATTCATTTCCCGCAAAACAATCACCTCTCGAAAGTGTGCCGGCAGCTGCGCCAAGGCGTGCTGGACCTCTTCGGCATCGGCCTTGAAAAGTGCGATCTCCTCGGGTGTCTCGACCCTCGTTCCATGCGGGCCTTCATGCTCGAGTTCCTGTTGTTCCGTAACACTCAGGTCGTCCGTGAAAACGACCGACTTTGGTCTGTTCTTCATCAACCAGCTATAGGCGGTGTTGCGAACAATGGTCAGCGACCACGCGCGAGCATTGACGGCACCGAAGCTCTTGATGCCACGAAACGCGCGCAGCGCCGCATCTTGCACAACGTCCTCGGCGTCGTATGCATTGCCGGTGAGCCATTGCGCGAGACGATAGGCTTCGGCCATGTGTGGCAGAAAGACTTCATCGAACACTGCGCGTTCATCCTTGTTCTGCACAATTGGGACCGACGCCTGCTGCTGGCCAGACAAACGATCTGGGCCTTCCAACCGTTCTTTTAACACGACTTCGTTGATCTCGGTACGCCGGAAGTCCGACCGACGTACCGATAGGGGTGTCGTCATGTTTGGCACACCGAGATTCGAGCCTCTTGCGTCTACTTTACGATGACCTGCCCGACCATATGCGGATGCAGGCCGCAGAAATAGTCGAACGTGCCGGCGCTAGTGAAGGTAAACGAATACGAATCGTCGGTGTCGAGCGCCTTCGACCGAAAGGTTGTCTTCTTCTCGACCACCGTGTGCGGAATGTCGTCGTGATTGACCCACTTGACCGTCGTTCCCACGGCAACCGTCAATTCCCTGGGCGTGAACGTGAAATTGTCGATCGTGATCACGTCCGAGGCATCCTGCGCCGCGACCGCACCAAACGCTAGCATCGCTCCGACGACCGGACCCAAAAGTAACGCAACGACCAGGCCGCGGTTTGGAGCGAACCGGGCCGTTGCGAAGCGGAGTTGGTTGATCAAAATTGGCATGCATAATCCTCGATCAACCGGCCAACGTCTTGTCGACGATCGCGAGCGGCTTGTTACCCTGCACTACCGTGACGCTGGACAACCCCAGCAAGGTGCGAAGTCTGTCAGCGGGGACAACCATCGGGCCTGGCGAAGGTGCGCTGCCGGGAGCCGGCTGAGGAAAAGCCGTCGACAACGCGGTGTGGAAGGTCATATTGCCTTCGACCTTCTGCGCCAGCTGATGAATGTGTCCGTTCAGAACGGTGACTGAACCGAAGCGCTTGAGCAGGGTAAGCGCCTGCGTACCATCCTCGGTACCCCAGCCCCACTCCTTGTAGATCACCTGCAGCGGGATATGCGCAAACACGACGATCGGCGTGCTGTTCGACTTGTCCTTCAGGTCGGCCTCGAGCCATGCCAGTTGCTCGGCGCCGAGATTGCCTAAACCGCCGCCCTTCAGGTCGACGACGTTGACGAGACCGATGAAGTGGATGCCGTGATCGTCATAACTGTACCAGCCCGCGCCCTTCGAACCCTTGCCGTAGCGTTCCAGATAGGCCTTGCCGCGTTCTTCATCGATAAGATCGTGCTCGCCAGGCACATAGTGAATCTGGACGCCGGTCTCGCCGAACACCTTGTCGGCATCATCGAACTCGGCAGGTTTGGAAAGATGCGTGATGTCGCCGGTGTGAATGATGAAGGACGGTTTGATCGGCATCGCCTTTACCTTGGCGACGGCCTCGCGCAGCGTGCCAAGCGCATCCGGGTTGGCGGCCTTATCAAAGCCTATGTGGCTGTCGCTCATCTGCAGAAAGGTGAATCCGGTGGGTTCGGCGGCAACAGCATCGCCGATCAGCCCCACCGAGTGGGGAACGCCGCCGCTTACGGCCCAAAGTACCCCGGTACCCGCCCAGACCATGCATTCCAGCACTTCCCGGCGGCCTAATCCCTGTCCACGATCCTCAAAGCCCTTTTTAGCCATGTCACATCTCCCTGTGGGCCAAACGGCTCCAAATGGCGCCGCTAATCAGGAGACTCGACCTTTCCGGGCTTTATTCCGAAACAATATACAATTTCTCGATTCCCTGATTTCCCCGCTGCAATTGCTCATTTCGATGGACTGCACCTGACCCGACGCCGGGTTTTCCGTCCGGTTCGCCAACGTAGCGATCGACCCGCGTGGGCCGGTCGATCGCGGCATTTCCTGGAAGCGGGTTGGGGCTCTGGGAGCGGCGGCTGGCGGCGAATGGCCCGTCGAATTGCCGCCCGACTAGCGCATTCGATTTCGCAACGCGGTCGGCGCGGGCCAATCCATGGCGGAACGTTTGATTCTCCACCTCATGGATTTCAAATTCTTCACTTCGATGGAGCAACCTTGGCATTGCCCAAGGTGTTGCTCGCACCTCAACGAATCCGCCAGGTTCAGTTCTCCGTCGAAAAACGCATGGAGAACGAGTTCCCATTCCGAACAGGGGCCGGCCGTACTCATCCTGCATTCGGAGCTAAGCGGCTGGAACATCGAAATGCTTACCAAGTCGTTGAGAGACGATCAGCTGGCCCCCGGCTTGACGATGACCTTGCCTTTCATGTTCGGGTGGATCGAGCACTGGTAGTCATAGTCGCCCGCGGTCGTAAAAGTGAAAGAGAATGTGGCTTCCTTGGCGAGCATTTTTGATCGGAACCCCTTGTTTTGATCAACCACGGTGTGGGGCATGGCCTCATTGTTGACCCAGGTCACGGTGGTGCCGGGCGCGACGGTGATTTCGCTGGGAATGAAAGTGTTATGGTCCATGCCCACGGTTACCACCGGGTTGGCGGCAGCATTATTCGGCTCTTCCGCCAGGCAGGAGTTCGACGCTAGAGCGATGAACAGGAAGGTCAGTCTCAAAACACGCAAAGCGCTTTGCGGCTTACAATTACCGAGGTAAGTTTCCGGATTCGCGGCGAAGTGCGTAACGTCACGGACTGTCAAAACCAATCTCCTCGTTTCGTTGAAGCCGTCTGCCGGAGGCGCGTGATCATTGCGCCCCCGGTAGAGAAACCCATCAGAATGGGTAGTAGCGCACCTGGGTCATCACGATGTGATCGTCGGTCTTGGGTGCTCCGCCGACGCCAGCGAAAGCGAAGCGCTGGTTATAGGAGTATTGCGCGCCGACCTTGATCGCCCCGAACGATCCCTTGAGAACCGTGTCATAGAATCCGGCGGTGTACTGCCGAACTTCCGAAGTATTGCCGTTGCAGGTGGCGGCCGGTGAGTTTTCGATATTGCAGCCGGCGTTGTTGTAGAGCGGATTGCCGTAGCCGAATGGCACCGTGCCGACATTGGAGAATGTGGCGCGGGTTTTTTCCAACCCTGCATAGGCGTAGAGATCCAGCGCAGGCGTCGTATGCCAAACCGCACCCGCTTGAAACGCCGTGATCGGAAGAAGCTGGATTGAACCGTCTTGCCGCAGCGTTGCATCCGAGAAAGGAGCGGCCGTGAAGCGGCCGAGCGCGCCGTAGGCGGCAGAAGCCGTAAAATCCAGTGTTTTGGGAATAATCTCCATGGCAAGGTGACCGCCGAAACTGACATTGCTCACGTCGTGATTTTCGAAGTTGAAGTGATCATAGAAGTTGCGATAAAGAGCCCAACCTTCGACATGAAACTTGTTGGCTCCAAACATCGGATCCCAGGCGGCCTTTACCGTGAAATCCGGCAAGCGGTTCAGGCTGAGGTTGTTGGCGTTGTTGAAGAAGCTCCCGCCGGGTCCGGTCAAATTGACCAAGAGATTAGGGTTCAGTACCCCCTGCGGTCCCACCGCCGGGGTGCCGACTGCCGGAACGTTGCCGCCAACAAAGGACGTTTGAGGATTTTCGGCCGAAACCGCGACCTGGAAATTCGATCCGAACTCCTGCCAGACGCGAATGCCGGGCTGCCGGGCTGCAAGGAAGCCGGGAACGGATTCGAAATCGATCACCCCAGGCGCATCCACACCGCGCGGATCAATACCGGACCTGCTCGGAGCATTGAGCGACCACGATTGACCGGCCAGAAAATGCAGACCGAGATCGGTTCTGTCTATTTCGACGCTGGCCTGGCGCATTCGGGGATTGAACGAATTGGTGGCGACGGAGCTCGCCGTCTGCGCGGCGCCTTCGAAGTCGATTTCGCCATAGCCCGCAATATGCGTATGGGCACCGGCGTCCCCCTCCGCCACGAGAGAGAACCTGGTCTGGCGCGCCGAGAAGCGCGCCTCCTGAGCGTTAAAATTCTTGGCCTGCCGGAATGGAATGAACGCATAAACCGAGCCCGTGTCGGAGGCAAGGTTGCGGCTCCGGTAGATTCCGGCAAGATCGATCCAGCCGCCTGGCGTAAGCGTAATGCCCTTATAACAAACCTTGCCCGCCGGACAGGGATCAAAAACGGATGGTGGCGCCTTATAGGCGCCGGGCGGCGTGGCAGCAGCCACTTTTGCCCGCGTTTCGGCGTTCTTCTGGCTCTGCGCATCGAGGCGCTGCTCAAGCCTTTTCAGTTGCGCCTTGAGTAGCCGGATCTCGGTCGCCGTATCATCATCGGCCCTGGCTGTTGCTTGGCTCGTTGCTAGCACAACAATCCCAAGAAGAATCCCCTTTATCAACTTCACTTGAACCCCCTGCTCTGAGGGCGGCAGAAAATTTTAAACGCAAGGCCTGTGAATTTGGCATGCGCGCCGCCTCTCACAGAAGACTCACGGTTGCGTGATGAAATTCCCGAGCTGGTGAACTTTTTTCAATGATGGCGAAATGCGACGCCAGCGATCAAAAAAGAGTCTCAGCCGGGGGCATGACTGAGACACTTCTTGGAGGTTATTACGCCAGTTGAAGGTCACCGGCAGATTTGAACGTTCGTGGATCTATTGATGTGGGCGCCTCCTTTCCTTCTGATGCAAAAAACTCACACGTCTTTGCGGATATTCCCAACGCGGTAGCATTTGGTTTCTTTGGAGTTGACCCAATAACGGTCCGGCTAACGTACGACTCCAACCTGGAAAGGACCTGTCTCCAGGATGCGGCTCGTCGCCACAGCGATCGAGCAAAAAAGCGCCCCAGCTTTGGGAGAAAAGCTGGGGCCAGGTGCAGCAAAGATTGCAGAGCAACGGGTCTGTATTTCGTTCGAAGCGACGGATAAACGCTGGGGCGTGCTAACTTTCGTTCGACAACACGATTGGCATCACCACAATGGAGACTTCTTACGGGTCTGTTTTATTCCGGATTCACCGACTTAAAGATCCCACTTATCATTCAGAATTACCGGCCTTTGGACGAAGCCGACGGCTTCTCTGTTCCGTCCATGCTTTTCGCGCCATTTGGGACCTGGGCCCCGCATATAGTGAGCTTCCGGCCGGTATTGCCTGACCGATCCGCCCCAGAAGGCGGTCAGAAGATTCAGAGCGACCGTGCGTAATCTTGCCCGCATCGAATGAAGAGAGGCATCGGAAAACGAATGCGCACTCACAAGACTCTCCTTTATCTTCGGCCCAGTCATCGACACGACATGAACTTGTGAATCCAGCCGGCCTCGCCTGATCCCGCCAGCTTTGGCTCCGAATAGCGATGCTATCGGCACCCATCAGGTTGACCGGCCCAGCGGTCGATTTATTCCCGTTAACTTGATCTGTTTCGACAAGAGAGAGCCTCCGAAGCGCCGATTTCCACGCCGCTCCGCCCAAATGGCCGTGGGCCTGGTGGGGTCAGACCGCAGCTCGAATCCTGTTCTAGTGGCGCGGGACAGCCGAGGCGCTGCTTCGCGTGGCCGAGAACAACCCATCGAAACGCACTGAATATCCGATACCTGCAATATAACTGGGCGCGTTGTGGTTGAGCCCCACGGCCACGTGAAAGTCGACCTGTTGAGTCGGAGTGAGGCGATACACACCGCCCGAGTTCAGCAGTTGGGCAGGACTTCCGTTTGCCGGGTAATCGCCTACGTATTCCACGAACAAGCTCGCCCGCTCGGTCACCTTTTTTTCGATCACAAAGGTGGCTTCCGTGACCAGCTTGCTGGTTGGCTCCGAGGGACGAATGAACTCGGTGAACATTCCACTCAATCCCCATCCGCAGTGCAATTCCCACGACCATGGGAATTGCAGATAGGGCTGCGCGCCGCGGCCGGCTATGCCGGTTGATCCGGTCGGCAATGCCACACCAAACACCGCGGAGAGATCGACTTTTCCCGGGATTGGACTGATCTGCCATTTTAACGCTGGCGCGACATCGGAAAATCCGGACCCTTCGGGACCGCGGACATTTGCAAAGTACGTTGGCACGTCGACGAGAAGCTCGAGACAGTTTGCAATGCCTGCGCGCAAGCGCGTATTCGTTCCGTCGACGAAACGACTGCCGTCTCGCGCGCTGAAATTGACGCCGTTCTCGATCTGCAGGCTGCCCGCAGGCACAACAAGACTGGAATTGGTGACGTCAGGCCGATCGGTGCTGATCTCGTCCCTGGTGGTCGGACAACTTTCCGCCTTGGCGGTGATTGTGCTTTGATAGGCAAGCAGCGTCAGCAAGGCGACCGCGAGCTTTCCAGCGATGGTGGGTCGGCGAATGAACGCAAGTACGGTCCGTGCAATAATCGTCCCCGGTCTCTCCTTTTGCATTCAATCTCTCGCAGTCAATCGCGAGATGATACCTCGCAAGGATTAAATCATCAAACCGCTGGAAACGCCGAAAAAGGGCGGCCGGGATGACCGCCCCTTCCACACGTAATCGCGCGAAGCCATAAGCGTTGGCTCATTGGCCAGCAGAATCAATCAATCCCGACTCAGAATTGGAAACGCAAGCCGACGGTAGGATCGATCGAGGATCTCTGCAGGAATCCGTTCGCCAGACCATTCGACACTTGCGACCACATGATGCCGGCATAAGCGTCGAAGCGCTTCGCAAATCTGTAATCAGCGACGAAGGAAACCGCATCCAACTGTCCACTGCATTGCGCCAGGCTGGAGTTCGAACAATGCGCCGCGTTCAAGGTCGCGGGTGTTCCTCCCTGAAAGCTGTTCTGCTCTTCGTGGTAATAGGCGACAGCTAGATCGACGTCAGGCCGCACTGCATATCTCACACCGCCCCAAAATACCTGGAGGACCTTATCGGTAGCGAAAGCGGTGTTATTGACCGTACCAAGCGTGTAGCCGCCCACGATGGAATTGCCGGCAAGCAAAGCGTTTTTCGGGTTGGCGAATTGCATATACTCATACCCGCCGAGAATTTTCACCGGCCCGATGCCGTACTTGGCGAGCAGCATAACGCTGCTATTGTCGGAGACAGTTCCCGCAACAAATCCATTTCCGGGATTTATGAGTGTTGCCGGGAGCACCGTGCCCACCGGCAGCGGCGCTGACGTGATTGCATCCTCAACGTGACTGACGATCGCATCGACCGATAGTCCAGCATAATCCGCACCGATTTGGCCCTGAAACGCATTGCCTGTGGCACCGCCGAAGCCAGCTCGAAGCTGTGCTTCCGCGGCGGCACGGAAGGGACCCACATTCACTGCATATTTGAACGAATTGTCGAAGATACGATTCTCGGTAGCTCCTCCACCGCCGGTAGCCCCCTGGAAACCGATCAAAGAGAAAGCCCCGGAATTTCCCATGGGGTCGTAGATGACGACACCGTCCGAGGTTAACGCGCTCTGGCGACCGTAAGTGAATGTTCCGTAAATGGGTGAGCTAAGGCCGGCATAGGCCGCCACGTTGAACGCCTGGCCGTCTTTGGCAGAATCGGCAAACGTGTTCTGCTGGCCGATCGCCAATCCATTATTTTGCACAATGGATCCGAGCCCGTCGGAAAGCTTCGCGGACTGTGGGTTAAATCCGGTTTGAAGATTGAATATGGCCGATAGCCCGTCGAACAGCTCCTGGTTTCCCCTAAGGCCGATGAAGGACCGTTGCTGTTCTTCGAGATCAGATAGTTCAATCCCAGCCCGGCAGTGTTGCTCAAGGGGGCGCCGTGATTTTGATAGGTCACGCCCATATCGACCAGACCGTATAGCGTAATGCCATGCCAGGTCAGGCTGTCATCTACCGGCGCCTTTTTTAACTCCGCTTTGTATTTGGCGTAATCGGCGGCCATCGTATCGCTCGGACCCGCTGGTCGCGCGGCGACAGCAGGCTGCTTTGCGGGCTGCGCCTCAAGCTTGCGCTGCCGTTTTTCAAGATCTGCGATTCGTTTCGTTAACGCCTGATTTTGTTCCTGGAGCTGTTTGGCCTGCGCCTGGATGTCCGACAGTTCACTGGCCTGGCCGGCCGTTGCGAAAGCGCAGACGGCTGCAGCAGATATTAAAGTTGTTCTCACAAGCATTCCCCCCAAAAGACGCGGCTCAACCATCCGCGAATCCGCCGTGATCGCGGAGTTCGGGATGATGACCCCTGATAGCGAGACTCACGTTCGAGTCTTAAAATTCCCGAGTGGGCAAATATCTTTTGGATTTCATTTCGTGCGCGCGACGACACCTCACGGCTCGTCTGACTCATCTCAATCCGGGTTAAGCCGGACTCGACCGTGCGGGATACACACACATCGCATCAAACAGCTTCGAGCGTTGCTTGTTGCCTGCGAGTAACAGGATTTCGTTTCCCCACTTGCTAGGGACCGACGCGCACGAGCGTCGTGTCAGCGAAAATTTCGCGACCGCGTGTCGACGTCGCCAGCATCAACATCAAACGGGGAAACAGATGAGATTCAGGAAAGCATTAATCGCAATGACAGGCGTCGCAGCCTTGGCCTGGACGCCGGCGCAGGCGTTTGAGGCCGGAGCGGCAGGCTGGGCTCAACAACCCGGCGTCCTTCTCGGCGGAGTAAGTGCCGAAGGTCCGCCGCCCGGACTTTACATGGTCGATCAGGCCTACACCTATCAGACGAACCTTGCAGGCGCAGGCGCTGACGCCATCAACCCGCACGGCACAAAAACCGGAGCGCCGGCTGCAGTCGCGGCAACTGCCTTCGTCTGGGCTCCCGGCTGGACGTTTCTCGGTGCATCATACAACGCGACTTTGGCCATACCGGTGGGCATGTTCGCTGTCGGCAGTCCGGTCAATGTCGAAGCTTCGGGCCTCATCAACACTTTCATCGCGCCCGTGGAGTTGAGCTGGAAGCTCGGGGACAGCGGATTTTGGCTAAAGACGGGCCTCGGGATCTACGCACCGACCGGCACTGTCACCGGCGTCAACGGCCTTGGTAACCTCGGTAACGCGTGGTGGAGCTTCTTGCCCGAGTTCGTCGTTTCGTACATCAAGGACGGCTGGAGCCTCACGGCGAACATTTATGGAGAATTCAATACCGCCAGCACGGTCACCAACTATCAGAGCGGTGACATCCTCCACGCGGAATTTACCGCCACCAAGACCATCGGCAAATGGACGTTCGGACCGGTGGCCTACTATGTCGGCCAAGTCAGCGACGATAAGTCCAGTGCATTTTATCACGGCCTCGTCAATGTCAACAGATACAACAAGTGGGCGGCAGGCGCTTCACTGGCTTACAACTTTGGCCCCGCGCAGTTGACCGTCTAGGCGACAGATGACGTTTTCGCAGACGTTTCCGGCGGAACGCTCCCCCCTGGACCGATCATCACCAAGGGCTTCACGGCATTCGCGCAACTCTCGTATCGCCTCTGGGCACCGGAGGCGCCCGTGGCTGCACCGAAAGCTCCGATGTATCGCAAAGCCGGCGGCTAGACCGCTCCGTTGTACGCGATACGAGCTGCTCCATTCGTATGCGGTACAACGACGAAATGCGGTGTGCGGGCGCGCTTGGATTTTCCCTTCGTAAGTCCAGGCGCGTCATGTTGAACCGTACGGGTGGCGACTTGCGTTCGACAGTCTCCATGCGCATTCGCCGAGCTTAAGCAGCGGCAATACCCTCGCCGTCAGAGCATGGATGTTCGGGAATATCAGCGCTTGAGGGAGAGTCTCTTCATCAGAGGCGCTCCATGTGCAATGGTTCAAGTTCAACTCTCGTCGGGAGTTGGTTCAAATGAGTTTGTTGGGCCTCGTTACTCTCATCGGTAGTGCGACTGAGCAGGCTCTTGGGTACCTGGAGCTTCATCACTGGTTCTTTGGCTTCATCGTGGTTGGCTATATATTCCACCTTCACGACAAGAGCCTTCATGCCAGATTTGACGCGCTTGGCAAACGAATTGATGACATCAGGAGACGTCTTGCTTGCGATAACTGATCGCGCACCCTGCGGATACCAATGCGGGCCGCAATCGCTCATGCGGGGCGAAGGCACTGCTTCAGCGCGAAGAGGCCCGTGAATCCAGATAGCACGGGCGATACATGGCCGCGAGCTCGCGACCGCTCAGGAAAATCATGTGTGGCGTCAGACCTCCGCGCTGGTCGATCCAACGCCGGACCTCCATTGGATACATCATATACAACGTCTGCGTTGCTTCTGGATTGGTTATTTGACGACCGGCGGAACCGGGATCCCAGGCGGCGTGAAACCCGAGCCGAGCGCGAGAGGTGACGCATATCCTGTCATGCGGAACCGTACCGAGCACGATGGTGCAGGCCGAGGCGCAAAAGCCGTCGATCATCACCATCTCGCCTGAACTGCGCAGGCCCTGATATTTACCGACATAGGTGTCCATCCGGCCGCCACCGTCCTGCGCAATTCGAACGAACGCGCCGCTTGGTCCAGCCCCCGCGAACAGGAGAACCGCTGCAAGTAACGCTGTTGGACACTTCATGGCCAATCCCGTCCCGCTGTCGGTCCCGAATGCAGACTCTATCCAGCCGTCCGTCGTAGACTAAGCCGGTATTCGGGTTTAATTGCAGTCTGAGAATGTATATTGTTTAGGGCAAAAATATATTCATGCACAAAGTCGGCGAGGGCTAAAACGCGGCTCCGCAATTTTGAAGTATTTGCACGCAAGTTCGCGCGTGCACGACAACCTCGCGATGGTGCGACGAATTCAATTATTCGTGCTTTCGGGAATAGCGGAACTTGAATGCGAGTCTTTCTGTCACAAGACCCGCGCAGATGCGCATGGGTCACCGACATGGAAGGGCACGACGATGACTAACTTCAAACTCCTCAGTGCGGCTGCGATTCTTTCAACTGTGATCTTGACCCCCGCAATGGCACAGCAAGCTGTGCAGGAACCCGGCTTACAGGCTTTTTACGAGAGCCTGGGTGTCGGATCCCAATCAACGGCGGGCAGCGCTATGGCATCGACACGCAGCGGTTCGTATGCGAGCGCGCCGGCGAAGCGCATTTCAACGAAGAATTACGCCAGCTCTCACAAGATGTGATCGGGCGGTAAATCGATCGATCGCGTTGATCGCTATCGGTGCGAAAACCTGGCAGGTACTTTCCTTTTTGGTTGTGATAGCATTCGCTGGCCACCCGAACAAATCGGCGCCAAATCAGTAGCAAAGGCGGTCCAGCGGGCCGCCTTTGCCATGCAAGTCATTGGTCACGCTTCGCTGCAGCTTGATGATTTAATCCCACGTGACGTCGACTTTGAGTGAGTGCGGCTCGATTTGTAAATCGGGCCAGACTACATGCCCCAGCGCAAAGCCGGGGTATGAACGGGTGCATCCCAGAGGCGTTTCATCTCCTCGTCAAGGATCGATATGGTCGCCGAACAACCCGCCATATCGAGCGACGTGACAAAATTGCCTACGAGCGATCGCACAACGAGAATGCCGGCTGGTTCGAGTAGCCTGCGGACAGCGCCATACATCAGATAAAGCTCGGAAAGCGGCGTTGCTCCGAACCCGTTGATCAACAGGATAGCCTCGCCCCGCGCGCGCTCGCCCAGATCGGTGGTGATTGCGTTGACCATCTCTGCCGCGATCTCGGAAGCCGGCCTGAGTTTGACGCGGCGGCGGCCCGGCTCGCCGTGGATACCCACACCGACCTCCATCTCGTCCTCGGCGATGTCGAAAGTCGGCTTGCCGGCCGCCGGGACCGTGCAGCTGGTCAGCGCGATCCCGATCGAGCGCGTGGCCGCATTGACGCGATCGCCGAGGGCCTTCAGGGCAGCAAGGTCGCGTCCCTCTTCGGCCGCCGCGCCCAGGATTTTTTCCACGATGAGCGTGCCGGCGACGCCGCGCCGTCCGGTCGAAAAGGTCGAGGTTTCTACCGCGACGTCGTCATCGGTTATCACCGTCGCAATCGATTTTCCCGACATCTCGCGCGCCATGTCGAAGTTCATGGCGTCGCCCTCATAATTCTTCACGATAAACAATACGCCTCCACCGGTGTCCGCTGCCTCCGCGGCGGCGAGAATGAGATCGGGCGTAGGCGAGGTGAAAACCTGACCGGGACACGCGGCATCCAGCATTCCGTATCCGACAAATCCGGTGTGAAGCGGTTCGTGTCCGGAGCCGCCGCCCGACAATAAAGCGACCTTGCCGGGCTTCAGATGCCGACGCTGAACGAACGGCGCCTGCTCCCCCATCCGCACGATGTCAGAATGCGCCGCACAGAATCCGGCAAGACTTTCGTTCACCACATTCT
>Ga0209648_10002199_pt1 | contig 16075 bp, 10 predicted proteins | sample GraSoi2013_115cm_FD_185830 | JGI IMG/M metagenome (GOLD analysis project Ga0209648, IMG submission 185830) | Grasslands soil microbial communities from the Angelo Coastal Reserve, California, USA - Sample 9_17_2013_115cm (SPAdes) (version 2) | ecosystem: Environmental > Terrestrial > Soil >...
GGCGCGGCCGCCCCCGGCGCCGCCCCCCGCGCGCTGGCTCGCGCGGCCGCGCGCGTACGGGTCCGCGCCCGCGCGGGAGGCCGCGCGGGCCGGGCTCACCTGCCCATCGCCGGGTTCGACACGTGCGCCGCGCCCTCGATTCGCGCCATGCGCGCGTGGCGGCCCTTCTACGCGGCCGTCGCGATCTACATCGGCGGCGCGAACCGGGCCTGCGATCAGGTCAATCTCTCGGCGCTGTGGGTGCGGCGGGTCAAGGCGATGGGATGGTCGCTGATCCCCACGTACGTCGGCCTTCAGCCACCGTGCGACCGTTTCGGCGGCAGGATCAGGCCGAAGCGGGCCGCGAGCGAAGGCGCCGTGGCCGCGGTCGACGCGGTAGCCCTGGCGCGAGGGTTGCACCTGCGCCGTCACGCCCCCATCTACTTCGACATGGAGGGGTACCCCGCGAGGAAGCGATGCCGCCGCGCCGTGCTCACCTTTCTCGACGCCTGGACCCGCCGGCTGCGGGCCCGCGGCTACACCTCCGGCGTCTACTCGAGCGCCGCGTCAGGCGCACAGGACCTGGGCAGCACACGGTCGATCGGCGGTCACCCGCTCGCCAGGCCGGAAACCATCTGGTTCGCGCTGTGGGACGGCCACGGCGACGTGCGGGGAGAGCCCTACCTGGCCGCTTCATGGTGGCCAGCCGGCCGGCGCATCAAGCAGTTCCGCGGCGGTCGCTGGCAACGGCACGGCGGGTTCCGGCTCAACATTGACCGTGACGAGGTATTCGGATCCGTCTATTAGCACAGAACAGAACACAGCCGCCGCGCCTTACCGGGCCGATTCGCACCACGCGGCGCGTGGCCATAAGCTTGGGGACCGTACATCGGGCCCGATAAGATCGCGCTCGCTAGCCGGGCCCCGATAGCCGGGCTCCTGGCTGGAGCTCGATATCTTGACTCGCTCGGCGGGGGCGAGCGCCGAACAGAGGGCACCACAGTACCCACGTACGCGCGCGCGCCGAGCCGGATCCGTCTCGCTCGGCAAGAACACGAGGACGCGCGTTCGCAGCCCCGCCGACCGCCAGCCGGATGGAGATCTTCATGGCCCGACGCAACGAGACCCTCGAGACGATCGTCAACCTCTGCAAACGCCGCGGAATCATCTTCCCGTCCAGTGAGATCTATGGCGGGCTCCGCGCGTCGTGGGATTACGGTCCGCTCGGCGTCGAGCTGAAGAACAACGTCAAGCGCCAATGGTGGCGCGCGATGGTGCAGGAGCGGGAGGACGTTGTCGGCATCGACTCTTCCGTGATCCTGGCCAGGGAGGTGTGGGAGGCGAGCGGTCACGTCAAGGAGTTCGTCGACCCGCTCACCGAGTGCCTGTCCTGCCACAAGCGATTCCGCGCCGACCATCTCGCCGAGGCGTACGAGGCCAAGCGGGGCCACCCCCCGGCGGCCGGCCTGGCCGACATCACGTGCCCGAACTGCGGAACCACCGGCGCCTTCACCGAGCCCCGGATGTTCAACGGCCTGCTCAGAACCTCGCTCGGCCCGGTGGAGGACGAGTCGGGCCTTGCCTATCTCCGGCCGGAGACCGCGCAGGGAATATTCATCAATTTCCGCGCGGTGCAACAGTCGTCGCGCCGCAAGATTCCCTTCGGGATCGGCCAGATAGGCAAAGCGTTCCGTAACGAGATCACCCCGGGCAACTTCATCTTCCGCACGCGTGAGTTCGAGCAGATGGAGATGGAGTACTTCGTCGAACCGGGAACCGACGCCGACTGGCACGAGTACTGGATCGGCAACCGGATGGATTGGTATACCGATCTCGGGATCCGCGGGGAGAACCTCCGCCTGTACGAGCATCCGGCGGACAAGCGCTCGCATTATTCGAAGCGGACCGTCGATGTCGAGTACCGGTTCGGCTTCCACGGCAGCGAGTGGGGTGAGCTCGAGGGCATCGCCAACCGTGGGGACTACGACCTGTCCGTGCACGCGAAGGCGTCGGGTGAGGATCTGTCCTACTTCGACCAGGACTCGGGCACCCGGTACCTGCCCTATGTCATCGAGCCCTCGGCCGGAGCCGACCGCTGCGTCCTCGCCATCCTGATCGACGCCTATAACGAGGACGAGGCGCCGAACGCCAAGGGGGTGATGGAGAAGCGCACGGTCATGCGGCTCGACCCCCGCATCGCCCCGGTCAAGGTGGCGGTGCTGCCGCTGTCCCGCAACGCCGATCTGTCCCCGAAGGCCCGTGATCTGGCGGCCGCGCTGCGGAAGCGGTGGAACACCGAGTTCGACGATGCGAGCGCGATCGGCCGCAGGTACCGCCGCCAGGACGAGGTCGGGACGCCGTTCTGCGTGACGGTCGACTTCGAGACGCTGGAGGATCAGGCCGTCACGGTACGGGAGCGCGACTCGATGGGGCAGGAGCGGGTCGGCGTCGGCCGCCTCGAGTCGTACCTCGACGAGCGCTTGCCGCGCTGCTGACAGGTCATTGGCGCGCGTTTGATCCCGAACGGCTGCGCACCCTGACGCCAGCGTCGCCGGCGCTGTCGCCCGCGGCAGGCTCCGCAACGAGACCGGGAAGCGACCATGGAACTCCTGCACTCCGGCAAGGTCCGCGAGGTGTACGCCGACGGTGACGACGTCATCCTGGTGACGTCCGACCGGGTCAGCGTTTACGACGTCGTGCTGCCGACGCCGATCCCCGGCAAGGGGGAGATCCTCACGCAGCTGTCACTGTGGTGGTTCGGCAAGCTCGCGGACGTCGCACCCAACCACGTGATCTCCGTGACCGACGTCCCCGGGGAGTTCGCCGGGCGGGCGATGAGATGCCGCCGGCTGGAGATGCTGCCCGTCGAGTGCATCGCCCGCGGCTACCTCGCCGGCCTTGGCCTGCGTGCGTACGAGGCGTCGGGCGCGGTGTCCGGGGTCACCCTGCCGCCTGGACTGGCCGAGGGGTCCCGCCTGCCTGAGCCGATCTTCACGCCGACCACCAAGGCAGCCGTGGGTCACGACGAGTTCATCACGTTCGGCGACGTCGCCGCGCAGTTCGGCGACGCGACGGCCAAGGAGCTCAGCAGGATCACCCTCGAGGTGTATCGGCGCGGCGCGGACCTGGCTGCTGGGCGCGGCATCATCGTCGCCGACACCAAACTCGAGTTCGGCCTGACCGCAGACGGCACCCTGGTTCTCGCCGACGAGGTGCTCACCCCTGACTCGTCGCGATTCTGGCCTGCGGACCAGTGGCAGCCGGGGCGGCCGCAGTACGCGTTCGACAAGCAGATCGTCCGCGACTGGGCGGCGGCGACCGGTTGGGACAAGCGTCCCCCGGGGCCGCGGATCCCCCTGGAGATCGTTCAGGCCGCACAACGCAGGTACATCGAGATCTACGAACGCATCACGGGCATGCCCTGGGTGCCGGCGTCGCCGCGCGGGTCGTAGTCCTCGGGCAGGCGCGGGCGAGCCGCAGGTCACCGTGGCCGCGGCCGGGCCGGCCGCGCGGCTGTTTCACCTTGGTTCCAGGCGGTTTGCCGAGGGTGAACCCGAACTGGCACAGAATCCGCCGCAGCGTGGCGCACCGGCTGCTCAGTGCTCGGTAGAGTTCGAGTTATCGGGGCCGTGAGGCCCGCAAATCACCCATGCCGCCCGCATCGGGGCCGTCGCCCGCACCGGGCCGCATCACGAGGAGAACGCGCAGTGGCCAAGCTCGTCTACGCATTCGCCGAAGGCAACAAGGATCTCAAGGACCTGCTCGGTGGCAAGGGCGCCAACCTCGCCGAGATGACAAACCTGGGCCTTCCTGTACCGCCCGGCTTCACCATCACGACCGAGGCGTGCCGCTATTTCCTGGCCAACGGCAACGTCCCTGACGGCCTGGACGATGAGGTCGGCACCCACCTGGCCGCTCTCGAGCAGGCGATGGGCAAACGGCTGGGCGACCCTGGCGACCCACTGCTCGTCAGTGTCCGCTCCGGCGGCAAGTTCTCCATGCCGGGGATGATGGACACGGTCCTCAACATCGGCATTTCTGACGAGTCCGTGCACGGCCTGGCCAAGCAGTCCGGCAGCGAGCGATTCGCCTGGGACGCCTACCGGCGCCTCATCCAGATGTTCGGCAAGACCGTACTCGGCATCGACGGTGACGTCTTCGAGCACGCGATCGACTCGGCCAAGAAGGCCAAGGGCACCGCGAACGACCTTGACCTCGACGCCGAGGATCTGCGCCACCTGACCGAGACCTTCAAAGACATCGTCACGGAGCAGACGGGGCGCGAGTTCCCGGCCGACCCGCGCGAGCAGATGAACCTCGCGATCCGTGCTGTCTTCGAATCGTGGAACTCCCCGCGGGCGATCCTTTACCGGCGTCAGGAACGGATCCCTGCGGACCTCGGCACCGCGGTCAACGTGGTCGCGATGGTCTTCGGCAACCTCGGCATGGACTCGGGGACGGGCGTGGCCTTCACCCGCGACCCCGGCAGCGGCCACCCGGGCGTATACGGCGACTACCTGCAGAACGCGCAGGGCGAGGACGTCGTAGCCGGAATCAGGAACACGGTGCCGCTGCAGGACCTCGAGCGGATCGACAAGAAGTCCTACGACGAGCTGCTTCAGATCATGGCGATCCTGGAGAACCACTACCGCGACCTGTGCGACATCGAGTTCACGATCGAGCGCGGCAAGCTGTGGATGCTCCAGACGCGCGTCGGCAAGCGCACCGCCGCGGCGGCCTTCCGTATCGCCACCCAGCTCGTCGACCAGGGCCTGATCGACATGGACGAGGCGGTCAGCCGGGTCACGGGGGACCAGCTCGCCCAGCTGATGTTCCCACGGTTCGACTCCTCCGCCGCCACGAACAAGATCACTACCGGCGTGAGCGCCTCGCCGGGCGCCGCCGTCGGTCATGTCGTTTTCGACTCCGCCCGGGCGGCCGAGCGCGCGGCCGCGGGCGAGGACGTCATCCTGGTCCGCCGTGAGACCAACCCGGACGACCTGACCGGGATGATCGCGGCCCGCGGGATCCTCACCAGCCGGGGCGGCAAGACCAGCCACGCCGCGGTGGTCGCCCGCGGCATGGGTACGACCTGCGTGTGCGGCGCGGAGGAACTCGACGTCGACATCCCTGGCCGCAAGTTCACGGCGCCAGGCGGCGTCACCGTCGCAGAGGGCGACGTGCTCTCGATCGACGGCACAAGCGGCGATGTCTACCACGGCGCCGTACCGGTCACCGCGTCCCCGGTGGTCGAGTACTTCGAGGGCGGCATGGACCCGTCGTCGGCTGACGCCGACGACTTGATCGAGGCCGTTCACCGGATCATGGTGCACGCCGACGCGCGGCGCCGCCTCGGCGTGTACGCGAACGCCGACACGGGGGAGGACTGCGCGCGCGCCCGCAGGTTCGGCGCGGGGGGCGTCGGCCTGGTCCGCACCGAGCACATGTTCCTCGGTGAGCGGCGACGGCTCGTCGAGCACCTCATCCTCGCCGAGGACGAACAGCAGCGGCAGTCCGCGCTCGACGCGCTCGAACCGCTGCAGCGCGGCGACTTCATCGAGATCTTCGAGGCGATGGACGGGCTGCCGGTGACGATCCGGCTGCTCGACCCGCCGCTGCACGAGTTCCTCCCCGACCTCACCGACCTCACGGTCAAGGTCGCACTCGCCGGTGACAAGGCCAGCGAGCAGGACCGTAAGCTGCTCGACGCCGTTCGCCGTCTGCACGAGGTCAACCCCATGCTCGGGCTGCGCGGTGTCCGCCTCGGCCTGGTCATCCCCGGTCTGTATCAGATGCAGGTCCGGGCGATCGCACAGGCTGCCGCCGAGCGGAAGCAGGCGGGCGGCAACCCGGAACCGGAGATCATGATCCCGCTCGTCGGCGCCGTGCAGGAACTCGAACTCGAGCGCGACGAGACGCAGAAGGTCCTCGCCGAGGTCGCCGCGTCGGCCGGCGTCGACGTGCACACGCTGATCGGCACGATGATCGAGGTGCCGCGCGCGGCGCTCACCGCCGGCCAGATCGCGGAGGCGGCAGAGTTCTTCTCCTTCGGCACCAACGACCTCACCCAGATGGGCTGGGGCTTCTCCCGCGACGACGTCGAGGGCTCGTTCTTCAGCCGGTACCTGGAGCTCGGCGTGTTCGGCGTGTCGCCGTTCGAGACCATCGACGCCGACGGCGTCGGCCGGATGGTCAGGATCGGCGTGGAGGAGGGCCGGCGGGCGCGGCCGGACCTCAAGATCGGTGTCTGCGGTGAGCACGGCGGCGACCCCGAGTCCGTGCACTTCTTCCACAACGCTGGGCTCGACTACGTGTCCTGCTCACCGTTCCGGGTGCCCGTGGCCCGGCTGGAGGCAGGCCGGGCGGCCATCCAAACCGTAGGGAGCGACAGTCGCTGATTGAGCAGGGCAGGCTGACCGGTTACGACGCTCTGGCCACGGCGCGCTGGGCCGCCGAGCCGCCCAAACAGCCCGGGCGCAGCGCCTTCGAGCGGGACCGTGCGCGGGTGCTACACAGTTCGGCGCTGCGCAGGCTTGCCGCCAAGACCCAGGTGCTGGAGGTGGACGCGGGCGATTTCCCGCGCACGCGGCTCACCCATTCGCTCGAGTGCGCGCAGGTCGGCCGCGAACTGGGTAAGGCGCTTGGCGCCGACCCCGATCTGGTCGAGACCGCGTGCCTGGCTCACGACATCGGGCATCCGCCGTTCGGGCACAATGGTGAGGCCGCGCTCGATGCCGTGGCGCAGGACTGCGGGGGGTTCGAGGGCAACGCGCAGAGCCTGCGCCTGCTCACCCGGCTGGAGGCCAAGGTGATCACGGTGGCCGGCCGGAGCGCGGGGCTGAACCTGACCCGCGCGGTGCTGGACGCCGCGCTCAAATATCCCTGGATAGCGCCCGAAGTGCCCGCGGCGCAAGGGCCTGCGGCGCAAGGGCCTGCGGCGGATGGGCCTGCGGTGGATGGGCCTGCGCCGGCTGGGCCTGCGGTGGATGGGCCCGCGCCGGCTGGGCCTGCGGTGGCTGGGCCTGCGGTGGATGGGCCCGCGGTGGATGGGCCCGCGGTGGATGGGCCCGCGCCGGCTGGGCCTGCGGTGGATGGGCCCGCGCCGGCTGGGCCTGCGGTGGCTGGGCCTGCGGTGGATGGGCCCGCGCCGTCCAGCGGGGCGAAGTACGGTGCGTATGCCGATGACGGCGAGGTATTCGGCTGGGTCAGGGAGGGCGCGCCGCGATGCCGGCCCTGCCTGGAGGCGCAGATCATGGACTGGGCCGACGACGTCGCGTATTCGGTACACGACCTGGAGGACGGCCTGTACGCGGGTCACGTCACGCTCAGGCAGCTTCACGATGAGTCAGAACGGCTCGCGGTGGCGCGGCTCACCGCGGCCATGTACGCCGATTCCGCGGAGCCTGCCACCGTGGCCGAGTTGTGCCAGGTGCTCGCCGATCTCCTCGCGCCCGGCTACTGGCCCGGCAGCTTCGACGGTGGCCCGCGTTCGCTCGCCGCGCTGAAGAACCTGACCAGCGAACTGATCGGCCGGTTTTGCCGCGCGGCGCAGTACGCCACGCAGGAGGCGTACGGCGGCGGCCCGCTGACCCGTTATGCCGCCGATCTGATCGTGCCGCGCCAGCAGCGGCTCGAGTGCGCTCTGCTCAAAGGGGTCACGGCGCACTACGTGATGAGCCGTCCCGGCGTGGGCGCGGTGCAGGAACGTCAGCGTGAGCTCATCGTCGAGCTGGCGGATGCGGTCGCCAGGGGCGCTCCGGCCACGCTCGATCCCGCGCTGCGACCAGCTTGGCTGGCCGCGCAGTCGGATGCCCGCGCGGATGCCCGCGCGGATGCCCGCGCGGATGCCCGATCGGATGCGCAGCGGCTGCGCGTCGTGGTCGACCAGATCGCCTCGCTCACCGACACGTCCGCGGTGGCCTGGCATCGCCGGCTGTGCGGGCGCGCCGGCGACCGCTGACCCATGTGCGGTGCTGCCGCGTTCTGGCCGCTAGCGTGGTGCGTGCCCCGATCGTGCCGCGGGAAGGAACCCCACATGCCTGCCGAACCCAGTTTTGTGATCGTCGGAGCCAGCCTGGCCGGCGCCAAGGCCGCCGAGACCCTGCGTGCCGAGGGATTCGGCGGCGCGGTCGTACTCGTCGGCGCCGAAAAGGAACGTCCCTACGAGCGGCCACCGCTTTCCAAGGGCTACCTGCTCGGCAAGGACGACAGGAATGTGATCTACGTCCACGAAGAGGGCTGGTACGCGGAGCACGAGGTGGATCTGCGGCGCGGCGCGGTGGCGGTCTCTGTCGACCGGGCCGGCCGCCGCGTCGAACTCGCGGGCGGCGAGGCGATCGGCTACGGCAAGCTACTGATCACGACGGGTTCGTCGCCGCGCCGCCTGCAGGTGCCTGGTGGTGATCTTGAAGGTGTCTGCTACCTGCGCACGGTCGGTGACTCCGAGCGGCTCGCGGCCGCCTTCCGCGCCACCGGCCAAACGGGCGGGCGGGTCGTGATCGCCGGGGCCGGCTGGATCGGCCTGGAGACCGCCGCCGCGGCGCGGTCCTACGGCTGCGAGGTAACCGTCGTGGAGCCAGAGCCGACGCCGCTGAACCGGGTTCTCGGGCCCGAACTGGGCGAGCTGTTCGCCGCCCTGCACCGCCGCCACGGCGTCGACTTCAAGCTGCGCACCGGGGTGGCGGAGTTCCGGGGCGGCGACGGCCCGGCGGCAGGGCGCCTGCGAAGTGTGGTCACCACGGGTGGCACGCAGCTCACGGCCGACCTGGCTGTGGTCGGGATCGGGGTGATGCCCAACGTGTCGCTCGCGCAGGCGGCAGGGCTCGACGTGGCGAACGGTATTCTCACCGACGCCGCGCTGCGGACCTCGGACCCGGACGTGTACGCCGCCGGTGACGTTTCCAACTCGTGGAATCCGCTGCTGCACCGCCGCGTCCGCATCGACCACTGGGCCAACGCGCTGCACGGCGGCCCCGCGGCCGCGCGCTCGATGCTCGGCCAGGATGTCAGCTACGACCGGGTGCCATACTTCTTCAGCGACCAGCACGAACTCGGCATGGAGGTGTCCGGGCTGCCCGGTGACGGCTACGACATGGTCGTCTACCGCGGTGACCCGGAGTCGCTCGAGTTCATCGCGTTCTGGCTGGCGGACGGCCGCGTGGTCGCGGGGATGAACGTCAACGTCTGGGATGTGACCGCCGACATCCAGGCGCTCATCCGATCCGGCGTGCGAGTCGATCCCGACCGGCTCGCCGACCCCGAGGTGCCGCTGAGCGAGCTCACCCACAATCTCGCGTAACCTGACCCGCCCGGTGCCAGGGTCATCGCCCGGCAGGAGAACACCGCGGCACCTGGGCCGCCGCCCTCCGCGACTGCTCGTGCGTGCGTAACTGTTCGTGGCCCCGTCGGCACAGTTCGTTCCCGTCTGGCTCAGCGGTTCCACCGCCGAAGTCCATGATCCGCTTCTGTGTCAATCTGCCTGCACATAGCGCAGGCAGATTGACACAGAAGCGGATCATGGTAGCGGGCAGCCGTTCCGGCACGGGTGCGGCTCTCCCCGCCACCCGCGCCGCTGGAGTACGGCGCTTACTTCGGACGCGACCGCGCAGGGCCGGCGGGTTACGTCGATCCAGGTGTAGCGGAGGGTAACGATGCCTGCGGCGGCCGCGACATTGTCGCGATCAATGTCGCGCCAGCGTTGTTCGGCCGGGTGGCTGGCCTGGCCGTCAAGCTCGATGGCCACCCGGTACTTCTCGTACAGCACGTCCCGATACACGGTGCTGCCGCGCTGCGACGCTCGCACCTGGCGCCTCGCCTGCGGCAGGCCGTGTGCCCGTTCCACGTCACGCAGATACCGGTATTCCAGGATCGAATGCGCCCGTCCCAAACCGCCTGCAGTGCGGCGCCCAGTTCACCGCGCCAGCGCATCGCGCTGCGCATGTCCATCCGCATTCGTAACAGGACGGGCGTCGTTGAGCTCACGCTGACAGGCGCGGCTCGCCCAGGAGAATGCGTCGTCGAACGTCGACGCGGCCTGGGCAAGATCGAGCACGGTTTCTTCTATCATCGTGCGCGGCGGCGCCAGGCCTGGGTGGCGGGCTTGCTCGATTCGACGTGAACGGTGAACGGTGACACCGGGATCGACGCGTACCCGCTGCGCATCGGGCACAGTAATGTGGATCATCGTCGCTGGCCGGTCCAGCAGCCCATCAAGTTCGGCGGCTGTCTCATGGCTGAGGATGGCCCGCGGTCCGGCGCCAAGAACCGCTGCCCACAACAAAGCGAGCCGAGCCGGATCGCCGGTGAAGGTGGCGTACACGCCGCGGCACAGCGGACGCCACCTACCGTTACGCAGTTGCGCCTCCACCGCGTTGGTGCCTAAACCGACAGCGGGTGCCTGCCAGCGCGCGATCACGCCGGACTGGAGTGCCAGCAGTCTCCGGCACGGCTCGGAAGGTTCCGGTCTCATCCCCCTAGCGTGGCCGCCAGCAGTGACATTGCGAGCGGCCCGCCCGCGGCGTGGTGCCGGTGTGCAGCCGGCGCTCGGTCGCGGGTGCTGGGGCGCGGTGCTGCGGGTTCGGGTCAGCCGAGGATTGCCGCGATGACCGCGGCGGTATCGGTGAGGTCGGGCAGCACCTCGTGGGCGCCTGCGGCGGCGAGATCGGCCGCCGCTGTCGCGCCGGTCGCGACGCCGACGCATCGTGCACCGGTCGCGCGGGCCGCCTGGACGTCGAGGCGGGTGTCGCCGACGAGCACCGTCGACGGACCGTCGAAGGTCGCGCCGTACGCGGCCGCGGCTTTGTCCCGTGCGACCCGCACAAGCTCGGCGCGTACCTCGTGCACATCGCCGTACGCACCGACGTCGAGATCGAGGTATCCGGCCAGGCCGAGCGCGCCGAGCTTGACCTCGGCGAGCGGGCGCAGGTTCCCGGTCAGCACAGACTGGACGACGAGCCGTGTCGGCCCACTCGAACGGCCGGGGAAGCCGTCGGGGGAGCCGAGCGCACGCCCGGCGGCTATGCCGGGAGAGTTGGCTATGCCGGGAGAGTTGGCTATGCCGGGAGAGCCGACGCCGCCGGAGGAGCCGTGCACACGCCCGCCGGCGGACATCGCGGCGAGTGCCCGCAGGGCACGGGCGGCGCCAGGCAGCGCCCGTCCCCGCTCGCTGACACGCGCCTCAAGCTCCGGCGCCTTGGTGGCGAGCGCCGCGGCGAACGCGCACACGTGCTCCGCCGGGTCCGGCACCCCGGCACGGGTGAGCGTGTCGAGGATGATCGCCCGATCGGTACGCCCGGCCATGGGCGCCACGTTCGCAAGCGCGCGCCCGAACAACTGCAGGAATACCTCGCCGTACAGCTGGGCGCTCCCCCCGCCGGCGTTGATCAGCGTATGGTCAACGTCCCACAGGACGAGGCGTTCGCGCACCTGGTGACGGTACCAGCCGGTCTCGACGCCGCATCACCGCCGATGCCCGCCGGCCGGCCCGCTCGTGTAGGCTTGGCCACGCCAACAGGGGATGACGTTCTGGCGGGCGCAGGCTCACTGTCATCAAGCTAAAGGTGGAGCCAAACAACCATAAAATGTTGTCATTCCTCTCGCGCCGCGCCGAGCGCCCGGGGGTAACTTTGCTCGGGGGTAGCTTTGCCCGAATGCGCCGGGTCTGCTCAAATTCTTGAGAGCGGCAGTGGATCTGACTGAGCACGCGCATGCGCCAGAAAGAATCGCATCCTGGCAGCCGCTCACGGTGGGACCGCTTCGCCAGGCCAGCCGCAAGCCGTGGCTTCGGGTGCGATGGCTGGCGGTCCTGCTCGGCGCGGCCTGGCTGGTGCCGTTCGTGCTGCATGAGCTGCGGCTCGACGTTGTGCAGCTGGCCCTGCTTCTGCTCGCGGTCGCGTCGATCCTGCGATCAGGGACCAACCTGGTGGATCGCTTCGCGCTGGCCGCCGGGCTGCTCGCGGGTGTGATCCTGTCGCTGGGCCTGGCCTTCTCGATCTGGCCATGGGGGCTGCGGCCGGTGCCGGTGGGCGGTGTGCTGTTCTCGCTCGTGGCCCTCATCGGGTGGGCCGCGCGCCGGCGGCCGAGCCTGCCGCGCCGCGTGCTCGGGTCGGATGTGCTAGTGCTCGGCTCGGGCCTCACCGCCTTTTTAACGGCCTACGCTCCGGTCGCGAAGCTCTCCGCGGCCAGCCGGTTCACGTTCTCGGCCACGGCGGAGGACCGGTACGCCCATTTCGCGCTGTTCGACACGATCCACCGGCTGGGCGGTTACACCTTCCTGCACCCGGTCAAGGCGGCCGTCTCCGTGGCACACCCGGCCGAGATCGTCTACCCGTCCGGGTCCCATTTCCTTTACGCATTTTTCGACACGTTCCTGCGGTCGACCACCGACCCAGGGGCGCCGCTCGCGGAGTTCAACCGCTACTTCATCTACGTTCTCGTCGCCTATGCCCTGCTTGTCACGGCCATCGTGTGGGCGGCCCGGTGGATAGCGGGCCCGCTCGTGACGCACTGGCGGCGCGTCTTCATCTGCTCCGTCGCCGCCGCACTGGCGATCGGCGGGCCGTTGGTGCTCTTGATCGAGCACGGGTTCGATTCTGAGATCGCTGGCCTGGGGTTCGTCGCGCTCGCCGTTGCCGTCACGGTCCGGCCGCCGCGCGTCGTCCGTGAGCAGGTGCTGATCGCCTGTGCGCTGCTTGTCGCGGTCGCGTACGCGTACAACCTCTACGCGCCGATGGTTGTCCTGTGGCTCGGTGCCGCGTGCATCATCTACCACCGCCGGCTGCGCAGGTACTGGAAGTTCACCGTCGTTACCGTCGTCGTCGGCTGCGCTGTCGCGTTCTACCCGTCGACGCTCAGCCTGGCGTCCGGCTTCAACGCACAGGCGCAGTCGCTGGCCCTGGGGACGGGGGTGCCGGTGTCTCTGCCCGTCGTGATCGTGCTCGCGGTCCTCATCGCCGCCACGATGGCCAGCGGTGCGGCACGCCGCCTGCTGCCGAGCAGGGCTATCGCCGTGCAGGTCGTCATCGCCGCGTCGGTGGTCGCGGCCTTCGCCGTCTACCAGGTCGCCAGCACGGGATTTACCAGCTACTACTCTGACAAGCTGCTGATGGCGGGCTACATCGTCTGCCTGGCCGGCCTCGGCGCCGTCGGCGTCGTGCTGCGCCGGCTGCCCGCTCCCTCCCGGCCCGGCGGCCGGCTGACCCTGGTCAGGGAACTTCCGCCCGCGATCGTCGCGGGAGCGCTCGCGCTGACCATCGTCGCGGTGTCCACGTGGGGCATGCGCTCGGCCGGCGGAGCTGAGGCGTCCTGGCGGAGAACTCCGCTCGGCGTCTGGAACTCCGGCCAGGTGACGGCGCTCACCACCTCGTCGATGATCACGCTCGCCAACGCGCACCTGCTCGGCGACCACGTGCCGACGTTGGTGTTCTGCAGCAACTGGCCGCTCGGGAACTGGCGTGACAGCTTCCTCGCCGCGGTGTTCAACCGCGACCTCGGCGAGATGAAGAATTCGATCAATGGGATCCTTTGGGCAAAAATCGGCGGCCCTCCCACCAGCAGAGGTATCACCAAGCAGGGACTTAGCCTGGTGCTCGGGGTACTTCGCCAGAGCCCGTTCCCGCTGCGGCTTGTCGTAGCCAACCCGATATTCGCGAGCAGGCTCGAAAAGATGCTCGCCGCTCATCCGGAGGTCGATGCGACCGTCCTGGTGCTTCCCGCACTGGGCAGCTAGCGGCTGTGTCGTGCGCGATCCGGGGCTGGCGGCGAGGCTGCACCGGATGTTCGCCAGGGACGGGGGGGTCAGGGCGACCGTTGGGCGCCGATCCGCGCCGCCAGAGATCTGCGGGACATGCCCTAGCGGAACCGTGACCGTGCGGCGCGCGCCCGCGGTCACTGGCTGGCAATAGACTCGCCGCGTCAGCACTTGGACCGAGCCGGGCGGAGGCACGTGTGGCTGGCCGGATCCGCGATGAGGACATCGAACTCGTCCGGGAACGCTCGCCCATCGCCGATGTGATCGGCGAGCACCTGCAGTTGCGCAACGCAGGCGGAGGGTCACTGAAGGGGCTGTGCCCCTTTCACGAGGAGAAGACGCCGTCGTTCAACGTCACCCCGGCCCGGCGCCTGTTTTTCTGCTTCTCGTGCCAGCAGGGCGGCGACGCCATCTCCTTCGTTCAGAAGATCGAGAATCTCACCTTCGCCGAAGCGGTCGAGCGGCTCGCCGCGCGCGCGGGCATCGAGCTCCGCTACGAGCAGGGTGGCCAGGTGCCCGGGCGGGAGCAGGGCCAGCGCCGCCGGCTGCTCGATGCGCACCGCGCTGCCGCTGAGTTTTTTTCCGAACGGCTGCGCTCATCAGACGCCGCCCCGGCGCGCGCCTTTCTGGCCGAGCGCGGATTCGAACTGGCCGCCGTGGAGCAGTTCGGGGTCGGGTACGCGCCCGCGGAGTGGGAGGCGCTGACCAGGCACCTGCTCGGCAGGGGATTCACGCAGCAGGAGATTCTGCTCGGCGGCCTCGCCAGCGAGGGCAGGCGCGGGCCCGTCGACAGGTTCCGCGGCAGGCTCATGTGGCCGATCCGCGACGTCACCGGCGACGTGATCGCCTTCGGCGCGCGGACGCTCGGGTCCGCGGGTGACGGCCCGAAATACCTGAACACGCCGGAGACGCCGCTGTTCAAGAAGAGTTCCGTGCTCTACGGGGCGGACCTGGCCAAGCGAGAGATCGCGCGGCGCCGTCAGGCTGTGATCGTCGAGGGCTACACGGATGTGATGGCGTGCCATCTGGCCGGCATCCCGACGGCGGTGGCAACCTGCGGTACGTCGTTCGGCGAGGGGCACATCAAGATTGTCCGGCGGCTGCTGATCGACGCTGACTGGCAACGGGGCGAGGTCATCTTCACGTTCGACGGTGACGCGGCGGGCCGGCGGGCCGCGCTGCGGGCGTTCGACATGGAGGAACGGTTCGTCACCCAGACGTTCGTGGCCGTGCAGGCAGACGGCCTCGACCCCTGTGACCTGCGGCGGGAGCAGGGCGACCTGGCGGTGCGCGATCTCATCGCCCGCCGCGTGCCGCTGTATGAGTTCGCCGTTCGCAGCGCGATGGACGAAAGTGACCTGGACAGTGCCGAGGGGCGGCTCGCTGCCCTGGACGGTGCGGCGCGGGTCGTGGCGCGGATCAAGGACGAGGGCCTGCGCAAGGTGTATGCCCAGCGGGTTGACCGCTGGCTCGGTCTCATGGACGAGGATTTCGTGCTTGCCCGCATCGGTCTGTACCTGCGGCGTGGGCCGTCACGGCCGGCCGATCCGTCGTCGCGCGGAAACGGGGCCGGCGGTGCCGCGGGTCGCCAGCGGCGCCGGGCAGGCTGGGCGGCTCCGCAGGCGCCCGGGCGCCCTCAGCCGGGCGCGGGTGAGCCGGGCGGCTACGACGTGGGTGATCCGGTCGTCAGGGTCGAGCGGGAGGCGCTCAAGCTCGCCGTCCAGCGGCCTGCGCTGTGCGGGCCGGCCTTCGACGCGCTCGGGGCGGATGCCTTCACGGTGCCCGCGCATGCCGCGATATTCCAGCTGATCGCCGAGTGCGGCGGCGCGGCCGGGTCGCGCGGCGGCGGCGACTGGGCGGCGCAGCTGCGCGCCGCCGCGCCGGGCGATGCCGCGTCCGCATTCGTGACGGGGCTGGCGGTCGAGCCGCTCCTGCTGCCGCCGCGGCTTGATGGTGAGGCGGATGACCGCTATACCGAGGGCGTGATGGCTCGGGTCGGCGAGCTGGCCGTGTCGCGCCAGATCGTGGCGGTCAAGTCGCGGCTGCAGCGGATGAATCCGGTGGAGGAACAGTCCGCCTACAACCGGCTGTTCGGCGACCTCATCGCCCTCGAGCAGCGGCGCAAGGTCTTGCTCGAGCACGCGGAGGGTGCCGCGTGACGGCGGGGCGGCGCGGGCGGCACCTGGGTTAGCGGCACCGGATACGGCACTGGTTGCGCACAGGACGTGGTGGAGATGTCTCTTGAGTCCCATGCGTCCCAATTTCGCTACTACCACGAAGGTTACAAAATCAGACCCCCACTCCGGCGCTCCCATGACGCAAACTGTTCTGCGTGGGCCCTTCGGTGTT
>Ga0209648_10002200_pt1 | contig 16073 bp, 11 predicted proteins | sample GraSoi2013_115cm_FD_185830 | JGI IMG/M metagenome (GOLD analysis project Ga0209648, IMG submission 185830) | Grasslands soil microbial communities from the Angelo Coastal Reserve, California, USA - Sample 9_17_2013_115cm (SPAdes) (version 2) | ecosystem: Environmental > Terrestrial > Soil >...
CCCCTCGTCGACTCCAGCCCCCCAGAAAAAAGAGATCAAAGACCCGGCCGAATATAACGCGTATGTAGGCGCCGTGCAGCAATCGGACGCGGCGGCCAAGGTCAGCGGATTGGAGGCGTTTTTAACCCAATATCCCAACAGCGTGATGAAGGAAGACGCACTGGAACTTTTGATGGGCGCCTATCAGGCGACGGGCAATCAGGCCAAGACGCTCGACACGGCGCAGAAAGTTTTGCAGGCGAACCCGTGTAACCTGCGGGCGTTGGCGCTGCTGGCCTTCACCAAGCAGGCGATGGCGGTTGCCGGCCAGAACTCGCAACAGAATTTTGCGCAGGCCGGCCAGGCCGGTGAAAAAGGCTTGCAGTGTTTGCAGACGGCGGCCAAGCCGGATGGCACGTCGGATGCGGATTTTCAGAAGCTGAAATCGCAGACGACGGCGATCTTCAACGCCGCAGCTGGGCTCGCCGCTTTCCAGGCCAAGGACTACGCGAAGGCGGAGCAATATCTGCGGGCCGCAGTCGAAGCGGATCCGGCCAACCTGCTCAACGTGTATGATCTGGCGCTCTCTTACCTGGCGCCGGGACCGGCTGAAAAAGATTTGGATGGACTTTTCTTTATCGCGCGCGCGGTGAATCTGGCGCAGGGCACGGGCAAGGATCAGATCGCCAAGTTCGGCAAGAGCAAATACAACAAGTATCACGGCAGCGAAGAGGGGTGGAGCGAACTGGTGGCCCAGACGGCGACCACGACCCTGCCCCCGGCCAATTTCGCGATCAAGCAGTACGTGCCGCCAACTCCGGCCGAGCAGGCGGCGGCGCTGGTCAAGAGCAAGAAAGTTGAGGAGATGAGTTTCGCGGAGTGGCAGCTGGTTCTTTCCGAAGGTACGCCCGAAGACGCCGACAAGGTGTGGAGCGCGCTGAAGGGAAAGCCGCTGCAGATGGTGGCCCACGTCAGCAGTATCGAATCGTCAAGCAAACTGAAACTCGCTGGCAGCCAGGACGATATCGATGCTAAGCGAGCGGACATCGATCTGACCATGACGGCAGCAATCCCGGCCAAACAGATGCCGAAGGAGGATACGGATTTCCAGTTTGAAGGAACGCCGGTCTCCTACGTGGCGAAGCCGTTTGTGATGACGATGAACGAAGGGGCCTTGCTGGTGAAGGCGGCGCCGAAGGCGCCCGTCCACAGGAAGCCAAAGGCACACTGAAGTGTCAGGTGTCAGGTCTCAGGTGTCAGGAAAAACCTGGCTGAGAGAATTTGTGAGAGGAAAAACGAGGGCGGTCCTTTTCAGGACCGCCCTCTTTACTTCTGGCCGCAAGCTGCTAGTGGCGTTTAGCGAACATGCTTTCTCTCCAGCGTTAGGGGACGCGCGCTGCGAGGCGGACGCTTGGCGCCGGCGCGCAACGGACGAACATCGATCTTTAGCTCCTGCATGGTCCGGCTCAGCGTGTTCCGGTGCATGCCTAATTGCCGCGCTGCCTTGCACTGATTGCCCCGGTTTTCTTCGAGCACGGTGGTGATAAAGCGTTTCTTGAACTCACGGACCGCCTCGGAGTAGAGGATGTTGCTTTTGTACATCTGAACAATGAGTGCTTCCAGTTGATCTTTCACTTGCTGCCTCGTTTCCGCACCTGCACAATCTCAAGAATGTTTACTATGGATCGGCACGGCTGAGCCGCGCACTTCCCAAAAAACTAAGCGACCACGGTTGTTTCTGCGGTCTGAGACGGGACAAGCCCCGTCTCTAAACGAGTTTTTAGACAACATCTACTTATGCGGCCCGGAGGATTGCGGCTGAGTCGTGTCCGTTGCCGAATGCACCCGCCGCAAGTAATCCAAGCCCTGGTAGAAGCGGTGGCGCAATTCCGACGGTGCGACCCAGATTGCCGCCCTTCCGCCTACCAGGAAATACGGAGCCAACTGAGATCCCGCCAGCCACTTCGCAGCGGGGGCAAAAGCCGCCATCGCGGTGAGCACAACCGCCACCACCAGGACGCCCCGCAACAAACCCAGGGCTGCGCCCAGGAGCCGGTCAATCGTGCGCAGGCCGGCTTCCTTCATTACCCGGCGCGCGATCCGTCCGGCAAAGCCGGCAACGATCAAGACCGCGAAGAAGATGATGAGGAAACCAGCGATCTCACCTAACCACGGCGACTTCAAATGAGGCGCGAACCAGTCTGCCAGGCGATGATACTGCCAGGCGGCCAGCAAGTATCCCACGACCAAGCCAGCCAGACCGAAGGCTTCATGGAAGAAGCCTTCGATGGCTGCCCCGGTCACGGAAAACACCAGAAACGCCAGGATGATCCAGTCCGCAATGCTCATGGTTCCGTGATCCGAAAATCCGTGATCCGAAGCTCAGCGATTCAATGTGCTGAGATCCGAATTCAATGGTCGAATTCAATGACACCAGCGCATGCCGGCTAAATCTCCAACTCGCGTCCCGTCAACTGACGGTATGCCCCGAGGTACTTTTCGCTTGTCCGCCGCGCAACTTCCTGGGGGAGGGCGGGTGCGGGCGGTTGTTTGTTCCAGCGAATTTCTTCGAGGTAATCCCGTACATACTGCTTATCGTAGGAATCCTGCGCCTTGCCCGGTTGATAGGTGTCGGCCGGCCAGAAGCGCGAGGAATCCGGTGTGAGCACTTCATCCGCCAGGGTGATGCCCTGGGCGGTTTGTCCAAATTCAAACTTGGTGTCGGCGATGATGATGCCGCGTTGCCGCGCATAATCCGCGGCTTTTTTGTAGATACGCAAGGTGATGTCACGGAGACGGCGGCTCAGTTCGGGATCGACCAGGCGGCACATATCCTCGAATGAAATGTTGATGTCGTGTCCGGTGGCGGCCTTGGTCGCGGGCGTGAACAGGGGCTCGGGCAGTTGGTCGGATTCCTTTAATCCGGGCGGAAGCGTGATGCCGCAGACCGTGCCCGTCGTTTTGTACTCCTTCCATCCGGAGCCTGCAAGGTAGCCGCGCGCGACGCACTCGACCGGAAACATCTCGGCGCGCATCACCATCATGGAACGGCCGCGGAGTTCGTCGGCGTGCTGGCGAATCGCCGCTGGGTAGCGATTCACGTCGGCGGTGACGAAATGGTTGGGGACGATGTCCTGGAGGAAGTCGAACCAGAACAGCGAGATCTGCGTCAGGACGCGGCCCTTGTGCGGAATGCCGGTCGCCAGAACGTAGTCGAAGGCTGAGATGCGGTCGGTGGCTACGAACAGCAGATGGTCGCCGTCGAGGGTATAGACGTCGCGGACCTTGCCGCTGGCGTGCAACTCTAGTTCAGGATAGTCGGTTTGCAGCAGGACGGTGTCCAGAATTTCGGGGCTCATGCGTAAATTCACCGGGAGAAAACTTTGCGTATTCTAGCCGTCGTGGAAGATTTGTCAATGCTTTCCATTGCGGGGGTCCGGATATGCCGTCCGCCGATGTACCAAAAAGGGTTGACAGGTCGAGTGTAAGCTAGAAGCCTTGTCCCGTGCTGGTTTTCGAGGGGTCGCGATGTGGAAAAGCTGAGGAAGGCTCTGGAAAAAAAGGCAGTGATTTCTAGGGTCGAGAAAGCAAAAAGCTTATGATCTGTCAATGAAGCTTTTTCCCGGGAGTGGGTTAGTTTCCGGGTTGCCCATCCCATTGGTGCGCGGCAGCAAGGCATCAGATGATCCAGGCGCCGGACATTCGCGGCTTTTGGTAGTTCAGGCTGGCGTGCTCAGGACTGCGGTGGTTCACTTTCGAGACGCGGCCCGCTCTCGCGCATGCGCCGGTCAGCCTCCTCCCAGGAAGGCAGGGTACTTTCCTCTTGCTCCCAATGTGCAACGGAGGCTTCATCTCTTTAAACATGCTGCTAGCTTCTCTGCGGGCACCTTATTGGGTTCAAGCCGCCTGATCACGATCATACATTGCGCTCTCACTATCTTAAGACTGCCGGTCTGCTGGTCTTTCGAGTGGGTATTTTGCTAGAGTCTGAGCCAGGCGCTACATGATCTTCGAGGAGTGCTTGGAGGTTTGATATGGCGAAGGCCCCACTGATTTTTACGTATTACATCGCCGCCCCCGTGGAGAAGGTCTGGGATGGGTTCGTTTCGAAGGAGGCGAATCAGAAGATCTTCATGGGCGCGGACTTTGAGTTGGACCTGAAGCCTGGCGGGGCGATGACCTGGTCGGGGCCGAGCAAAGATGGGAAGCCGATGCGGTATGTGACGGGTGAGGTGCTGCGGGCGGAGCCGCCGAACCTGTTTGAGTACAAGTTCGGCATGGGCGATGGGGCGGTGATGTCGAGAGTGAAGGTGGAGCTGACTCCGGAGACGGAGGCGGTGAAGGTTGTGGTAACGAACGATGACTGGGCGGAGGACGACCCGGCGTATGCTCAGAACGCGGATGGGTGGCCGCGAATTCTCTCGCGATTGAAAACTCTGCTGGAGACGGGGACGACCTTCCGACCGCATTAGGCTAGTTTCATATTGAGCATGAGTTGACGTTCAATCCACTGCCTGCGATGCGCCACGGAGAGCAAGATTCAAGTCGGAATGGTCCCAACCTAGCCTGCAAAAACCGTATCAGCATTATCGCTAGGCATCGAAGCGCGGTTCTGGCGGAGCCACGCACAGCTCTTAGACAATCGCACGACGAGAGACGAATAAGACCGCTACGTGCGTCATGCTTAGAAGATCAGTCCTGACAAACGCCCTTCTCATCACCTTATTCCCGGTTTGTCGGCAACTCGGAAGCTAACCCATTGCCCTTTCCCGTGCGTGCCCAGAATCAGCAACTACCTGTGGGATGCCCACTCGTCCACCGTTTCAGCACCTGCTCAACTTCCTCATCGCTAGCAAACTCGCCCCGATCGGCCTCGTCCAGAGCCTTCTTGATTTCGTCAATTTGCCACTTTTCCAGTTCTATGGATTCGCGGGTTCCTTTTCTAGAGACACGCATCTTTTACGCCGCCCCGAACCTAACCGACACCAGCTTCGATACTCCCGGCTCCTGCATGGTCACGCCGTAGAGCACGGGGGCGATGCTCATGGTTCTCTTGCTGTGCGTGATCAGGATGAACTGGGTCTGCACGCTCATCTCACGCACCAGGTCGGTGAAGCGCGCGATGTTGGCTTCGTCCAGCGGAGCGTCGACTTCGTCGAGAATGCAGAATGGACTGGGTGTGTACTGGAAGATTCCGACCAGCAGAGCGAGTGCAGTGAGCGCCTTTTCGCCTCCGGAAAGCAGAAGCACGTTCTGCAGTTTCTTTCCGGGAGGCGACGCCACCACGTCAATGCCGCTCTCCGCGCTGTTTTCCAGGTCGGTAAGCCGCATAAATCCGTGTCCGCCGCCGAACAGCTTGCGGAACGTGGCTTGGAAATTTTCGTTAATCTTGTTGAATGCTTCCTCAAATTTCTGCCGCGAGACTTGATCGATCTCGCGAATGGTGGCCGCGGTGTTCGCGATTGCATCGAGCAGGTCTTTCCTCTGCGTTTCGAGGAACTGATGGCGCTCCGCCGTTTCCTTATACTCTTCCAGAGCCATCATGTTGACCGGGCCCATGGCGTCGAGGCGGGCGCGCATTTCGCGGTGGGCCTGATCTTCGGCCGCAAGTTCATCCGCGGTAACCAGCGGAATGGTCGTGTCCGCCATCAGGACCGGGCGTTCCATGCCCAGTTCGTTCAGGCAGGTGTCGGCCAGGTGTTGCAGGTCGGATTGCAGCTTGGCGGCCGTGGCCGATACCTCACCCCGGCGGTCGCGAGCGAGATCGAGCTGCTGACGCGTGTTGCGAAGAAGCTCGTCAATCTCGGTTAACCGCGCCCGCACTTGCTCAGACTCGAGCTGCAGCAAGCCTTCGCGCGCTTCTCCAGCATTGCGCTCGGCTTCGAACTGAAGAAACTGCTCGGCCAATTGCACGTTCTCGTTTTGCCGTTGCGCGATTTCGGCACTCGCCGATTCCATTTGGATTTGCAAAGCGCCGGCCCGCTCCCCCATCTCGGACACAAGTGCCTCGATGCGCTGGAGCAGGGTCGTGGCCGAACGGTGGCGCTCTTCGAGCGCGGCCACTCGAGCCGCCCGCTGCGAGGTGGTCTCGGCGGCAGCGTCCCGCTGGTTGCGCAGCGCGGCGAGGCGGTCTTGTCCGGCGGCAAGCTGCATTTCGAATTGCGCGCGCGCTTCCTCGATCGTGGTCAGCTCCGCTTGCCGCGATCCGATCAAGTTTTCCTGCTCCCGCCGTTCTGCCGAAAGCCGTTGCAGTTCGCCTTCGCTGATCGCAATCCGCTCGCGCACCCGCGACATCTCCGCGTCCAATTGTTGCAGCAAATGTCCCGAGGTCATCGCTTGCTTCTCGGCTTCGCGCTTTTCGTCTTCCAGGCGATCGAGCAGGGAAGTGTGCTCCTGGATTTCACGCCCCAAGGTGAGCGCGAACATTTCCTTCTCGCGCAGGGCTCGCTCCAACTCTTCCAGCAGGCGCAGCACGTCGCGCAACTCGCGCTTCATGGAAAGCGGTCCTTCGCTGCGTTGCCTGCCCCCGGTGACGGTCACGTTGTGGAAGCATTCCCCAGTCTGGGAGAGAAAGAACGCGTCCGGGCAGGAGAGCGCGAGCTCGCGCGCCACCGCTGGATCGGGCACGATGTAGCCATTGCCAAGCTTCGGCAGGATTACTTCGAGCGACTTGCCGAATCCGTTCAGCACGCGAATCGAGTTCTTCAGGGGGAGGACCGTGTCGTTCAGGGGAGAGTAGTGATGGCTTTCATCCGCGACGAACGAGAACCTTGCTTGCGAGTCCTCGGGATGCACCAGGAAGGTCGCGCGCCCGTTGACGTCGGAGCGCAGCAGGCGCAGGCCTTCGTCGGCGGCGTCCCACGACTTGACCACGACGAAGTTCAGTTCGTCGCGCAGGAAGTCTTCGACGACGCGCTCATAGCGGGGTTCGACTTCGAGGAAATCGGCGAGCACACCGGCGGGAGTGTTCCCTCCCTGCATGGCGCCCGATTGAAAAAGCCGCCGCACCGACTCGGTGGAATAACCGTGCTCGGCGATGACCGCTTCGAGCGACCCCTTCTTGCCGAGTGCCGTGGCGTATTCGGAGCGGATCGAGTCGAGGTGTTTCTTGGTTTCGCTCTCCGCGTAACGGTTGCGCTCGAGGGCCTCACGCAGGTACCCGATCTCAGCGGTCAGGCTGCTGGCTTGTTGCGAAACGCTTTCGAATTCAAGAGCAAGCTGACCGCGCTGTCCGCCGAAGGTTTCCGATTGGGACGAAGCGGTTGCGATCTCCGCCCGCAGACGCTGCTCCTCGCGGCCGATGCCCGCCAGCCGCTCCTGGGACTGCGTGAGCTGATTGCGAAGGTTGGAGGCCGCGCCGACTGCCTCTAGAATGGCCGCGCGATGTGACTCCTGCTCACTCTCCAGTAGGGCAAGATTGATCGCGGCGCAGGCCGTTTCCTGCTGGCTGAGGTCGTACTCCTCTTGGGCCTCTGCGAGATCCGCTGCCGCTGAGTCCAGCACCCGCTGGTGACCATTGCGCTCTTCTTCAAGCGCGGTGAGCCGGCTTTGGGCCTGCGCCAGTTCCGCTTCCGCGGACGCCGTGCGAACGATCAGTTCGGCGCAGCGCTCCTCGTTGGTCCGGATGCGGGCTTTGCCGCGATCGCCTTCAATCGCGATCTCGTTCAGCCGCTCGCGATTTTGCCGCGTCTCAGTCTCGATCGCGTACCCGCGCTGGGTGCGCTCGGAGTGCTCGGCTTCGGACTGCTGCACGCTCTCGGTCTGATGGCGAATTTCCTCGCCCAGCTGATGAATCTGGGTATCGAGCGTCACGCTTTCCTCGTCCATCTGGGTGAACTTGCTGGCGAGCACGATTCGAAGTTTGGCGCGCATTTCGTCGCGCAACTTGGCATAGCGCTCAGCCTTGCTGGCCTGGCGTTTGAGCGAGTTCATCTGCCGCGTGACTTCTTCGAAGATGTCGTTCACGCGGTTGAGATTCGTCTTGGCGTCTTCGAGGCGCGCTTCGGCGAGACGCTTCTTGGTCTTGAATTTCGTGATGCCCGCCGCCTCTTCAATGATGGCGCGGCGGTCCGTTGGACGGCTGCTCAGAATCTGACCGATGCGCCCTTGCTCGATGAGCGCGTACGACTCCGGCCCCAGGCCCGTGCCCATGAACAGTTCCTGGATGTCACGCAAGCGGCACAGTTTTCCATTCAGCAGGTATTCGCTGTCGCCGCTGCGGAATAAGCGGCGCGTCACCGAAATCTCGCCGGCGTGGTTTTGCTGCTGGTTGAATTTGCGCCGCCGAATTTTCAGAACCAGCTGTGGTTCAAGCACTGCGACGGCATTGTTATTAGGCGACGCTTCGGACGGGGCCGCGCCTGCAACCTCTTCGGTTTTCCCGGGTTGGGCTTCCTCGACGGCCTGTTCAGTTTCCGCGGCGGCCTGGGCGCGGAGCTCAGCTTCATCCCAGTTTTCTTCGGCGTTTATTCCCGCCGAAGGAAGGTCGTCTTGAATCTCGATTTCGGTGGGCGCGTTCGTGTCCGGCCCACCGTAAATCTCCGGGTCGATCAAAGTGAGACACACTTCCGCCATCCCGGTGGGGTTGCGGTCGCGGGTGCCAGAGAAGATTACATCTTCCATACGCGAGCCGCGCAGCGACTTGGCGGACTGCTCACCGAGCACCCAGGAAATCGCATCGGCGATGTTCGACTTGCCGCAGCCGTTCGGGCCGATGATGGCGGCGATACCCTCGCCATGGAATTTCAGTTCAGTGCGATCGCAGAACGACTTGAATCCGAGGATTTGCAGCTTCTTAAGTTTGAGCAAAGTGACTCCTTCGTAGGCGGATACCAGGTTCCGCGGACTCAGTTGGCGCTGGCTGGAGTGCGCTGCAAATGGCGGGGAACTGGGTGTTAACTACCCAGATTCCTCGCGGGTCGCATGATTTGATGCCGCCCCCAATAGCCAAGAACGTCACCCATGCTTTTGACCAACTCTAACGGCGAATACGGGGACGGGTCAAGTAATAAAACACCACATATAGTGGGCCATATCCACAGACCGCCTTTAGTTGCACACACACTGCAGCTATACGCGCAAATTGCGGGTGAGGATTAAGAGGGGCGGGAAACCGCGAGAGCATGTTTACTGTACCGCCGGACTGAGGGAGATTCAAGGGCCAGTAGTGCCGGGGCGGTGGTTTTGGGCTGGAAAGCTTGGGAAGCACAATAGCGCATCCGGTGTTACCCCGACCACCGGCAGCGGCCGAGCTGCGCTCGGCTTGGACGGGCGAGACGCCCGTCCCCAAACAATCAAGACAATTATTTCTTGCGTTCGGATAGGTAGTGAGCGAGATCTTTCATAGTTGACGCAGCCTCGCCGTATTCGTTAAGTTCCGCGCACGCATTCTCGACGAGCGCGTCGGCCTTGCGGATCGATTCCTCGATTCCGAATAATGCCGGATACGTTGTCTTCTCCGCCGCCGAGTCTTTGCCTGCAGTTTTCCCCAGTTGCTCGGAGGTCTGGGTCAGGTCGAGCACATCGTCCACGATCTGGAAGGCCAGACCGATCGACTGCCCATAGGTCCGAAGGCGGCCGATATCGCCGGAAGTCGCCCCGGCGTAGATTCCTCCGCTGACCACGCTGGCAGTGATGAGCGCCGCGGTCTTCGAACGGTGGATGTATTCGAGCGTGGCGAGGTCGGGCTTCTTGTGCTCGGCTTCGAGGTCGACGACCTGGCCGCCGATCATGCCGTCGATCGTGCCGGTGGCGTGCGCGATTTCCCGGATGATCGCGACGCGCGCCTCGGCTGGGCAGATCAACTGGGCAAGCGATTCATACGCCTGTGTCTGCAGGGCGTCTCCGGCGAGGATGGCGATTGCTTCCCCAAAGACCTTGTGGCTGGTGGGGCGTCCGCGCCGCAGGTCATCGTTATCGAGCGCGGGCAGATCGTCGTGGATCAGGGAGTACGTATGGAGCATTTCGAGCGCGGCACCCACTTGCTCGATACCTGCTGGCAGCGAGCCGGAGTGCGAACTAGCGTGCGATTTAGAGGCCGCCGCCGCGATCATGCGCCCCGTTTGCATGCAGAGGATCGGACGCAGTCGTTTCCCGCCGGCGAAAACGCTGTGTCGCATGGCCTGATGGATGGAGGTCGGATGCTGGCTAGCCGGGGGCAAGAGCTGTTCGAGCGCGATGTCTGTGGCTTCGCGTCCCTGCTCCAGAACTTGTTTCAGCATGGCATCGCAGTATAACAAGCGGGCCTCGCGGAAATAAAAAAGGACGCCAGGGAGCGTCCTTTCTCAAAGAAAATCCCCAAAGGAAAAACAAACGATCAGGCGGCGGCACGGTGCGTGAGCCCGTGCAACAGCGAGCGCACGACGTCATCGTTGCGCGGCTCACATATGTCGGACGCACCCTGATCCAGTGCCTGGGTCCATAGTTGGTCGTCCGCCAGCCGGTGGGTGCCGACGATGCAAAGGGCCGGGAACTCATGATGCAAGCGCTCGACTTCGCCCGAGCCGGAAGTTTCCAGATCCAGCACCAGGGCCCCAGCCCGATGCCGGGCAACCGCGGGACGGACCTCTTCGTAACTGCGGGCCAAATGAACGGAATCAAAGTGTCGGGAAAGGCTCACCGCCAGAGTGTGCGCGGTTCTGGGATCGTTCTGATAAAGCACTACACTGAGTGGTTCCATACATCCCCCTAACTACGCCGCAATTGGCGGCGGCCTTTGGCTGCGACAGCAATCTGCTAGCACAGGCGTTTTCAGTTCCGAGCGCGGACAGCGTTACTTGGGCAACGCTTTCTCGGCCGGGGGCTCGAACGGTTCGGTTTGCAATTTTCCGTTCTGTTTTAACAGAATCTCTACTTTTCCTTCCGCTTCCTCCAGTTGCTTCCGGCAGGTTGCGGAAAGTTGCATGCCTTCTTCAAATAGCGTCAGAGACTTCTCCAGCGGAACCTCCCCTTTTTCCAGTTCCTGAACGATTCTCTCGAGACGCTCGAGGCATTCTTCAAACTTCACCAATCCAATTGCTCCTGCCCTCTATTGTAATGCCGATTCCGGGGGGAAATGTCCAGCAAATTTTTTAGATTTGCACAGTTTGTTTTCATGATGTTCCCAAAACTACACTGAAGCCGCCCCCCCTGAGCCGAGGGCCTCCAGAACATCCACTGCGGAGGTATAGCGGCCCTGGGGAGCGCTGATCTGCGCGCCCTGCACTCGCTCCCGGACCGCCCTCAGCATCTCACGAGCGATGGCCACGCCTTCCTCGCGAGCCGCTTGCGGACTTGCGGCCCTGGTCATCCGGTTCATAATTTCATCGGGCACGGAAACCCGCAGCTCGTTCTTCATGAACTCGGCGTTGCGGGCGCTTACCAACGGCCAGATTCCGGCGATCACAGGAATTCGGCAGTGTTCGATCCGTTTCAGAAAATTTTCCAGCAGACTCAGGTCGAACACCGGCTGCGTCACCACGTATTCCGCACCCGCTTGCACCTTGTATTCGAAGCGCTTGATCTCTTCGTCCAGGTTGGGCAGCCCGGGATTTGCTCCCACCCCAATGACGAAGCGGGTCCCCGCGCCGATCGGGTTCCCGCCCAGGTCTAATCCCAGGTTGAGGTTGTGGACGATGTTCACCAGTCCGATCGCATCCACGTCAAACACCGCCGTGGCATCGGGATAGTTCCCCATCTTCGGGGGGTCGCCGGTGATGCAGATCAGGTTCCGGATTCCGGTTGCGGCCGCCCCCAGCAGGTCGGACTGAATGCCGAGTACGTTTCTATCGCGACACGTGTAGTGCAGGATGGCCTCAATCCCAACCTCCTGCTGCATCAGCAGCGCCAATGCCTGGTTGCTCATGCGCGCCGAGGCTCGCGGGCTGTCTGGGATGTTCACCCCGTCCACGCCAACCGATTTCACGAACTTCGCGCCCTCGATCTCTTTTCGGATGTCGATGCCCTTGGGCGGGACGATCTCGACCATGGTTACAAATTCCCCGGCCGCAATTTTTGCGCCGAGACGCGAGCGCTCCGCCAGGGGGATGCTGGCCGGAGCTAATGGGATCGCGCCGGAATGAATCGCCTCCGTAACCGCGGTCTTGCCGCGGGCTTCGCGCACACGTAAAGCCGATTTCATGGCGCGGATATGATCGGGCGTAGTTCCGCAGCATCCGCCAATCAGCTGTACGCCGGCCGCCACGAATTTTCGCGTGTAGCTCGCCATGTATTCCGGCGAACAGAGATAGATATTCCGTCCTTCGACCGAGCGCGGCATGCCGGCGTTCGGCTGCGCGGCCAGGGGCAGGGAAGTCACTGCCCGCACCCTCTCGATCGCGTCCAGCATCGCCACCGGTCCCACGCTGCAGTTGATGCCGAGTACATCGACGTTCCATTCCGTCAGCCGGGCTGCGAACGACTCGGCGTCGGAGCCATCGAGGCAATTCCCATCTTCGTCAATCGTGACCTGGGCGACGATGGGAATCTTCGCATTCACGTCCCGGCAGGCCAGCACGGCCTGGTGTAACTCTTCGACGTAGCCGAAGGTTTCAAGCATCAGCAAATCGACGCCGCCCTCGACCAGGGCTGCGACCTGTTCGCGAAACGCGGTCCGGGTCTCTTCAAACGAAGTCTTGCCCAGCGGCTCAATGCGGACGCCCAGCGGACCAATTGATGCAGCCACCCAGGCATCGAAACTCTTGGCCGCTTCCCGAGCTACGTGAGCGCCCGCCAGATTGATGTCGCGCACGCGATCCGCCAGGCTATGCCGCGCCAGGCGAAAGCTGTTTGCGCCGAATGTATTGGTTTCGACAATCTCGGCGCCGGCCTGCAGATAATCGTGGTGGACGCCGCGGATCAGCTCCGGCTGCGACAAGTTCAACTCGTCATAGCAGCGGTTGATGAAGATGCCTTTGGCATAGAGAAGCGTGCCCATGGCTCCATCGCAGAGCACGGGCGAATGCTTCAGACGTTCGATAAAGTTTTGCGCCATCTATTCGAGAATACAGGAAGGGGCGACGTCTCGGCACCCGCTGGGGCGGAACCCGGCTCCGATGGCCCTTCCGGTCTTACCGGGATAGCGTATGCTACTGCGATCTCCTCTAGGCCGAGCGCCCTGGTGGGGGGCGCAACCCTCCCATTGACACCCAACTTGTCAGCGTCTACGCTGAAATCGCATGGAAGTACAACTTACGCCCGACCAAAGAGCATTTGTCGGTCAGGCGATTGAGAGTGGACGCCTGCATCGTGAGGAAGACGCTCTACAGGAGGCTCTTGCCCTGTGGGAAGAGCGGGAGCGCACCCGCGCGGAAATTCTCACTGCGGTTGACGCGGCGGAGGCTTCCCTCGCGCGGGGCGGAGGCCGCACGATCACGCAGGAATCGATGCGGCAACTGGCCGACGAGGTGAAACAGCGCGGTCGCGCCCGCCTCGCCGCCGAGCAATCCCCTTCACGCTGATGGCGCACCGTGTCGCACCGGAAGCAGAAACCGAACTCGATAGTATCTGGTATTAAGTGGCCAAAGAAAGCGGCAGCATCGAGACTGCCGACTGGCTCATCGATTCGATTTGCCAGCGTTTCTATCTCCTCGCTTGCCACCCGCACGTGTGACGCCGCCGCGACGAGGATTTGCGCACTGGCCTGCGTAGCTTTCCCGTGGGCGAGTACGTCATCATCTACCGCGTCGAAGAAGAGGTCGCGTTGATTCTCCATGTGCTCCGGGGCAGCCGGGACATCGAAGCGCTATTGCGGTAGTAATGGCACAAGAGTTCTCCGGCCGATCGACCATGAATCTCCTAAGTTCTCCGTCTGAAACCTTTAGTGTATGTCGTTTCAACCGCTGCTGCCCGCCCCGTTCCTGAGCCGTTCCCTCAAGCGCAATTTCTCCCTTTGCTATAATCCTGTTCTTGCATCCAAGTGATTATCCGGCATAAGGTTGGAGTCCCAGGTTTGAAAAGAGTCCTGATTCTGCTTGTTTCCCTGCTGCCCGCCAGTCTGGTCTTGTTAAGCTGTGGCTACAGCTCCCCCTCCAGCAGCGGGGGGGGCACCGGGCTCAAATACCGCGCCTTCATAACGAATAAAGTGGCCCCCGCGGGCGTGTATCTCATCAACGCTCAAACGGATGTACATCCGCTGACGTCCCCGATTTCCGCCGGTGACACTCCGGGCATGATGGTGCTCACGCCCAACCGAACTCTGACTCTGGTCATCAGCAATGGTACGCAATTCTCCGTCAACCAGTTGACCATCATCAACAATGCCACCGAATCCGCCGTCGGTAGCATAGCTTTGCCCGGCTTCACCGAGAGCATCGTCGTTTCCCCGGACGGCTCCGCCGCATACGCTGCCATCCCCACGGCCGCTGTCGTGGGGCAGTCTCCCGGAGTAGTGAAGGCGATCTCGCTGAGCAGCGGCACTTTCACGGGAGAGGTCGAGGTTCCCTCGGTTCGCTATCTTTCGATCGACAACAGCGGCAACCGAATTCTCGGCTTCAGCGATAACTCCGATTCGGTGGCGGTGATCACGCCGTCGAATATCGGGATCGGCAAGGCGGTAACCCCCGTCAGTGGTTTCGACCGTCCAGTTGCGGCCTTCTTCAGCAGCGACGACAGTACCGCCTATGTGGTGAACTGCGGCGCCGAGTGCGGCGGAACCACGGCCAGCGTGCAGCAGCTTAATCTGACGGATAACAGTCTGGGCTCTAAAGTTGCAGTCTGCACGTCCGACCCAACCCCACAATGTGCCGGTAGCGTGGCCCTGGTCAACGGCTCGACCATGTATCTGGCGGGCACGCCGTATTCTGGGGGAGTTGCTTCGCAACCCTGCACCGGCCAGATGACTGCGGCGACCACGTGCGGACTGCTCACCGTGGTCGACCTCGCCAGCATGACGGTGAAGAATTCCGGGATCGTAATCACCGACGGATACCACAACCGCATCGCGCTAGGCGCCAACGGTCAGCTCTTTATCGGTGGGCGTACCTGCACCGAGATCGCCACCTCCATGGAGACCCGTGGTTGCCTTTCCATCTACAACACTCTGCCGGCCACCACAGTGGGAAGCAACCCGCCCGGCGGCGTTCTAATTCCTTCCGCTACTGGAGACGTGACCAGCATCGAGCCTATCGCCAAGCGCACCGTGGCGTATGTGATCCAGAACAATTCACTCGGTATCTACGACACCGCGACCGATAAATTGCAACCCCTGCAGATCACCAACCTCATCGGCCAGTTCGTCGACGTCAAGGTCGTCGATTTCTAGACTTCAGGTGGAGAGACGGGCGTCTCGCCCGTCCGCCGGGCTGGGACGCCCGGCTCTCCATCGGGTACTTCCGCGTAGAGACCCGGCAAGCCGCGTCTCTACGGGAAATAAAGGCCTACTTTGGCTCCAGCGTCATCTCATGCACACGGTGTTGCTCGACAGCAGCCTGCGAGAATGGAAACGCGAACGTCGAGCCTCCGTACCAAGCCGCCCACTGGTCCATGTAGTACGGACTGAGGAATATCCCGCTCTCCCCCGTCACCACGTTCAGCGTGCTTTCGTCAAAGTTCGCAAAGTTCCACGTCAGGCGTTCGGAAGGACCAAACCCGCGGCCCACCTGCTTCACCGTTTGCCCGCTTCCGCTCAACGGATGCAATCCCGGTCCTGTGTAGCGCCCAATCACCGGAAGACGTCTGAGCACCAGATGATTGATTACGACTGGAAAATTCTGTCCCCACTTCCATTGACTCAGGTCCGGAGGACGGCCTGGCTGCTTCACTGCGTTTTCAACCGCGGTTGTCAGCAGGCTCCCATAGTCGGAGTACCCCGGCGGCAGCCAGCGCGCCGGCTGCTTGGTGAGCACATTCTCAAGCCAAACTGACGACATATCCCAGCGATAGCTCTTCCAACTCAGATTTCCTGAAGCCGCCCCTGAAGACGGTACATCCGCCGCCGCACCTAGCTTCGGCTCCAGCAGCAACCGCGCCAGTTCCTGACGGGCCTTCGTCTCAATCGTCGGCGCCGCCGAATCCGCCGACATCCTCCCATCCCAGTCGCGCAGAATTTCCGCTGCCCGCTTCGCCCGGTCTGAGACGCTCGCGGCGTGATCGACGGCGTACACGAACTTGTCGGCGCA
>Ga0209648_10002202_pt1 | contig 16069 bp, 13 predicted proteins | sample GraSoi2013_115cm_FD_185830 | JGI IMG/M metagenome (GOLD analysis project Ga0209648, IMG submission 185830) | Grasslands soil microbial communities from the Angelo Coastal Reserve, California, USA - Sample 9_17_2013_115cm (SPAdes) (version 2) | ecosystem: Environmental > Terrestrial > Soil >...
CCCTCGTAGGCCTGCCAGTTGGTGCCGGTGATGAAGCTGGCGGCGGTATTGAAGGACAGCAGCGGGGACATCCCGGGCGCGTGGGTCGGGTTCAGCGGCAGATGCCCTTGCAGCCGCAGGATCGCGTAAAGCAGGAGCGTGGACAGAAGCCCGAACGCGAGTACCGCCAGCGCGTAGCCCCGCCAGGTCCAGCTGCTGCCGGGGTCGGTGCCGAGGGCCCGGTACACGAGGCGCTCGACCGGGAGGAACACCCGGTCCCCCGGGGCGCTGGTTTTTGAGGCGCTGGTTGTTGAAGCACTGGCTCCCCGGAACGTGGCCGCCAGGTAGCGGCCCAGCAGCGGCGCGGCCACCGCGGTCACGGCGGCGATGAACAGGAGCTGTTCCCACCCCGAGGCGCTCATCAGAGCCGGTCCAGTGCGAGGTTGAGGTCGAGCACGTCCACCGTGGGCTCACCCAGGAAGCCCCACTGACGGCCGCGGGTGTAACGGTGCACGAGGTCGATCACCTGACCCAACCGAAGGTGCCGGGCCCGGGCGACACGCGGCGCCTGGTCGAGGGCGTTCTGCGGGGAGATGTCGGGGTCGAGTCCCGAGCCCGAGGCGGTGACCGCGTCGATCGGCACCGGCGCGCTGGCCGCGAGGCCGTTGAAGGTCCGGTAGGCGATGGCGCGCTCGGGCACGGTGTTCGGGTCGCAGACGTAGGAGCCGTCCGGGTTCCGCGCGTACCGCCGGCCGGGTGCCGGGCTGGTCACGGGCTTCCCGGTCGGGTCGGTCGGGACGCACGCCGGGTCGGCCGCTGTCGCGAAGGGGTTGGTGCGCGACGGCTGGCCGCTGCTCCCGATCGTGTTGATCCCCGGCACGAACCCGATGAGCAGCGGGTTCGAGGGGCCGAGACTGGTCGTGGGCGCGGGGCGGCGCGGCGTGATGTCCCGGATGTGGCGGGGCAAGGTGAGCCGCTACTGCGTGTCGCATGCCCGGTGCCCGGTCCTGGCCGTCCCGCAGCCCGCCACGGCCAGGGAGATGGGCCTCGGCCCGAGCGTATGGCCGCTGCGCCATCGGGCACTGTCTTTGGACCGGGCACTGCGCGAATGGGACGCCGCATAGCCAGCGGCGTCCGCAGCATTGGTCACCGGAGCGAGTTCTGTCCTGCGCTCGCGTCGCCTGCACTGGTGGTGTCGGGGTCGGGCTGGAAGCGGTAGCCCATGCCCGGCTCGGTGAGCAGCCAGCGCGGCCGGGCCGGGTCGGGCTCGAGTTTCCGGCGCAGCTGGGCCATGTAGAGGCGGAGGTTGCCGGTCGCGTTGGCGTATCCAGGGCCCCACACCTCGTTGAGCAGGTACTGCTGGCCGAGCAGCTTGCCGGGATGGCGGAGCAGCACCTCGAGCAGGTGCCACTCGGTAGGGGTCAGCCTGACGTCGGCCGCGGATCCGCCGGCCGTATCGCGGGTGACCCGCCTGGCCGCAAGGTCGACGACCAGGTCCCCGAGCCGAAACCGCGGCTCGTCCCCGTCGCCGACGGCCCGCCGCCCGACCGCGCGCATCCGGGCGAGCAGTTCCTCCATCCCGAACGGCTTGGTGACGTAGTCGTCGGCGCCCGCATCGAGCGCTTCCACCTTGTCGGTGCTGTCGGCCCGGCCCGACAGCACGATGATGGGGGCGGTCGTCCAGCCGCGCAGGCCCTGGATCACCTCGACGCCGTCCAGGTCAGGCAGGCCGAGGTCGAGGATGACCAGGTCCGGGGGATGCCGAGAGGCCTGCTCCAGTGCCTCGGCGCCGGTCGCGGCGGTGTCCACGTCGTACTGGCGCACCCGCAGGTTGATCCGCAGCGCGCGCAGTAGCTGGGGCTCGTCGTCGATGACGAGGACTCGGGTCACAGGACTACCGTGTCACGGTTACCGGTGCTCGGGTCGAGCCGCGGCTGTGACTGCCGACGGAATCTCGGTGAGCTCGCGCCGGCCTGGCTGGCCGTCCGCGGCGGGCTGGGCGGGCACGGGCGCCGCGGGCAGCGAGAGTGTCATGGTCAGCCCTCCGCCCGGCGTGTCCTCCGGCTCCAGAGTGCCGCCCATGGCCTCGGTGAGGCCGCGGGAGAGCGCGAGGCCCAGCCCGACACCCGCGGTGTTGTCGGTGTCGCCGAGTCGCTGGAACGGAACGAAGATCCGGTCCCGGTCGGCCTCGGGTATGCCAGGCCCGCGATCCGCGATGCGCAGCTCCACCCGGTCGGCCAGCACGCTCGCGGTCAGCAGCGGCGGCGACCCGTCGGGTGAGTACCGCAGTGCGTTGGCGGTCAGGTTGGCGATGACGCGTTCCAGGATCGCCGGATCGACCTGGACCTCGGGCAGGGTATGGGGGATCTCGACCATGACCGTCCGGGCCGCCGGCCCGAGGTCGTCGAGTGACCGGGAGACGATTTCCTCCAGGTCGGCCGGCCGGGGGAAGACTGAGAGCGCGCCGGCCTGCAGCCTGCTCATGTCGAGCAGGTTGTCGACAAGATGAGCGAGCCGGTCCAGGGACTCGTCGGCGGTGGCGAGCAGCTCGTTGCGGTCTTCCTCTGTCCATTGGACGTCGCGGGACCGCAGGCTGGTCACGGCCGCCTTGGCCGAGGCGAGCGGCGTGCGCAGGTCATGGCTGACCGCGGCCAGCAGCGCGGTCCGCATCCGGTCCGCCTCGGCGATGGGCCTGGCCGCCTCGGCCTCCGCGGCGAGCCGCTGCTGCTCCAGCGCGGCGGCGGCGTAGGCGGCGAACGCGCCGAGCGTCCTCCGGTCGCTGGCGGGCAGGGCGCGGCCGCGCAGCCCGAGGCAGAGAGTGTCGGTGACTGGCACGTCCACGTCCGCGTCCTCGGGCCGGGCCAGGGCCTTCCCGCCCGAGGTCGCGACCGGCGCCCAGCCGGTGACCGGCCCCCGGGCCGGGCCGGGCTCGCGTTCCAGCAGCGTCACCGACTCCATGCCGAAAGCCTCACGTACCCGGTCCAGCACGGCGGCCAGCGCCTGCTGGCCGCGCAGAACGCTCCCGGCCGCGGTGACCAGCAGCTCGGACTCCGCGCTCGCGCGAGCCGCCTGCTTGCTGCGCCGGGCGGCCCGGTCCACCACCGAGCTGGTCACCAGGCCCACGGCCACGAAGACGCCCAGGGCCAGCGCGTTGTTGGCCTCGGCGATGGTCCACTGATGGATGGGCGGAGTGAAGTAGTAGTTGAGCAGCAGTGAGCCCGCGATGGCCTCCAGGACGGCCGGAACGAACCCGCCGACCAGGGCGACCCCGATCACCGCGACGAGAAAGAACAGAACGTCACTGGTCAGGTTGAGCCCGCCGCGCAGGCTGGCGAGGAATAGGGTGAGCAGCGGTGCGAGCACCGCCGCCAGGGCATAGCCGGCCAGCCGGCGCCGCAGCGGGAGCCCGCCGCGGACCCGCGGCAGTCCCCCGCGGCCACGGCCCATCTGGGAGTGCGTCACCATGTGCACGTCGATGTCGCCGGATCCCCGGATCGTGCGGTTGCTGACGCCCGGCCCGGTGAGCAGTGCCGACAGCCAGTTGCGGCGGCTCACGCCGAGCACGAGCTGGGTCGCGTTCTCGGCGCGGGCGAAGGTCAGCAGGGCCTCGGACACGTGGTCGCCGACGACCTGGTGATAGGTGCCGCCCAGAGACTCGACGAGCCGGCGCTGGGTGGCCAAGGAGGCCGGATCGGCACCGGTCAGGCCGTCCGACCTGGTGACATGGACCGCGAGCAGGTCGCCGCCGGTCGAGCGCGCGGCGATCCGGGCGGCGCGCCGGATCAGCGTGTCACCCTCCGGCCCGCCGGTGAGCGCGACCACCACTCGCTCCCGCGCCTCCCAGGTCCCGTGGATGTCGTGCTCCGCGCGGTAGCGTTGCAGGCCCTCGTCGACCTTGTCGGCCAGCCAGAGCAGGGCGAGCTCGCGCAGCGCGGCCAGGTTCCCGGGGCGGAAGTAGTGGGTCAGCGCCGCGTCGATCTTCTCCGCGGGATAGATGTTGCCGTGGACCATCCGGCGGCGCAGCGCCTCGGGCGTCTGGTCCACGAGCTCGACCTGGTCGGCCGCGCGGACGATCGCGTCGGGCACGGTCTCCCGCTGCGGGACTCCGGTGATCTTCTCGACCACGTCGTTCAGGGACGCGAGATGCTGGATGTTGACGTTCGAGATGACGTCGATGCCCGCCGCGAGCAGTTCCTCGACGTCCTGCCACCGCTTCTCGTTACGTGATCCCGGGACGTTGGTGTGCGCGAACTCGTCCACCAGCGCGACCTGGGGCCGCCGGGCCAGCACGGCATCGACATCCATCTCCTCGAAGGACGCGCTCCGGTAGGCCAGCCGCTGGCGGGGAATGACCTCGAGACCCTCGATCAGGGCCGCGGTGTGCGGCCTGCCGTGCGTCTCCACGAACGCCACGACCACATCGGTGCCGCGCTCGGCGCGCCGATGGCCCTCGCCGAGCATGGCGAAGGTCTTGCCCACTCCGGCGGCCGAGCCGAGATAGATCCTCAGCTGACCGCGGCCCCTGGGACCTGATCGGTCCTGGTAGGTCGCTCGATCGGTGTCAGTCATCGCGCTGCGTCAGCACCCCTGATTACCCTGGGAATACCTGCCTCTCTGCCGACGATAAGCTACTGACGCCAGTGCACGGCAGATCGGCCCAAATGATATCCATGCGGCGCCGCGAGGAACGCATGCGGATCGATCCCATGCGGCACGGGCCGCTGGTGGTGTCCGTCGCCCGGAAGCCGCCTTCGGTCATGAACCCCGCAGCCTGCCGTGCCCGGCGCCCACCGGCAGGCTCGCCGGAAATCTTGCCGCTCTCGTGAACCTGCTGTCGCCACAACGCAATAGAGAAGCGATGGACGACGACGAGCTGATCGCCGCCTTGGCGGGCGGTGACGACGTCGCGCTGCGACAGTTGTTCTTCCGGCACGCGCCATGGCTGGCAGCCCGCCTGCGTGCCGTCCTGCCCGCGGCCGAGGTGGAAGACGTGCTGCAGGAGACGGTCCTGGCGGTGTGGCGTGGTGCGGGCGGCTACCGGCCCGGCGAGGGCTCGGCCGGCGGCTGGATGTGGGGGATCGCCCGCCGGCAGGCGGCGCTGTGGCTGCGCCGTCGCGGGCCGGCCGAGCTGCTGCTGCCCGTCCTGGTCGCCGCCGACGGCCGGCACCCGGGTGATCCCGCGGAAGCGGCCCTGTCCAGGACCGAGCTGGCCGATGCCGTCCGTGCGCTCGGGCCCGAGGGCGGCCCGCATCGCGAGACGTGGCGGCTGATGTACGTGGAGGACAGGACGGTCGCCGAGGTGGCTGAGCTGATGGGCGTTCCCGAGGGCACGGTGAAAAGCCGCGCGCACCGGGCCCGGCAGCTGATGCGCGCGGCGCTGCGGCAGCACGAGCCGGTGCCGGAGGGAGGCGGGCGATGACTGGTGGCTACGAGATGAGCGGCGGCCTCGAGGACCTGGCCGAACCGGGCCCGGGACCCGGGGATGTTGATCTGGGCCGGGTGTGGCTCGGCGTGGCCGCGGAGGTATGGCGCCGTCGGCCGGGGAGGCTGGAGCGGATGGCCGGGCGGCTGCTGCGCTCGCCCGGCCTGGCCCGGGCGCTGGTGACGACGCCGTCGCTGCTGCTCGGCTGGATCATCGCCACCGTGATCATTCTGTTCGCCGGGATGCTGGCGACCCTGGGGACCGGGACGCCGTGGGTGGCGCTGCTCGCCCCCGCAGTCGCGGCGGCGGGCATCGCGTATGCCTACGGGCCGGGCATCGACCCGGCGTGGGAGCTGTCCCAGAGCATGGCGGTCGGCGACCGGATGGTGCTGCTGGTGCGGGCGCTGGCGGTGTTCGCGCTGAACGCGGCGCTCGGGCTGGCCGCCTCGGCCGCCTCGGGGGCGGCGGCCGCGGTGACGTTCGGCTGGCTGGTGCCGATGACCGCGGCGTGCGCGCTGGCGCTGGCCGCCGCGACGCTGGCCCGGTCGGCGAACGCGGGCGTGGCGGCGGGCATGGCCGGCTGGGCGATCACGGTGCTGGCCGGCCAGGCCGCCGCGCACGGGCGGCTGACCGCCGTGATAACCGACACGTCCCTGGTCCTTCCCTACCTGGCGTTCGCCGCCTGCTGCGGCGTGATCATGCTGTATGCGACCCGGATCCCGAGAGGAACATCATGAACGTCGAGATCACGGACCTGACCCGGCGGTTCGGCCACACCCGGGCCGTGGCGGGGGTAAGCCTGGAGGCGGGTCCCGGGGTGTTCGGACTGCTGGGGCCGAACGGCGCGGGCAAGACCTCGCTGCTGCGGATGATGGCGACGGTGATCCCGCCGAGCTCCGGCAGGCTGCGGCTGCTCGGCCGCGATCCCGGCCAGTACGGGCCGCGGCGGGAGATCCGGCGCAGGCTCGGCTACCTCCCGCAGAACCTCGGCTACTACCCGGGCTTCACGGTCGCGGAGTTCGTCGAGTACTTCGCGCTGCTCAAGGACATGCCGCCGGGCCGGGTGCCCCGGGCCGTGGCGGCCGCCGTCGAGCACGTGGGCCTGGGGGACCGGGCCCGTGCCAAGCTGCGCACCCTGTCCGGCGGGATGCTGCGCCGGGTCGGCATCGCGCAGGCGATCGTGAACGAGCCGGACCTGCTGCTGCTCGACGAGCCGACCGCCGGGCTGGACCCCGAGCAGCGGGTGGCGTTCCGCGCCCTGCTGCGCGACCTCGGCCAGCGGGCCACCGTTGTCGTGAGCACCCACCTGGTCGAGGACGTCGGCGCCGCGTGCACCGAGGTCGCGCTGATGGACCAGGGGAGAATCGCTTTCCACGGCACCCCCGATGAGCTGACCGCGAGGGGCGAGGGCACCGCCGCGGCGGGTGATGCCCCGCTGGAGCGCGGCTACAGCGCGGTGCTCGCGGCGGCGCGATCCGCCACGGCGCCACCGTCCACTAGGGAAGGGCATGACCGCCGCGACCGACGCCCCGGTCCGGCCCCGGCCGCCGCGCACCGCTGGCGCGGTCCCGCTGACCGCGGTCCGGCTGCTGCGGCTGGAACTGCGCCGCAACGCGATGCCGTGGATCCTGCCGCTGATCGCCGCGCTGTTCTGGTTCGACTCCTACCGGCCCAGCACGGGCATGCCGCCGATCTGGATACTGCGCACGTTCTGGAACATGGGGCAGGGGCACGCCATCATCGACTTCGGCCCGTTCGTGGCGGGCGTGGCCGCCTGGATGGGCTCCCGGGACGGCAGGCGCGGCACCGCCGACCTGGTGACCGCCACCGCCCGTCCCCGCTGGGCGATGCAGCTGGCCACTTGGGCCGCGACCGTCAGCTGGGCGGTGGGCGCCTACCTGGTCTTCGTGGGCGTCATGTTCGGGGTCTACGCCCACCAGGGCCTCCAGGGTACGCCGCCGTGGTGGTGGGTGGCGGTCGGCGCCGCGGGGGTGGCCGCGTTCAGCACGGCGGGATTCGCTGTCGGGGCGTACTTCCCCAGCCGGTTCGCCGCGCCGCTGGCCGCGTTCGGCGGGTTCCTCGCGCTGGTGACGTCGTCGCAGACCGGGTTCAGCCACACCAGCGGGTGGGCGCTGATCCTGCCGACCAACTCGAACGGCAACTACGGAGCCGACTCCGGGATCTTCTATCCCTACCTGCCGGATCTGCCGATCGCCCGGGTGATGTTCCTGGGCGGCATCGCCGTGGCGGCAGCAGGCCTGCTGGGCCTGCCCGCCCGGGCCGGCGGGCCGCGGCTGCGCTGGACCGCCGCGGTGGTCACGCTGGCCGGGGTGGCGGCGGCCGGGACCGCCGTCGGGCTGGCCGACACCGCGCGGCCGGGGCCGCACGGCATGGTCATTCCCGCGCTGCACGACGCCGCCAGTGACCGGCCGATCCCCTATACGCCGGCCTGCGGTCACGCCGCCGGGGTTCCGGTGTGCCTGAACCCGGCTTACGGCCGCTACCTGCCGGACGTGACGGCCGCGCTGCGTCCGGTGCTCGATGAGGCGGCCGGCCTGCCCGGCACGCCGGTCCGGGCGGTCCAGGTCGCTGCCACCTACGCGGCCGACCAGGACGTGCACCTCAGTCCGACCGCGGTGATCCCCGCCGAAACCATCGGCGGCAGTCCGCCGGTGCTCCGCCTGCCCCTCGGGCATCTCAATCTGCCGGGCGCATTCGGGTCGGACCAGCCGGAGTTCGTCAACCAGCTCCGGCTGCAGTTCGTCCATGCGTTCGTCAACGCCGGGCCCGGCGCCGGCACCGCGGCGCAGCAGAGTGTCCAGGCCGCTCTGCTGCAGGGCGCTGGCGTACCGTTCGCCGCGCAGCCCAAGGTGCTGGCCATAGACGGGCTGCCGCCGTCGGGGCCGCCGGCCCCGGATGGGCCGGGGCCGGCGAGCGGGCCGGTCTACGCTGCGGCCCGGCGGCTCGCCGCGCTTCCGGCCGCCGCCCGGCACGCCTGGCTCGCCGCCCATCTGGCCGCGCTGCGGTCCGGCCAGCTCACCCTGGGACAGCTGCCATGACGGCCGCCGGAATCCACAGGCCACCTCCGGGTGCCGCGTCAGATCCGGCGGCCCGGCGTGCCGTCGCCCCGCTGCGCCTGGCGCGGCTGTACCTGGTCAGCCGCCGGGCCCCGGCTGCCCTGGGGCTGCTGGCGGCGCTCGGCGGCCTGCTGTGGGCCGGGCTGCACTGGCACTGGAACGTGGCCGGCGGCGCGGCCGCGCGGCAGTTCCTGCCGCTGGTGATCGAGACCGGGACCGCCGCGGTCATCGCCGTCACCACCTACGGCCCGTTCGGGGAACCGGAACGCGCCACCGGCCGGTGGCTGCCGTTGCTGCGGCTGGGCGCGGCCGTGGCGCTCACCGCCGCCGCGGTCGGCGGGCTGGCGGCCGGGGCCACGGGCGGGTACCTGCCTGGCGGCACCCTGGCCATGCTCCGCAACGTGGCCGGCCTGACTGGCACCGGCCTGCTGTCCGCGGCCGTGCTGGGCGGCGCGTTCGCGTGGGCCGGCCCGATGGCCTACCTGCTGGTCACCGAGGGCGCGCTCAGCGCGGCGTGGACCACGCCGTGGGTCTGGCCGGCCCGGCCGCCGCACGACCTCGGCGGGGCGCTCTGCGCCGCCCTGGCCTTCGCCGCCGGGCTCGTGCTCATCACGCTCCGCGGAGCCCGCGTCTCCGCCCGCGAGTGACGATGCCGACCGGTCTTCGCGCCGCGTTGGGGGATTTAGACCGGCTCGATGGTGACGTCCGATGCGTGCGCGGCCAGGGCTCGCAGGTCTGCGAGATCCCCGGTGAGGACCGTCCCGCCGGGCTCTGCAACCGCGGCGACGAGGGCGTCGACCGCTGACCCTTGGCGTGCCCTGGCGCGCAGCCATGCAGCCCGGCGGGCGAGCGGGACGGGGACGATCTCCATGACATCGCAGGTGCGCAGGAAACGGTGCTGCGCCGCGTCGCGTGATCCCTCTCCGGTGAGACATTCGATCAGGACCACAGAGGGAACCACGGGTGGCCACAGGCCCTCGGGTCGGCCCGGCTGCGCCGGTCACCGGGCACCGCGCACCGCACCGCGCCGCGCACCCAGCTCAGGGCTGGTAGCGGTAGCCCATGCCGGGCTCGGTCAGCAGGTGGCGCGGGCGGTGCGGGTCGTCCTCCAGCTTGCGGCGCAGCCCGGCCATGTGGAACCGGAGGTAGTGCGTGCTGCGCTCGAACCCAGGTCCCCAGACCTCGCCGAGCAGGCGATCGGAGCCGACCAGCTGCCCGGGGGCGTTCAGCAGGATCTCCAGCAGCCGCCATTCGGTGGGCGTGAGGTGCAGCTGCTCGGGCTGGGCGTCCGGCGCGGTGCCCGGTGGGCCGGGGCCGACGGCGGCGGGGCCGGTGGGGCCGGGGTTGGTGGGGGCGGGGTCGGGCGGCTGGCGCCGGACGATCGTGTGCGCGGTGAGGTCGATCTCACACCGGCCGATGGTGAACCGGGCGCCGCGCGGGGACCGGTCATCGCGGCGGAGGGCGGCCCGCAGCCGGGCGAGCAGCTCCTCCATGTCGAACGGCTTGGTGACGTAGTCGTTGGCGCCCGCGTCCAGGGCGCCGATCTTGTCCTCCGAGCCCGCGCGCCCGGAGAGCACGATGACCGGTGTGCTGGACCAGCCGCGCAGCTCACGGATTACCTCGGTGCCGTCCAGGTCAGGGAGCCCCAGGTCAAGAACCACCACATCGGGCGGCCGATGCCTCGCCTCGGCGAGCGCCTCGCGCCCCGCGGAGGCGACCCGGACGTCGTAGCCGCGGGCGCGCAGGTTGATGCGCAGAGCGCGGAGCAGCGCGGGTTCATCCTCGACGATGAGCACCCGCGGGATCCTGGGAGCCTCGAGGCGCGCGGGCGAGCTCCCTTCCTGCCCGCGCGCCTGCGTCATGACTGTCTCTGCCACCCGGCTGCCTGAGTCCGCCTAGGACACCGGGTATTTCTGGTCCAGGGCGATGTTCAGGTTGAGCACGTCCACCCGCGGCTCGCCGAGGAACCCGAGGTTGCGGCCCTGGGTGTACTGCCTGACCAGTGCCATGATCGCGGCCGGGCTGACGTGCCGGGCCGCGGCGACCCGGTTCACCTGGATATCGGCGTTCTGCGGGGAGATGTCGGGATCGAGGCCTGAACCGGACGCGGTCACCGCGTCCGCCGGGATCTGGGCGATGCTGACGTGGTCGAACGCCGCGATCTGCTGCTGCCGTTGCTTGATCAGCGTGACCAGCGCGGGGTTGTTCGGCCCGTAGTTCGACGCTGACGAGAACGTGGGGTCGCAGCCGTAGTCGCCCTTGGGGGTAGGCGACGGGGTCGCGGCCGACGGACGCGGCTGGAAGTACTGGGGCAGGGGGTTGCCCTTGGCGTCGACGAACTCCTGGCAGAGCAGGCTGGAGCCGACCACGCGGCCGTGGAAGCTCACCATCGAGCCGTTGGCCTGCTTGCTGAACGCCACCTGCGCGATCCCCACCATGACCACCGGGTAGATGATCCCGGTGAGCACGGTGAAGACCAGGAGCAGCCGCAGCCCCGCGATGTGCTGCCGGACAATGCCGGGAAGACGATTCATGATGTCACCGGAATCCTGGGATGAACTGGATGATGAGGTCGATGAGCTTGATACCGGCAAACGGGATGATCAGGCCGCCGACGCCGTAGATCCACAGGTTCCTGCGGAGCAGCGACTGTGCAGAGGCCGGCCGGTAGCGCACGCCGCGCAGCGCCAGAGGGATCAGCGCGACGATGATCAGCGCGTTGAAGATGATCGCCGACGTGATCGCCGACTGCGGGCTGTGCAGGTGCAGGATGTTGAGCTTGTTCAGGGGCGGGAACGTGACCGAGAACATGGCCGGCAGCATCGCGAAGTACTTGGCCACGTCGTTGGCGATGGAGAACGTGGTCAGCGCGCCGCGGGTGATCAGCAGCTGCTTGCCGATCTCGACGATCTGGATGAGCTTGGTCGGGTTGGAGTCCAGGTCCACCATGTTCCCGGCCTCCTTGGCGGCCGAGGTCCCGGTGTTCATGGCCACGCCGACGTCGGCCTGCGCGAGCGCCGGGGCATCGTTGGTGCCGTCGCCGGTCATCGCGACCAGCTTGCCGCCCTCCTGCTCCTTCTTGATCAGCGCCATCTTGTCTTCCGGCGTGGCCTCGGCGAGGAAGTCGTCCACGCCGGACTCCTCCGCGATCGCCTTGGCGGTCAGCGGGTTGTCGCCGGTGATCATGACGGTACGGATGCCCATCTTGCGCATCTCGGCGAACCGCTCGGCGATGCCCTCCTTGATGATGTCCTTGAGGTATATAACGCCGAGCGCGCGTGCCGGTCCGCCCCCGCCCGGCCCATCCCCGGCGGCCTTCTCGGCCACCACCAGCGGCGTGCCGCCCACGGCCGAGATGCCGTCGACCGTCCGGCCCAGCTCTTCCGGCGGGGTGCCGCCGTTGTCGCGGACCCACTGGGCGACCGACGACGCGGCGCCCTTGCGCACCTGCCGACCGTCGGCCAGGTCGACCCCGCTCATCCGGGTCTGGGCGGTGAACTGGACGAACTCCGCCCCGGGCAGCTCGCCCTCGCCGCGCTCGCGCAGGCCGTAGGCGTTCTTGGCCAGCACGGTGATCGAGCGGCCCTCCGGGGTGAAGTCGGCGATGCTGGACAGCTGCGCGGCGTCCGCAAGCTCCTCGGCGGACACGCCATCCAGCGGCAGGAACTCGGTCGCCTCCCGGTTGCCGATGGTGATCGTGCCGGTCTTGTCCAGCAGCAGCGTGTTCACGTCGCCCGCGGCCTCCACCGCGCGGCCGGACATGGCCAGCACGTTGCGCTGCACCAGCCGGTCCATGCCGGCGATGCCGATCGCGGACAGCAGCGCGCCGATCGTGGTCGGGATCAGCGCGACCAGCAGCGCGACCAGGATGACCAGGGTCTGCCCCGCGCCGAAGTAGGACGCCATCGGCTGCAGGGTGATGACGGCCAGCATGAAGATGATCGTCAGCGACGCCAGCAGGATGTTCAGCGCGGTCTCGTTCGGCGTCTTCTGCCGGCTAGCTCCCTCGACCAGGGCGATCATCCGGTCGATGAACGTCTCGCCCGGCTTGGAGGTGATCTCCACCACGATGCGGTCCGACAGCACCTTGGTGCCGCCGGTGACCGCCGACCGGTCGCCGCCGGACTCCCGGATCACCGGCGCGGACTCGCCGGTTATCGCCGACTCGTCGACCGAGGCGATGCCCTCGACCACGTCGCCGTCGCCGGGGATGATCTCCCCTGCCTCGACCACGACGTGGTCGCCGAGCTGGAGCTGAGTGCCGGGCACCGGCTCCTCGCGGGGATTGGCCTGGCCCGGCTTCCAGCCGACCAGCCGCCGGGCCACGGTCTCCCGCTTGGTCCGCCGCAGCGTCTCGGCCTGCGCCTTGCCCCGGCCCTCGGCCACGGCCTCGGCCAGGTTGGCGAAGACCACGGTCAGGAACAGCCAGACCACGATCGTCCAGTTGAAGGCGGGCCGGGAGTCCTTGAAGATCGCCGTGTAGAGGCTCAGCACCGCGCCGACCTCGACGACGAACATGACCGGGTTGCGGATCTGAACCCGTGGGTCCAGCTTCTTGAACGCGTCGGGGGTCGACTTCCAGAGCATCTTGGGGTCGAGCAGGCCCCCGCCGATCCGGCCCGGAGCCTCAGTCAACCCGCGGCCCCTGGCCTCCGGCGCCTGGGGCGTCGTTGTGATAGCCATATCAGTGAAGTCCTTCAGCGAACGGGCCCAGGGCGAGGGCGGGGAAGTAGGTCAGGCCGACTAGGACGAGGATCACGCCGACCACCATGCCGACGAACAGGGGTGTTCGGGTATCCAGGGTGCCGGCGCTCGCAGGCACCGGCTGCTGTCTGGCCAGCGATCCGGCCAGGCCGAGGGCGAAGATCTCCGGCGCGAACCGGCCGAACAGCATCACGAATCCGCCCATGATCTGGTAGAACGTCGCGCCCGAGCCCAGGCCGGCGAACGCCGAGCCGTTGTTATTGGCCATCGAGGCGTACGCGTACACGACCTCGGTGAGGCCGTGTGGGCCCGGGTTGAAGATGCTCTTCTGCCCGATGTGCGTGCCGATCGATATGCCGGCTGCGGTGAGGATGACCACCGGCAGGGTCAGGAAGTACAGGGCCGCGTACTTCATCTCGGTGGGGCGGATCTTCTTGCCGATGTACTCCGGCGTGCGGCCGACCATCAGCCCGGCGACGAACACCGTCACGATGGCCAGGACCAGGATGCCGTACATGCCGGCGCCGATCCCGCCGGGCGCGATCTCGCCGAGCGCGATGTCGAACAGCGCGATGCCGCCGCCGAACGGGGTTAGCGAATCATGGAAGCAGTTCACCGCGCCGGTGGAGGTCACCGTGGTGGACGCCGCGAACAGCGAGCAGGCGGGTGTGCCGAACCTCACCTCCGTACCCTCCGCGGCGTGGTGCGCCAGCACGGTGGCGGTGCCGCCGACGCCGGTGTGGGCCTCGAACAGGCTGATCCCGCCGACCGCGGCCGCCCAGATGATCACCATGACCGCGACCAGCGCGAAGCCCTGGCGGTTGTCCTTGACCATCTTGCCGAACGCCCGCGGCGTGGCGAACGGGATCAGCAGCAGGCTGAAGATGATGAACCAGTTCGTGAGCGGGTTGGGGTTCTCGAACGGGTGCGCGGCGTTCGTGTTGAACCAGCCGCCGCCGTTGTTCCCCATGTTCTTGATCCACTCCGAGGAGGCCACCGGGCCGCCGGGGATCGTCTGGTGCGCGCCGCTCAGGGTGGTGACGGTCTGGTAGGCGTGGAAGTTCTCGATCGCGCCGCCGGCGACGAGGATCAGCCCGCCGACGATGGCCAGCGGGATCAGCAGCCGGATCACGCAGCGGGTCACGTCGACCCAGAAGTTGCCCAGCTTGTCGGTCCGGGACCGGGTGAAGCCCCGGATCATCGCGATCGCCACCACCAGGCCGACCGCGGCCGACATGAACTGCTGCACCACGAGCCCGCTCATCTGCGCGACGTAGCCCATGGTCGCCTCGCCTGCGTAGTTCTGCCAGTTCGTGTTGGTGACGAACGAGGCGGCGGTGTTCCAGGCCGTGTCGGCCGTGACGCCCGGGAGGCCCTGGCTCAGCGGCAGGTAGTGCTGCAGTCGCTGCAGCCCGTACAGGAACAGCACGCTGACCGCCGAGAACGCCAGAATGCTGCGCAGGTAGGTCGACCACTTCTGGTCCGCGGTGCGGTCGATGCCGATCAGCTTGTAGAAACCGCGCTCAACCGCCCAGTCCTTGTCGGTGGTGAAGATGTGCGCGATGTAGTTGCCGAGCGGCACGTAGCAGGCGGCCAGAGCGGCGACCAGCAGGGCGAACTGGAGCCAGCCAGCACCAGTGCTACTCATCAGAACCTCTCAGGCAGGACGAGGGCCACGAACAGGTAGATCGTCAGCAGGACGCCGCCGATCAGGCCGATCCAGTTCTCAACGCTCAAAGCGCTCGACCCCCTTGACCAGAAGCCAGAGCACGCCGAAGGCGCCGATGGTCATGGCGATAAAGCCGAGGTCCCAACCCCACATAAGCCCTCCCAGGGCCGTTGCGTACGTCAGATAGGCATCCGGAGCCCCGGGGGCTCCCGAGACCGGTCATACGGCCCACAGTCAACGCCCCCGAGCGCCCGAAATACCCGGCCCATGCGCGACCCAAGCGGGCCCGCGGCGATCCCTAACAGAACCCATGCGCTGGCCCGCCCGACGGCGACGGCACCGCCAGGCACGAAGCCTCTGCCATTAGGTAAGCGCGGTCTCAACGAAATACGGGGGGCTGCCCATATGCTTATCAGCCCAGCCATTGCCGTCCGCGGAGCAGGCGGCCGGGCTGTGCCGCCGCCAGCGCCCTCGTCTGCCCGGTCCCCGCTTCGGCCTGTTGCGCCGGTCGCCCGAGTAGGTTTCCGGCCACACCATGACATCCCGGGCCTCGCCCTGGCGGGGCATAACTCTTTTCCCGTTGCTTACCAAGTCATTACCGAGCACGCGGGCATTACCCGACATCTGACCCGTATCATGCTTCCCGGCACCCACGCTCGGCCAGCGGCACGCTAGCAGCTTTTCCCGGGGATAGCGCACGGCTGACCAAACGAACTACCTGGCGCTTGCGGGGGCCGCGGTGACGTCCATCCCTGCGATTTAAGGTACTTTGTCGCGGGGAGATCAGCATGCACGAGGGCTCTCGGAACCAGAGCCCGCGGCATCTCGGGAAGGGCTGTGATGGCAGCGAGGCGCCTCGGCATGCGGGCGGGCTGCGTCATGATCGTCGCCGTGGCCACGGCCGCTCTGCTGGCCGGGTGCTCGTCATCCAGGCCGGCGGCGGCCAGGCGGCCGGCGGCCAGGCCCGCACGGGTCGCGGGCGGCCCGTCCGGCACGTACGTGGTGCCCCCGGGGATCCACAAGATCAAGCACGTGATCATCGTCATGCAGGAGAACAGGTCGTTCGACAGCTACTTCGGGACCTATCCCGGAGCGGACGGCATCCCGATGCGCGCCGCGGTACCCACGGTGTGCGTGCCGAACCCGGTCGGGGGATGCACCCGGCCCTACCACGACATCCATGACGTGAACGGCGGCGGGCCGCACGCCGAGTCCAAT
>Ga0209648_10002204_pt1 | contig 16066 bp, 13 predicted proteins | sample GraSoi2013_115cm_FD_185830 | JGI IMG/M metagenome (GOLD analysis project Ga0209648, IMG submission 185830) | Grasslands soil microbial communities from the Angelo Coastal Reserve, California, USA - Sample 9_17_2013_115cm (SPAdes) (version 2) | ecosystem: Environmental > Terrestrial > Soil >...
CTGCTGCTACTACGATCCGCGCCCGGAGCACAACTTGCTGTTCACTTCGATGACGTCTGATTATCTGCTCTAACCCCTCTTGCTCTTTTTCACTCAGGACGATGGCTGTAGCACGCTTGGGCATCGACGACGACTCCTCTTTGGCTTTTTCCTTCTATTCTATCACGGACGTTTCTCTGCCTCAGTGTACTAGTTGCATTGATCGTAAAAAAGTCTCACTTCCCGGTGGAGAAGCTAAGTTGACAAGCCCTCCTGGGGGTGCTATGCTGCTGGGGACAAACCTCCACACTACCTGAGTTCGGGAATAGAGGGTGATAGGGAATGGAAGCAACCGCCTGGCGCAAGCTATTGGAAAACATCATCGCGGACGCGCAGGAGAGGCAGCGGATCGCCAACGAGTTGGGCGTCAATCCCGCCACGCTCGTGCGCTGGGCCAGGGGAGAGACGAACCCCCGGCATGAGAATCTGCAACGCCTCCTGAAAGCCCTTCCCGCACAGCAACAGACCCTTACCCGGCTACTCACAGAGGAATTCCCGACGTTCGACATGCTAGCGGGCGAGGATATGTCTGAACAGATACCCGAGGAGATCTACAGCCGTATCCTCAACACGTACGTCAACACGCGGGATGCACAGCGTTCCTGGTACATGAGCGACCTGATCATGCAGTTGGCCCTGGGGCAACTCGACCCGAACCACTTGGGGATGGCGATCATCATCGCCCACTGCATGCCTCCATCGAGAGTTGCACACAAGGTACGTAGTCTGCGCCAAAACGCCGGGCGTGGCACTCCCCCCTGGAATACTTATCTCGATCAGGAGCTGTTGTTCCTCGGCATCGAATCCCTGGCGGGCTACGCCGTTTCGGTAGGGCATCTTGTCGCCGTACAGAGTCGTGCTGAACAGACGCAGATGTCAGTCCGGTGGGAGGAGTGGGAGGAGAGTGCCGTGGCCAGCCCTATACTCCTGGGAGGCCGTGTTGCAGGTTGCTTGATCGTCTCCAGTACACAACCAGATTATTTCCTCGAGTTTCGACAGAAACTCATCGGGCAATACACAGAGTTGTTGACATTAGCATTCAGGTCGGAGGAGTTCTATGCGTACCAGGATATTGAGCTCAGCCTGATGCCTTCCCAGGAGATACAAAACCCCCGTTTCTCCCGGTTCCGCCAAGGTGTCTCGGATGTATTGCGAGAGGCGTTCCGAGAGCAGCGCCCGATCACCGCGAGGGAAGCAGAACATATCGTCTGGGTAGACCTCGAAGCGGAGCTGCTAGGTTTGCCCGTTTCCTACCACAGTCAAACTGTATGAGCGCAAGCTACACACCACAACGGAGGGAGCTTTTCTATGTCTACATCATCATCTGATATCCCTGGAAGAAAGATCCGCTTCGTCGCCGATACCGAGAGCGGTGAGACGATGACGTGGCTGCTTAATTTCGATAAGATCGTCAATAATGGGATGAGGGGGACGCTCGCGGAGCGCCCTGACTTCTCCGGGATCAAAGCCATCCTCGATCTCGCCTGCGGTCCCGGTGGCTGGGTGCTCGAAGTGGCGCGTGAGCATCCTGAAATCGAGGTGACTGGTGTCGACATCAGCGAGTCCATGATACGCTTCGCAAAGGCACAGGCCATCTCACGTGGCTATGGAAATGCCAGGTTCATGGTCATGGATGTAAAGCAGCCACTGCGCTTTGAGGAGGCGTCCTTCGACCTGGTCAATGTACGGTCGCTCTTTGGCGTCATGGGGCCCGGCGAATGGCCGCAGTTGCTTGCCGAATGCAAGCGCATCCTGCGCCCTGGCGGAATCATCCGTCTCACCGAACTGGAAGTGCCGGTGACGACCTCCCAGGCGCTCAATGAGTTGTGGGACATCACTGCAAGGGCATTTTACAAAACAGGACGTAGCTTTTCTGTGGATGGGCGGCATATCGGCATTACTCCCGTGCTCAAGCGATTGCTGCGCGATGCCGGCTTCCAGGACGTCAAACACCAGGGGCATGTCATGGACATCTCAGCAGGAACAGCAGATTTCGAAGGCTTCTGGCGCAATTTCGTCTACGTCTTTGAACTGGTGAAACCCTTTATGCTCAAAATCGAAGGGCTCACGACCGAACAAGAGTACGAGCGGCTCTACCAACACATGCAGGCAGAAATGCTCGCAAGCGATTTCTGCGGGCTCTGGACATATGTGACGGTCTGGGGAGAAAAACCACGGTAGCGCCAAGGTCTGGGCGGCCAGCGGTCGCTCAACAATGCCAGGGTAGCATCTGCCAAATTGGCTCAAATTGATGGCAACGTATGCACTGTAACCTGGGAAGTATGATATAATAAACGGGTAGTAAATGTAGGGTCCTGTTTTCCCGATACTGTGAACAGGCTCGAAGAAGCTCAGGAGCAGAGACGAAACGAAACTTTCGATGAAAGGTTGCCCCTTGGATGGCGCGATAAACCAGCCTCCTACGAGGTTTCGCTGCTATCTGGCAATGGTAGAAGAACGACGACTCCCAACGTGTCTGTTATACCGGTCTTACCGGAAAGATAAACAGGTGCTTCACATAGCAGGAACATCTGATACAAGAGGGCCGCGTCATATTCACAGAAGTGGCGCGGTCGATAATTTTTAGGGGGATCATTCGATGACGAATGAAGTAACGATTCGAATTGGTGGCGAGTCTGGCGAGGGCACCATCTCTGGTGGTGATATTCTCGCCCTGGCTGCCGCACGGTGGGGGTATTATGTGTATACCTTCCGCACTTTCCCCGCCGAAATCCTCGGCGGACCTTGTCTGTTTCAAGTGCGCATCAGCGACCACCCTGTGAAATCGATGGGTGACTTTGCTGACGTGCTCATCTGTTTGAATCAAGAGGCGTATGACCGTAACATCAGTGATCTACGTCATGGCGGCGTTCTGATCTATGATCCTTCCGATTTTACGCCAGATACCGGCGACTATATTCCCTATGCTATCCCATTCAATGATCTAGCTCGCAAAGAAGTGCAGCTCTACCAGACGAAGAATATGGTAATGCTGGGCGCGATTTCCGGCTTATTTGGTCCGCCGCTGGAGGCTATCACCCAGGTGGTTGAATCAAAGCTCTCCAAGTCGCGTAAATCTAACCCCATCCTGATGGAAAAGAATATGCTGGCGTTGGAGATTGCCAAAAAGTACGTTACTGAGAAATTATCTAAACACGACCCTAACCATTTGGGGACTGTAGAGAAGGCCGATCGTGTGGTGCTCAATGGCAACCAGGCAGTTGTCGCTGGAGCATTGGCTGCAAACTGCGGCTTCTTTGCAGGCTATCCGATTACACCGGCGAGTGATATTATGGAGGCACTGGCTAAAGAGTTGCCCCAGGTCGGCGGCACTTTCCTGCAAGCGGAAGACGAAATAGCCGCGCTCGCAGCGGTCGTAGGAGCCTCCTTTGGCGGTGTGCGTGCGATGACGGCTACTTCCGGCCCGGGTTTCTCGTTGATGACCGAGCTGATTGGCTACGCATCGATGGCGGAGATACCCGTGGTGATCGTAGACGCGCAGCGTGCTGGCCCCAGCACCGGCATGCCGACAAAGATGGAACAATCTGACCTGAGCTTCGCCCTCAATGCCAGTCACGGTGATACCCCGCGCATGATTGTAGCCCCTGCCGACGTTGCTGACTGCTACAGTTTGATGATCCTGGCCTTTAACATGGCCGAGCGCTACCAGATGCCTGTCATTGTCCTCAGCGACCAGTCTTTAACGGCTCGTGTTGAGAGTGTCGAGCGCAGCGCCTTCAAGCCGATGGAAATCCAGGAGCGCATCAAATTCAGCGCAAATGGGGCCGCTACAAACGGCCACATGGCAAATGGATACGGTGAATCCCTGGCTGCCGGTGCGGAAGAAGCAGAGCATAACTACGCACGCTACGCCTATACCGCGAGTGGTATCTCTCCTGCCACAATCCCTGGACCGGGTGCATTTACCTATGTCGCCACCGGCCTGGAACATGACGAGCATGGTCATCCAAACTACGAGCCAGAAGACCATACGACGATGATGGAGAAAAGATTCCGCAAGCTGGCAACTGCCGCTGAAGAATTACCTAAACCCCAGCGTTACGGAGATGAGGACGCGACAATCGGTATCATCGGCTGGGGTTCGACAGAGGGCGCGATTCAAGAAGCCGTTGATCGCGCAAGGGCTAACGGATACAGGGTTGCTTTACTGCAACTAAAGATACTCTCGCCGTTGCCTGATCGTGCTATTCGAGATTTCATCCGTTCAGTCAAGACGGTCATCGTACCTGAGTGTAACTACTCGGGCCAGCTGGCCAACCTGTTGGGCGCAAAATATGGTTTACAGGCGATTCGTGTGAACAAATTCGGGGGCATTCCCTTTACCGCAGGCGAAATTCTGCGGGCAATTGAGGAGGTGAGCTAATTATGGCTCAAACAACTGTCACTCTTACTCCAAAGGACTATAAAAGCGAGGTAAAGCCGACCTGGTGTCCTGGGTGTGGCGATTTCGGTGTACTCAATGCCATATACAACAGCATGGCTAATCTAAAATTGCCCCCCGACCAGACAGTCGTCGTATCAGGTATTGGCTGTTCGAGCCGGCTCCCGCACTTTGTACAGACATTTGGCATTCATAGCCTGCACGGGCGCGCGCTGCCTATGGCTCAGGGGCTGAAGATGGCTCGTCCTGAATTGACCGTTGTAGCGGTCGGTGGTGACGGTGATCTTTTCAGCATTGGAGCAGGCCATCTTATCCATGCTGCGTTACGTAATATCGATATCACGGTAGTGGTGATGGATAATGAGACCTATGGTTTGACAAAAGGGCAGACTTCACCAACATCCCCAACAGGCCACACCACCAAGTCGACACCTTATGGCCTGCTGGCCTCGCAATTCAATCCCATCGCAACGGCATTGTCACTGAATGTGAGCTTTGTGGCACGTGGTTTTTCCTCCAAGCCAAAGGATTTGGCAGCGCTGATCGAACAGGGAGTGCAGCATCACGGCTTCTCGTTTATTCACGTGCTCAGCCCATGCCCGACGTTCTACAATACGATGGATGTCTGGAAGACTACCGTTACACCGATGCCTGCCGATCATGACACGCATAATCGCTTCAAGGCGCTGGAGTTGTCGATGGAGATGGAGAAGCCATATGTCGGTCTCTTCTACGAGGAGCAGCGAACAACGATGGACCAGGCGGCGCACCAGCTAGTACAACAGGCAAAAGAGTTCGATATCAACAAGCACATGGCACGTTACGCATAAGCCGGGGTAAGCACGTGTTAGACAGAAGGGGCACAAGGTACCTTGTGCCCCCTGTCGATTTAATATGCCCTCAGAGCGTTTGTTGAGTTGTGTCGGTTGATGTTGTCGTACCTGCTGCGTTGGTAACAGCGCGAGTAAATTCCTGACCGCACGAATTGCAGAAAAGCCCGCTTTCATTGTGAGCAATGCCACCGATAGCCGTTAATTGGACTTCCGCAGGCTTTCCACACCATTCACAAAGGCTGCCGCGAGGGGCAGTATCGACAGAGACGGGGCGTCTAAATTCATTTTCTATCATAAAGGTATCCTCCTGGGTCGTACTGAGCAAGTACAACCGTTTTTTCGCACACGTAAGGGGGAAACCCGTATCTGGTGGTCAACAGCGGTGGAGAATCCACGGTGATACGGCACATACAAGAACGCACCTCATCGCCCGGGAGCAGCATCGCTCCTTTATTCGACAAAACGCAGAAGCGGTATCTATTGTCGATGCAGATAGAATATAGCATATTTTTATGGAAAGCGCCAGTCACCGCTTGAACCCGGTTCTACCTGCATGTAATAGGGATCAGGCAAAAAGCGTATAATATATCCGCTGAGGTGGAATTTGCGGAACGGTTTCCGAGATGAGCAAGAACGAGGCCCTTGACCCCTTTGCATGTAGCATGAGTTGAGAGAAGCAGCCCGGCTCGCAGCAAAGCTCGGGAAGTGACTGGAAAATGCTCATCACATCCCTCCTTCACACTGGCGGACCGGGGAGCAGGGCAGATTTGAAAAATCGTCCGAAGGAACGTCTACTAAGATGCTCCCAGCAGACTTCTCTCTCCAATCGAAGATGATACCTTTCCTGGGAGGGCGATGGTGGTACGAGATTCGCGCTGAATGGACCGATCCACATACCGAGAACACCTATGTGTTCACGAGCGGCGTCAAGAAAGGATTGCCGGGGTATCAGCGAGGTGACTATCTTGCCGCTTATATCAGTCCCTATGGAACTTATTTGCAGCTTTCCAAGCCTCTCTTGAGGTGAGAGCCAAAACTATTTCCACAAACTACTTGACAGACCCTATCAGGCTGGCATGTTTCCCCAATCAAGAGACCGTTGACCGGGTAGAGCGCCAGATTGCCCGTCAGCAGGAACAAAAGTGGTCTCTTAAATCACTTACACTTTTAGCCCATTTACACCATTGTTTTAAGTCATGTCTGGGTAGAGTGTACGAGTAAAACTTTTAACCACAAAGGCCAGGGGAAAGACATACCAATCAGTGTGGCCCTTTGACTGAGGAACTATGATGCCCTGATGAATGGCACTGATTAGTTCTTTCGCCAGATTTTCAACCATTCGCCAGCAGGTTTGTATATTAAGAATTTCCCTTGCATGGGCTTCTGCATGAAACAGTTCTTTTTCCCATACTTGAGCGGAAAATCTTTGCTTTATCATTTCTTTCGCTTGTGCGATGTCCATAATGCTCCCACCTGCTAGTGTCGAGGTTACGTCTAGTCCTATCTTCTTTTCGGCAGCTATTCCAGCACATTTGACAGTGCAGTGATCCCTCACAGTTTTGTACTCATCGTCAGGGTTTTGCGGCGGTAATTTGTCATAGGGAATGTGGCGATCCAGGCTAAGAAATGACCATCTCGTATCAATATTTGCGTCAAGATCAGTGAGAGACTCTCCTTCCCAGACCTCTCTTTGATCTATGCAAGACCGCTTTAGGCTTATGCTGCCAACCCGTTTTCCTAGCGCATGGGCCACGACGGTATGGCCTGCTTCGTGGTATGCAGTTATGTCCAAATCACTCAGAGGGTTTACCGCATTAAACATATGACATGCTCCTGGGGGATGACGGTAGTATGTAGTGACATAAAAGCTCATAAATCATGGAAATCATACCATACGGGTCAACATATTGGATTAGCTTATAAGCTTAATATATGCCCTCCTGGTTTGTTTATACGACCTCGTTAGCCCATGCTCGATGTGCTTATTTACTCTCCGTGTTATACTTTCTGAGAAGCTAAATAGATATGGAGGGGAGCATATCACAAAAGCCCATCACCGAGAACACCCTATTTTACGGGGATAACCTTATTATCTTGCGCGAGCACATAGCGAATGAAAGCGTTGACCTCATTTACCTTGACCCCTCGTTTAATTCCCGATACTCAACAGGCAGAGCTAGGTTTGGCTTAGATGTATATTGAAAGGATGTATTCATGTTTGACCCAATTAGTGCTGTTAGTGGAGGCATGTCCATTGCAAAGGGAACCTATGATTTTCTGAACTTTGTGCGAGGCGTAGCAGGTTCCGATATTATCGCAGCATTGTTTGACGAGGAAGGAAAACGTATAGACGGCAGCAACAGGATTGAAGTAGAGAGGCTACCAGGTGAAAGACCAGATATTTGGTGGTATAGAGTCAAAGAAGTCCCTAACTATGTTTTCGATAGAATACCCCTCACTGCATCTTGCGTTCAGGAAATGCCCGCTAAACTGAGTAATGAGCAGAACCCGCGTGCGGATATTTGGCGTTGGTATGGCATGGAGCGGATCGGTACTATTGTCGATGGAACCAGTCCTTCAAATATTAAAGTTAGCTTTATAGTCGTGGGTTACAAGCCAAAGGCATTATTGAAGTATTTTACCTCGTAACCCCGTTCAATGTTGCAAACGGTAAATTGTGCGACTGAGTTCAAACGTCTTCGGTACTATAAATGGCGTAGATAAGCTTAGATTGTCCTTTTGTCCTACAGGCCTTGCGTTATCCTTTCCTCATAGTATAAACTGAGGCACATATGTTCACCTAATCATCAAATTTTCCTTTAGAGGATGTGGTTATGAGAGGAAATACTACATGTTCTCGCATTGTAATCTTGCCCTCTTTCTAAAGACCTGTTAATTTACTGAGCAATACAGCTTTCACCATCAATTCATTATTTAGTGGGAGACGAAGCATTGACCGAGCTTATATGGGATGGTAAGTATAAAGATGACAAAAAGGTTGGGCCTGTACGAATTGCCTTGCCCTTTCAAACTGTAGAAACTGTAAACGAGTCTGCTCAACAACGCCAATTGACTCTTGATTTATTTGCCGCAGGACGTCCGAGCGAATGGCGTAACCGACTGATCTGGGGTGATAAGAAGTATGTGTTACCTAGCCTGTTACCTGAATTTGCAGGGAAGATCAACTTAATTTATATTGACCCTCCTTTTGCCACAGGAGCAGATTTCTCTTATGTGGCTACTATACCCGAGGACTCAGACAGTGAAGACAGCCAGGACACAAGCTTTGTCAAAGAACCCAATATAATCGAGCAGAAAGCTTATCGTGATACATGGGGTTGGGGACTGGATGGCTATTTGCAGTGGTTCTATGAGACAGTTGTACTTTTACGTGAGCTGCTTATGGACGAAGGAAGTATTTATGTGCATTGTGATTGGCGAGTAAGCCGTTATATTGGTACGGTCCTCACCGAGGTTTTTGGAAGCGATGCGCTCAGAAATGAAATTATTTGGCATTACAGCGGTTGGCGAAGAGCAGATAATACACAGTTTAGTAGAAAACACGACACCATTTACCATTTTACAAAATCAACTGAACGTTGGACATACAAGGTTATTTCAGAGTCATGGGTGCCTAACTATACCCTAGAAGGATTAGCTAAGTTACGTATTTTACGTGATGCCGGAGGTGATTATTTTATTTCTGATAAAGGTAAGATTTATCTCACAACAATACTGTCTGACTATATAGCTAATCGGAAACAAAGCATCAAGAGTGATGACGTTGGGCAGTTTGTCTGGGCAGATGGACGTAACACTATAAAAAGATACCTCAAGGATGTCTTAGTAGAAGGAAAAGCAATTGATGATGTTTGGACACTTCGTGCTCTTACTACATCAGCTAGTGAACGATCTGATTATCCTACTCAAAAGCCCGAACTCTTGCTAGAACGTGTCATCAAAGCTTCTTCAAACGAAGGTGATCTGATATTCGACTGCTTCTGCGGTAGTGGCACTACTGTTGCAGTAGCCGAGAAACTCGGAAGACGCTGGATTACCTGCGATCTAGGCCGTTTCGCCATTCATACTACTCGCAAGCGGCTCTTATCAATCTTAGGTGTAAAGCCATTCGTAGTACAAAACCTCGGTAAATATGAACGGCAAGCCTGGCAAGCTGCCGAGTTTTCCGATCCGACCCACAGGGCTAACTTGCAGTTACGCTACCGCAACTTTATTCTCCAACTTTACCAAGCTACTCCGATGGAAGGCTATACTTGGCTTCATGGTATAAAAGCAGGACGGCTCGTTCATGTTGGCTCAGTAGATGCGCCAATCGCCTTGGGTGAAGTAAAATCCATTGTCAACGAGTTCTGGCGTGTCAGTGGGAAAGATGCTGGTGAGCGCAGTAATGGCATTGATATCCTCGGTTGGGACTTCGCCTTTGATCTGAATGAAACGGCTAAGCAAATGGCTGCAGATGCAAACATCAAGTTAGTCTTTAAGAAAATTCCTCGTGAGGTATTGGAAAAGAAAGCAGTCGAGCAGGGCGATATACGCTTCTATGAATTAGCCGCACTTTCACTGGATGTAAGACAGAGCAAAAGAGCAGTAGAACTGGAACTGAAAAACTTCTTTGTCTCACCTGACGACATTCCTGATGAGGTGCAGCACGCTATCAACCATTGGAGCCAGTGGATTGACTACTGGGCAGTGGATTGGGACTACCGAGACGATACCTTCCACAATCAGTGGCAAAGCTACCGTATTAAAAAAGACCCCAAGCTGCTGCTCAAGGCATCCCACACCTACGATCAGTGCGGCACCTATACTCTCGTCATTAAAGTTATCGATATCTTGGGTAATGACACTACAAAGGCTGTGAAGATAGAACTACAGTGATAAAAAGCCGACTTAGGGGGGTCATCATCATGCCGCGTGCCAGTAAAAACAAGTTGAGTGATACTCAATTGGGGCTCTTTGACCTCAACCCTTTTCTCAAAACTGCGCCCTGTGTGCCAGCGCTGCGTAAGCTGGTAGCAGATTGGCAAGCTGATGGTTATAAGGGGATCACCAATACCACTCGCGCCCTGCTCAACTTCTGGTTCTTCACCGATCACAGACAACCCAACGGTCAACTTTTTACGTATCACAGATCTCAGCGCGAAGCCATTGAAACCCTCATCTACGTCTACGAGGTAGCGAGGGTTCGTACTCGCAAAGACCTCTTGGAAAAATATGCCCCTGCCAATACTGAGCTACGCTTGCCAGGCTATGATGAGTTTGCCCGCTTCTGCACCAAGATGGCTACTGGGAGTGGGAAAACGAAAGTTATGTCGATGGCAATCGTCTGGCAGTATTTCAATGCGGTGCGCGAAGATGAAGCCGACTATGCTAAAACATTTCTGCTTCTTGCTCCTAATGTCATTGTCTTTGAGAGGCTCAAAAGTGACTTCGAGGGGAGCCGTATCTTTACCCTGGACCCACTTATCCCGCGTGAACTCCAAATCTTCTGGGAGTTTGATTGTATCATGCGGGGCGAAGGCGAACGTGCGCCTGCTGAAGGTATGCTCTTTCTCACCAATATTCAGCAGCTTTATGAAAAACCTGATCGTAGTGGCAAGAAGAATGGTAATGGTGAGCCCGAAATTATGACCGAAATACTTGGCCCGAAGCCGAAAGATGAGGTCAGTAGTGAACTTGCCACTTTTGCCGAGATGCTTGCCAAGCGTGCAGGGCGGCTATTGGTGTTGAACGATGAAGCCCACCATACCCATGAGGAAGGAAATGAGTGGAATAACACAATCCGCCACCTCCACACGAGTTTGCCATTAGCCGCGCAATTAGACTTCTCAGCGACGCCCCGTTTTGGCAAGGGTGTCTTATTCCCCTGGATCATCTCAGACTATCCAATTAAACAGGCCATCCTTGATAGTGTTGTGAAAAGGCCAGTCAAGGGCATTGCTGAAATTGATGAAGCTAAAAGCGATGTCGCGAGTGTAAAGTACCGGGGCTATCTGACGGCGGGAGTAGAACGCTGGCGCGAATACCGAGACCAGCTTGCCCCGGTTGGCAAAAAGCCGCTACTCTTCATTATGATGAACACCACCGATGAAGCGGAAGACGTGGGAGATTGGCTATGCAGAACCTATCCTGCTGAATTTGGCGGGGAGATCGGCGGCGAGAAAAGAACGCTTGTTATTCACACAGACACAAAGGGTGAAATTTCCAAGAAAGACTTGGATGTGGCTCGCAAGCTTGCCCGCGAGGTAGACAATCCTGGTTGCCCGACGAATGCAATTGTGAGTGTCCTGATGCTTCGAGAAGGATGGGACGTGCAGAATGTGACAGTCGTGGTTGGACTACGCCCCTATACCTCCTCCGCCAATATCCTGCCAGAACAGACAATCGGACGCGGCCTGCGCCTCATGTTTCGTGGAGAGTCCTATGCTGAGCGAGTAGATATAATTGGTAATAAGGCTTTCATCTCTTTTGTCGATGACTTGGAAAAGCTGGAAGACCTGAAACTTGAGACGTTTGAGGTCGGTAAAGACAAGCTCAAAATTGTCACGATCTTTCCACACGTGCCCGAAAAGGCCATCTTTGATCTCTCTCTACCCAGGTTATCAGGAATCTTAGTGCGGAAGAAAACATTAGCTGAAGAGATAGCTGCATTGGATGTGATGAGCTTTACATTCAGACCAGACCCACTTCCACGTAAGCCAACCGATGTGGATATCAAGAAGTTCCAATATCAGGCATACGACATTATCACGATGGAAAAGTTGTTTGAGCGAGAATATGCGATCAAAGATGCTCAGCGACCGGATGAGATTGTCGGCTATTATGCCAAATTAATTGCCAGCAACTTGAAATTGCCAAGCCAGTTTAGTGCTCTTGCGCCGAAAGTGTGGGAATTCTTTGAACAGCGTGCTTTCGGTGGAGCGGTCAATATGGATAGTCCTGCTATCGTACAGGCCATGAACCATCGCGTATCGGGCTACGTTGTACTCGACGTGTTTGGCAAAGCTCTGAAAGATAAGATCATTGAACAGTTGGAGCCAACTATTGAGGGTGAAGCCCACAAGCTCTCATCAATGCAGCCGTTTGCGTTTTCCAGGTCAGTCCTCGAAGCCAGAAAATGTGTCTTCAACCTGGTTCCTTGCGATAACGACTTCGAGTATGAATTTGCCAAATTCCTTGAAGGTGCAAAAGATGTGGCAGCATTTTCTAAATTGCCGCAGCAATTCGGCTTCTCGATAGAATATACCGATAACAATGCTAATTTGCGCTACTACTATCCAGACTTTGTTGTCAAAACTGAGACAGAAGAAATGTGGTTAGTCGAAACAAAGGGCCAGGAGTCACTTGAGGTAGCTTTTAAGGACAGAGCCGCTCAGATGTGGTGTGAGAACGCGACACGGCTAACAGGCGAGCAGTGGAGTTATGTGAAAGTGCCACAGAAAGAATACCAGAAGCTACAACCTGTAGAATTTTCTGATTTACTCACGTTCGTAGCTGAAGTAGGGGATATCCGGGCCACCAGGTACCCATAAGGTACCATATTTTGCAAACCACTCGTCCAGGTGGAGGTAGGTATATGAGCGAAGCAGTAATCACAATAGGCAATGACATACCAGTTGGCAATGTCATAGTAGACCCAGGAGCGATAAAAGGGGTAGGGAGTTGGCACAATCCTTACCTCTGTATACCGATTAAAATACAGATGTATGGGAGGAAGGAGGGTGAGCACGTCGCGCTTATACGTCTCACTGCCTCATTGCACCTCAAAGAGACCATAGACATAAACAATCAATTTGGTGACAGGCTAGTTTATGACCTGCTCTTTAATATGGCGCATAGATCAACTGTTGCAACAAAACCAGCAGAAGGAGACGTTCAGCTACTCTTTAGCCTGACCCATGAACAAATAAAACAACTGGACGATATACGGCGCACGCCAGCCAGCCCTCTCTTTCTTCATCTTGAGCCAATTGTAGTAGCATTAAGGCAGACAGAGCAGGCAGTTTTGACCCTGGGGGAGCAGCGAGCGAATGTTAGCCTACTGTCAGATTTCGCCTATTACTGGTTATCGCGTATTGGGACGCTACGCATAGAAACAGCAGAAATGAAGTGGATAGAGAGCATATTCCCCGGGATAGGATATGACCGCTACCGACTCGTAGAGGTAAGCTTGCCGGCCTCAGATATACTTGTGCCACAGGAAGCTACAGACTACTTTCAGAAAGCGAAGAAATACTATGACGAGGGCAACCATATAGAATGTCTGAGGGAGTGTCGGTTAGCTCTTGAGGAGATTGAGAAACACCTACAAGTGCAAGGCCATAAGCTAGGAACTGCAATCACGAAGAAATTAGGCTGGCCTGATCAACCACAATTAACAGAACAAGCAAAGTTTTTAGACAGTACATGGGTAGGTCTCTTCATGTTGGCTAACGCTGCCAGTCATACCCCAAGCACAAAAAGTTTGCTTCCTGCTGATGCACACACAGGTTTTCTCTCCATAGCCGTCATGCTTGAATATCTAGGCCAGTTAGAGTAGATTGTCGGGAAGCACCAGCATGATTGAGTAAAGGTTGTGGAACAAATGAGGCAAACATTTTGGAGGACTGTTGCGTTCGTTGTGAGTATACCCATAGCTTACCTTGTTATCTGGACTATTCTTCTCATCTTAGCGCGTGCTTTCGGGTTCTCTATAAGTGATACTGGTACATTATTTTCGGTGCTTGGCAGCATCATGGGAGCTATCTTTACTGTTGGCGGTTTGGTTGTTGCTCTCGTTGCAATACTTACTCAGATACAGTTGCGGGATCGCGTAGAGCGGGTGGTTGAAGATGCAAAGCAGTCGGTAATAGATAAGTTTGAGCAGGAACTACGCGGTGAATATGAGAAGCAGATAAAACAGCAAGTGGAGGGGATGTTAGCCTTTTTTCAGGCTACGAACGCCCATGATTGGAAACTAGCAGAGAAATACGTTACTGAAGCCTTGCAGAAGTATCCAGATTTGCCTGGTGCTCTCAGTTTTCTTGGATTGCGTGTGAGTAATGCAGTAATAGAACATTTCACTTACCAGTTACTTATGGATACTCTTGTCCAACCCGAAAGGGTAGGCACGTCTGTTATCCCGATGTTTTACGCGGAGTTTGCCCTCATGAACCCCACTCCCCCCAAACTCGAAGCTATTCACTGGTTAGAGAAAGCTTTACAGCATCAGGATGACCCAGAAGGCGAAGTTACTGCTGCGCTCGCGCTTATGTATGGGTATAGTGATGCCTATGATTTGATGCTCGATACTATCCAGAAAGCACGCACCCTGAGCCTCGCGCTTATCTCCTACTTTCAACGTCCTGTTCATCTTATGATGCTCATTTACGCATGTCATAGCTTAGCTTCTGTTGAAGAGGCTATGCGTAATGTAAGCTTGCAACTTCCTAAATTTGATGAGGTACAGCGGGCTCTTAGAGAAGCCTCGAACCCAAAAAATAATTCCTCTAATATAATTCAGCTTTACATCGAGTGGTTTGGAGTAGAGCTTACAACGGAGGGTATTTCACGAACACCAGTAAAAGTAAGAATTCACTTTCCCCACAAAGAAAAATTAACGACATATGGGGAAATTTTCAGACGGAGCCAACCATCTACTATCATCCCCCCACAACCTACAACGACTGGTATTATAGAGACATTCATACCAGTTGATGATATCCTCAAACAACTGACTGCTTTAGGGGTTGTTCTCATTACACGCATATAGCATAATGCTGTTGTTGAAACTCATAATCTTCTGTTTCTTTGCCATCGTAGGACTATCGGAAACAGCACTAGGGCGTATGGATGAGTTAGCGATCCATTGGCGGCACTATCAGATGCGGAAGTGTTACAGTTAGCCGATAGGAGAGCACCTGGCTGCTGATGTGGTCACTTGTTGCGTCGGCCAAAGGGATTGCTCCTCCATGACGTATGAGAGGATAGCGAGCTCCTGTTGCTCTCTTGCTTCCTGGCGTCCTGCCTGATCTTCTGGTATACTGGAGCGAAGCTTTTTCAGAGACGAAAGAGGGTTCTGCTCCACGAGCACAGGAGATCAGCGATGGACAAACGATCTGAGGTATTCACGTCTCGTCTCGCGCTGGGGGTGCTGCTACTGGTAGCACTGGTAGTAGTCGTTCCCACCTTGATCACGCTGATTTTTTCCCCCACCTCTACATCTGTCGTCCTGGGTCTCACCCTTCTTTTGGGAGGGGGATTTGCGCTGTATGCAGGCATCAAACAGCTACGAGCGACAACCAGAAGAGGAACCGCTCTTGCCTGGTGGAGGCACTATCTCATCATCATGGCTTTGTTCCAAGGATGTTGTGGAGGTTTATTGCTCACCATCAGCAAACCGGTTCGGGATCAGGCGAACTCGGTGGTCATCAGCAGCATCGGTCTGGTCTGTCTCCTGCTTACTCTTGGCCTTGGTCTGTATGGAATCAGCCTGACCGTGCAACACATTGCAACGAACACACGAGGGAGGAAATCGCTCTAAAGCGATGAGAACCGTGAGGTTCTCAGCTCCAGTGTTTTAGGACCGCTATTTCCTGATGCCTTTCTCACGAAAAGTGCGCATGAGCCACTTTTCGTTTGTAATTTTGTTTGGCTCAGTTTTCAGGTTCATCCTCACACTTGGGGAATAGTGCCTGCTTGATGTTGAGTGATATACTCCTGAAGGAGATGCAAGGAAGGTATTTTTCATCTTTTCAGGAGGATGATGGAGATGGAAAGGTCCCCGTTTCTG
>Ga0209648_10002208_pt1 | contig 16055 bp, 17 predicted proteins | sample GraSoi2013_115cm_FD_185830 | JGI IMG/M metagenome (GOLD analysis project Ga0209648, IMG submission 185830) | Grasslands soil microbial communities from the Angelo Coastal Reserve, California, USA - Sample 9_17_2013_115cm (SPAdes) (version 2) | ecosystem: Environmental > Terrestrial > Soil >...
TCTTTCAGCTCCATGTCGGCGTCGAGGAAGAGAATGTAAGGAGTCTCTGCGCGGCGCGCTCCAGCATTGCGGCCAACAGCGGGCAGCCCGCCGGCGATCACCTCGATATTGAGCCGATCAGCGAAGGAGAGCGCGAGGTCCGGCGTGTCGTCGGTCGATCCGGCATCAGCCAGGAAGACCTTGGTCGAACGCATATACTGATAATCCTGCCGGCTCAGGGACTTCAGCAGGTTCGGCAACAACCGCGACTCGTTCTTCGCGGGAATCACGATCGTCAGTTGATTCTGGGACGTATTCATGGATGGCCACTCCTTCCTGGCCGACTGCAATGTACGTGCAACGCTGGTCCACCCAGGCGCCCGAGTTGGCTCAGCTTGAAATTCTTGATCACGAATGTATCGAACTGATGGCCGTGGATCGCCAAATGCCGCCTCCCAGCGTAGTCCCACGTGTACTCCTGGTACACGGGAATGCCGACCAGATGCGACATCACTTCGGACAATCCGTGATCGTGATTGCCCTCCACCCAGACGACTTCGACGTCATGCTTGGGATTGGAGAGCTTGCGGATGTAGCCCAGGAACTTCCAGTGCTCTTTGGTCAAGCGGCGGAAGTTGAGGTCGGCAAAGATGTCGCCCAGCAGGACCAGACGCCGGAACTCGACTGAATGCAGAAAATCCAGCGCGTCGGCAGCCCGGCTGACGTCCGAGCCCAGGTGCAGGTCAGAAATAATGACCGTATCGTGTTTTAAGCGCGTTTCCCACATGCACCTTTTTTGTAGCAAATGGCCGTTAAAGGAAGACAACGGGAGTATGAATATTTAATGAATAAAGAGGGAGGGGACCTTAGTTGTCAACCACTTAGCTAAGAGCTAAAAGCTAAGAGCTACTTAGTTAACAAACCCCGGCTGCGCAGCCAGTTCGCCAGCAGGGTTGGCCACTGGCCCAGCACCGGATCTTTCAAATCCAGACCGACGCCGTGCGGTCCTTTCTCGAATATGTGCAACTCGGCCGGCACACCGGCTTTGTGCAGGGCCGAGTAGAACATGACGCTGTTCTCGACCGGCACAACGGCATCTTCCGTTGTGCTGAACAGGAAGGTAGGCGGCGTCTGCGCGGTCACCTGCAGTTCATTAGAAAGCGCCTGCTGCAATTTTGCATCGGGATTGTCACCCAGCAGCATCCGCTGTGAAGTGTGGTGCACGTAAGGCTCGACCATCGAGATGACGGGATAACCCAGGATGGCAAAATCGGGCCGGCTGCTTACACGGTCAATGGGATCGACTGCAGCAGGGTTTCCGGAATCGAAATGGATCGCAGCGGTGGCAGTAAGATGTCCGCCCGCGGAAAAGCCCATCATGCCTACGCGCTCGGGCGATACCTTGAATTCGGCGGCGCGTGCCCGCACCAGGCGGATAGCACGCTGCGCATCTCCTAACTCAATCGGATGATGGTAACGCGGGCCCAGGCGGTACTTGAGAACAAACGCAGCGACGCCCAATGAGTTCAGCCAGTTTGCCACCTGGCGGCCTTCATGGTTCGAAGCGAGGTGAGTGTAACTGCCGCCGGGCGCTACCACAATCGCAGTGCCCACCGCGTCACGTCCATAGGGAAGATAGATCGTGAGAGTAGGTTTGTCGGCGTCATCGCTCCCCAGGGCGCCGGGCGCGCCGTTTTCCCATAGAGGTACCGTCCGGGGCTCGATTGTCGGGTCCGGCGTTTGTGCAAATGCAGCCATAGATACCCCGACAATCAACATCACAAAACCAACAGTTCTTCGCAGTGCCATGCACCCTCTTGCAGCATCAAGTCCTGTACTGCGCGTGTGATTCTATAGCAATTCCACAATTCCGTATCCACTACCGTGGAAGAGCACGGTTGAAAGAGGCTGCGGAAAAGCTCAATTTCCGTGAAATCTTTCGGAAGGGCACAGCTTTAGTTAGCTTTTCTCTGAAATCCCGACCCTGAGCTCGCCCGAAGGGGAGGGGTCCCTATGCACGGGAAAATTGCCACGGTCGGCGGAATTGCCAAAAATTGCCAAAATTCATTGGTTGATAAGAATTTTTCAATTCCGGCGATTTTTGCCAATCTTGGCAATTCTGGCAATTTCCTCTGACATGAATCCCTCGCTCCGCTTCGGGATTTCAGAAAGAAAGTTTCAAAAGGCTCCGCCGCCACCGCCGCCGAAGCCGCCGCCGGAGAAGCCTCCACCACTCGAAGAGCCGCCACCACTCCAGCCTGAGGAACTGGAGCTGGCGCGGGGCGCAGCAACGAACGCGGCGCTGGCGGTCTGGGTCATGGCCCCGATGCTGTTGACGAAATAAAGCGAACTGAACATCCCCATCCCGCTCTGCGATTGATACCAGGTAGGCGGGTTCTGCACGATACCCTCAAAGGCTTTGGCCCAACGATGCTCCACGCCGAGAGCCATGGCGTAAGGCAAGAACTTTTCGAATGTATCCGTGGGCATGCGCTTAAGGCGGTCGGCATCCACGCGATTCATGAACTCCTGGAAGCCTTTGATCTCCACCTGGGTCCGCGCGCCTTTCAGGCTGGTGGCGGTGAGCAGGCGGCCGAGCAAGAAGATAATCGCTAGCGCGATCAGCCCACACACGATCGTAAGTACCGGCGAGTTGAAGAAATCAGCCGCGCGCGACCACTGCAGGACAACGAAAGGCAAGATCACCACGAAAGCGCCGAGGAACAAATAGGCATGGGCTGACTCCGGATCCACGGTGTACATGCCTTTTTGTTTGAGAGCTCCGATGATCTCGTCCTTCATCATCGGCAGCACAGTATAGAAATGGTTCCGCATCTCGGAAATGCGGGATAGCTGGCCTCCCGCAAAAATCTGGTCGAGCATGGCCCGTTCGTAGTCGGTCAGGTCGCCCCAGGCCGACCGCTCCTTCAACAGGTGCAATTCATAATCCTTGCTGCTGAGGAGAAGGCCCTTGTGTTCGGTCTCGACGATCTTAATGTAGCCGCGAACGGCAAGATCCACGAGCACCGACGTGATGTCGCGGGGGGCGACAGAGCCATCGATGAGCGTACCCACCTCGGCTGGCCCCATGCCCTGCGGGGGCTCATACATCGGCGCCACTGACACACCGGGATTGGGGTCCCGGCCCTTGAACCACCACAGCGAGAACATGACGGCGAAGGCCCAGAGAGGCACCGTCAAGATAGGATTGCTGCGCAGAAACCAGCCCGCCTTGGTGAGCGCGCCCGGCTCTTTAAGGAGATCTTTAGGAATGTAGACATCGATGGTTAAACCACCGCGCATCGGCAGGTTTGACGCCTCGGCAGTGGCCGAAGGCCCATCGAGCGAAGACCGGGCCGGTTCAGCCGACCCATAGACCCCGCGATAGGCCTGCGCGCGCAGCGATCCACTGGTCTCGGCCGGGAAAAACACCGTCACCGACGCAGCATCGATCGGCACCGGCCAGTCGTTGCCGGTGACGTTCCAGTAGAACTCGTCGTGATCCTCAAAGAACTTGGTGGCGTTCGGTACCGAGTATTCAATGTTGACGGTGCGAGTCGCGTCGACAGCATCGGGCACAAAAATCTTCAAGTGAAGAAATCCGTTCTTCGAGCGCCTTTCGTATTTCAGCGGGGAGCCGGTCTCGTCGGCGATCTGGGTGATCTTCACGAACAGCGAGTAGGTTGAATAGTTGCTGCCCCGCGGCCCGGGGTAGTCCACCGGGATATCACGGTAAATCCCCTGAAACTGACCGTTGAAGGCGACGGAGATTTTCTCGGTTACCCGCGCTGATCCATCCTTATCGACGTGAATCGTGCTGCTGAAATCGACGACGCGGTAACTGCGCGCCAATGCCGGAACCGCGGCGCAGGCAATCGCAAAAAAGAGAATCGTCCTCGTCAAGCTTCGCAGCGTACGCGCACTCGATGTCTTGATCATCGTGGGGATTGACCTCAGAACTTCTTCAAGCCGCTTCCGTCTTCGGAATTTGTCTTTAAAACTAAAACTTGGCTTTAAAACTTAACCTGGACGTTCTGGCGGTCTTCCGGGCTTTCCACTTCAAAGAACTGCCGGGTCTGGAAGCCGAACATGCCGGCCAGAATGTTGGTGGGAAATGATTGCACTCGGGTGTTGTAATCGCGGATCACAGCATTGTAGTAACGGCGCGCGTTTTGGATGTTGTCCTCAATGGAGTTGAGCGAGGATTGCAGGCCCGTGAATTGCTCCGAGGCTTTCAGCTCGGGATAATTTTCCGCCACTGCAAAAAGACTTTTAAGGGCGCCGCTGAGCTGGTTTTCTGCCTGAGCTTTATCGGCGGGACTGGTCGCCTGCATAGCCTGGGAGCGGAACTTGGCGATGTTCTCGAACGTGCCTTTTTCGTGCGCAGCGTAGCCTTTGACCGTCTCCACCAGGTTGGGGATGAGATCGTGACGGCGCTTGAGCTGCACATCAATGTCCGACCAGGCTGAGTCCGCCCGCACCCGCAGCTGCACCAGGCTGTTGTACATGCCGGCCAGGAACAAAACCAGCAGCCCGATTACCACCAGAATCCCAATCAGCATCGTCTCCTCCTAAGTGAAATCGCTGAACGCACGCTCGCAGCGGAAGGTATCACAATGAATCGCAGCCGTGCAAATGAACCACGAGTCTGGCGACGGAGGCAGGGTAGTTGGCAATTGGTATTTGGCAATTGGTATTTGGCTCATAGCGATTCCTGGATTGCTATGGCGCGTTGTCGATGGAGACGAACGAGGGTCCTCTTGCCGAGTGTTGTGTTCCCTGTGGCTAGAGTCTTGAGTAACACTGTGGTCTTGTCAGACTTAATGCAGTTAAGCAGTAGCCGAGAGAGAGCAACTGGGGAAGAGGTGCGCTGTCCCAGGACTTACCAGCCACCGACTACGGCAAGCGATGAGCTCCCAAGTAAAATAGTCGTAGCTTCTTATGAATAATCTTTCGTCGTCATTGCAACTGCTCTTGCTGGTAGCAGTTTCCGGGCTCGCGATAAGCCAGACCGGCTCGCCAGCCAAGGCACAGGCTACGCCCAGCGCTGGCGAAGCACATGCTGGTCCAAGGGCTCCAAAGCCAGAAGCCGCGCAGGCCATGGCGCGAGCTCAGGAGCTTCTCTTCCGCAAGAACGATCCCGAAGCCAGCATTGCAGAGTTCAAGAAGGTGGTGAAGCTTGATCCCTGGTACGGCCAGGGCTACATCTTGCTGGGCGTCGCTTACATGCAGCTGCAGCGATGGAGCGATGCTCAATTTGCCTTCGACGAGGCTACGAAGGTTGAGCCGGGGAACGCGCAGGCCTATCTCGGGCTAGGATCGGCGCTCAACGAGCAGCATGAGTACGCCGGCGCGCAGAAGACTCTGGAGCACAGCCTCGATCTGCAGCCGAATTCGGCGGAAGCTCACTACGAATTGGCGCGGACCTTCGGCGCGCTGGGCAAGTGGCAGGCCGCAGAACCGCATGCCCGTCGCGCGATCGCTCTCAATCCGGATTACCCGGGCTCGCACGCGCTGATGGGAAACATCTATTTGGATCAGCGAGACCCTGAGTCAGCCGTGAAGGAGTTCCGCATTTACCTGCAAATGGCCCCGCAAGGAAGCCTGGCCCCAGCGGTGCGGGAGAAGATCAAAGAAATCGAAGAAGAGAACGGCAAGCCGCACTAGAAAAATGACAACGGTAACGACTAGAAATGGGATAATCATCTGCAAATATGGAAGTCTCTTCTCCCTGCGCGTCCCTGCTGGAAGTGCACGATCGTTCTCCGGAACGAGCACGCTGGTATTGTTCCCAGCTCGAGCAAGGAAGCGTGTTATTCTTTCCGACCGTCCCATTTCATCTTGCGGAAGCAGATCGCGAGTTCCTGTTGGCGCTTCAACTGAGCGGCTCGTGGTTTCACAAGAACATCTCCTACCGTCCGACGACCGGAATACTCAGGGGCGTATCCGGTGATGGGGAGGACCAGACACGGTTGCACCGAATCATGCAGGATTTTTCAAGTGAAGTCACTCAGTTCGTTGCGAACCTGCTTACTCCCTACACGGCGCAGCTCAGGCTGGATTTCGCCAGCTTCCGCCCGATCGAGGAGCAGGGGCGAAACCTTCCGTTGCATCAGCGTAACGATCTACTCCACGTCGACGCCTTCCCCAGCCGTCCCACACACGGCGCGCGCATCCTGCGCGTGTTCGTCAACATCAACCGCACGGCGTCCCGCATTTGGAAGGTCGGCCCGCCATTCCATGCGCTGGTACCGCAAATGATCCAAGCGCAGAAGCTGAACCCTCCTGAGCGCTCCGTTTTGAAACGGACCCTGGCGCGTTTCGCCTCTAAACTTGGGCTTCCCGTCCGCGATCGTTCGCGCTATGACGAATTCATGCTCTACCTGCACGACTGGCTGAAAGAAAACGGCGACTTCCAGAAGACTTCACCCAAGCGCGAGCTGGCTTTTCCCTCAGGCTCTTGCTGGATGGTCTATACCGATGGTGTCCCGCACGCTGCCATGTCGGGACAGTTTGCGCTGGAGCAGACGTTCATTATTCCTGTGGCCGCCCTGGTCAGCCCGGAGGCCGCGCCGCTTCGCGTCCTGGAAGCGGCCACGGGCACCGCGATGGCAAGCTAGTATCTTGACCGCGAAAAAATACTTCGCGACGCGAGACGTGTATCAGGGCACGCCTTCAGAGATTGCGGACAAACGTCTGAATACGCGAGGAGTCTCTGTCGTGCTTGTATCAGAACCGGGTTCAATGCCCTTTTCCTGTGTTCACGCTGAGCAACCCACCTCCGGGGCAGGTTGAGGCGGGAATGACCAGACATGTGTGGCACCGGCACTCCTGCCGGTGCCACAGGATTCTGGGGACGGACCCGGACTCCGAAGTCCTGTGACACGGCGTGCTCAGCGCTCGGTTTCCAGCTTAAAATGCGAGAACCATGCGAAAGCTTAAACGGATCGCCTTGCTATGTCTTGTTGCCTTGACCTTCGTGACTTCGAACGGCGCCGGCAACGATTTGCCCGTCGTCATCCGCGCCGGCACTATGCTCGATGGCCGAGGACACGTCCTGCACAACGTCGACATCGTGGTTGAGAACGGCAAGATTCTACGGCTTGAGACGAATCCACAGGCCAGCCGGCATCCCGCCTACGATCTCAGCCGAACGACGGTAATGCCTGGCTGGATCGACGTGCACGATCACATTACCTGGCACTTCGGACCCAACGGTCGCGTCGAAGACAAGAGCGAAACCCAGGAACAGGCAGCGCTGGCGGCGGCCGGCAACGCCTACTCTACCTTGATGGCCGGCTTCACCACGATTCAGAGCCTAGGGTCGCCGGAAGACAAAGACTTCCGGGCGGCAATCCAAAGCGGCGTGCTGCCGGGGCCGAGAATTCTGACCGCCCTCAAACCCATTGAAGACTCCAAGCTGACTCCGGAGCAGATCCGCGAAGCCGTACGCAAGCTCAAAACCGACGGCGCCGACGTGGTCAAGATCTTTGCGTCTCGTAGCATCCGCCAGGGTGGCGGCCAAACCCTGACCGATGAGCAGCTGCAAGCCGCCTGCAGCGAGGCCGCGGCCCAGGGTTTGCGTAGCGTGGTGCATGCTTATCGCTCGGCAGTGCGGGCCGCCGCCGCGGCAGGCTGCACTGAGGTGGAACACGGCACCTACGCCACGCAAGAAGATCTGGATGCGATGGCCGTACACGGCACGTTCTTTGATCCGCAATTGGGCCTGGTGATTCACAACTATCTCGAAAACAAGGCCAGGTTTCTCGGCGTGGGTACCTATACGGAAGAGGGTTTTGCCAAGATGCAAGAGGTACTGCCCGTGATCGCCGAGATGTTCAAGCATGCCCTGGCAACCAAGGGGTTGAACCAGAAGATCGTCTTCGGCACGGATGCGGTGGCCGGCGCGCACGGCCGCAACGCCGAAGAGTTCATCGATCGTGTGCAGGCCGGACAGGATCCCATGGACGCGATGGTTTCCGCCCAATCGCGTGCCGCCGAGTCGCTGAACCTGCAGAAGGAGATCGGCGCGATCGCGCCGGGCCTCCAGGCGGATGTCATCGCCCTCGACGGCGATCCCCTCAGGGACATCACAGCCGTGCGCCACGTCGTATTCGTGATGAAGGAGGGAAGGGTTTACAAGAACGAGGCCGGCACGCGCTAAACCCTTTTGGCGACATGGTTACGGTCTTCCGCTTTTCGTTCGTTCCCGATCACGCGCGATCACGGCGATTCCGGCGATCTCCCCAGCCGCCCTCAGCTTCCGTTCTGCCGATACCGGGACCGAACCGCGGAGAGCTTTTCCAGCTCCCGGCTGTCGAGAGACTTGGTGCAGCCCAGGTGACGGGCGATGAGCACGACCTTGGCGTAGTGCTCCACGGCTTCCATTCGCAGATAGGCCTGGCGCAGGTCGGAGCCGTAGGTCACAACGCCGTGGTTAGCCATCAGGATGGCGTCATGGCAAGGAATAAAAGGCTTGAGTGATTCGCTCAGCTCTTGGGTGCCCGGCGTCGCATACGGCGCCAAGGGGACTGAGCCTAAGGTGATCGCGATCTCAGAACACAGCGGCTGGTCGAGAGCGATTCCCGACGATGCAAACCCTGTCGCCGTGCAAGGATGAGCGTGGACTACGGCGCTTACATCCGGCCGCATGCGATAGATGGTCAGATGCACACCGATCTCGCTCGAGGGATGGTGGGTACCGCTGAGTTTGTTTCCCTGCCAGTCGACAATGATCATGTCATCGGCCTGAAGCATGCCTTTGCTGAATCCGCTGGGCGTGACCATGATGCGACCTGTATCCATGCGAACCGATAGATTCCCGTCGGTGGCGGCGACAAAGCCTTGTCCGTGCAGCATGTGGGCGAACTGGGCTAGCTCGTGCCGCAGCTCCGCTTCGTTGTCGGACGCGCCGGTGCCGGGAGACCGTCGCACAAACGGCAGCACCGAGTTCAGGAGCGGCAGCGCCGCGCTTCCTTCAAGAATTCTTCGTAGCAAGCTCATGGCCGCCAACCTTTCCCTTCAAATCTGCTTGCGCCCCGGGGATTTCCTGGGTCGTTCCTCAATAATTAGATGCGCGTCCGAACAACAGCGTTCAATCAGCCAGTCGCGTTCGTCGCCGGCGGCTGCGGAGACTTCATCATTCATGTTGGCCCGGTTGTGAACCAAGGCGCAACGCGCGGACGCTAGCAAAGCCTCAGGCAAATCTTCGTAAGGAAGCCAGTCTGCCAAGAGGAGTCCACGCACAACGGCCTGCCGCCGGCCAACGAAATCAGGGCGAGCCAGCCCAGCAACGCGTCTATCACGAGCACGAACACGACGAAGATAAGTGCAGAATTCCCGGAGAGGGTAGTGTCAAGCTCGGGCAGCGGTGAAATCAGCACGTACAGACTGCTGCAAATCACCACAAGCCAAATCGCGCGCTTCGGCCAGGGAGCGATCACGGACGGGAATAGTACCCGATTTCCGCCAGCATGAAAAGAGCTTAGAGAGATCGCCCGGAATCGCCGTGATCGGATTCGAATCGATCGAGAAGTGCCCCCTCATCCTAAAATCCCAAACACGGAGGAACGGAGGTAGCGGAGGAAATCGAATTTTCTGTCACGAGCAGAGCGAGGGAACCCTATCGCCAAGATTATTTGAAGGCTTGAAAACTCCTCCCGGTCAATACCGAATCGACCGAGACACGTGAGCCCCTGTGATCCTTGGTTGCCATAGGGATCCCTCCCCTTCGACAAGCTCATGGTCGGGACTTCAGAAGATACCCACCTTAGCGCCAGCCCTTGTACTGCGCCAGAGCTTCCAGGGCCAGAGGCAGGGCGCTATCGGGAAGCGAGTCAGTGAGCTTGTGCAGTTCATTGCGAAAGAAAGCCCGGGCCTCGCGGGCCGTGAAAGTCTGGTTGTAAATGGGCGAATCCGGTTGCTGCAGCCTGCCGCCTTCGCGCAGCGAACCGGTGTCGACAGGGGCAAAGCCGATGGACTCAATCAGGTTCCCCACCGCCTCCTTGGCTCCAGCGTGATCCCCGGCCATGTAAATTGCATGCCGCTCCTCAACGGGAAGATCCTTGCGGCCACGTGTAGCCAGGTGCTCGTAGTAAATGGTGTTGAAGGCCTTCACCAGCTTGGCGCCGGGCAGGCGCTTGAGCACTTCTTCGCTGGAAGTGGAATTCCCCAGGTCAAAGAAGCCTCCTTCGGGATTGTAGGGATTCATGGCGTCGATGACGATTTTGTCGCGTAACAGCCCGGAGTCAGGCAGAGCTTCTACGTGCCAGGGAACGGCCAACAGGACAGCTTCACCCAGGCGGGCAGCGTCGGCGACGGTGGCAGCGCGAGCGTGGCGGCCAAGCTCTCGGACCAACGGGTGCAATGACATGGGGCCCCGCGAGTTGCTGACCGCGACTTCGTGGCCGGCCGCAACAAAAAGCCGCGCAGCTACAGCGCCGATTCTTCCTGCTCCGATAATGCCGATTTTCATCTCGCCCTTGCTCCGTTCGACTCGTTTGCTCTCGCTCTGCGATCTCCGTCTCATGGCTGCCTCGGAGTCGTGGGCAAGCCTTCGCGGTTGTTGAAACCTGTCCAAAGTATCTCAGGAACCAGAGAGCTTGCACACCTCGCGCCGGCGAGCCAGGTGCTCTGGCCCGGTTCTCCGAGAGTAAACTGTAGATAACTTCGGACTTCGCAAGACTTGGTGCGGAGGCGCGGTATGTTTCGCCCGCGAGCGGGGTTCGTATTTATCGTAGTGATGGCCTTATGTGCTGCTCTGGGCTGCGGGGCCTCCTTCTTCGCCTCCTCCAATGATGGACGGCTTCTGGTCTTCGTCTCCGTTGATCCCGCGAGCGCCGATGCTAACCGTTTTCCAGGCGGTCAGGTGCAGTTTACGGCACGGGGTACGTTCAACCTGTCGCCCACTGCCGTGAGCCCGCTCACCGGCATCGTGTGGACCATCGACCATCCCGCGTTCGCCGTCATGCCCGACCTGGGCCACGCCTTCATCGATCAGACCGGGCTGGCAAGCTGCGCCCCGGGATTTGTCGGCATACTGCAAGTATTCGCAACCGCTCCTGCCGACTCCAGCCGGGTCATGTCGGCGCAAAACGCGATCGTAGGCATGGCGCACATGGTTTGTCCCTGATCTTTTTCTGCGCTCGGGATTTCAGAAGCAATCGTTCTACGCGACTTGGCCGGCGCAAAAGCCGGACGCCCAGGCCCATTGAAAGTTGAAGCCACCCAGGTGTCCGGTCACGTCCACTACCTCCCCGATGAAATACAGGCCGGGAACCTTACGGCTCTCCATGGTCTTGGCGGAAAGTTCATTGGTATCCACGCCGCCGGCGGTGACCTCGGCTTTGGCGTAGCCTTCCGTGCCTGCCGGTGTTACCTGCCACCCATGAGCTCGGCGCTCCACCTCGGCCAAAGCCTGGTTGGTCCAGCCTGCCGGGGGATTGACCTCCAGCCAGCGTTCGGCCAGTCGTTGGGGAAGCGCCGTGCGGAAGGCACTCTTCAACGCCGCAAGATCGCGGCGCGCGCCCGGCGCGACGAGCAGAGCCGTCAAGTCCCGCTCCGGCGCCAGGTCAATGGTGAGTGGTTGCGAAGGCTTCCAATACGACGAAATCTGCAGAATCGCCGGACCGCTGAGCCCACGATGCGTGATCAGCATCTTTTCGCGAAAACGCTGCCCGCCGATCGAAGCCACGACCTCGGCAGACACGCCGCTCAGATCGCCAAAGCGGCTCAGCTCAACTTCGGCGAACAACAGCGGAACCAGCGCCGGCCGCGTCTCGACCAGGTTGAGCCCAAACTGTCGCGCCACTTCGTAACCGAAAGCGGTCGCGCCCATCTTGGGGATGGACAGGCCGCCGGTAGCTACGACCAGCGAAGCTGCTTGGAACTGATCGCGTTCGCTGTGCAGCGTGAAGCCGCTGCCATGCTCGACTCTCTCCACCTTTACGTTGGTGAGGATGCGAACACCGGCGTCATCACACTCCTGCTGCAGCAGGCCGGTGATGGCCTGCGCCGACCCGTCACAAAACAGCTGGCCGAGAGTTTTCTCGTGATAGGGGATGCGATGCTTTTCAACCAAAGCGATGAAATCGGCCGGCGTGTAACCCGCCAGGGCCGACTTGGCAAAGTGCGGATTCGCGGAGAGGAAATTTTCCGGCCGGCAGTGCAGGTTGGTGAAATTGCATCGCCCGCCGCCGGAAATGAGGATCTTTTTGCCAATGCGCTCGGCCCGCTCCAGCAGCGCGACGCGGCGGCCGCGTTTGCCGGCTTCGATGGCGCACATAAGTCCGGCCGCCCCGCCGCCCAGAACGATGACATCGAAGGTCAACGGCATTCAGCACTCAGAGAAGCATTCAGCATTCAGCACTCAGCACTCAATCACTTTACTTCCTCATTATTCCCATGATTGCGGTGCTGACGGCAAGTCTTGCCCCAGCAACTTCCGATCACGCGCGATCACCCGATCGCTGGGCCGGGAAAAATGCAGGAACACCAAAGAGGCGAGTCGGCGTAGAATCAGCTCTTCTGAAACTCAGAATGGGACGGGCGTCGCTGTATGGGATTGTGGGGCGTGTTGTGGGAGATCCTCAAAGCAGTAGGGCCGCATGCGGCGCCGCATGTGGCTCGCGCGGTCGCGGGGCGCAAGACTGACCACGCAGCCGATCGACGGGCTCAGGGCGTTGCCGAAAAGATGGCCCAAAAGATGGCTGAGGGTTTCTCCACGATCGAGGAAAGACTCGCCGCTGCCGAAGAGAAAGCCGCTGCCGCGGAGCGAAACTCGACCGATGCCGCCGACCGAGCCTCGGCGGCAGAAGAAAAGCTCGCATTGGCCCAGGCTCAATTCGCCGACCAATGGACGGCCGTCCGCAAGTGGATGTTGGCTCTGCTGGTTTGGAATGCGCTCATCACCGCAGCCTTGATTTACATCATCGTTATTGTTGCGCGGCGTTGAGCAACCAGCCGCCGTTGTCTTCCTTTCTCGCACAAAAAAGATGTTGTTTCTTGAAACGTGGGTGCCCGGCGCCCGCACTACCCTTCGTTCAGATTGAGGATGGCAAGAAAAGGAGTCTGCGAGTCATGTCTCTTTTCATCTCCGTGGGAGGGTTTTTCCGGCAACAACCGGGGACGACCGTCACCTGGAGCACATCGTTCGGCAGCGGCTTCGGCCTGGACCGCCGCATTGTGATTCAGGCGCCCAACATCAGTGATGACATCCTGGGAGTGGTGCAACTCGACGTGACCCAGCAGAGCGTGGTGGCCAGCAACAACGGTCTCGCCTACCTGGTCACCATCAGGAATCCCAGCACGCAATCGGTGCAATACAACTTGAACGTTCAGGATCCTCTATGAGCAAAGTCACCATCGTCAGCGAAAAAGGAAAACTGGTAGGCACATGGGTTCCGCCCAAGCAACCGCCACAGCCGGGCGCACCGGTCACGCACCTGGTCGCCGGCCCCGGACAGAAGCTGCACGAAATCGAAATCAAGGATGCTGAGCTTTTTCACAGCCGGGACAAGTCGGAAGATCTGGTCAAGCTGGTGAAGAAGCAGTTGAAGTTGAAGTAGTTGCTCGTTGGCAGGCAATTCTCGTGTGGCTCTATCTCCCAGCACCGGCAGCGCCCGCAACGGTCAGATCCAGGGGCGAAGACCGTCCAGGCTTCTTGTAGACGTTTCGATTGCTACGATTACCTGTAACCCATTCTTTGATCGCGGCAACCAGCTCCCTCACTTCACCCGATTGCGCTGCACGGTCTCCGATCAAGACGAGCCCGACCTTCCGTGCGTCTGCGCTCGCATCCTCAAGCATTTCCCGACGCTTCGCGAGTGGAAGATTCTCATACTGAGCTACGCGAGCGAGAATGGAGGCGTCCTTGGGATTTAGGCGAATCATGAGTCTTTATCCTAACAGAACGTACTACGCTCTTAGATGCATATTCCACCGCGTGGATTCCTGAAAGCACTGGGCATCCAGCGGTGCCTTCGTCATCCCGGCCATCTGCCGTGTATTCTTTGACATAGCGAACCGTCACAGATAATACAATGCCGTCGCTCCCCGTCGGCAGTTCGATCTCCACAGGAGCCCCAGACTGAGAGTCCTTCCATAATGCCACGACTCGTGGACGGTTCTGACCGCCGCGTAGGGGCCGACTGAGACCCGCCATACCTACGCTAGTGATTGTCAAGACGGAGCACCCAGGATCATCAGCAAGAGCTGTCGCATACCTTGCACCCCATCTTTCTGTGATCTGCGGGCCGTCCATGAGAAGCGCGACAACGAGATTTGGACCAACTGCTCGGACCACTTCACCGATGGGGTCCGGTCGCGCCAAATCCTCGCAGATGAGAGGGCACAACACCAACCACGGGAACATAGAGATAAGCATGACTTGACGATCTTCGAGGCTAATGTGTTCCCACCAGGTCCTTTCGGGGTGAAGTCGACTGCCCAAGCCGTACTGTGCTATCTGCGCGGCATCAAGTTTCCACCGATGATGTTTATGCTGCTTGAGAGACTCCAACCCCGGTATGTCCAGGCACACCATATTCCTACTATGCTTCGTTGGCGGGTTCGAAGGTTGACCCACTCCTGCAATCAAAAGAGCCCCTCGTCCCAGCACGTATTCGCTCAGCAGCTCATGGGCCTCGGGAGAAATGGCTAGTTCTGGCAGAACGACGCCGTCAATTCTCCCGAGCTGGGATTCAGCTGCATCGAAGAGCCCCTTAACGAGTTCGAGAGCTTCATTGGGGCTTTCCTTGTGCCGAAATGTAAAGAAACCAAACTCTTCAGGCATGTTGCGCATTTCCGGCGGCAAAGGATCGGTTTCGCAGAATTGTGAAGGATAGATTCGGCGCGGCCAAGGAACAATGAGCAGATTCAGCCCAACTCCTTTTGGCGAGAAGCTCGGAGCAGTGAACCACTTCGGCTTGAGTTCACTTTCGATGCACAATCCGAGGTGCAGAGATAGGGAACGAATTGTAAGTCCAGTCTGAGGAGTACGCATCTTTGGAAGCACGCGGATCCTCGTTTGGTCTATTTCAGAACACAACGTTGATCCCAGATCATTCGGATAGAGCAGGTTATCCGCATGATCATAGAAGTCGGGTTGATCCATCTTTTCGTCGTGCGGCAAGCCTATCTCAACGCACGCTGCGTCGCTGATCGCGCACAGCTCCAGCAAGGCTTGGCAAACGGAGACGTTCTTTCCAAGACTGCAAACGGGAGTGTCAACCGAAGACATAACCTTACTCCAGGCATCGACAACCTCGGCTGGTATCTTTCCTTGCCAGCCCTTGCGCCACTCTGCTGCAATCCTCTCAACCCTCTCAACCCATGCCGACGTATTTCTGTTTCCTCCGTTCTTTGGCGGCCAGTTCACCAACACGCTGCAATATGCGCCCGATCGCAAGAGCAGAACCATGCAGAGCCCAAAGACGTCCGGTGGCCACTGGGGGACGACCTGGTCGTTCTTGAGCCTAGGCAGAAGATGGATCAGATAATCGCCAACCGTTAGATCCTTGGTTCTGCCCCTTCCGTTGTTGGTTCTTTTCTTCTTGGTCATCACGTGTCATTCACTGCCAAAAAGGTGAACTGTAGCATTAACGCAGGACTCGCGCTAGCTGCTCTGTGGCTTGAATGTCCGTTTTCGGGAATACAATTTAGCAGGGAGGGAGACGGTGCGTCGCGCATCGAGTAGGTAGGGCGAACTCACCGCTGAAACACTGCTCAGGCGTCCTGCGGTACCATGGCTGCTGGTCTCAACGCTCGGACGAATCAAGTAGGTCCTGTGCCGGCAGTGGCTTACCATAAAGCCGGGATGGCGGAACCGGCAGACGCTACGGACTAAAAATCCATTCTCATCATCCTGAACGTTGCCGCATCGACGCGCGCCCTTTTACTCATCCCGCAAGATTCGCATGGGATCCACGCGTGTTGCCCGGTAGGCCGGCAGCACAGTCGCCAGAAAAGCCACGCCGGCTAGCAGTGCCGAGACGGCGAAGAATGTCGCCGGGTCAGTGGTTTTCACGCCGAAGACCAGCTTTGCCAGCACGCGGCCGAGCAACAGCGCGCCGGCAACA
>Ga0209648_10002210_pt1 | contig 16052 bp, 17 predicted proteins | sample GraSoi2013_115cm_FD_185830 | JGI IMG/M metagenome (GOLD analysis project Ga0209648, IMG submission 185830) | Grasslands soil microbial communities from the Angelo Coastal Reserve, California, USA - Sample 9_17_2013_115cm (SPAdes) (version 2) | ecosystem: Environmental > Terrestrial > Soil >...
ACAAGGGGCACAGGTGGCGTGCCACCGTCCGGGTCAAGTGACGACCCGGCGGCAGTGTCTATGGACTACACAAGAACGCGAAGATGAACGCGAGGCCCGATCGAACCGACCAGGGCCTGGCCGATGTGAATCCAGGTCGTGATCAGGTCGGTGATCAAGATCCGGAAACTCGGGCTTTACCTCGTCCGTCGTAGTCGGTAGAGCTGGATCGCGATCCCGATCACCATCAGGCTCGAGGTCAGGATGTCGCCCCCGACGTCGTCGATCTCCGCGCGTTCGATGACTATCGCCGACAGATTCGTAATCAGGGCAACGGCTGCGATGAAAGGCCAAAAGTTGATGGGCCGAAATCGCACCCCAGGCCAGAACAGCCAGATCGCAGCCACGGCGCCGAGCGTGTAATCGATGTATTCGTCGATGTGGTGGGAAGGGATGGTCTCGTCGACCACATCCGGGATCAGAAATACGGCGATGCCAAGCACCAGCGCGATCGGGAAGTAGTTCCGGCGCCGGTTGCGGAGCTGTTCCGGCGACCGCTGGGACTTGTCAGCTCGCAGCTGAATGATCGCCGCGACGATGAGCACGGCTCCGATCAGAGACGCCGCCATGACGTAGGGCAGGTCGGTGGACGTCGGCAGGGAATACACGCGCCTACCCAGTCTGGCGGCTGCGCACGCGTCTTTCGACTCCGTCGAGAAGGATTTCGAGTGCGGATACCGGCTCTCCAACCGACTCGACCGGAACCTGGGCGATGACCGGATCGATCGCTTTCGCCTTGGAGTCGAGCGTGACCTGGACGGCGCCACTGTTGATGCGCAGCTGATATCGGTCGGGCGCCTCGGACGCCCCTTGAACGCTCTCCCAATGGGAATCGGCCACCGTGGCATTGACCGCATAGTCGTCCAACTTCACGCGCAAAGCGCCGGGGCTGATGTCGGCGGCCACCGCCACGCCGCGCGGCCGGTGGAGGCTCAGCCCGACCACGCCTCCCGAGACCTCGATCGGCACCACGCCGCGCGGCCGAGGCAGGAAGCACTCCACTTTCCCTGCTCCGCTGTCGAGCTTGATCGCGCGCACCTCGAGACCTCCGAGCTCGAGCATCGTGTTCCACGTGGCGCCCTGGATCTGGAAACGCCAGGGGTGACGCGGGTTCAGCTCGATCGCGCCGTAGCCGACGCCGCGCAGTCTCCTGACCACGACGCGCTCCCCGCGCACGATTGCCGGAGCGGCAGAGGCTGCGTCCCCGGCGGTTCTGATGAGTCCTTGCATGTCAATTCCAGGGCGGACGAGCACGCCTCGCGATCCTGAGTCGATCGCGATCGTCGCGATCGATCCGGCCTCCGCCGGAGGCTCCTGGATCGGAGCCGCCGACACGATGACGTGGACCATGGCCATCAGCGCGACCTCTGAAGCCTCGGCCGGCAGCAGACGCGCGGCCTCGAGCAGGATCCGGTTCGCGTCCTTCTGAGCTGCGACCCGCTCGCCCAGGGCCGCGACCGCGTCGAGGACCGAGGACCGCCAATCGGGACGGCTCCGCACCGGTCCGACCGTCTCCAGGATCGACTCGGCCAGCAGCTCGAGCAGCTCACGGCGATCCCGAACGTGCCAGTAGAGCGAGGCGGCCTTGACGTTCAGCCGGTCGGCCAGCCTACGCATCGACAGCGCGTCAAGCCCCTCCTCCTGGATCAGCCCGAGCGCTTCCGATACCAGCCGGCGGCGACTCAGGCCGGCCTCTTTTTCCTTCACCCTTGCAATCCTAACACCGTTAGGGGTAACATGGCGACCCTCGGACCCTAACATGGTTAGGGTCGTTCAGGAGAAGCACGATGCAAGCGAGAGCAGTGGCGAGGTGGCGGTTCAAGGGCCCGGAGATGGAGGGGGCGGTGGCGCGGTGGTACGCGAAGGTGCGCAGCCCGGGGAGCCAGATCGAGGAATACCGGAAGCAGGCAGCGCAGCTGACAGAAGGCCTGCCGGCGGGCGCGAAGGTGCTAGAGGTCGCGCCCGGCCCCGGATACCTGGCGGTCGAGATCGCACGGCTCGGATTCCAGGTCACGGGCCTGGACATCAGCCGCACGTTCGTCCAGCTCGGAAGCGAAAACGCAAGCCAGGCAGGGGTGACCGTCGACTTTCGCCAGGGTGACGCCGCGGTCATGCCGTTCGAGGCGGATTCATTCGACCTCATCGTCTGCCAGGCCGCCTTCAAAAACTTTGTGCATCCTGCCAGCGCCCTGGACGAGATGTATCGGGTCGTGCGCACGGGCGGGACGGCGGTGATCCAGGACATGAGCAGTGAGGCGTCCCACACCGACATCGAGCGGGAGGTGCAGAAGATGCGCCTGGGCTGGTGGAGCACTTTCTCAACCAAGGCGACGCTAGAGATGCTCAAGCGCCGGGCCTACTCGCCGGCTAGGTTCGAGCGCTTGGCGGCTGAGAGCCGATTCCAGAATTGCGAAATCACGACGGCAGGGATCGGGCTGGAGGTCCGATTGAAGAAGGCGACAGCCGCTGTGGCCTAACCTTGGAGCTGTGGCCAAGAAGCTTGCCGAGTACGAGGCCAAACGCGATTTCAAAAAGACACCCGAACCAGGCGCCAAGGTCCCGCGCAAGGAGACCAAGGCGCCTCGGTTCGTCGTGCAGGAGCACCACGCGCGCCGCCTGCATTGGGATTTCCGGCTCGAGAAGGGCGGCGTTCTCGTGTCCTGGGCGGTGCCCAAAGGCGTCCCGGCCGACCCCAAGAAGAATCACCTCGCGGTCCACGTCGAGGATCACCCGCTCGACTACATCGACTTCCACGGCGACATTCCTGCCGGCAACTACGGCGCGGGCAAGGTCCTGATCTGGGACAGCGGGACGTACGACACCGAGAAATTCTCTGACCGCGAGGTCATGGTCGTCCTGCACGGAAAAAAGCTCAAGGGCCGGTACGTGCTGTTCCAGACCAACGGCGAGAACTGGATGATCCATCGGATGGATCCTCCCCAGGATCCTGGGCGCCAGCCGATGCCGGAGCGCATCGAGCCGATGCTCGCCAAGGTGGTCAAGAAGACGCCCACGCCGGACGATGCCTGGGGCTTCGAGTTCAAATGGGACGGCATCCGGGCGGAGGCATATGTCGAAGGCGGCGTCGTCAAACTCGTGAGCCGGAGTGGCGAGAACATCACCTCGCGCTACCCGGAGATTCACGGCGTGGGCAGGGCGCTGGGATCCAGCGAGGTCGTCCTCGACGGCGAGATCGTCGCGCTCGACGACAAGGGCCGGCCCAGCTTTGAGGAGATCCAGCAGCGGATGGGCCTCACGTCCGAGTCGGAGATCCGCCGGAAGATGAAGGAAGTCCCCGTCACGTACATGGTGTTCGATCTGATGTGGCAGGACGGGCATTCGCTCCTCAAAGAGCCGTACACCGGCCGGCGGAAGAGGCTGGAGTCGTTGAAGCTAAAAGGCGCCTCCTGGCAGACGCCGCCCTACGAGAAGGGAGGCGGGCCGACCATGCGTGAGGCCAGCCGCAAGGCCGGCCTCGAAGGCATCATGGGCAAGAAGCTCGACTCGCCGTACGAGCCGGGTAAGCGCAGCGGCGCGTGGGTCAAGCTCAAGAACCGGATGGGCCAGGAGCTTGTGATCGCGGGCTGGCTCGAAGGCGAGGGCAAGCGGCGCGGATATCCCGGCGCATTGCTCGTGGGCTATTACGAAAAGGGGGAGTTCGTGTACGCGGGCAAGGTCGGCACCGGCTTCACAGAGGAGATGCTCGAGAAGCTCAGCAAGCTGATGAAGCCGATCGAGCACAAGACCAGCCCGTTCGATCGGGGCACTCCGCCGAAGGCCGCCCATTTCGTGAAGCCCGAGCTGGTGGGCGAGTTCGAGTTCGTCGAGTGGACCAGGTCGGGCCAACTGCGCGCGCCGACATTCAAGGGCCTGCGCACCGACAAGCCGGCGCGCGAGGTGGTGCGCGAAGGTGGCGCCAGCTGACACATGAGTGTTCCTGCAGCGGTTACGCCCTCTGGTTTGGCCGAGTCGGCCGAGATGCTCCGTCGCCTGGCGGCAAGCGCCCACGTAGCGGTACGCGGACTCGAGGTGCGCGCCAAGTCGCCGAGAGTAGCCCGTGTCGAACGACGGCGTGACGGCTTCTGGATCGTGTTCCAACCGGGGCTGCTGGTCGCGCCTGAACCGGTCCGTTCGTTCGTGCTCGCACACGAGGTCGCGCACATCGCCCTGGGTCATCGCGTGATCATCCGACGCCTGATATTCCTAGGAATCGCGGCGATTCTGCTCATGGCGATCGGCTTCGGTGTGGTCCTCATGTCCCAGATCGTCAAGGACGCAAACCCGTGGCTGTTGACGATCGAGTCTGTGATCTGGGTCGCCGCGACGCTGTCGCCCAGGGCCATACTCCTGGCCGTTGCCCGAAGGTACGAGTACCAGGCGGACCATATGGCGGTGACGTTGCTCGGCAGCTCCGATCCCGGCGTCGCATTCTTTGATTGGTTAGCCGCTTTTGGCCGGCCAGTTCTGATGCCCTTGCCGCTCAGGCTATGGGGTTCGACGCACCCATCCAACGTTGAGCGCCGGCGAGCGCTGTTGGGTGGTGCTCGATGAGCAAGACCACCGAGGTCGAGGTCCAGATCGAGGGCCGTACGCTCAAGCTGACCAACCTGGACAAGGTCCTGTATCCCGAAGTTGGCTTCACCAAGGGGCAGGTGATCGATTACTACACGCGGATGGCGCCCGCGCTCCTTCCCCACACCCGCAACCACCCGCTGACGCTCAAGCGGTATCCCAACGGAGTGGACGCGGAATTCTTCTACGAGAAGAACTGTCCGAAGCATCGTCCGCCGTGGGTGGAGACGGCGACGGTGTGGAGCGGCGGGAACAATCGCGATATGTACTACTGCCTGTGTCAGGACATTCCGACACTGGTGTGGCTGGCCCAAATTGCAACGCTCGAGTTCCACACCTCGCTGTCGCTGGCCTCGAACCTGCCCGAGCCACGGACGCTGGTCTTCGACCTCGACCCGGGACCGCCGGCGACCATCGTCGAGTGCTGCCGGATCGGGTTGATGCTGCGCGACGTCTTCGCGGAGCACGGCCTCGAGTGCTTTGCCAAGACATCGGGGTCGAAGGGCCTGCAGCTCTACGTCCCCCTCAACACCAAAGTCACGTATGTGGAGACGAAGGTCGTATCGAAAGGACTTGCGCAGCTGTTCGAAGAGCAGCACCCAGAACTTGTCGTGCACAAGCAGTTGAAGGAGCTCCGCACCGGTCGCGTGCTGATCGACTGGAGCCAGAACGATGAATACAAGACGACGGTCAACGTGTACTCCTTGCGCGCGCGCGCGCGGGCGACCGTTTCCACTCCGGTGACGTGGGACGAGGTCGAGAAGTGTTTGAAGGCGAAAGACCCGAACCTGCTCGTGTTTGACTCGGAGCAGGTCCTCAAGCGCGTCGCCAAGCTGGGCGACCTCTTCGAGCCGGTGGTCAAGAAGAAGCAGAAGCTGCCCAAGTCGCTCGTCGAAGCCACCGGTGGCGGGGTCGCCCTGGAGAAGATGGCCAACCGGCGGCGGGGCGGCCCAGGACGGTCCCGCAAGCCCCCGGCCAAGTGATCCCGCGGCCGCGGGTGGTGATCGCGGGCGCCGGCTTCGGCGGCCTCACCTGCGCACGGGCCCTGAAGAGAGCGCCGGTCGACGTGCTGCTCGTCGACCGCAACAACTACCACCTCTTCACTCCCCTGCTCTACCAGGTGGCCTCGGCGGTGCTCGACCCCGGTGAGATCGCGCGACCGGTGCGGCAGCTGATCCGGCCCCTGCGCAACGCGGACTTCCTGCTCGCCAACGTCACGGGCGCCGACTTCGAGCAGCGCCGGCTGCTGACCGACCGTGGCCCGCTGGCCTACGACTATCTCGTCCTGGCCTCAGGCAGCCAGAGCGACTACTTCGGCAACGCGTCGCTTACGAAACACGCTTTCGGCTTGAAGGATCTCGATGAAGGCCTGGCCGTGAGAAACCGCGTCTTGATGCGTTTTGAGGAAGCCAGGTGGACCGACGATCGCGAGCGGAGGCGAACGCTGCTCACCTTCGCGGTAGTGGGCGGCGGGCCAACCGGTGTCGAGATGGCCGGGGCCCTTGCCGAGCTGACCCGCCTCGTCCTGAGCAGGGACTATCGCGACCTGGACCTCGGCCTCGTGCGGGTGGTGCTTCTAGAGGCGGCGGGTTTTCTGCTCGGAACGTTCGCCGAGCCGCTGCGCGAAGCTGCCCGCCGGTCACTCGAGAAGAAGGGAGTCGAGGTCCTGTTGAAGGCCAAAGTCGCTGACGTCGCCGCGGGCTCGATCCGTCTCGTCGATGGGCACGAGGTCCCGGCTTCGACGGTGATCTGGACAGCCGGGGTCCGCGCTTCCGACGTGGGGAGCGCCGTCGGCTTCTCGCTGGGCAGGCAGGGGCGCGTCCAGGTCCTGCCGACCCTGCAGGCGGTGGGACATCCCGAGGTGTTCGTGATCGGTGACCTCGCGGGCCCTATGGATGATGGCACTCCGCTGCCGATGCTCATCCCGGTCGCTATGCAGGAGGGCCGGCACGTCGGCGCCACGATCAAGGATCTGCTGCGGGGCTACGGCGCCACCAACTTTCGGTACACGGATCCGGGAATCATGGCCACGATCGGTCGCAACTCGGCGGTGGCGCAGCTCGGCCCCATTCGCCTGACCGGATTCCTCGGCTGGCTGATGTGGCTCTTCGTTCACCTCATCAACGTGATCAGCTTCCGAAGTCGAATCGTCGTGCTCGTCAACTGGGCTTGGGACTATTTCTTCTATGACCGGCCCATCCGCCTCATCGTACGTGCCGCCGACGACCGCCCTGATTGACGCCGACCCCGTCACAAACAGGCCGGGTGCGGGGCTGATACTTGTGAGGTGAGGACCAGGCTCGCGTCGTCTTGCGCCGGTGCGCTGGTCCTGATCTTGCTGACCGCGTGCGGGAACTCGCCGCCCGAGGATCCGGCCACTGCGCTGCGCGGCGGCGGCGCCGCCATGGCCAAGTTGAAGACGGTCCACGCCAACCTGAAGTTCACCAAGGGCATCGTCACCTTTCGCGGCTTTGCGTTGGTCGCCGCCAGGGCGGCGGTGCGCCTGCCGGGCGACAGCGACGCGACATACACAGTGCGCCAGCAGGACGTCCAGATCGCGCTGGAGGTGATCATCGCCGGCGGTCATGTCTACCTCCACCTGCCTTTCTCCGGCTACAACGAGCTGACCGGGGCCGACGCCGCCGACATCCCAGATCTGGCCAAGCTCTTCGACGCCAAGACCGGCCTGCCGGACGTCATCCCCGCCGGCCGCAACCCCAAGAACCTGGGCGCTGAGAAGGTAGACGGGGTGGACTCGAACAAGGTGGAGGCGACCTACGACGCGAGCCAGATCCGCAGCATGCTGCCGCAGCTCAACTCGTCAGGGGATGTCGACGCTACCTTCTGGATCGGAGGCTCGGATCACCTGATCCGCAAGGCGGTGCTGTCGGGTCTCTTCGGTGACAACGGCACCCCGAGCTCGGTCGAAGTCGACCTCAGCGCCTTCAACGGCAGCGTCACCATCCCCACACCGCCGGTGTCTTAACGACAGCGCCCGCGATTTCTGACTCCGCGCCGCCGACCAGGCGCCCACTCCTCCTTCTGATCGCCGGGGCCGGGCTCTTCGTCACGGCCCTCGACGCTTACGTCGTCGTCACGATCCTGCCCTCGATGGTCGCCGACGTCGGCCTGACCATCGACCGTTTCGAGCAAGCCACCCCGATCGTCACCGGCTTTCTCGGCGGCTATGTGGTGGCGATGCCTCTGCTCGGCGCCTATTCGGACGTGCGCGGCCGGGCGCCCGTTTACGCGGTCTGCATGCTGATTTTCGCGGCCGGCTCCGCGATCACCGCGACCGCCGGCTTATGGAGCTTCCCAGGTCCAGCGCTCGCTTGGCTCGTCGCCGGCCGGTTCCTCCAGGGCCTCGGCGGAGGAGGATTGGTCCCGCTCTCGTTGGCCCTCGCCGCCGACCTCTATCGCGACGAGCGCCGCTCGCTTGCATTGGGCTCCGTGGCCGCGATGCAGGAGGCCGGCAGCGTGTTCGGACCGCTGTACGGCGCTACGGTCGCCGCGGCCGCAGCCACCATCGGCGGCTGGCGCTTCGTCTTCTGGCTGAACCTCCCGCTCGCCGCGCTCTGCGCCGGTGGACTCCTGATTGGCACCCGCCGGCAGAGCAGGCTCGATGCGTCGGCGGCGACTTCGCTCGACTGGGTCGGCGCCGCCTTGCTTGGATCGGGCCTGGCGCTGCTCGTGCTCGCCCTGTATCCCGACGACCCCAACACCCGCGCCACGAGCGGATTGCTCATCCCGGTCGGGGCGCTGAGCCTGGTCGTCCTCGGCCTGTATGCGAGGCGCCAGGCAACCCGCCTCGAGCCGCTGATTCCGCAACGACTTCTGCACAGCCGCGCCTTCATCGGCGCCACGTTGGCCAACCTGCTGATCGGCGTGGCTCTGATGGTGGCGCTCGTCGACGTCCCGCTCCTGGGCCGGCTTGTGTTCAAGCTCGACCAGCTCGGGTCGGGGCTGCTGCTTTCGCGCTTTCTGATCGGAGTTCCCATCGGCGCGTTGATCGGGGGGCTGCTCGCGCGGCGTATTGGCGCGCGGGCCACCGCGGTCGCGGGGATGGTTCTGGCCGCAGCCGCCTTCACCCAGATGGCGGGCTGGCAGGCCAACGAGCTGGACGTGCGATTCGGCCTGCTGCCCGTGGCGACCATCGCGCTGGCCGCGTGCGGACTCGGTTTTGGGGTCGTCATCGCGCCGCTGGCGGCGAGGGTCCTGGAGCTGACCCGCGCCGAGCACCACGGCCTCGCCTCGAGCCTGGTGGTCCTCGCCAGGACGATCGGCATGCTCATCGGCCTTGCCGCCCTGACGGCCTACGGCCTGTTTCGCTTTCGCCAGATCCTCGGCACTCCGCAGCTCACGGGGGACGTCCATGCCCAGGTCGATCAGCTCGAGCGGTTGGTCGGGGCCGCTTTCCTCCAGGAGTATCGCGAGATCTTCGCGGTGGCGGCGGCGCTTTGCCTGCTGGCGGCCCTGGTGGCGGGACTGACCATCGGTCGCACCCGAGCCGTGGCGCGGTCGACCGACTGACCGCGACCCCTCAGCGCTTGGTCGCCACCGCCATCAAGTACGAGTGGTGGTAGCGAAAAGCGTCGTCTGGATCGCCGAGGCTGTCCATCGCCGCCTCGACCTCTGCCTCGAGGTCCATCCGGTGACGCGGACCCAGGGCCTTGATCAGGGTGTATGGGAGGGGCCCGGCCCCGGCCATCAGGTCCGTCCACTCGCGCGCGTTCTGGGTGCGACCGCCCATGACCATCTCGGTCAGCATGTCGACCTTGAAGCCGGCCGAATCCAGCAGCTTGGGCAGGACGTCGGGTTCGCCAAAGCGGCTGCGTTCCGAGCTGTAACGCGGAAGGCTCAAGTAGTGCCTCCGCGCCATCGGGGCGAGGCCCTGGAAAAAGAGGTCCTGGGCGCGGGTGGAAAGGCTGCGCCGCTGGCACGAGACGGCGAGCCGGCCGCCGGTCTTGAGTACGCGATGCGCCTCGCTCAGCCCATCGCCCGGGTCGGAAAGGTACGCGAGCGTGTCGCCCATGGTCACCAGGTCGAACGTCTCCGGCCTGAAAACAAGACGCTCCGCGGCCATGCCCAGGAACTGCGTGTTCTTGCTCCGCCGCGACCGCGCGATCGAGAGCATGCGATCCGACAGGTCGATGCCGATCACCGAACCAGGGCTTACCTTCGCCGCCACCAGCTGGGCGACCAGGCCCGTGCCGGTCCCGACGTCGAGGGCCTGCTGTCCTTTCTTCGGTTTGACCAGCTCGACCAGCCTGGTCGCGATCCGGCCGTGCTGGCCCCCCGCCCAGGCATCGTAGACGGGAGCGATCTGGTCGAAGAAATCGACCAGGTGGTCGATCATCTCGTCGGACGCGTCTGGATCCATCAGCGCCATCGCTCTACACCCAGGGCTTCCAGATACGCCGGGATCCCGGTTGCCTCCCTTTCCTGATGTCCGCCGACCACTTTGCTACGATGCTAGCTCGTCTAATTCCCAACTCTTCCGAGATACGCGCTTTGGCGCAAGTCAAGTTAACCGTCAGAGTTGAGCAGAACTAGCGAAAGGCTCATCAACGCTGTGGAGGACGCCCAAATGGCCCAGGCTGAAAAATCGGCACCCGCGACCACCCCGAACGGTGGCAACAACGTCGTCAATCTCGGCCCTCGCGACAGCTTGCACGGCCGCCTGGACATCCAGGGGGACCTCAAAGTCCAGGGCAACGTCGAAGGCGAGCTCAAGGTCAGCGGCGACATCTCAGTGGACAGCTCGGCCAACGTCCAGGCCACGATCGAAGGCGCGAACGTCAGCATTCGAGGCCAGGTCAACGGCAACGTGACGGCGCGCCGCCGCCTCACCCTCGGCGGCTCCGGCCGCCTCAACGGCGACGTCAAGGTGGGGCGCCTGACAGTCGAGGACGGAGCGACGCTGAACGGCAACGTCACCATGGCTCCGGAGCAGAAGTAGTCTCAGACCGCGTTTAGGCTCCCACCCCTTCGGCGCGCCTGACGGCCGGGAGCACGACCGACTCCAGATAGTCGCGGGCCGAGTCCATGACCGTGTGGGTGATCTTCCATTCCAGCGCCTCGAACTCCGCCTGGTCGCGGTTGAGGGTGCCAAGCCGCTCACGCCAGAAATCGACAGCCAGGTTGAGCCCGGGGGCTGGGCCACGTGAGCCGGCGTTGGTGACAGGCCCCCCGGCCGCCGGCAAGGCGGTGTCGGCCGGAGACGCAGCCGCCGGAGGCAGGGTGAACGGGGCGGACGGCCCCGACGCCGACGCGCCGGCGATCGCATGCCAAGCGACCAGGATCAGCGCGCCGACCACGGCGCCCTCGACCAGGACCATCCACAGCAGTGGCGCTCGAACCAGCTTGCGCATGCGGCCAACTTAGGCCAGGCCGCGATTGGTGAGAACCCTGGCTGTTAACGCCTCGGCTTGAATGAGCGCAGCGCCTCGAGGCCTCGCTCGATCGTCTCCAGCCGCTTGGGAAAGCTGAAGCGCAGGTAGCCGCGACCGCGCGCTGGATCGTGATAGAAGCTCGAGGCTGGCACCGTCGCCACCGCAACCTGCTCGATCAGGTGGCGCGCCATCGCGGTGTCGTCGTCGAAGCCGAACCCGCCGATCCCCGCCATCACGTAATAGGCCCCGTCCGGCGTGGTCGCGTCGAAACCACATTCCTGAAGGCCGGTGACGATGGCATCGCGGCGCTCGCGGTAGTCGCCGACCAGCTCCACATAAAAGGACGCGGGGAGCTCGAGGGCCGAGGCGACCGCTATCTGCAGAGGGTGGGCGGCGCCGACCGTGAGGAAGTCGTGGACCTTGCGGATGCCGCCGGTGAGGTCGCTGGGCGCGATGATCCAGCCCACGCGCCAGCCGGTGACCGAGAACGTCTTGCTCGCGCCGCTGATCGTGATCGTCCGGTCCGCCATGCCGTCCAGCGTGGCCATGCTCACGTGGCGACCGCGATACACGAGGTGCTCGTAGATCTCGTCGGTGATCGCAATGGCGTCGTGCTCGACGCAGAGCTGCGCAATCAGCTCGAGCTCTGACTGCGAGTACACCTTGCCAGTCGGGTTGTGGGGCGTGTTGACGACGATGGCTCGCGTCTTGCTCGTGAAAGCCGAGCGGAGCTCGTCGGGATCGAACGACCAGTCGGGCGGACGCAGCGTCACAAAGCGCGGCGTGGCGCCACTCAGGATGCAGTCCGGGCCGTAGTTCTCGTAGAAGGGCTCGAAGATGACGACCTCGTCGCCCGGGTCCACGGCCGTCAGCATGGCCGCGATCATGGCTTCGGTCGCCCCGCACGAAACCGTGATCTCGGTCTCCGGGTCGACGTCGCGGCCCCACGCGGCGGACTGCTTTCTCGCCACCGCCGACCGCAGCTGTGGCGCACCCCACGTGGTCGCGTACTGGTTGTAGCCGTCGCGCAGCGCGGCGGCCGCCGCCTCCAGGATCCGCGGATCGGTCTGGAAGTCGGGAAAGCCCTGCGCGAAGTTGATAGCGCGCTCCGGACCGTTGAGGGCGAGATTCAAGCGCGTCATCTCGCGAATGACGGACTCCGTGAAGCTCTGGGCTTTCAGCGACAGACGGCTAGTGGCCAGGATCCGCGCGCTCCAAATGGATGTCCGTGCTCGAGCAGGAATGGCAGCGCTCCGGCATCTCCAGCCCGCGCTCCCAGCGCCCGCAGACGTTGCAGGTCCAACGCGTGCTCGCGAAGAAGTCCAGCACATCGGAACGGCTCAGGAGGCCGACCATCTTTCCGTGCTTGATCACCGGCACCCGGCGGATGCGCTCGCCGATCAAGAGCCGCGCCGCCTCGTCGATGCCGGTGTCCTCGCTGACGGTGATGACGTGCGAGCTCATGATGTCGCGCGCGACCTTTCCCTTCTTCGAAAAGACGTCGATCTCGGAGACGATGCCGGTCACGTGTCCGTCGCTTCCGATCACCGGCGCGCCGGTGATGCGCTTGGACGCCAGCGTCGTCGCGATCTCCTCCAGCGGCGTGTCCTCGCGGAAGGTGATCACGTTTCGCGTCATCACGTCTTTGACCGGAATCATGGTCGGGTGAGCAGTGTAGCCACCGTTTCGAGGTTCGCGTTGCCGCCAGTGAAGACGAGGCCGGTGCGGCCACCGCCGAGCTTTCCCGAGGCGTAGGCGGCCAGGGGCAGGGCGCCCGTCGGCTCCAGGGCGAGGTGCAGACGGGTCCACGCCAGCGCGACCGCCGCGGCAATCTCCCCTTCGCTGACGGTGACGATCTCGTCGACGAGCCCTTGGCCGAACATGACCTCGAAGTTGCGCACGCCGACGGCGGTGGTCCGCACGCCGTCCGCCAGCGTCGCCGGGGAGTGATCGAGCTTCTGGATGCTGCCCGCCTTCCAGCTCCGGAAGGCGTCGTTTGCCACTTCCGGCTCGACGCCGACCACCCTGACCGAAGCGCCGTGGCTCTTGGCGGCGAGCGCCGTTCCCGACAGCAGGCCGCCACCACCGATGGGGGTCGCGATCACCTCGAGCGCCGGCTCGTCTTCGAGCAGCTCGAGCGCCGCGGTGCCCTGCCCGTGGATGACATCCCAGTCGTCGAACGGGTGCACCAGCGTCAGCTGCCTCTCGGCCATGACCTCGTGGAGGCGCTGCTCCCGATTCGCGAATGTGATGCCGTCCTGCATGACCTCCGCGCCCAGTGCCCGCGTCGCCGCGACCTTGGCCGGGTTGGCATCCTCGGGGATCAGGATGAGCGCGGGCAAGCCGACCGTGCGGGCGGCCAGGGCCACCGCCTGCGCATGGTTGCCCGAGCTCACTGCGATGAAACCCTTCGGTCGAGGACCGCGCTCCAGCAGCGACAGCACCGCGTTGAACGCACCTCGGGGCTTGAAGGAGCCGGTGACCTGGAAACATTCCGCCTTGAAACGAAGTTCCGGATCCAGGTCGGTGCGTAGAGCCGGCGTACGACGCACGTGAGGCCGGATTCGCGTCGCCGCGGCACGCACCTGGGCCGCGTGCTCGTCGAGGAATTCGCTCACGCGGCGGCGGGTTCTTTCGCTGACGCTTGACCGCGCTTGCTCCGGCGCAAGTTGGTGAGCACGATGCCGACCAGGATGACCAGCATGCCGATGATGATCGGCAGCGTCAGCACTTCGTGCAGCAGCACCACGCCCCAGAACACGGCCGTGATCGGCACTACAAAGGTGACGCCGGTCGCGCGCACGGGTCCGAGCGTGTTCATCGTGTAGTAGTAGAGCAAGTACGCAACCCCCGAGCCGGCAACGCCCAGCGCAATCACAGCTGCCATCGAGAGCACCGCGAGGTGGACGTGCGGCAGGGCCGGGGCGGCGATTGGAAGCGCGAGGATCGAGGTCACAAGAAGCTGCCCAAAGCTCTGCTCGTACACATTCATGCCCCTCATCTTGGTCCGCTGGAAGAGGGCGCTGACCGCATAGGAGATCGACGCCACCAACACCGCGAGCACGCCCACGACGTTGCCTGACAGTCCGTGGGTGGCCAGGTCCGGGAATACGAGGATGGCCACGCCCGAGATGCCAACGAGGACGCCGGCGTAGTTGAGAAGGCTTGGGCGCTCGGTCGGAATGACCCAGTAGATGAAGATCGCCGCCCACAGGGTCGTGGTCGCGTTGAGGACGCTGGCGAGGCCGCTCGAGATGTGCTGCTCGCCCCAGGCGATGGCGACCCAGGGCAGCAGAGCGTTCGCGACTGCCATGAAAGTGAATGCAGGGAGACTGCTCCTCCAGTTCTCGCCGAGGAGCGGCCGGCCCATCGCCCGCATGATCACGGCCAGAGTGATCGCACCGGAACCGGACCGGATCAGTACGAGCACTGTCGGACTCATGTCCTGCACGCCCAGCTTGATGAAGAGAAACGACGCCCCCCAGATCAGGCCCAAGGCGGTAAACGCCAGGTACGGCAGCAGCCGGCCGCGGCCCTCAGACACGGGTCGGCCAGTCGTCTGACGAGAGCACGAGCGTGACGGGACCGTCGTTTTCGATGCTCACGCGCATGACTGCTCCAAAGCTCCCGGTTTTCGTCTCTATTCCGCGCTCGCGAAATCGCTGCACGAACGCGAGATAGAGCTCCTCGGCCCGCTTTGGATCCCCCGCCTTCAGCAGGCTCGGCCTCCGGCCGCGGCTCAGGTCCGCGAACAGCGTGAACTGCGACACGATCAGCGCCGACCCCTTCACGTCCTCGAGGCTGAGGTTCATCCTGCCCGCCTCGTCGGCGAACACACGCATGTCCACGACCTTGTCCGCGAGCCGGCGCACCGTGGATTCATCGTCATCTGACCCCGCACCCACCAACAACACGAAGCCGGGCCCGATGGTTGCAGCGTGCTGTGTACCGGACTCTTCCCAGGTCACCGACCCGGAATCGACGCGCTGAGCGACCAGCCTCACCTAGTGATCTGGCCGGGAACAAGCTCGCCAAGGCGCGGCCTCGGCGGCCGGAGCCAAGGAGCCGACGAGCACGAGAGGGAGCGCATCGCGTAGATGCGTGACCGAGCGCGCGCAGGAGGCGACGCAGGCTTCAGCGCAGCCCGGCCGACTAGGCCGATGAATTGGCGAGTGGCTTCCCGGTCGGATCACTCAGTCGATTTTCGGGCCGAAGTGCGGTTCTGCATGGACGAGCGAGTCGATGTAGCGGAAGCGCTCGTAACGGTGCTGCAGCAGCTCGGTTGCCGGCTGCGCCAGCAGCGGTTGCATGTGGCGATGCAGAGCGCGGTCGAGCGTCTGCGCCGCGGCCTCGTAGTCGAGATGCGCCCCGCCCTCGGGCTCGGGCACGACCTCTTCGACCACACCCATCGCCAGCAGGTCGCGCGAGGTGAGCTGGAGCTGCTCCGCGGCCTCGACCTTGCGAGAGTTGTCGCGCCAGACGATCGATGCCGCGGCTTCGGGTGACGCCACGGAATAGATCGAGTTCTCGAGCATGATCACGCGGTCGGCGACGCCCATGCCGAGCGCGCCACCACTGCCGCCTTCGCCGATCACGGCAGCCACGATCGGCACCCCCACGCGGAACCACTCCATGATCGCTTTCGCGATCGCGGCCGCGATGCCACGTTCCTCCGCTGCGGCGCCTGGGTAAGCCCCCGGCGTATCGATCAGGGAGATGATCGGAAAGCCGAACTTGGCCGCGTGGTGCGCGAGGCGCAGCGCCTTGCGGTAGCCCTCGGGGTGCATCATCCCCCAGTTTCTGGCCACCCTCTCCTTCAGGCTGCGTCCTTTTTGGTGGCCGAGGAACATGGTCGTGCGCCCGTGCCAGGTGCCGACACCCGCGACCAGCGCCGGGTCGTCTGCGGAGAGCCGGTCGCCGTGCAGCTCGACGAAGTCCGGCGCGAGCCGGCGGATGTAGTCGAGCGAGTAGGGCCGGTTGGCATGGCGGGCGAGCTCGACGACCTGCCAGACCGTGAGCGTTGTCTCGTCCGGCTGCCGGCCGTGCCTG
>Ga0209648_10002211_pt1 | contig 16051 bp, 15 predicted proteins | sample GraSoi2013_115cm_FD_185830 | JGI IMG/M metagenome (GOLD analysis project Ga0209648, IMG submission 185830) | Grasslands soil microbial communities from the Angelo Coastal Reserve, California, USA - Sample 9_17_2013_115cm (SPAdes) (version 2) | ecosystem: Environmental > Terrestrial > Soil >...
ATTTCATATTTCTCCTCCAAGTGATCTGGTTCGGAATAACATTCGGCGAAAGTTCGGTCAATTCAGAGCAGCCGAAATTATCCGACCCGAGATTGCGCCGAGTCAAGCTGCTGCTGTGACAAGCCCGTGCTACTTGGCATCGACAAAGCGGTAGAAGGCCCATCTGTTTGCTTCGGACGTTGCCCGCCGTTCTCGTGGCAGCGATCAATTACGCGTTCGCATTGGCTCATGGGGTCGCAGCAGTGGGGGCAAAGGGCTTTACGGGGCGTATGGTCGGCAAACAGGAAACGGGCTTAGGAGACATCAATCGCAATCTCCCAGAAGCGGACTTCTGGGGGGTTTCGCGAGAACAAGAACCCTCGAAGCGTGGTCAAGGAGCCTCAGTGATCACTTCAAAAGCGTCCACTGATTATCACGTCAAAACCGGCCAACGAGAATGCCGTCAGGACATTGGATGTTTCATCCTGCCAAACGGCTGAGAACGCAAGCTAATTTCTTCTGTTGGCCGGTTTGCTCGTCATCCGCTCGCGGTCTGCGGAGCTAAGGCTTCGCAACGCGCGGCATCATCTCCGGTGCGTTGCTCGCCCGAAACAGCATCCAAGCCATTACAGCCACGGCCTGTTTCATATCGTCCGGCTGCACGCGATCCGCGACGTCCATATTCGTATGATGTGCAACGGTGTCGTAGTCTAGTGGATCCTGCTTCGAAGGCACCGTTGGTATACCGAGCTTCTCAAACGCGATGTGGTCTGAGCCGCCGTCCTGCTTGGCGGAAATCCCGATCACTCCCAGATCCCGCAGGGGCCTCATCCAGGACTCGAGAACGCTTTGCGCTCTCGTATTCTTTTGCGCGACGAATCCGCGAATCTTCCCCGAACCGGAATCAACATTGAAGTAGACGGAAATATTGTCAAATTCCGGAAGCCGGGAACCCGTTTTAGCATCGCCGAAATGGGCTTTCACGTACGCCTTGGCCCCCGCTTCGTTTTGTTCCTCGCCGTCCCAGAGAACCACGCGAATCGACCTCGAAAGAGGCGCATGGATGCTCCGGAGAATCCGCATCGCCTCCATGACAATGGCACAGCCAGCCGCGTTATCTACCGCCCCGGTGCCGCCCTGCCACGAATCCAGATGCGCACCAACCATCACAAATTCTCCGCGGCGATCCGTGCCGGGGATTTCTGCAACAACGTTAAAGGAACGCGCCGCGTCATAGAACGAAGTGGAAGTCGACACCCGCAACTCTACAGGGATGCGATGGCTAACCAGACGCACCAGCCGGTTATACTGCTCCGCCTCGACTACTACAGCCGGCGGACTGGTCTTGCCCATTTCGGCTGAGTAAGTGCCCCGAATCACGCCAGCGTCCGCCGGGAAATCTTCATCGCCAATGCCGCTTCGAATCTCGACGCCCACGCTTTGAGTCGCCAAGAACTCGGCAGTCTTCGCTTGCAGCTTTTCCATTTCCTGATACTGTGCATCCGTCATCCTTGGGTGCCAAGGAGGTGAAGGCGGCCAGGTAGTCTCGAGCACTTCCGATTCATTCAACGTGTGCGTGCCCTCCCATGATCGGGCCTGAATCGGCTGGATCGGGTCCATCAACACAATCTTGCCTTTCAACTTGCCCTGATAACGAGCGACAAACTGCTGATACTCCTGCTCCGTCGTTATTGCAGCCAACACCGGCTCTCCTGAGACAACGCCATCGGTGCCTATACTTCGGGCAAGCGGAAAAGCCCCCATGCGGCTATACGATGGCAGAATCATCTCCAGTGAGACACCGCTGAATCCCCAGCCCATCCCCGGAGTGACGAAATATTCCTTCGCCACGTTAGCCAAGCCGTAAGATTTCAGTCGCTCTACGGCCCAGTCACCGGCCTTCACATACCCCGGCGAGTCCATGAAACGCGGCCCAAACACGTCCGCGAGATAAAAAACATCCTCAGCTGCTTGCGAGCGGGTGAACGCCAGCTCCTTTATCTCTGTTAGAAAATCCGCGTCTTGAGCCACAAGCAGTGGCACGTGGAGGAACCAAAACAGCAGTACGAAACGACAGATCACCATGGACAGATTGTAGCTAATGTCTTGCTTCGATTTTCGAAGGCGCAGCCAGTCTTCCAGGTCTGTACAGACTTGGTACTATGCCGGTGAAAGCGTATCACTCGTGATTTTGGGTGGAATGTCGGCGATCCGGAAGTTGGCCAGAAACGGGCTTATGAGACATCAATTGCAATGTCCCCGAAGCCGACTTCTGGCGGCCGGGATAGCGGAGAAAATCAAGCGGGCGTTTCTACAGACTCCCATAGAGAGTCCAAATGCGGAGGAGAAACGCCAAGGTGACACTATGACAGAATCAGCGACGGTCTATGAATTGCGTATTTATCACGCGGTCCCCGGAAAATTGGACGAACTCGTGGCCCGCTTCCGAGACCATACGGATAAGCTCTTTGCGAAACATGGGATGAAGAGTGTTGCCTACTGGACCGCGGTGGACGAGCCGGCGAAAAGCAGTACGTTCTTTTACATTCTGGAGCATCCGAGCCGCGGGGCGGCGGCCGCGAACTGGAAAGCTTTTCAGGACGATCCGGAATGGAAGAGCGTGAAAGACAAGTCTGAAGAGAACGGCAAACTGGTCGAGAAAATCGATTCCACCTATTTGACGCTGACCGATTTTTCCAGGCCGCCACGGATCTGTTAGGTCCCGATTAGTCGCTAGCCGGACAAGTTGCCCTCACTGGCCGGAAACGGGCTTCCGGGAAATTGGACGCAAGCGGCATTCCGCAGCACGCACATGTCTCATAAGCCGACTTCTGGCCCGGAATGACTTCCGGTTTGCTCGTCACTCGGCCCCAAATGCTGAGGCTTCAATAATCGGCCTGCAAACAAGACCAGGTTTACCAGTAGTCAGCTGACAAAACGGCTGCGAGTGGAACAAAAACCGAGGTATCGTTGTCTAAGAGGCTTATTGTTGGCCTGTGAGGTCTGGCTTTGCGCCTTGTGCTTATATGTTTGCTGACGACCAGCTTCGTGATTGGCCAAAATATCGCTAACCAGGCGGCCGAGTACATGGACGCCATGGCGCGCGTAAACCACTACAGCGGTGTCGTTCTAATTGCAAAAAATAACAAGATTCTCTTTGCTCGCCCATATATGGGTTTGCCAACTGGGACCAACGCGTGTCCAACACGCTGAATACGAAATTCCGAACTGCTTCTATTACCAAGATATTTACCGCAGCAGCGGTATTGATCCTCCGTGACGAAGGCAGATTGAAGCTTGATGATCCTGTTTGCAATTACATCACCGAATGTCCGGAAGCGTGGTGGCCGATCACGATCAAGCATCTCCTCACACATTCCTCCGGTATTACAGACGATTTTGCCGACCTGACGCGAATGCGTCGCGAACACAGGTCGCCTGCCGAGTTCATCGAAGCCATCAAGCAGCATTCGCTCTCCTTTCCATCCGGTACGCGCTCTCGTTACAGCAACTCCGGCTACATTCTGCTTGGGGAAGTCGTCGCGAAGGTGAGCCGTGAGCCGTATGCTGAGTTTCTGCGCAAGCGCATCTTCGGCCCTCTTGAGATGACCGATACGGTCGCAGAAACGGTTCCCGTCGTCGGCGAAGCCGCAGGGTATTCCTGGGATGGAACCAGGTACCAGAAAGCAGAGTTGCTCGACGTCTCAGGATTGTCTGCGGCCTCTATGGTCACCTCTAGTGTGACCGACCTGTTTCGATTTACTGAGGCATTGCGGACAGGAAAACTGCTGAAACAAGGCACTGTGGCCGAAATGTGGACGCCGCAGATCGAACACTCCGGCTACGCATGGCACGTAAATACCGTAGGTGGTCGAAAGATGGTCTCCCACGGAGGAGACATTGAGGGGTTTGCCTCTGCCCTGGACTATTATCCTGACCAAGGCGTCTTCATAGTATCGCTCAGCAATGTCGGCCGCATCCAGCCCGCGCAGCTAGTTGGCGACCTCGCGGCAATCACTTTTGGCGAACCATACACGCTCCCGCGGGAGCGAAGATTTGTTCAGCTTTCGGCGGAGGAAATGAAGGCGCTGGTTGGCACCTATCGCCTAAGTAGCGGTGGCACGATCTGCGTCACGGTCGCAGGGAATCAGTTGATGATCGCTCCGGGAAATGGTGGGGCTACTGCATGCCGCCCGGAATCTAGATCTAGCTGTTTCTTACAGCCGATCGCCGGTGACGTGACTTTCGTCCGGGACTCAGCCGGGGCGGCGACTGGCATACGCATGGGCAGCCAGGTGGAAGGCGAAAAGAAATCAACCACTGAATATGAACACTGCCCTGCGTTATTTCTACATTGAACAGTTCTCGTCGCCCCACGCTGAGCTGTCCATATCGATGGAAGATCAGTTAACGGGCGCCAAATCTCCAATCCACGAATTGCTCGACTGTGTTGGTACAGTGGACAAACCGTCTGGCCGTCCGAGTGCTCTTCTCTCATCACCTTGCAGGGGGACACGACGATTCAGGGTGTATTGTCGGCAATCCGGAGATTATCCACAAACGGGCTTCGAGGAAGAGTCAGAGCCACCTCCCTTCGTGACGTCGCGGCCGTTATCCTCCATACCGGCGAAGCAATCACTGAAAAGAATTGGTAGCCGTTACATCGGATTTTTGTGACATCCTGGGATTTTCTGATCGAATCCTCACTGACGTTGCCGGGAACACTCTACAAAGGCAGCAGCCGCGAGTTAATGGCGTAGTGCCGTAAGACGCGAAAGAAATCATTTTCTTGCTGCTGCAGGCAGGCGCGCAGTGAAGCCGAGCCTCTTCTTTTATGGCGCTTCGCTGCTGCTTCGCGCTCGCCTTCGGCAGAGTGGAAGAATTTCTTTCCTTTGCTACCCGGCACTTACGCCTCAGCGCGCGAGCGCGCCTCGGCGACGTACCGGGCTACTGTTCTTCCGTCCCTGGCGGGACTGTTTCCATCAGGCGACGCATCTGTGTTTGCTTGGCGATGGCAGGGCCTAAAAGCCACGATATTCTATGGGATCCGCAACGCGGCCTATTCGCCTTGCTCACCCACGGCTGAAGCCATGGGCTGAGGGCCGCTCTTCACCTACAGGCGTCTGAAGGCTGCAGGCGGAACGATTCTCTTCTGTTTCGCCGCCGTGTGCGGTGAAGGTTGTTCCTGTAATACAATTCCACGTCCTATGGCATGCTGCGGCGTTCTGTTCGCGATCGCGCCGGAAGAAGCTCAGAAATAGAAGTCCCGAGGAAAACATCACCGCCGAGGGCGGCGGCGCCACACGGGTAATCGCTCAACGATTCCAGAGGCGCGAACCCTGGCAGAACGTAGGGAGAATCAGGAGACAATGATGCGACTCTCGCTAACAGGTTTGATGTTGATCTACGCCACGGCCCTTGCTTTTTCGCAGCCCCAGCCCGCTCCTGCGGCGAAGGACTTTATCAAGATTCCCGCAGGCGTGATCGCGCTGGAACATGTTCGCCTGATTGACGGCACTGGCGCGGCCGCCAAGCCGGATCAAACCATCCTGATCTCGGGTGACAAAATCACGGCCATTGGGGCCAGCAACTCGGTACAAGTTCCGGCCGGCACGACTCGACTGGACTTCACCGGCTTCTCGGCTTTGCCTGGCTTCGTCGGCATGCATGATCATCTCTTCTATCCCGCCGGCGGCGGGCTTTATCACGACATGCCGCTGAGCTTTCCCCGCCTTTACTTGGCCGCAGGTGTCACGACCATTCGCACGACCGGGAGTCTTGAACCCTACTTCGACCTCGAGTTGAAGAAGGGTATCGACGACGGCAAGCTGGTTGGCCCCAAGATCAACATGACCGGGCCATATCTGGAAGGTGAGGGCGCGTTCACGCGCCAGATGCACGCGCTCAAAGACGCCGAGGACGCACGGCGCACGGTTGAGTACTGGATCACCGAAGGAGCACGCTCGTTCAAGGCCTACAACGTGCTTACTCGCGCTGAGCTCAAGGCCGCCGTCGATGCCGCTCACAAACACGGCGTCAAAGTCACCGGCCATTTGTGTTCGATCGGCTTCCGTGAAGCCGCCGACCTGGGCATTGACGATCTCGAGCACGGGCTCACGGTTGACACCGAGTTTCATCCCGAGAAGAAACCCGATGTCTGCCCGAATCCCAATCAGGCTGTCGCCGCTGCAGCCAAGCTCGATATCGGCGGGCCGGAGATCCAAGCCACAATCAAGGTGCTGGTGGATCACCATGTTGCCGTTACCTCGACGCTGCCGGTATTTGAGCAGTTTGTCCCGTCGCGACCGGACGAGCCGCAGCGAGTGATGGACATGCTGAGCGACGATGCCCGCAAAGCTTACCAAGCCAACCGCGCCCAGGTCGCGCAGAGAAAAGACAGCCCGTGGCCGATGATGTTCCCCAAGGAGATGGAATTTGAGCGTGCCTTCGTGAAAGCCGGCGGCACGCTTCTGGCCGGGCTCGATCCGACCGGAATCGGCGGCACGATCGCCGGCTTCGGCGACCAGCGCGAAGTCGAGCTGCTGGTGGAAGCCGGCTTCACACCGCTTGAAGCCCTCACCATCGCCAGCCTCAACGGTGCGCGCTTTCTAGGCGAAGCCGACCACATCGGCTCGCTGGCCGCGGGCAAACAGGCAGACATCGTGATCGTTAAGGGCGATCCTTCGGCGAAGATTGAAGACATAGAAAACGTAGAGCTCGTGTTCAAAGACGGCGTAGGCTGGGATTCGAAGAAGCTGATCGAATCGGTGAAGGGCCAGGTGGGTGTGCGATAGCTTTTTTCCAACGTCCCGAGCGCAGCGAAGGATCCCTGTCGGCGAAATGGAATGACTTTTTCCGAAGTCCCGAGCGGAGCGAGGGACCCCTATTAGTGAAAACGGACTGAAGGTCCAAAGAAGCTCGCCCGGTCAATACTGATCGATCGGGACAGGTGTGCACCCCTCATCCTTGGTTGGCATAGGGATCCCTCGCTCTGCTCAGGATTTCAGAATCTTGCGACCACCCTCACCGCAAACCCATCTTCCTCTGCTTCCATTTTCTTCTGCCATCCGGTCTCAGGCTCGGGAAGCGTGGCCGTTCCTTGAATCCGAGCCAGAACTTTCAGCTTTGGGCTACGCGCTGGGACCTGCATATGGATCACGCCATCCACTAACTCAGCCCGGCAGCTGCGCTCGGAGTTGACGACGTATTTCTTGCGTAGCGCCAGCAAAGACCTGTACCAGCCAAGCATTCTGTTCTTGCCACCTGCTAGTTTCCAGTTCAGCTTCGATCTTTCAAACGTCGCCCGGCCTTGTGGATCAAGGACCGACTCGATCGCGTGGCCGAAGTCTCGAAACTCGCTTTGCCTACCCGCCCGGACTGCGTCGCGCAACGCGGGATCGCCGTAGTCGGTGAAGAACAAAAAGGGATTCCGTTCGTCAAATTCCTCGCCCATAAATAGCAACGGTGTGTAGGGAGACAGCAAAAGCAGAGCAGCAGCCAGCATGCGTGCGCCACGCGGAAATCCAGATAGCGTGGTCCAGCGGTTGCCGAGTGGGCGATTGCCTACCTGATCGTGATTCTGCAAGCAGATGACGTGTGCCGGCGCCGCCAGGTCTTTAGCTGGTGTTCCGCGCGACTCACCGTTCCAGAATTTGAACGGCTCACCCTGGAAGACAAATCCTGCATTGAGCGCCAGCACAATCTGTTCCGGCTTGCCGAAATCCTGGTAGTAGCCTTGGCGTTCGCCGGTAAAGAACGCGTGGACAGCATGGTGGAAGTCGTCACTCCACAGCGCATCGAGACCATAACCACCTTGAGCCGGCGGGCGAACAAGGTTGGCGTCGTTGCGATCGGTCTCGGCGATCACGGAGACCTCTCGGCCTAGCTCCTTCGCCAGGGCGGCGACAGCGCTCTTGATTTCGGCGAGAATGTGGACCGGCGAATCATCCATGATGGTTTGCACAGCATCCAGCCGCAGGCCGTCGAGATGATATTCGCGAATCCAGTAGAGTGCGTTCTCAACCACGTAGTCGCGAACGCCCTGGCAGCACTCCTGATCGTAGTTGACGGCGTCGCCCCAAGGCGTTTTGTGTTTGTCGGTGAAGTACGGGCCGAACTGCCTCAGATAGTTGCCTTCATTCCCAAGATGGTTATAAACAACGTCGAGAATCACGGCCAAACCCATCGCGTGGGCTGCATCCACGAAGCGTCGCAAGCCGTCCGGCCCGCCGTAGCTCGCCTGCACAGCATAGGGCGAGACACCGTCATAGCCCCAGTTGCGCGTTCCGGGAAATGCCGCCACGGGCATGAGTTCGATCACCGTAATCCCCAGCTGCTTAAGGTACGAGAGTTTCGCAATCGAGGAGTCCAGCGTTCCTTGCGGAGTGAAGGTACCCACGTGCAATTCGTAGATGACGTAATCTTTGAGGGGCAGCCCGCGCCAGGCCTGGTCGGACCAGGTGAATCGATCGGGATCCACAATCTCGGTCGGCCCATGCACGCCTTCGGGCAGCCAACGGGAGACTGGATCAGGAACCGGTTTGTGCTCATCAACCAAATAGTAGTAACGCTCTCCGGCGCGGACAGTGGTCCGAGCCGCGAAGTGCTCATCTCCCTCGCGGTGCATGGCAAGGTCGCGCCCTCGATCGCCGGCCCTGGCGGTGACGCGCAGCGTGATGCGCCGCGCGTTGGGAGCCCAGACGCGGAAGTCGCAGAACTCGCCCTCAACAGAAACGCCAGAAGCGCCGAGCATCGTTGAGCTCTTCAGCCCTTTGCTGGAACCGGGTGTCCTCACGTATCGTGAGACGGAACGCGCGCTACGAGAGGATGCTTGTTGACCGAAAGCAAAGAGGTTCTTATTCTCGCCTCGGCCTCGCCCCGCCGGCAACAGCTGCTGCGCGAAGCCGGCGTCGCGATCGAGGTGCATCCGGCGCACATAAGAGAAGAACGGCTTCCTGGGGAAGATCCTGTTCAGTACGCGTGCCGCCTGGCGAGGGAAAAAGCGCAAGCTGTGGCGCAGGCGTTCCCCGGCAGGTGCGTGCTGGGGGCCGACACTATCGTCGTGGTCGACGAGCAGGTTCTCGAAAAGCCGGGCAACGCCTACGATGCGGCGCGGATGCTGCGGTTGCTTTCGGGAAGGGCCCATCAGGTCACCACAGGAGTGAGCTTGGTTGACCGGCAAGGAAAAACCGACACGCGCTTTTCAACCGCGCGCGTTCACTTTCGAAAACTCGAGCCCTTGGAGGTCGAGCGTTACATTGAGAGCGGCGAGCCCATGGACAAAGCCGGCGCATACGCCATCCAAGGCGGAGCTGCCGCCTGGATTGAGCGCGTGGAAGGGGAATACTCGAATGTAGTCGGATTGCCTGTCTTACTGGTGAAAGAGATGCTGCGCGATAAGGCGGGGCGCTGAGCGCTACTTCTTGTCCGTAGGAGGCGTCGGCTGGCCGGAGGGCTCGTGCTCGTGTTCCTTCATCGCGCCCTTGAAATTCTTGATCGCGTCGCCCAGGCCTTTGCCCAAATCTCCCAGCTTGCTGGGTCCGAAGAAGATCAGCGCAATGGCCAAGATGAGCAGCAGCTCGGTAATCCCAAGTTTTCCGCCAAACAAGCCTTGTGCGAGAGTCATAGTCCTGAACATTTTTTGCTCCGTGCGGAAGCGCTGCACTTAGGGGCGTCCGGCTGACTTCCGATTCGAATAGATTTGTCGCTTTGAAGATTGTAGGCCATCCCGATTCCATTAGTCAAAGAATCAAGGCGCCGAAGCAAGCGGTCGTCACAAGCGCGCTCAGACCTATAAGTCTTTGTGTTTCATACGCTTTCAATCAGGCTGGCGAGCAAAGCCGCGCGCCGCGGCAGCTCTTCGAGCACGATGGATTCATGGGTTGCGTGGGCGCCTTCTCCTACGCCGCCAAGCCCGTCCAGAGTAGGCAGGCCGAGCGCGGAGGTAAAGTTGCCGTCGGAGCCACCGCCGGTTGCGGCCTCCTCCAAGGTGATTCCCAGCTTCTTCGCCTGCTGTTGCGCCACATGAAAGAGCCGGACCGTTCCCGCGGTCCGCTCCATCGGAGGCCGATTGATGCCTCCGCTCACCTTGAGAGAGCAGTCGGGATCGAACGTCCGGAGGGCAGCAAACTTCTGCTCGAGTTCGTGAGCGTCAGCCGCGCGGGCAATGCGTACGTCGACCTCAACCGATGCTTCCGCAGCAACCACGTTAGTGCGCGTTCCGCCCTGAATGACACCGGGATTCACGGTGATGCCGCGGCCAAGGTCGGTGAACTTTGTCACCTCAAGGATCTGACGTGAGAGCTCGACGATAGCGCTGCGTCCTTTCTCAAAGTCCACTCCAGAATGAGCAGCACGGCCGGTCACTTGAATGGTGTAGTGACCTACTCCCTTGCGCGCGGTCTTCAAACAACCAGACAGTCCCTGAGCCGGTTCCAGAACCAGCACGGCCTCGCATTCTTTGGCGGTGCCCTCAACCAATGGACGACCTGTAGCGCTGCCAACCTCCTCGTCGGTATCCAGGAGTACGGTGACAGCTCGATGGGCCTCATGATTCAAGCTGCGTAAGGCGCGTAGGGCAAACATCATCATGACGATGCCGGCCTTCATATCGAGCACGCCCGGCCCCCAGACACGGCCCTGTTCCACGCGAAACGGCATCCCGACAAGAGTCCCCATGGGCCATACCGTGTCAAAATGCCCGAGCAGCAACAAGGGCTTGCTCCCGGCGCGACCCGGGAAATCGGCTTTCAGGTGGTCGCCCGCTTCCTTTTGCGGATAGCGCGTTACTTTGCCGCCCAGGCGCTCAAACTCAGTGGCCAGGAACTGGCCGCAGCGATCCAGCGCAGCCTTGTTGTCGCTGGGTGATTCGATTTCCACCGCCTGCTTGAGCACGCGCAGCATCTCTGCTTGATGCTCCTGACAGAACTGCAGAAGGGCCAAGGCCGTGTCTTTCTGTGCGGCTTCAGTCATGAGTTAGTTTGGCAACTCCTTAACTGGGTATGAGCGGGGACGGTATAAACCTCCGCGCAAGTGTCATCCCGAACCCCGAAGCGTAGCAAGGGGTGAGGGATCTGCTCCTTGCTGTTTTACCACCAAAAGCGCAGAGCAGATTGCTCCCCTTCGACAAGCTCAGGGTCGGAATGATACTTTCGATTAAAAATAGCCTCGTCCCAAACCTCTAACGCTTCAGCGCTTGATCGATTTTTTCGGGATCGAATCCGACAATAACCGAACCGTCAATCACAATCACCGGCGTGGTCATGAACCCAAGCTTCTTAAGATCCTGTAGCGCGGTGGGGTCTTGCGCAATATCTTTTTCCTGGAAACTGATGTTCTTGTGCGAAAGATACTCTTTCGCCTGGTCGCAGAAGATTCAACCATGCTGGGAATAGACGACGACGGTTTTCATAACGGTTGGGCTCCCTGGCGGGGTCCCCTGCACGCGCGGTTTTCGCGTGCAGGCGTGCGCTGGGAATTTGAGGCGCTCACTGCAAGGCGCTCGACGGCGTCCTTTGCCCCGCCAATCACGTCGCGGACCGGGTGGTCGGAGTAGGCCGGTTTAGGTGGAGCGTCTTGCCACCGCTCTCCCGGCGCGTACACGGCGATCCGGTCCCACACTATGGTGGACCGGCTATGTTCTCCCAGCAAGTGTGACAGTGTCCGCTTGCGATCCCAATACTGGGTGACGCGCGGGTCAGGAATTCGCGCCAGCGCAGCGGTGGAAGGAGCCGCAAGGTCCGTCACCAACACCGGCTCCCAGACGATAAAAACCCGAATGTCCTTGCCCGTGTTTTCTCGAAGCAATTGTCCGGTTGCAGAGGCCCCCTGCAAGCAAACCGCTCAAGTGGGCGAGAGCATGACCAGAATACGCGTCGAGCTCGCAGAAGCGTTGAACGCGGTTTTCAAAGGCGTGAGATCGCCAGAAGAAAAGCTCAGGAGCGGCGGCTGTCCCTTAGGAGTCGAGCTGCCACCGTAGAAAAAGTAAGCAACTCCCAGCGCAGCCGCCGCCAGCACGACATAGAAAGGCTTTTTGGTCATGATTTGCCTGCCAAGAGGTCAGCTACCAAATTTGCAATCACTTGGGGAAAGAAAACGAAGATAAAAACCACAACCGCGGAAAACCATAAAAGAAAGGTGCTGGTCCGGCTAGGCTTCGAATCGCACCGCTGCGCACGCCAGGATTGGTAAAAGCCAAAGGCAATGCACAGGATCGATACCACTAGCAGGTAGGGGCGGAATCGCGAGAGAAACGCAGACGTGCCGGCTGCCCCGGCAGCGAACAGAAACGGCGCCAATGGCAAGCAGCAGCTGGAGGCCACAATCACGCCGCCCAGCGCCCCGAGACTTGCCATGATGGAGCTCTTGGAACCGGACCTATTTCGCTCATCACTCTGAGTCGCTGAGTTCATCGCTCGTCTCCGTTCAAACGATCAAGGCTTTTCAGCAACGGGCAGCAATCTTTGTGTTTCACTTCCCGCTCCAGGCGCAACTCGCGATTGCATTTGCGGAGGACTCCGCGTAGCTCACGTTCGATGCAGGCCAGGCTTTCAATCTTTTCGCGCACGCCGGCCAGCTTCTCCTTCAGCATGCCCTGGACTTCAGAGCACGCGTGAGACTTTTGCCGCAAGGCAAGCAGCTCCTTGACTTGGTTCAGCGAGAATCCCAATTCCTGGGCGTGGCGCACAAATCTGAGGTCATGAATCTGCTCTCGGGTGAAAAGCCGATATCCGCTAGCTGTGCGATTGCCACTGGTGATCAGCCCGAGCCTTTGATAGAAACGGACCGTGTCGATGCTGACGCCCGCCCGCTCTGCCGCTCTCCCGATGTGAACCACCTCGGCCATAGGTAACAGCATAAACCCTGGAGTTGGGTCCAGAGTCAAGATAAAGAAGCTGAACGACTCTGTGCTCACGAGCAATGAGCATTACTGGCTGCGTCGGGCGGCGTGAGCAAAGGCGGAGGTGGCGGCCCGTTTGGGGAGCGGCGAAGGGAGACCACGACTCGATTGCGTCCACTTTTCTTGGCCTCATAGAGTGCTTCGTCAGCGGCCTTCACGAGCTGTTCGACGCACAGTACAGGCGTACTCAAATTGAATCAGGCGCCTTGCTTGAAGGAGCCAGAGTTCCTTTGCTCGGTAGGGTTCCCTCACTCCGTTCGGGATTTCGCCTGCGGGCTCGGACGCCCGCAACCCGGCTCAACTTCGCCCGCTGAAGCGGGTTCAGAATGACATGGCCCCACGCCCTCTGGACGTCGCAATGAAGCTGACTCGCTACGCCTGGGCTGGTCGGGTTTCGCCGCGAGCGGCAAATCTTTTATAATCCGCTGTTTGATGACTGAAACCGAAAATGTGAATACGTCCCAAGTCTCTGCCGCGGCGAGCAAAATTGGGCCCATGGACATCCTTGAGATTCAAGCGCTCCTGCCGCATCGCTATCCCTTTCTTTTGATTGACCGTGTGCTGGAGCTGCAGCGCAAGAAAAAGATTGTGGCGCTGAAGAACGTCACCATCAACGAGCCGTTTTTCACCGGGCATTTTCCCGGGAATCCGATCATGCCCGGTGTCTTAGTCGTGGAAGCGATGGCGCAAGCCGGCGCGGTATTGCTGCTCAGCGAATTCCCGGATCGCAAAAAGAAGCTGGTGTTCTTTACGGGAATTGAACGCGCGCGTTTCCGCCGTCCCGTGATTCCGGGCGACCAGCTACGTATCGAAGTTGAGGTGCTGGCCTGGCGACGCATTGCCGGGCGAATGGACGGCAAGGTCTTTGTCGACGGTAAGCTCGTGGCCGAAGCCATGATCAGCTGCGCGGTGGTCGATCGCCCAGGCCAATCCGGCTCGTCCACCACAGCTGCGGAAGCCGAATCGCCAGAATAGTTCATGCACCATAACGTTCATGCGCCATCCTACCGCCATCATTGATACGAGCGCGAAGATACCTGCGTCGTGCACGATTGGGCCTTATTGCGTAATCGGCGCCGAGGTCGAGCTGGGAGAAGACTGCGAGCTGATCTCTCACGTGACGATCCACGGCCCGACGAAGATCGGCTCGCATAACCGCTTCTTCCCCTTCTGCGCCGTCGGGATTGAGCCGCAGGACGTCAGTTATCGCGGGGAAAAAACGCGGTTGGAGATGGGAGATCACAACGTCATCCGCGAGTGCGTCACCATCAACCGCGGCACCGTCAAAGGCGGCGGCGTGACGCGCGTCGGCAGCCATACGATGTTTATGGCCTACGCGCATGTCGGCCACGATACCATCGTCGGCGACCGCGCCATGCTGGTCAACGGCGCCACTGTGGCGGGCCATGTAACCATCGAGGAGTGGGCGGTGGTGGGAGCCCTTTGTTGTGTGCATCAATTCGTGCGCATCGGCGCGCATTCTTATATCGGGGGCGGCACGGTGATCACACAGGATGTCTTGCCCTTTGCGAAAGTGTCCGCCCCACGCGAGATGCGGTCCTACGGCTTAAACTCTGTCGGCCTGGAGCGCCGCGGCTTCACCAAAGAGCGCATCAAAAAAATCCACCACGCCTTCCGTGTCCTGCTCAACTCGAAACTCAACACCACGCAGGCCCTCGAGAAACTCAAATCTGAAGGCGACCACGGCGATGATGTGGCTATGTTGGTTCGCTTCATCGAGGAATCGGAGCGCGGCGTGATCAAGTAGATCACCCGATCACCAGATCACCGGATCTAAGTTAGGCTCGTCTGTAGCTCTTGCAGTATCATTGTTCCTCAACCTCATCTTATGCAGTGACCTATGCTTGTCGAAGCCATTCACAAGATCGCACACCATCGCGGATCGCTTAGCCGCGACGAAGCCCGAGCGGTGATGGATGAGCTGCTCTCCGGCAAAGCCACCGACGCGCAGATCGCCGCGCTACTGGTTGCGTTGCACATGAAGGGCGAGACCGTGGAGGAGATCGTCGGCTTTGCCGAGGCTATCCGCGCCGCCGCCCAGCCTTTGGCCAGCGCTGAGAGCACGGCGCTCGATATCAGCGGGACTGAGCGTGATGCGCTGGTTGACACGTGCGGCACCGGAGGTGACGCCAGCGACACCTTCAACATCTCTACGGCCAGTGCGCTGACCATTGCCGGCGCCGGCGTGCGCGTCGCCAAACACGGCAACCGAGGCATAACCTCAAAGTGCGGATCGGCGGACGTGATGGAGGGTTTGGGAGTCAACATCAACATGCCCACCACCCGCCTGGCCGATTGCTTGCGCGAAGTCGGTATCGCCTTCATGCTGGCCCCAGCCATGCACACGGCGACTAAGTACGTGCAGGCGGCGCGGCGCGAATTGCGTCCGCTGCGCAGTGTTTTCAACCTGCTCGGGCCGCTGACCAACCCGGCCAAGGCTTCGGCGCAAGTGGTCGGCGTCTACTCAGAAGATCTGGTGGAGAAGCTGGCTCAGGCGCTGAAGACGCTCGGCTTGCACCGGGCGCTGGTCGTCCATGGGGCTGACGGCCTGGACGAAATCTCGATCAGCGGCCCGACCAAGATAGGCGAGGTGCGCGGCGAATGGGTGCGCATTTATGAAGTCACGCCCGAGCAATTTGGCCTGCAGAAAGCTCCGCTCAGCGCGATCACCGGCGGCGATACCAAGGCCAATGCCGAGATCGTGCGCAGCGTGCTGGCAGGAGAGAAGTCTCCACGGCGCGACGTCGTGCTCATGAACGCCGCTGCCGCGCTGGTTGCCGCCGGACGTTCCGATTCGCTGGCCGATGCCATGCCCCTGGCGATCCAGTCGATCGACTCCGGCGCCGCCCGCAAGAAGCTGGAAGCCCTGGTGGAGTTCACCAACCGCCGGCAGACGGCCCACGCGTGATAGCAGTCAGATTCTCTCTTAACTAGCAAGCTTTTTTTTCGTTAAATCGGGAACCGCGATCGACGAAGAGAAGAGCTTGGCAGCATCGAAGGGCTGGAGCGATTTGAAGACACCAAAGATGCCATGGAGCAGCTTGCGCATAACCGCCACCAAAGCCACCTTTTTCAGTTTGCCTTTGGCCCGAAGATGCTGGTAGAAGGCTCGGAAATAGGGTTGATGACGAACCGCAACTAACGCTGGCATGT
>Ga0209648_10002214_pt1 | contig 16048 bp, 14 predicted proteins | sample GraSoi2013_115cm_FD_185830 | JGI IMG/M metagenome (GOLD analysis project Ga0209648, IMG submission 185830) | Grasslands soil microbial communities from the Angelo Coastal Reserve, California, USA - Sample 9_17_2013_115cm (SPAdes) (version 2) | ecosystem: Environmental > Terrestrial > Soil >...
GCCGCAGGCTTCGCCGGCATCGACAACCCGTTGTACTACCTCGACCAAACCCTGATGCTCTTCGGCGACGCCAAAAACTTCGTAGGCAACATCGTCCGCGAACTCTCCGGCAGCGACGGCCACCACTGAAGAGACAGTGGCGAGTGGCGAGTGACGAGTGGCGAGTAACTTCCTTCGGAAGCCAGCGGCGGTGTAAATGAGGCACGCCGCTAGACACCCCCCTCCCCCTGTTTTTCATAAGTGTTGATTCTGAAGGGAGTTAAAGTCGTTTGTTTTGATACACTTTTGCAAGTGTTGATTCTAAATGACTTGCATGGCGCCCGAATTATGCAAAGTCCGATTTGGGAACTGCAGCCGGGGCAGCGCACTCCGAGAGGGATTCGTGTGGGTCTGATCGAAGGCAAATGATAACGCCGAGACGCAGAGGGCGCTGAGCCGACGCAGAGACCAGAGAAAAGAGGCTGGAACTTGCTGATTCTAAAGAGGCGATCCGCGAGGGTACCCCCACCCCAGGTGTTTTGGAAAAAGAGGCTGGAAGTTGTTGAAAACAAAAGGCCGGAGTGCGGAAAAGAGGGCGAAGAGATCCAAAGAGGCGGCAAGTGCCTGAAATACTGAGGCTTAGGGTTTGAGTGACGGGAGGGGTAGGCAAGGTTTGTTCGAGATAACACGCGCAACGGTACCACAGATCTTGACGTATGTCAATAGTAAACTTATAAGTTCCATTATTTGAATGCGCTGGGAGGAGATTTCAGAAGGGGCACCTGACGCGCGAAGGAGCGCTTTACAATTATAACAACGCTTGTTATATTCAACGGAGATTCTTTCATGGGGCGGGCATAGAGAATTAGGATTGGCTTATGAATGGCGAAGAGCTAAGAGAAGCGAGGTTGCGCGAGGGGTGGACGCAGCAGGAGGCGGCAAGAAGGCTCGGGGTCACCCAGGCTTATCTTTCGATGGTTGAGCGCGGCCACCGTGTCTTGCCCTCCAGCCTTGCCCGCAAAGCGGTGGAGGTCCTTCATGCTTCACCGACGGCGCTTCCGCTGCGCGAGGAGGGGGTCGGCGCGCCCAGCGACAGCGATAAGCTGCGATCGGAACTCGCAGGGCTAGGCTACCCAGGATTCGCGCATGTTCGAGGAAGAATGCGGCGCAATCCCGCGGAAGTGCTGCTGAACGCACTGAATAAGTCCGAGCTTGATACTCGAGTTGTGGAAGGATTGCCGTGGCTGGCCTTCACCTATGCCGACTTGGACTGGGATTGGGCGGTGCAGAACGCAAAGCTGCATGATTTGCAAAACCGGCTGGGGTTTGTGACCACGCTCGCTAGTCGATGGGGGGCTTCTGAATCAAGCAGCCAGTCAACCGAGGAACAACGTTCCCGGAGACTGAAGGAATACGCCGCTGTTTTGGACCGTTCCCGTCTGGCGAAAGAAGACACGCTCTGCCACGATTCCCTGACGGAAGTGGAAAGAAAATGGCTGCGCGTGAACCGCTCCGCGGAAGCCGCACATTGGAATCTGCTGACAGACATGAAGGCTGAGAATCTTCCTCATGGCAGGCCTTAAGCAAATCCCCGAACCGTGGCGCTCCTTTCTGGGGGAACTCGACCAGCGGGCAACAGAAGAGACGCGCATGGATTGCATGGGCGGTTTTGTAGTTACGGTGCTATACGGCTTTTCGCGAGAGACGTCCGACCTCGATGTACTGGTCATCACTCCGCAGGAACAGCGGACGCCCCTCCTCGAATTCGGAGTCCAGGGCGGCAATCTCCATAAGAAGTACAAGGTCTACTTGGATTACGTGGGAGTGGCCAAGGTGCCAGAAAACTATGAGGAGCGGCTCACCGAAATGTTTGCCGGTGCGTTCAAACATCTCCGGATTTGCGCCCTCGATCCTTACGATCTCGCGCTATCAAAATTAGAACGAAATATTCAACGCGACCGAGATGATGTCAAGCATTTGGCTCGTTCGATCCCATTAGACATGGAAATCCTCAAAGAGCGCTATGAAAAGGAGCTTCGCTGGCAGCTTGGAAATCCGGAACGAGAGGATCTAACGCTAAAACTGTGGATCGAGATGATCGAGGAAGACCGGCCTCTGAAATCCCGTTAGAACAAGCCTTGAGTGTTAGCACTGGACGGATTTACCGACGGCGGCGGCACTCGCGCACTGGCACGGTAGTACGGATTACCAACCTCGACGGCACTCGGCCAGGTCACTTAATCGGCGCGAGCCAAATGTCCTGATCTACATAGGCTGTGAAAGGGGTTCCTGCGGGTATTTCGACGTTCTTGCCATGTTTGATGAGGCCGATTGGGCCGAATAAGACGGTCAACGCCACCGTTGCCCCCGTTTTACCGTCTCCTTGGCGGCCTTTGCTCCCTCGAATTCGCACGTGGTTGCTGCCAGACACCAAATATTGTATCTGGACGCTGAGTTCGCCAGGTTTCCCCATCATCCCGGCCTTTTTTGCATTGGATACTGCCGCCACGGCATGAGCGCCCTTCGAGACGACGGTGGACTCTCCGACCTTTAGGTCATCATCAAGCAGAAACTCCACGGGATCGCCTTCGTTGGCGGTCTTCGAGCTTAGATCGGTGGCGAATTTCAAAGGAACTTGGGTACCTTCCCTTAAGAGGCATCCTGTGTTGGCACTGCAAATAGGTTTGGAAAGATCTGGCGCTATACCGTCGGCAACTGTCGTGGTGCCATGGACCGCCTCCACTGTGCCAGAGGGTTTTTTAGCTTGAGCTAAAAGCATTGCTTCCATTACGGATTTATCGACACCCGCATTTTTTAAATTGATTAGTTCCTGCGGAGACGTATCGAAGTCCGTATTACTGGACTGAATGTCCTTCACAATCAGGCCGGGGTCAAAACCCTGCTTCGTCATATTGACGATGTCGGCGTTTGTAAGCGGTTTCTGCATTTGTGCGAGGGACCCGCAGACCGTGCAGAGGGTCAGCGCGAGGAACGTCAGGACGCTTCGGCGCACCATGGGTGTAGCTCCTATAGACTTCCCGTTCATTTAATTTCCGAGCTGACTACCTTATATGACAGTACCTAGTCTAGATGGACAAAAAAGTTACGATCGATAGCGAATGCGATAGCGGTCATGGATGCGATAGGGGTTGCGCCGCGGCTGAAGCCGCGGCCTCCTAAAGAGAAAAGTTTTTGTTGGCGGGCTTTTTCCGCGGGCCTGAAGGCGCCGCTTCCCCGGACTAGAAGTCCGGGGCTTCCATCCAGGCGGGATCAGTGGCCGCCCCACCGAAGCGCAAGCGCCGCAAGGCTGCGCGTTCACGCTCGAGATCTTCCATGGTGTAATTCAGCCAGACTTCGTGGGCCACAAAGATGCGAGTTTCAGGAGAGATCATTCCGCGCGCAGGGCGCGCATCGGGTCGGTGCGGGTGGCGCGCCAGGCGGGGAGGAGGCAAGCTGCCAGCGAGACGAGCGCCATGACCGCGAAGGCGGTGCCGAAGGCCAGCGGATCGCGTGGGCTGACTTCGTAGAGCAGGTTTCCGAGCAGGCGGGTGAGAAAGAGAGCGAAGGCGGTTCCGAGCAGGACGCCGGCTCCGGTAAGGGTCAAACCGCGCGACAGCACCAGGCGCAGCAGGTTCAAGGGGCCGGCTCCGAGAGCCATACGCAAGCCGAGTTCGCGCGTACTTTGCGAGACGGCGTAGGACATTACGCCGTAGAGACCGATGGCAGCGAGCAGCAGCGCGAGGCCGCCGAGGACAGCAACGAGGATGACCGCGACCATCTGCGGCGAAGTGGAGCGATCGAGCTGCTCCTGCAGGGTGATGACTTCGTAGGGAGCGAGACTGGCGTCGAGCGCATGCACTTCGCGCGCGATCGCTGTGGCCATTTGCTCCGGCGCAAGGTCGGTGCGGATATGCAAAGCGCCGCTGCGGATGGGATTTTGCCGGATGGGCACGTAGAAGAAGGGTTGGGGCTGCTCGCGCACGCTGGAATATTTCGAATCTTTGGCGACGCCGACGATGGTCAGCCAGCGTCCCTTGACCTGCACGCGATCGCCAATGGGATCGCGGCCGTGCCAGTAGCGCTGCGCCATGGTTGCATTGATGACCGCGACCGGCGCGGCTTTTTCGTCATCGGCGCGCGTGAATTCGCGGCCAGCGACGAGCGGAATGCCGATGGTGAGGAAGTAGCCGGGGCCGACTTCGTTGTACTCCACCGTAGGCGATTCATCCGGCGGCGGCGTGTAGGCGTCGACGGCTATGGGCGAGTAGGAGAAGCTGCCATAGCTGAGCGGGATCATGCGCGCAAAGGCGGCGGACTGGACGCCGGGGAGCGCGCGGACGCGGTCGAGCAGCGCTTCGCGAAATGTTTCGGCGCGGATGGTGTCGTAGCCGGCGGAGATGAGATCGACGGCGGTGTACTGCACTCGAAGGGTGGTGAAGCCGGGGCTAGCGGTGCGGATGCGGAGCAGGCTCTGCAGCAGCAGGCCCGCGCCGACGATTAAAGTGAAACTGAGCGAGACTTGCACCAGCACGAGGCTGGAGCGGAGCCATGCTCGCCTGCGGCCGCCGACGACACCTGCGGAATCCATTTTTAGCGCCGAGGCGAGGTCAATCCTGCCAGTCTGCATAGCGGGCACGACGCCGACCAGGATAGTGGTGAGCAGGCAGACGGCGGCGCTGAGCGCGAGGACGCGCCAGTCGAGTTCGCCGGGGAGGTGCACCTGCACGCCAGCGCGGGCGGGAAAGAGCAACACGAGCAAATGGCGGCACCAGTACGCGGCAAGGACGCCACCGGCCGCACCGAAGAGGGACAGCACGAGACCTTCTGTCAGGAACTGTCTCCAGAGGCGCGCTGGGCCGGCGCCGATGGCGAGGCGCACAGTGATTTCGTGGCCGCGCGCGAAGGAACGCACGAGGAGCAAGTTGCCGACATTAGCGCAAGCGATGAGGAGCACGAAAACGACGACGGGGAGCATGATTTCGAGTGTCGGGAGCAAAGTGTGGGCGCCATCGAACGGCGTTTGCCAAAGCGGCCAAAGCCGGATAGCGCGGCCACGGTTCGTGGAAGGATATTGTGCCGCCAGACGCTGCGAAATCGCCGCGAATTCCTGCTGGGCCTCGGCCAGGGTCACGCCGGGCTTCAGACGCGCGTAAGCTTCGACCCAGCGGGCCCCACGGTCTTCCAGCTTGTAGCCGCCGGCTTCGAAAATATCTTCCATGGAAGCGGGCACCCAGAAATTCATGCCCCAACCGACGAAGGTGCCAAAAAATTCCTTGGGCGCGACGCCGACGATGGTGTGCAGGACGCCATTGAGCCGCTGCGTTTTGCCGATAATTTCAGGGTTGCCCTTGAAGCGGCCCTGCCAGAGCGGATAGCTGATGACGGCGACGGGATGGGCGCTCTGGCCGAGGTCTTCGCCAGGGAGAAAGCCGCGACCGAGGATCGGGTGCACGCCGATGGCGTCAAAGTAATTCGCGGAAACGATGCTGCCGACGGTACGCTCGGCGCGATCGCCGATGCTGAGGGTGGTGCCGGTGATTTTGCTAACAAAGGTCGTTTCGCAGAGGGTGCAACTGCGTTGCAGATGGAGATAGTCGGGCCAGGAAAGCGGGGTGCCGCCGGGTTCGTCGCGGGAGGTGCCAGCGATGGCGGTGAGGCGTTCCTGGTGAGAGACGAGAGGGTAAGGGCGAAAGAGAATGCCTTCGATCCAACTGAATACGGCGGCGTTGGCGCCGATGCCCAGCGTGAGGCACAGAATCGCCAGAACGGTAAAGCCCAGATTGCGGCGCAGCATCCGCAGACCGAAGCGCACGTCCTGCAGGAAATTCTCGATGAGATTCACCTTGCGCGCGTCGCGGCATTGCTCTTTCACTTGCTCGACGCCTCCGAGTGAGCGAAAAGCGGCATGGCGTGCTTCCTGGGGGGACATTCCCACCGCGATGTACAGGTCGATCTGATTTTGCAGATGAAACTGCAGCTCCTCGGCGAGGTCCAGCTCCGCTCTGTCCCTTTGAAAAAGCGAACGCAAGCGAAGCGGAAATCTGAAATACCAGCGCATGGCTTGTTCCTCAGGGTGTCTCCCGTTACGGTGTCTCCCCTTACGGTGTCTCCCCTTACGGCGTCTCCAGCACCAAGTCAATCGCCAAAGACAGGCGCTTCCACTGCGCTTGCTCGTGGCGCAGATATTTCGCGCCGTCCGGAGTCAGCGAATAAAACTTGGCGCGGCGATTGTTTTCCGAGTCGCCCCACTTGGCGCGAATCCAGCCTTGCTGCTCGAGGCGATGCAGCGCGGGATAGAGGGCACCCTGGTTCACCTGCAAGACCTCTTTGGAAATTTGGCGAATGCGTTGTGCGATGCCCCAACCGTGCATGGGCTGAAGGGCAAGGGTTCTCAAGATCAACAAATCCAGAGTGCCTTGAACAAGATCCGTAGGCTTGGCCACAGCGGGCGCTCCCGTCGATTCGAGGATAGGGCAATAATTTAGACTCCTGTCAACGAATTAGGGAAGCAAAATAATGTGGATGTTTCCGTTGATGGTTGCGGCGGAAAGCGCTTGGAGTAACTTCTTTGGTTCTGCGTCGATAACCTGCCGCGCTCAATTCATAGGCGCGCAAACAGAAGAGGCGCCTTAGCCGCCCAGCCGCCCGGAAGGTTCGAAAAATTCGATAGGTACGAAGGAAAGATTGGATTAGAATCCGGCTGTTGGGGCACGAGACGCGGGCGAGGATCCAGATATCGCAGCGCAGGGAGAACAGGCCGAACACTGACGAAGAGATGAAGGCTGCGACCGGTCGGTACGAGTCTGTGATAACTCAAGAGCAAAGCCCTCAGCGGCTAAAGCCTTGTTGATTCTGGTTCAGTTACGGCACGGCGGAAGCCCTGCCCTGACAACAAACCAGAGTTGGAACACAGACGAGGTACTTCCCCAGAGCCGGTTGCTGGAAAGCTCGCCACAAACGAAAGGGGGCTCTCAACACATGAATCGGATCCCCGTTTCCTCGGAAGGCATCACCGAAGTCGGATTCCATGAAGAAGCGGATAGTCGCGGGACGCTCGAGCTGAAGTTCTCGAATGGCGGCGTGTACGAATTCTTTAACGTTCCCATGAAGATGTACGACGAATTCATGCACGCGCCCTCGCGAGAGGATTACTATCGCGCGAATATTGGGACGCGTTTTCCCTGCACGCGGGTGAGATGAACGCAAGCGAAGCCTCGGGCAATGCCAAACGGGAACCCGGGGACGTACTGCGCAGTACATGTGTCGCAAAATGATTGCGACTGAGGGGATTGCCAAAGCTCATGGCTGCTGAGCGTGAAGCCGCGAAGGCCCCGGGGATGGTGCCGGACGAGCAGAAGCAGGAGCCCCGCTCCAAGGGGATCGCCACCGCGCGCAAGAAAAAACCGAAAGAACTTGCGGTCATCACGGAATGCTGCACGGGCTGCGCGGGATCGCCGGCGTGCGTGGAGTATTGTCCCGTAGAAGATTGCATGTTCTGGGTGCCGGACGAAGATCATTTTCCGTTTGGGCGCATCCAGGTGGATCCGATCCTGTGCATCGGGTGCAAGAAGTGCGTGAGCAAAGGACCGGACGGATGCTTCCTGGACGGCTGCCCGTGGGACGCCATCGTTATGGTGGACATTGCGGAAGTGGAGAAAGTTGTTGGGGCGATGGCGTATTGATGAGCCGTGGCTCCTGGCCCGTGATCCGTGACCCGTGAAAAAACGACCGGACGCTACGGGCGGCTCGCGGCTCGGTCTTGAATGGCTTTCTCGGTTAGGTTGGCTTGCTGGCGGAGGCGGTCGGGGATTTCGGGGACGTTGCGCTCGTAGATGCGGATCGCTGGGAGATCATCGGGTTGGCCGACAAGGTAGAGAGCGCGGAGGGCTTCCCAGACTTGCTCTGAGCCGGGATCGATGGCGGCGAGCTGCGCGCCGGCCGCTACGGTTGCTCCGGTCGCGACCGAAAGCGCGCGAATGCGGCCGGTGATCGGCGTGCGTATTTCCGTAGTGCGCTGTCCGTCGTTTAGTTTTGCGACTAGGCCGCCCTGGCGGACGGAAGTTCCCACCTTGTCGATGTCGATGACGCGCCCTGCTGCGGGAGCTACGACGGAAGCGGGCTGCAAGAGAGCGACGATCTGGGGCCGGCCTGCGGCGTCGCCGAATCGGACCAGCGACAGGGCGGCGTTGCCGCGGACCATCGGCGAAGAATCCTGCAACATTTCTAAGAGCGTTTCGTGGAAGGCGGTGGCCGAGGTGTCCTGGCCCATGACCCAGGCGTCGGTGTTGCGGACTTCTTCCACAGGATGCGAGGCGAGGCGCAGGAGTTGCGGATACCACGTCGTTGCGGCGGCGTCCTGGCGGGCCATGCGTTCACCGAGCTGCACGATGGCGTGCTGGATGTGGCGCGGGTGATTGTCGTCATTCAGATATTGGGTGATCTGCGTGTCTGAAAGGCGGCGGCCGAACCAGGTGCTCCACCAGAAGAGGAAGGGCATGAGGACGATCAACCAGGCGGTGAGGAAGAAGAGCAATCGGTTGCGGGTGGCCATGGGGTGGCGCGGTGATGCTGTTGCAGTTGCGGTTACGGTGGGCGGTGCCATCTTTGTGTTGTTAGTTCCTGGTTCTTAGTTGTTAGTGTAGGCCAAAAGCCGTCACTACACTTGCTCGTCCGTTTTGGATGCGGTCGCTTTCGGGGAAGCCGTCTTGTGCTTTCCGAGCAGGCCATGATCACGGAGCTCCAGGAAAACATTCATGAAGAAGATGCCGGAGAGGGTGAGAAGAATCAGGCTCATGAAGAGGCCGTCGACGCTGGTGATGGAGCCGACGACGATAATCCAGGCGATGCCCGCGAGGGGGAGAAGGCCGAGCACGAGAGAGAGTAAGAGCATCACGATTAGCAAGAAGCCTCCTTACGACAGAGCGAAGTATGTTTCGCGTCCCTCCGGGACTTGGACGTTTTTGCGTTTTGTACCCAGCACTTCATGCTGGGCTAAAGTCTTCGACGGCCCTCCGGGACTGCTGCGAATCCGCGCCTGCGGCGGCTTGTACCGCACACTGCGTGCCGGGCTAAATTCTTGAGAACGACGCAGGCCAAAATGGTTAGGTGGCGGGCTTGAAGGTTACGTCTACGGTTTTGCTGTCTTTGGGGGCGAGCGTCACCTTTTGATCTTGCTCGCCGAGCTTTTCGTGGACGAAGGCGATGGTGTAGTCGCCTGGCGGCAGACCTTTGATTTCGAACTTGCCGTCCGGGCCGGTGACTGCGTAGAACGGATTTTTAACCACGTTCACGTACATGCGCATCCAGGGGTGCTGGTTGCACTTCACCGGCAGCAGAATTTCTTCGCGGGCAAATGTCTTTTGGAGCGGCGGGGCTTGCGGGGCCTGCGATTCATTCCACTCGCGATTGTCTTTGGGAGTGGGATGAATGTTGTGCGTGGTGGGATCGCCGTTCACGATGGTGACCGTCTGGCCGGTCATCAGACCGAGGACGTGAGGTTTATATTTGCAGCCGCTCTGGGTGAGAGTGACTGCATCTTTCGGGACGTCGAACGCGCGATTGCCGAGCCCTTCCTTCACGTAGATGAAAACGTTCTCGAGGTGGCCTCCGCTGATGACGATATTTTCGGCGATGTTCGAACCGGCACAGTTGGGGTCCTGGCTCATGTCGATCTTGGCCGGTTTCGGCGCGGCGCCGTCGAATTTTACGGTGCCGCTTATGCTCGCGGCAGTGGCCGGATCGATGGGCGTAGCGGCCGGGGCTGCGGCAGGGCTGGGAGCAGCAGGCTGCTCCTCGGCGGTTTCCTTCTTGCCGCATCCGGCGAGCAGAACGACTGCGATCGAGACCGATAGGCTCCAGACTGCCAGCGACTTTTTCGTTTTCATTTGTTCCTGCCTCCGTTGAATCTGAAAAGCTGACGCAAATCCGTTTCCTATTCGGGAGCGCGCTGAGCGGCGCCGCCTGGCGCGCTTACACTAGACGCGCCGCTGCCGCTCGACGCTCGCGCGCCGCCCATCGACGCGCTCACTCTTCGCTGTTCTTCCGGAGTGAGCTGGAAAATATATTCGACGAGGAGCTTGGTGTGGTCCTTGTCGTATCCGTTGAAAGACGGCGGAGTGGGGCCGGAGAAGGTCCAGCGATTATTTTCGCGCTTGAAAAGTCCGGAAGGCATGGAGGTGCCGGGGCTGATGGCTTGCGGGTCGATGATCCAGCGCTCGACCCAGTCGGGTTTGAGGCGCCCCTTGGCTGCGAGGAAGTTGGGCGCGGTGGCGGTTTTGTCGTGGGTGGGATCGCCGGTGGCGTGACATTTCAAGCACGGCGCGGCTGGGCTGCTGAAGAGGCTGCGCGCCATTTCGGTTTCCTTGGCGGTGAGCGCCGGCGGCTGCTCCGGAATGTAGGGGAACGGCTGGCGAGAGAGCGCCTGGAAGAAACGGACGAGCTTGCCCAATTCGTTTTCGGAGAAAGAGAAGGTCGGCATGCGCACCTGAAGATAGGGGCGGATTCCGTTGCGGTTGGTGTCCGTGTCGCTCAGAGACGGATTGGTGAGGAAGTGCAAGAGCCATTGGGGATCGACGCGGGCACCTTCGGTCAGAAGCTTGGGAGGAAGCTGCTCTTGTGCGTCTTGATAGCGCGCCAGAGTCATCAGTGAAGTTTTCTGGCCGGGAATCAACTGGTGGCAGCCCATGCAGTTGTATTTTCGGATGACCCACCAGCCTTCTTGGATGTCGCGGCGATAATCCAAGGGCTTGTATTGATACGTTACCGGAAGAGCGCTTTCCTGGCTGCCCATCAGGAAAGTGGTGAGTTCGCGGACCTGATCCTTGGTCAGATGCAGATTGGGCATGCGCAACTTTTCTTCTTCGGGTTTGATTTTGCCTTTGTCCCAGATATTGGGCTCGGCGAGCTTGTGCTCGAAGAAGCCTTTGTGGTCGTACCAGGGCTGCTTGGCGGGGCCTTCGGGGAGACGCGCGAGATCGTCGGGATCGGAGATGGGCTCGCTGCCGCCGCGCTGGGCGGTTTCGGTCAGCAAAGCGAAATCGAGGCGCTCGATGGGTTTGCTGCCTTCGGTGGTCAGCTCCGTACCGATGCGGCCTTCATCTTCTAGGCCGGAGATTTCGTGGCAACCGGCACAGCCGAAGTGGCGAATCCACTTCTTCCCTTCTTCCTTCAGCTTGGGATCGTCCATGAAAGAAGCATCCGGGTAGGAGGAAGGCTCCTGCGTTTTCAAGGTGACGAGATAGCTGGCGACATCTTCGGCGTCCTGTGGAGAGAGGCGCAGGCTGGGCATGACGGTCATGTTCTGGACTTGCAGCTCGTGCCCGTCGTTGGGGCACTTGCTGTGGTCGAGATCGAAAACATACGGCAGGCCCTTTTTCTTGTAATCCTCGGGGCCGATATCCTTCTTCTCGTACGGGCAGTAAGGGCGCGTACGCTCGCGAGCGTTGTGGACCCAGCGGACGAGGTAGGCGTATTTATCTTTTTCGCCGACGCGGGTGAGATTGGCGGCGAAGGTTCCGCCTTGCACCTGGCCGCCTTCACCGATGGAATGGCAGGCGAGGCATCCACGCGATTCGAACAGTTCTTTCCCCTGCGAAGCGCTGCCGGGCTTGTGCTGGGGCAGCGGATCGGTGAGCGCCGACTGCCAAATGTAGGCGGAAATGGATTTGATCTGATCGTCGCTGAGGCGGAAATCGGGCATCTTGGTGGTGGCGCGGAAGGCGCTGGGCTTCTTGAGCCAGACGGGAATCCAGTTGCGGTTGAGCTTGAGGCGAATGTCCTTGAGATTGGGGCCGACCTTCTTCATGTCTTGCAGGAGGCTTTTGGTGGTGCGGTCGAGCTGAACTATGCGCAAGTCGAGTTTGCTGTTGGTGACTTTTAGTGCGACGGCGCGATCGTTGAGGCGATTGGCTTCGTCATTGGACTGGGCGGCGTCGGCCTGCTTCATGAGATAGTTGGCTTGCTTGAAGTTGTCTTTCTTCTCTTGCTCGATGAGCTTGATTTGCTGGGCGATGGAGAGTAGATCCTCCGGCTCTTTGTCGTAGCCTTCGTAGCGATGGCATCCCACGCAGCCGCGCTGACGGAACAGGTCCTTGCCCGCGGAGAGAGTCCAGCCGACGTCGTTGGTCACGAGCATCATGTCCGCGGCGTGGCAGGTTTGGCAGCCCGCTTCCATGTTTCCCCTGGGGAACAACGGCCAGAGCCAGTGTTCGTAGTTGCCGTGGGCTTTTTCGACGCTGGTCGTGGCACGTCCATTGCCTTGATGGCAGGGCGAGCAGCCGAACTTATCGGGATCGTGGACCTTCAGCAGATCGGGCTCGGGATGGCTGGTGAAGGCGCGGGCGTAGTCGTCGGGCTTTTTGCCTTTGAGGGACATGGCCGCGGCGGTGAGTTTGACGGGCTCGCGAATGCCCATGTGGCAGGATTCGCAGCGGTCCACGATGTTGGCTTCGGGCACGTTGATCTGGACGATTTTCGGTTCCCACGCTTCTGTTTTGTCCAGCAAGCCGGCGAGCTGCGAGGCGGTTAAATTCACCATGTGCTCGGAGACGTACGCGTCGAGCTTTTCTTTCTGCTCGTTGACGGGTTTGATGATTTCGCCGAGCTCTGCGCTGAGCTTCGTACGCTCGTTCCGTAGCTCGTTGTAGGTTTCTTCGAGCTGCGGGAAATTGTATTTTTGCCTGCTGCCATCCGGGTATTCAACGGTGGTGACTTCCAGTTTGTACGCGTCGAGATTTCTTTGTTTGCGCTGCTTTGCGGAGGTGCTGGTTTCCGTCTCGATGTCGTAGGTGGAGGCGTTGACGTAGGCGCGGCGGTCGGTAAAGACGTTCTGCACCGCTAGGATTTTGCCGCTGAGATCGCGCAACTTCTCGTTGATTTCCCTGGCACGCGGGGCGGCGCTCTGGTTGGCTCGCTCGTAGGACAATTTGACGGCTTGGTATTCGGGGGCGGCCTCGACTTCTTTCTGCGACGCGCTGGACTGCGAACGCGCGGTTTTGAGAAACGCGGAGTAGCGAGTTTTCCATTCCTGCTGGAAGGCTTTCCAAGGACGCTGGCCGAAGTCTTCGTCCCACAGCGCCCAGAAGAGCGTGGCCATGAGGATGATCACCGCCACGACGTAGTGCGGCGCCAGAGACTTGCTTACGATCGGATCGTCATCGGGAATGGGCTTATCGGGCACCAGTTCCTCCATGCGAGACGGACAAGACTTTCTTCAGGGGCTGAAGCCCGCTGAAGTCAGCCCTATACGTGGGGGCTGAAGCCCCCACCTCCTAAAGAAAAACCCTAAGAGCCCGCTTCAGAAAGCGGGCGCTACAAAACCTGAAGCGGCCGCAATCTTGCCAAGCTGGGGCACAGCCGTGCTGTGCCCCTACTATGAGCTGCGCTAGACGTTGAACCATGGCGTTATCCAGACATATTTAATGTGGAACAGGAGGCGCAGGAGCATCTTGATGGGCAGGCCGATCATGGTCAGGAAAAAGACCATCAAGATGGAGTATTGCAGCAGGCTCTTGCGCTGATAATTTTTGGCGTTGTAGCGGCGATAGAGGGCGTGCAGCACAAAACCGCCGATGGCGAAGAAGCCGCCGACTACCGCGGCGCCGAAGATGGCCTTACCGAGGTTGGACGTGATGCCGAAAAGGTCCGGCAAATCGCGATTGACCTCGTAGATGAGGCGGTTGTGATCCCAGGTTTGCCCGGGCCAGAACCACTGCCAGCCGGGACCGCGAATGAAGGTGCCGATGGTGATCATCGACACCCACAAAACAATGAAGCCGAAGAGGAACGTGCCTATTTCAAACTTGCGCTGCTTCCAGGTGTAATAGCCGGCGCCGAGCGGATTGGTGTCAATGTATGGAATGACCATCAGTCCGAAGATGATGAGCGTGGGCATGACGACGCCCGCAATCCAGGGATCGAAATAGACGAGCATTTCCTGAAGGCCGAGGAAATACCACGGCGCCTTCGCGGGATTCATCGTGAGGTTCGGATTCGCGGGCTCCTCGAGCGGAGCATTCAATGTGATAGACCAAACCATCAGGATGATGGTGACAATGATCGCGGCGAGGAATTCCACGCGCAGAAGAAACGGCCAGACGTGGACTTCTTTCTGCCAGCCGGGCTTGAAGGGCCAGGCTTTGCGGTGGTGGGTCTTGGCCAGGGCGGCGTCGCCTTCGAGTTGTTCGATTAGCAAGTCATTGGCGTGCGCTTGCCGCCAGGCGAGGAAGATGTAGAAGGCGAGTAAGGGGATCAGCGCGATGATCGGCACGTTATCCGGCGCGGACATGATTTCCCAAAGTTGGCGCCAGTCCATGGCTATTTCCTTGGCTCCTTGATCTCGGATTCGAGCATTACTGAGTTCGGGCCGGAAATTCCACCGTCCTTACGCACACGCCAGAAGTGCACCATCATGAAGACCAGGGCGATGATGGGAATGCCGATGCAATGCCAGATGTAGGAGCGGAGCAGCGCGTTGGCGTCCACGATCGAGCCGCCGAGCAGGCCGAAGCGAACGTCATTGTAAGGAGTCATGCCCATTTGTGCGCCGAACGGTCCTTCGTGGCCGAGAAGAGGCGTGGCGCGCGCCATGTTGGTTCCCACGGTGACGGCCCAGAAGCCGAGTTGATCGTCCGGCAGGAGATAGCCGGTAAAGGAAAGCAACAGCGTCAGCACCAGAAGGATCACGCCCACGTTCCAATTGAACTCGCGCGGCTTCTTGTAAGAGCCGGTGAGAAAGACGCGAAACATGTGCAACTCCACGGCGATGACCATCAGGTGCGCGGCCCAGCGGTGCATATTGCGGAGCAGCTTGCCAAAAGGCACGTCGTGTTCGAGATAAAGAACGTCGCGGAAGGCCTGCACTTTGCTGGGGTGGTAGTAAAACATCAGGAGGACGCCGGTAAAGGTGAGCACGAGGAACAGATAGAAAGTGATGCCGCCCATTCCCCAGGTGTAGCTGTAGCGGACGGCGTCGCGGTTGATCTTGGCTGGGTGAAGGTGCAAAAAAACGTTGGAGAGTACGCCGAGGGCGCGATTGCGCGGCGTGTCGTCGTGCTTGTGGCGGAAGATGGAAGTGTAGAGCTGGGTTTTGGTGGGATTCTTGAGGACTTCGACTTGTTCTTTGGCTTTCGCGGGGAGATCGGTCTTGAGGGAGTTGAGATCTTCCTTGATGCGGTCAACGAGGCCGACGGATTTGCCGTTTTTGCCGTTTGCGTTTTTCTCGTCAGGCATTGCGACGCTCCACGTTTGCCGGCGCTGAGGAAAAGCGCCCGCGACGGTCCGCGGCCGCTACAGGTGCTTGCACATTTGGGCGTCGATGGGGCATGGAATTACACCTGTAAGAAGGAGCCGGGGTCGCTAAGGCAAAAGAAAGGCGCCCGCGACGGTCCGCGGCCGCTACAGGTGCTTGCACATTTGAGCGTCGATAGAGCATACGGTTTACACCTGTAAGAATGAGCCGGGGTCGCTGAAGTGGCTGGGTTGTCCCTTGGGCCACTGATAGAGGCGCGAGGTGTCGACCACGATCTGGCCGTCGGGCGCAAGCTCGACGTGGGCGCGGTCCATGGGGCGCGGCGCGGGGCCTTCGAAGTTGACGCCTTCGCTGTCGTATCCGCTGCCGTGGCAGGGACACTTAAATTTGTTCTCGCTGGCTTTCCAGTCCGGCGTGCAGCCGAGATGCGTACAGCGCGCATAGATGACAAAGACGCGATCGGGAGTGCGGTCGACCCAGATGCGGTATTTCTGCTGCCACTTGGTGTCGACGCCGAGCGCGTAGTCGGAGGGATAGCCGATTTTGAAAACGGTGGGAGGCTCAAAGAGCGTGCGCGGCAGAAAGAAACGCAGGAAGGCGATGAACCAGGCTCCCAGAAAACCGGTGATCGCGCACCACACGAGGCGGCGACGGCGACGGTTGACTTGGTCGTCTTTCGGACCAACCGTTGCCACGCCAGCGGCGGCTGCGGCTTTTGAGGTACCGACGGCAGGCGTGCCCACATAGCTGGCTGCATCATCGGCGCCAACTGGCGTCTTCGCCGCAACCGGTTTCGGTTTATCCGATAGAGTCTCCGGGCCC
>Ga0209648_10002219_pt1 | contig 16033 bp, 11 predicted proteins | sample GraSoi2013_115cm_FD_185830 | JGI IMG/M metagenome (GOLD analysis project Ga0209648, IMG submission 185830) | Grasslands soil microbial communities from the Angelo Coastal Reserve, California, USA - Sample 9_17_2013_115cm (SPAdes) (version 2) | ecosystem: Environmental > Terrestrial > Soil >...
ATCTTGTAAATGCGGCGCTGCGAAACATTCTGGGGACGCATGTGAAGCAGTCCGGGTCGGTGAATGCGCCGGAGCGGCTGCGCTTTGACTTTTCGCACTTTGCGCACGTGGATGCGGAGGAGCTTCGCGACATCGAGCAGCAGGTGAACGAGGAGATTCGGCTGAACACGGAGATCGAGACGAATGTCACTTCGCTCGAAGAGGCGCTGGCTTCCGGCGCTTTGGCGTTTTTCGGGGACAAGTATCCGGAGCACAACGTCCGCGTGGTGACGATTCCCGATCCGCGAGCGGCCCGGGGGTTCTACTCGAAGGAGCTTTGCGGCGGGACGCACGTCCACCGCGTTGGCGACATCGGTGTGCTGAAGATTGTGAGCGAAGAATCTGTGGCCGCAGGGGTGCGCCGCATCGAGGCGGTGACCGGCATCGGGGCGCTGGAACATTTTCAAAAGCAAGCAGACATTCTGCGGCAGGTGGCCAGCCAGCTCAATGTGGGAGAGGACGGCGTCCTGGCGCAGGTCGAGAAGCTGTCCCAGACTGCCAAACAACTGGAAAAGGAGCTGGAGGCGCAGAAGCGCAAGGGTGCGCTCAGCCAGATCGACGAGCTAGTGGGGCGCGTGCAAGTTGTTAAAGGGATTAAGGTTATCGCTGCCGAAGTGCAAAACGTTGACCGCGAAGGACTTAGGCAATTGGTGGACAGCTTGCGGCAGAAGCTGGGCTCCGGGGTGGTCGCCTTGGGCATGCCGGAGGACGGAAAAGTGGCCTTGATTGCCGGTGTAACCAAGGATCTGACGGCTAAAGTCCATGCTGGCAAGCTGATACAGGCACTGGCCAAACAGGTAGGTGGGTCAGGGGGCGGACGACCTGACCTGGCGGAGGCTGGCGGAAAAGACACAGCTGCCCTAAAAAGTGCCCTATTGAGTATCCCCTCCCTCCTGGAGCCCTTGCTATAATGAGGTCTAGCGGCAGAACTGTGTCTTGCGGGAGGCAGTCTCAGCCGCGGCCGCTAGACGGTCGCCACCCTGACCGCGAGCGCGGAGTCGATTTGAGTGCGACCCTTACCGGGTCGACAGACGAGGCACCCGCCAGGCGGTCTCCCACAGGTAGACCATTCGGCAGGGGGCTTTAGTACCAAGGGGACATTGACTCCGACTAGGTCGAACGATATTAAAGACTGTGCACTCTGAAGTAGGTTTAAAATTTGCTGGCCTTCCCCGGGGCACTATGATGAGACGCATGGCAATCACGGCAGGGCTACTCCGAGCAACGCTCGTCCTTTGCGCGATTCTTTCGGCGTGCCTGTTCGCGAAAAGCGCGAGCGGCCAGATCGCCAAAGTCATTGAGGATGACGGGCGGCGTTTTTTTGTGAACGCCGAACCGCTGAGAACCCCCAAGCTCACTGGCTCGAAGCCACGCACCAACATCTACTTGCCCGCCGAATCATCTTTTACGGGACGCAGCCGTCCGGCCATGGACATGGGCCGTGACGGCGCCGAGAAACTCGTGCGAGAAGCGGCGGACCGGCATCGCGTGGATCCTGCGCTGGTCCGCGCGGTGATCGAAACGGAATCGAACTGGAATCCGAAGGCCTATTCGCACAAGGGAGCCGGCGGCCTGATGCAGTTGATTCCCACGACGGCACAGAAATATGGAGCTTACGACGTATTCGACCCGCAACAGAATATCGACGCCGGGGTTAAACATCTCAAGTGGTTGCTAGAACGATACAATGGCAACCTCGACCTGGCCCTGGCGGCGTACAATGCTGGAGAGGGTGCCGTTGACCGAGTTCACGGCGTCCCCGCGTATCGAGAGACGCGGAACTATGTGCAGAGAGTACAGAACGCCTACTTCCGGCCGGGCTCAGGACGTCTTGCTGACGCTTACGTCAATTCGCACGCAATCCATAAAGACCTTTCCACTGACGGCCGCATCATATTCACTAACGAATAGAAAAGGTTGTAAGTTGCGAGTGGCTGGTTTTAAGTTTTCCGGGAGCCCGGGAATTTGGGCCTCGGAGATTTGAATTTATTGCTGAAGTGATTGGCGGGTCGCGGCCACGATTGAACGATGTTTGGGGGGATGCTGTTTGATGTTGGGGGCGGAAAAAAATTTGCGCGTGAGCTTCGCCCGTCTTTCGCTGGTTTTTGTGGCGCTGGGTTTTGTTCTGTGCGTTGCCGCTACAGCACCGGCAAAAACGAAGGGCGAAGCTGCATCCACGGCAGCGGTGAGGCGCCAGACCGCCTCCGCGCAATTTGCGCGAGCTGAAGAGCAACGCGCGGCGCTGAACAGCAAACCCTCAGGGAAGCGCACGCTGGCGGATTACAAGCAATTGGTCAACGGATACCGCCGCGTCGCATTGATTACGCCGCGAGCTCCTGAAGTCCCCGATTCCCTACTGGCCGTCGCGGAACTTTACACTGAGATGGGCGACCGGTTTGGCCGAAGCTACTACCAGTCGGCCGCCGACGCTTACCAATTCCTGGTGCACGAGTATCCGAAGAGCCGGTATTGCCAGGAAGCGATCCTGCGAGTGGCGAAGCTGCAGCGCGATAAATTGGGAGATGCAGCGCTGGCCAAGAAGACTTACGAGGATTTCCTGAAACGCTATCCGCGTTCGCCAAGGAAACGCGAAGCGCAAGAAGCGCTGGCGGAATTAGCACTGCTACAGGATAGTGACGCGCCGTCCGCGACGAACGCCGTAGTGTCAAATGTGAACGCGGATTCACCAGCCGCCGAGGAAACCCGCGCGGATGCGCCGGTGCACTCCGGCGGCAAGTCCGCTGGCCGGCCAGGATCGGCGGAGATTCCGCGGGTGCGGCGGATTCGGGCGGCAGCCAACGGCGACGCGACGCGGGTGACCATCGATCTCGAGGACAGCGTGCAATATACTTCCGGGCGCATCGCGAATCCCGATCGCATCTATTTCGATTTGCACGCTGCGCGGCTGACGCCGGAAGTCGCGCACGGGACTATCCACGTTGACGGCGGCCTGCTGACCGCCGTGCGTGTGGCGCGGAATCATGAGGGTGTGGTGCGCGTGGTGCTGGACGTGAACGGAGTGAAGGATTACACCGCTACGCTGACGAACCACCCGCCGCAGCTTTTGATTGATCTGTACGGAAACTCCGCGCCGACACCGGTGCGCACGGCCAAAGGGAAGCACGCGCAGCAGGCCGGAACAGAAAATGCGAATGAGAGCGCGGCTGTGGGGAACGGCGAAGCGCGCACCATTCAAGACGCGACAGCAAAGGGTTCGGCGCGAGATGCGCCTTTCTCCTCGGAGCAGCCGGCGGCAAATTCGAAGAGCGCCATCGACAACACAATTGGCAGCGCGCCTGCGGGAAACAATTCTTCAGCGGTTGCGCGCAATTCCCTGCCGAGTGTGAAAAATCCCAAAACGAAGTCCGTCAAAGCCACGAGCGCGAAGCCCGATTTGGTCCGGCCGGCGAGCGAGCCACAGCCCACGAGAGATGGGCAGTCCACGCTGACGCGCGCGCTGGGGTTGAAGGTCGGCAGGATTGTGATCGACGCGGGCCACGGCGGCCACGACACGGGAACGATTGGCCCGACCGGGTTGATGGAGAAAGACTTGTGCCTGGATGTGGCGCTGCGGCTCGGGAAAATCATCGAGCAGCGGCTGCCGGGCGCCGACGTAGTGTATACACGTTCGGACGACACCTTTGTTCCGCTGGAAGAACGGACGAGCATCGCGAACCAGGCCAAGGCCGACCTGTTTATTTCGATTCATGCAAATTCGAGCAAGGATCACGAGGCCCGCGGCATTGAGACGTATTACCTGAACTTGAAGGGCTCGCCGGAAGCGATGGAGGTGGCGGCGCGCGAGAACGCTACGGCGCAGGGCGGCGTGCACGAACTGCAGGATCTGGTGGCGCGAATCGCGAGGACGGAAAAAATTGATGAGTCCAAAGAGCTTGCCGAAGACATCCAGGAATCCCTCGCCAAGCGGATTCAGAAGACCAGCAAACCGGCGAAGAACCGCGGCGTGCGGAAGGCACCCTTCGTGGTGCTGATCGGCGCGGACATGCCGTCGATCCTGACGGAGATTTCGTTTCTGAGCAATCCGGCGGACGAGCAACTGCTGAAGAAGCCCGAGCAGCGGCAGAAGGTGGCCGAAGGGCTCTATCAGGGCATGGCCAGCTACCTGCAGAGCATGAACAGCGTGACGATGAATCTTCCGGCCAAACCCAGCGCTGGGCGCCACCTCGCGGCAGCGGTTGAACAATCTCGCAACCAAAACTAGGCGATTGGTGTCTAATAGAAGCCGGGATGCGAAAGCTGCATTTCATTGCAATGCTGTCGCTGGTGCTCGTCGCCGCGCCGTATTCGTCTGCGCAGCAGGTGCTTCCAAGTCACTTCGGCAGCTGGACGTGCACTCCCGTTGCCGACAACGTGGAATTCGATAGGATTGCGAACTTCTCTGACTTGTCGGCGGAAACCGGGCTCACCGGCAATACATTCTGCGATTACTTTTCTGGCGCCGCCAAGATTCACGCCGGCCTGCAGAGCTATCGCGATCCCAGCAGCGCCTACGAAATGTACACGGCGCTGATCCGCCCGGAAATGCATCCATCGACGCTGAATAGGACTTCGGCCGTGGATGGCGACAGACTGTTTGTCCTGCTGGGGGCTTCGATTCTTAACGTGCGCCCGACGCCGGCGATTTCCACGGAAGATTTGGTTACCCTGGTGAACGCGGTGAGCGCGCACGCCGATCAGACGCCCCTTCCGCCGATTCGTACTTATTTGCCGCCTGAGTTTATTGACGGAACACAGAGGTATGCGCGGGGTCCGGCGGCGTTCCGTAGTGCGCTTGCTTCGTTGAAGCAAGATGAATTCACGAATCTGGCCAGTGAAGCGGGCTTCCATTTAAACGCGGAGGCGGTGTTCGCGCGCTATCGAGCGGGAAAAGATGAAGCCGTGCTGCTGCTGATCGAATATCCGACGCCGCAACTGGCGGAGCAACACCTGAGACATCTGGAACAGGCGATTTCGACGGCGGCGAAGCAGGCGGGAACGACCATTGAACGCAAGGCTTCCCTACTATCTCTGGTGCTGAGGCCATCCTCGGCGGCGTATGGCGCAGCGCTGCGAGGCGCGGTGAAATACGAAACAGAAGTGACGTGGAACGAGCCGCACCAGACGGTCACCGATCCGCCTTTGCTGACAACCATCGCCAAGATTTTTCTCGGGACCGGCTTGTTCATGGTGGTGGCGGTGGTCCTGGGCGTGGCGTTTGGCGGTGTGCGAGTGCTGGCAAAGATCTTTTTTCCTGGCAAGGTATTTGACCGGCCGGAACAGATGGACGTGCTGCAACTCGGGCTTTCCGGAAAGAGAATCAACTCCCGCGATTTCTACTGACCTACTGCGGAAAGCTTCAACATAACCAACAGCTTTCCCTTGTGTCCAATAGGAGACGGACCTTCGCTATTTGCTCCTGCCGAACAGTGTCGTAAGATTTGAGGTCAGGTAAAAGGCATGCGCCCATTTGTACTGATTAATCGCAGGAAGGGAGACGCGGAGACGCGGCGGGCTGTTTTGCTGCTGGCGCTGGGGGCAGGTGTATTTGCATGCGGCTGCCAGAAAAGCGCGGCCGACAATCCGCCTGGGGCGCCTGCCATGCCGGTGCAAGTGCAGATTGCGCCAGCGGTGAAAATCCCGGATACCACCGAGTATTTGTCCATCCTGAAATCGCGGCACTCTGCGGTGATTAATCCTCAGGTTGAAGGGCAGATTACACGAATTTTCGTAAAGTCCGGCGACCACGTGGAGGCTGGAACGCCGCTCCTGCAAATCGACCCACTCAAACAGCAAGCCACGGTGAACAGCCAGGAAGCATCGCGCGCAGCGCAGGAAGCAAACCTGCGCTATGCCAAGATTTCGCTGGAGCGGGCGCAGAAATTATTTGATGCCGGGGTGATCAGCAAGCAGGAGCTGGATAATGCCCAGACGGGGTACGATGCGGCGCTCGCGCAGGTGAAAGCGATCGACGAACAAGTGAAGCAGCAAAAGGTCGAACTGCACTACTACAGCGTCACCTCGCCGAGGGACGGGATTATCGGAGATGTTCCGGTGCGGGTGGGGGACCGCGTGACGGTTTCCACATTGCTCACGACGGTGGACGAGCCGGGGGCCCTGGAGGCGTACATCTATGTTCCTGCCGAGCGAGCGAAGGACTTGAAGCTTGGTCTTTCCGTTCGAATCGTGGACAGCAACAATCGAGCGGGAATCGAGGCGCGCATCACCTTCGTTTCGCCGCAGGTTGAAACCGATACGCAAACGGTTCTCGCGAAGGCGACGATTGAGAACCCGCAAGGCAAGCTGCGCATCGCGCAACAGGTTCGCGCGCAGATTACCTGGGGCGTTCACGAAGGCCCGGTGATTCCGGTGCTAGCCGTACTGCGCATTAACGGCCAGTTCTTTGCATTCGTTGCCGTCAACGAAGGCAAGGGAACAGTGGCCCGGCAGAGACCCCTAAAACTTGGCGATACTGCAGGTAATGATTATGTGGTTCTCGACGGGCTCAAGGCTGGGGACCACTTGATCATTTCGGGGACGCAATTTTTGCAAGACGGCATGCCGGTCGCGGAACAGATTCAGAGTAAGGGCCAGGGCAATTCGGGCCGGTAGCTACCCTTGAATTCATGAGCGGTCTCATTCGAATCCTATCGCAGGCGGACTCCAGCCTTGTTCGTTGATTTCTTCATTCAGCGGCCGGTTTTCGCCACGGTTTGCGCCCTATTCATCATCCTTGCGGGCGCTATCTCCATTCCCACGCTTCCCATCGCAGAATTACCCGATCTGGCGCCGCCGCAAGTGGTCATCAGCAGCGGTTACATTGGAGCAAACGCCCAAACGGTGGAGTCCGCGGTGACGATTCCGCTGGAGCAAGCCATCAATGGCGTGCAGGGCATGAAGTACATCAGCTCGACGAGCGGCAATGACGGCACGAGCCAAATCACGGTGGTATTCGACATCACGCGAAACGTTGACCTTGCGGCGGTGGACGTGCAGAACCGCGTGAACCAGGCGCTGGGGCGGCTGCCTAATGAAGTTAAGAACACGGGAATCATCATCACCAAACAGATCGGTGGATTTGTTTTTGGCGCGGGCGTTTATTCCGAAGGGCAATACGACAGCTTGTTCCTCAGCAACTACATGGACGTATACGTCAAGGACGCGCTGAAACGCGTCAAGGGAGTGGGCGATGCCGAGATTTTCGGCGAGCGCAAATATGCCATGCGCCTTTGGCTCGATCCCGCGAAATTGGCACAGCGCGGATTGACAGCGACCAATGTGCTTAGCGCTCTTCAGGAACAGAACGTGCAAGTGGCGGCGGGACAAATCGGTCAGCCCCCGTCAGCGGAGGGACAGGCCTACCAAATCAGCGTACGGGCCGTAGGGCGCCTCAGCGAAGCAGCAGAGTTCGACAACATCATTCTGAAGACGGGAACCGACGGGACGCTCGTTCGATTGAAAGATGTCGGGCACGCGGAGCTGGGGGCGGAGAATTACGGCACGCTTTTGCGATTCAATGGGCACGACGCGGTCGGCCTTGCGGTTACCCAGCTTCCGGGGGCCAATGCGCTGGATGTGGACAAGGCGGCAAAGGAGGAGTTGCTGCGGCTTTCGAAGAATTTTCCTCCGGGGCTCAAGGCGGCGGTGGCCTTCGATACCACGACGGTCATTGGTGAATCCATCCGAGATGTGCTCATCACGCTGCTGCAAGCAATCGCGCTGGTCATAATCGTCATTTACGTGTTCTTGCAGGACTGGAGGAGCACGTTTATCCCCGCGATTACCATCCCCGTTTCGTTGATTGGGGCATTCGTCTTCGTGAAATTGCTTGGTTTCTCGATCAATACCCTGACGCTGTTTGGAATCACGCTGGCCACCGGGCTAGTGGTGGATGACGCCATCGTGGTGATTGAGAATGTCGAGCGGCACATCGTCGAGGGGATCACGGAGCCGCACAACGCCGCGTCCGTGGCGATGAAGGAAGTCGCCGGAGCGGTCATAGCAACGTCACTCGTGCTGGTGGCGGTCTTCGTGCCGGTAGCGCTTTTCCCAGGAACCACGGGAATTCTCTTCCGGCAATTCGCGCTAACGATCGCTTTTTCAGTCGCAATCTCTGCCTTCAACGCGTTAACTCTGACTCCAGCACTCTCGGCTATTTTCCTGGGGAAGCATCGAGAGCGTGCGAAGGGCCGTTTTTTCAAATTGTTCAATGACGTCTTTAGCGCCGGCGCGAAATTCTATCAAAGCACGGTCCGATGGGCCCTGGACTGGCGGCTGGCGTCGCTGCTGCTCTTTTTTACATTGCTTGGCTGCACTTACTGGATCTATCAGCGCGTTCCGCGCGCCTTCATCCCGGAGGACGATCAGGGCTACCTGATTTTCATCGTGCAGGCGCCGCAAGGGGCCTCGCTGACCTACACGCGCGACATCTGCGGCAAGGCGGAAGAAGTGATCTCGCGCGATCCGGAAATCGAAGGGATTTTCACGATCGTGGGGTTTGGCGCCTCGGGCTCGTCGTCGAATCAGGCCATTCTCTACGCCAGTCTGCGGCCTTTTGAAAACCGCAAGGGAGATGTGCACTCGGCTGCGGCAACGATTGCGCGCCTTCGCGGTTCCCTCTCCGCGGTTTCGGGCGCGATTGTGGTTCCGTTCAATCCACCGGCGGTGTTCGGACTGGGACAGTTCGGAGGATTCCAGTTTGAGCTGGAAGATCTAGGACGCAATTCCCTGCAGAGCATCGCGGAGAATGCCAATAAGCTGGCCGCGCAAGGGAATGCCAGCAAGGACGTCGTTGGCCTATTCACCAGCTTCACGGCAAACGACCCGCAATACTTGGTGCGCATCGACCGCGAAAAAGCAAAGAGCCTGCAAGTGCCCCTTAGCCAAGTCACTGACGCTTTGCAGGTCTACATGGGGTCGGTGTATGTGAACGATTTCGACTTCAATAACCGCTCGTACCGCGTCTATGTGCAGGCGGATAGCAAATTCCGGTCGCAGCCAAAAGATATCCGGCAATATTATTTGCGCTCCGATACCGGGAAGATGATTTCGCTGGACAATCTGGTGGCTGTCGAGCAAACCGCGAATCCGCAGGTCATCCCGCATTACAATCTCTTTCGCTCCGCGGAAATCAACGGAGCAGCCGCGCCAGGCCACAGTTCGGGCGAGGGCATCGCGGCAATGGAAACGCTTGCCAAGAAGGTCCTGCCAAATGGCATGTCTTTCGAATGGAGCGGATTGTCGTTGGAGGAAATCGAATCTGGCGGGAAGGCGCTGATTCTATTTGCGCTGGGCCTGGTGGTGGTTTACCTGACGCTGGCGGCGCAGTACGAGAGTTATGTGCTTCCGTTTATCGTGCTGCTGGCGGTGCCCGTCGCGATTCTCGGAGCAATTGGCGCACAGGCTTTGCGCGGATTGCAGAATGACGTGTACTGCCAGATCGGTCTGGTAATGTTGATCGGTCTTGCCAGTAAGAATGCGATTCTGATTGTCGAGTTTGCGGAACAACTGCGCGGTCAAGGCATGTCGGTCGTCGAGGCCGCAGTGGAAGCGGCGCGCATCCGGCTGCGGCCCATTTTGATGACTTCGCTGGCGTTCATCCTGGGCGTGGTGCCATTGGTGCTGGCACAGGGCGCAGGGCGAGCAGGCCGCGTTTCCGTGGGAACCACGGTTTTTGGCGGAATGATTGCTGCAACTACGCTGAACCTGGTGTTCATTCCCGTTCTATACGTCATAGTGCGCAGCGTTGTTCCGGGGCGCGAGACGCTGGCCGCACCGCAAAGCGATTGAGTTTTTCTACAATCCATCCGGGCCATTCATCCAGATTGATGCGTGTTTGAGCCGCCACAAGTTTTGGGAAACCGGAGCAGAAGGGCCAGGAAAGCAGATCTGGCGGCGGATCGCAATCGGATCCAAATCAAAGCCAAAAAACGAAGACTTCAGCGGCTACAGGAAAATCAGAAGGTCAACTTATTGATTTTATTGATTCCGCAGAAGTTGAAAGAAAAGTTGGAGCCGAGAGTGGGAGTCGGACCCACGACCTGCCGATTACGAATCGGCTGCTCTACCACTGAGCTACCTCGGCCCTTGATAACAAAGGACTTATTCTCCCGGTTCAGACCTTGCGTACAACTTGCGTTCCAACCTATTCGGGTTTCGGCGGTGCGTTGCCTTACTTTCGATCACGAATGCACCGCCTCTTCGGAACCGACCTCTGCTCCATTGATCGATGACTATCGCGTTTCCACTTTCCATGACGCTCTCACTTTTCCTGAAGCGCAGGAGGGAAACCGATCGCACGCCAGATAAAAGACGGCAAGTTGATTCTAGCTTCGTCTGCTTCCGTTCGCAAGCGCTTGGGGGCATCATCGAAGGAAGATGCCCTTACCGAGTTGAATGCAAATGTCCTTCCCGGCTATTGATGGCGGTACGATCAATATGAGATCCCTTTGAAACCTTCATAGACCCTTTCAACTCCGGCAGCAGACCCGTCTCAAACTCTTGCAAGCACTTGAAGCAAGAACACCAATGGAAGGTAGACCACCGAGACAAGAAGCAGCCGACGAGCAGACTGGCTCGAGCGAATTAGGGCGAGTCGCACGGCAAAATAAAGGAAACCTAAACTGACCAGAAACGTTCCCCCCACTAACGCGGGATTGGAGTGGCGCAAAGCCATCGGCGCAAAAGCGACCGACACTAAGGCGAGCGCCGGGAGCACGCTTTGCCATCCCACGAATCGGGCTTTCTCTTTTCCCAGTGGAAGAACCTTATATCCCGCTCGCGCATAGTCCTCGCGATACATCCACGCAATCGCCATGAAATGCGGGAATTGCCAGAGAAAGAGAATCACATAAAGCAGCCAAGCCTGAGAGTCGAGCTTCCCGGTCGCGGCGACATATCCGATCAACACGGGCATGGCACCGGGAAAGGCGCCGACCAGTGTGCACATAGGCGTTCTACGCTTGAGTGGAGTATAGAGAAACAAATACGCACTGAGCGTCAGCAGGGCAAGCAGGCTCGCAGCCGGTCGCACGGCCAGAGCCATGTAAAGGACGCCCGTAAGCGACAAGAGCGTTCCGAAAACGAGGGCCTGGATCGGTTCGATTCGGCCGGCCGCGATCGGACGGCGAGCTGTGCGCCGCATCTGCGCGTCGAAGTTCCGTTCGATCAACTGATTCAGAGTACCGGCGCCGCTCGCAACCAGGACCGTGCCGAGCAGCGTGTGTAGAAGCAGCATCCACGGGAAATGCACGAGTGGTTTCGGAGAGCCCAAGCAAAAAGCGGCCACAGTGGTCATGGCGATCAAAAAGTTTACTTCCGGTTTCGTTAGCGTCCAGTAGTCGGATAGAACGTGCGAACGCACTGAATGACGGCGCTGAAGGGCAGTCAGTTGGAAAGCAGCGAGAACAGGCTCAGTTGCCATCCTCAGGGAACCTCCACCCTTTTCGAATCACTTTGCGGAATCATGATGCGGAGAAATTCCGATTGCGCTAAGTCGGCTCGGGAGTCCCGCGGCGCGAGCAGACGCGTAGAGAGAGCCGCCGCGGGAACGAGATAGACGATGGTGATGCAGGTCCACATCAATGCGCCGGCACACTGCTGATCCGCGAGAACAGAAAGCCCAGACTGCCGCGAGGCCGAGAGATACACCGGATAGGCCACACGCTCGGAGAAGACAAGAAATGCCGAAAGAATGTCGCAGGGCAACGTGGCCAGAAAGAGATATAAGAGAATCGACCATCGCGGCTCCGTTGGAACGTTTGGCCAGGGCTGAACGACGGGCCACCAAAAGAGAAGGCCGGCCACAAGGAAAGTTGCCTGCTCGAACAAATGCCACGCACCCGATCGCAACGCGAGCGTAAAGATCGCCGGAATATGCCATCCCACCAAGACCGCCGTGGCCACAAGCCAGGAAAATACAGGTCGCACGAGCATCCGCCCTAACCTTTGCACCGGCGGCCAGCGGAACAGTAGACCAACAACTGCCTGCGCAAATTGATGGGGGAGACCCTGCAAGAAAGGCGTCACGGGCAAACCAAGCAGCATCAATGGAGCAGCAAAGGTCATGAGCAGCAGATGCTGAATCATGTGGACCGTCAGCATCTGCTCGTCGAGCGCGGCCAGGGGTGAGCCCACAGCCATCCAGATTAAGAATAGGCCGAGGGAGAAACTAATGACGCGCCAGGCTGGAATGAGCTTCACGGAGGCTGAACGAAGACGAAGCCATCCACGCAAGTACATGAATTCCGTGAGGAGCAGGGCTAAGAGTAGCGAAATCGGAAACCATCCGGATCCCGATGCGGCATGAACGTGAGGTGACATGGATTGGTTTTTATGGTTGTGCGCCAGGGCGTTTTTCCTGGGCGTCACTGAGCACCACATCGCGCGAGGCATCGCGCGCGGGAGCTTGCCCAGCCGGATGCAAGGTTTCGAGAAATGTGACGAGCGCCGTTGTCTCCGCCGGACTCAAATTCTTCCCGTATGCGGGCATGTTGCCGCCTCCTTGGATCACCTGGCGGATAAGCTGGTCCTGCGTGAGCCGCACGGCAACGCTATCCAGAGCCGGCCCTCTCTGCCCGCCGCTCTCCCCGAGGGAGTGGCAGTTGCGGCACTGCTTAACCTGAAAAACGAGCGCGCCTTGGCGCTGAAGCGCCGTTGCACCGTGTACAAATCGCTCCGGCACGGGATCGCCGCTCCAAGCGTTCATGTGCGGACTCCAGGGAGTAAATCCAGAGAGATGCGTAAGCGTTCCCAGCGTTACCGCAATCAGCATGACGGTCAAGACCGCGATCGGCCGCCGGCGCCAGCTCTTTTCTCCTTCACCCGACAGGAATGGAAGAAGAAGCAGAGCAAGGATTGCGATGACCGGGCCAATGAGAAGCGCGGGAGTCTCCAACGAAGGAGGCAAGAGCGAGAGCAATGCGTAGAGCCAAAGGAAGAAGTAATCAGGTTTCGGCACCGTCTGGATGATTGTCGGGTCCGGGCGGCCCGTCGGACCGAATGGACCGAAGTACACCGCGCAGGCAGCGACCGCCAAGAGGATGAACGCGGCAAACAACAGATCTTTCCATACAGCATAAGGAACGAAAGGAGCTCCATCCTTCTTCGTCAATTCGTGGTACTCGGTTGCGTAGGTCGCCTTTTTCACTAGGCGGCCGGGCATCGGCCATTCATTGATCCCGAGCTTTAACACCATCAAAAGATGTAGGCACACGAACCCGATGAGCATCCCCGGAATCACGAAGACATGCAGCGCAAAGAATCGGGAAAGCGTCGCGCCGGCGATGATCGGCCCACCCAGCATCAATTTCACAATAGTGGCACCTACAAATGGGACTCGACTCGCGATCGACGCTCCGATCCCCAGCCCCCAATATGCGTCCTGATCGAACCGCAGCACTTGCCCGCTGAATGCCATGCCCAGGGTCATCAGCAGAAGGAATACACCGACGATCCAGGTGAGTTCGCGAGGAAACTTGTAGGCTCCAAAAAGGAAGACCTGGACCATATGAATGAGAACAATCGCCACCATGAAGTTCGAGCCCCATCCATGCAGCGCGCGGATGAACCAGCCGAGAGTCACGTCGTGGTTGAGAGCTTGAAGGCTGCTCCACGCCTCGCTTCCCGATGGAACGTAAATCAGGGCAAGCAGAATTCCTGTGACGAGTTGCAAAAGGAACACGACAAGAGCCGCGCTGCCGAAGACGTACCACCAACTCGCCGTGTTGCGCGGAACGGGATGCTCGGAAACCTCGCGAATCGGAGCCGCAAGCTGCAAGCGCCGATCGAACCAGTCCCCGATCTGGGCCATCAGGCGCATGACGGTTTCTTTCCAGCGAGAGAGGCGCTCGCTCCCGGTGTGGGCAGTTCACCCGCCTGAATGGTGACGAGACCGTCCTGCACCTTGTACGGATACTGGAACAGGCCGCGCTCTGGTGGCCCCGAAGCACGCGATCCATCCTGATAATAAGCCCCACCATGACAAGGGCACATAAACAGGCTGGATTGCTGAAACCATCGAACGGGACAACCGAGGTGCGCGCAGTTAACCGCAAAAACCTGGAACTGCTCGCCTTCGATGCGCCGCACCCAGCATGCCGTGTCCGCCGTCTTGCCGTCGGTGGGCGTAACGTAGGGATTCCGGAAGGTAGCCAGACGCGTCTCGCCTTCTGGGAATTCGCTCACCGGCCCGAGTGGCACCCAGGAAAGGTAGGCGTTCGCGCGCCCTCGCGTGATACAAGACAGAAGATATCCGACAATCGGCACAGTCAGCGCAGCCGCCACCAAGCCGTTGAAGAGAATTCCCATCTTCATGAAAAATCCTCGACGGGACACCAAGTTTTCATTCGACATCGTCAAGCTCCTAATGCTGCGCGTAATTCGAAACGGAATAGGGTTGCCCAGGATTTTGAGATCGCCGCGAGACAAGCCAGGCAACGACGTCGGTCACTTCCTGGTCCGACATAGGCTTGCCAGGTACGTTTCCGCGCCAGTCGGGTGCCCCCAATTCGGGACGGCCCGTGATTACAATCGTGCGCAAACCCTGATCGCTGACCAGGGCGAGAAAGGAATCGTCCGTGATTGAGCTGCCCTTTGGGCTTCCACGACCGCTGGGCCCATGGCAGGATTCGCAGTACATTCTGTAGCCGACTTCGCCTCGCGCGGCGTCGCCCGTGGATTTCGAGGCGTAGGAAGGCGGATTGGCTGCGCCGAGAACTCCGCGCTGGCTCCAGCGCGACCGCATTTCGCTGGTAATGACGTCAATCTGTTTGTCGGTCAGCATTCCGCCGGCGCTTTCGGCGAACGCCGGCATTGCCGTTCCGCGCACGCCGTTCGCAATGACTTTACGAATCACTGCGTAATCCGCGATGGCCAAATAAACCGGATCTGCAAGGGCGATGGCTGCTCCTCCCCGTCCCTCCGCGCCGTGACAGCCTGTACAGTTTTCCGAGTACAGGGTTCGAAATTCCAAAACTTCATTCGGTGCCAGAGTTTCGGAACCTTGCTGCGGCTGGCCATGCGGGGAGCTGCAACCCGAGAGCAGCGTCAGGCCCAGCGCAGTCGATGCACATAGATATCGAACTGGGTTCACGGGCGTTTCTCTCCGCTTCCTTGTGGTGGAATTATTCCAGGAGCCTCAATTCCTGCGCGCATGGCGAAGGGCAAGTTCTCACGCGTGGTCACGCGTTCCTGGCGCACCACAACAAGGCCAGCGACGAGACCGAATGCAATCTGCGAAGCCGTGAACCAGAACCAGTCAATGCGGCTCGCCAGCAAGGGATTCAGCAGGCCCAGCATGGTGTATAGCAGTCCCGACCACAGCACCGGAGCGATCAGTCCTCCAAGTACGATTGGCCGCCGAGCGAACATGGGAAGCATCGCGCCATAAAGCAAGCCAACGAGCGTGGACACGAGGGCGTGTAGAACCAAGGCAATCGCGAAGCTGTCGGCATGAAACGAATTGAGCTGTGCGGGTCCGAGTTTCAGCGACTGCGCGTAGACCGCGGCGGCAAGAAGATTGATGGGATACCAGATGCTTCCGGCCTTCAGCGCCCCGTAGGCACACGCCAGCACGGCCATCGCCACGCTCCCGATCAATCCACCCTTCACACCCGCCGATATCGGGTAGGTGTGGACGGGAAGCCATGCGCGCAACTGATCTGCGGCGATCGGAAGGCGTTCGACAACACGGCGCCCCGTGCTTACGCGAAGATCCTCTGGAACGACCGGCACAGTTACTTCATGCTCGCGAGGAAAGACTTCGCGGAACCAGCTGACGGAACCCGCAAGAGCAAGCACAGCGCCGAGAACGGTCACCGACACGCTTGTCAAAAGCCCTGCGAACAACAGCGTAAATCCAAAAGCCAGGACAAGAGGCCACGCTGTCGGCGCGGGCACTTCGATCTCGCTCGGCCCCCGGGGGCTTGGCTCTATTTGTTCCGCGGATAGCACCGTTGCCATTTCTTCTCCTCAGCGCCCAACAATGTAAACCACGGTG
>Ga0209648_10002220_pt1 | contig 16027 bp, 10 predicted proteins | sample GraSoi2013_115cm_FD_185830 | JGI IMG/M metagenome (GOLD analysis project Ga0209648, IMG submission 185830) | Grasslands soil microbial communities from the Angelo Coastal Reserve, California, USA - Sample 9_17_2013_115cm (SPAdes) (version 2) | ecosystem: Environmental > Terrestrial > Soil >...
AGCTCGGCAAGGTGGAGCCCGTGGAACAAGCTCTCTTCCAGAATCAGGAAAAGTGGGAACAAAGTGGGGACGTGGACGGCACCGTCGCCGACGTTCTCTCCCCCACGGAAATGGCCAAGGTTCGCGCGCTTGTAAAGGGCGGCACTCTCGATTCCATGATTGACAAGGATTACGCCCTTGGCCAGACCTACCGCGTCACCCAGACGCCAACCACAGTCTTTCATTGCAAGGGCCAGACCTATCCCTACTCCGGCGTCATGACCTACGACATTCTCAAGCAGTTTCTCGATCAGCTTCTCAGTCAGAAATAGGGAGCTTCGCAAAGAGACCAACATCATGATGCAATCGAGCCCAATGAACGCCCGCCGCGTGATCATCTGGATCGGCCGCCTCGTTCTCGCTGGCTTCTTCATCTATGCGGGCTATGCCAAGTTGACGATGGGCATGCACCCGCGCCCGCCCATCGGCGTAGCCCTTTCCTTCTTTGCGTTGAACGTGGATTCCTATCAGATTCTTCCAACGTGGGGCGTCAAATTTGTCGCCAACACGCTGCCCTTCGCGGAAATCGGGCTCGGTCTTCTGCTGCTCATCGGCTGGCGATTCCGCATCTGGGCCACTCTCGTCACTCTGATCATGCTGGGATTCTTCGTGGCCGTGGTGCGTTCGTATGCGCTTGGCATGCAGATCAATTGCGGGTGCTTTGCCGCTCCCGAGCCCCTCACCATCAAAACGGTTTTCCGTGACGGCGCGCTCGTCGCTCTCGCGCTCTTGATGACCATCTTCGCCTTCATCGAAGCGCGCAAGCCCCACCCCTGGTCCGCCCCGGAGAAAGCTTGAGCTTGCTCCGATGAAAACTCTAGCTGAGTACCTCGACCTCGCCGCCGTCGCGCACGGCCACCTTTGCGCGGGACAGGTCCTCGGCGTGCGCCTGGCGATGCTCGGCCTCCGCGAGCTTGGAATCGACGATCCCTTCGCCGACCGCAAGCGGCTCGTCACATACGTGGAGATCGATCGCTGCGTTACCGATGCTGTCGCGCTCGTCGCCAACTGCCGCCTTGGCAAGCGTGCCCTGAAATTCCGCGACTGGGGCAAAGTCGCCGCTACTTTCGTCGATCTCCAGAGCGGCCGCGCAGTCCGTATCGCCGCGAGGGAATCCTCCAAGCAAGCCGCACGCGAAATGTTTCCTGAACTAGGCAAAGACGCCGGCCAACAGAAAGCCTACGCGCAGCTCTCCGACGAAGTTCTCTTCGACAAACAATGGGTGAAAGTGGAAATCCAGCCGGAAGACTTGCCAGGCTTCAAAGGCCCCCGCATCGTGTGCGCGCAATGCGGTGAAGGCATTAACTTCAAGCGAGAAGTCGTGGTGGAAGGCCGCACGCTCTGCCGCGCCTGTTCAGGAGACCGATACTATGAACGGGCTGACTGAACTTCAGCGTATAGAAGTGATACGGCGTTCTGAATCGCGAGGATTTTGCTGCTCTCCACCGGGCTGCACGGGCGCCAGCTTCGCCATGCGGACAATCACGGGTGCAATGAGAGCGAGAAAAAAGCACAGGAGCAGCAGCCAAGCCATGCCCTCGAGTGTTCCTACAATCGTACGATAAATTTCCAGGACCCAAAATTCCTGCGTGAGCGCCGCTGCCATGGCCGCCTTATTCTCGGCGGTCGCGGAAATGTATTCTTGAAGGACGCGAACCCTGGTCCCGGTGGAAATGCCGACCACCACGATGGCAAATCTGATGTACTTCGAAAACGCGGCTCTGACGACGTGGTCCGCAACGAAACGGCGCAAGACGCTTTCAATCGCCTCTCTGGAAACCCAGGCAACAGCAACGGACAAGGCAAGCGCAAGAACGAACGACGCACCAAAAAGTGCTACGAACATACTGCGTGGCTCCTTTAATTCTGGAGGACGGCCATAAGTTTCCAGGCCCAATAAGGGTCTCGCAGTGCGGTCGACGAATCTACCTGCCATTCCCGCGATGTCGCTAAAGTGCAACGTTGCCCAGTGCTAACAAATCTCAGAGACTTAGTTATACGCTGCACCTTCTGCCGCGCCTGGGCCGGGGAAAAGTATTATCAGCCCCTGTAGGCGCATGTTTTTCACGCAAGCTTCTCGCGGCAATCAGGCCGCGCCTTCGCTGTCCGAGGTGGTTTTATTTTGGCTCTCGCTTCGGAGTTCCCCGATCCGGACCAGCACAAACGCGAGGAGGGCAAAGACGAAAAATACCAGAAGTAACCAGGCGATTCCCTGCAGTGTGTCAAGGGCCGTGCGATAAAGCTCGAGAATCCAGCGGTCAAAACTCAGTGTGGTCGCCTGCACTTCACGGCCGCCCAACATCGGCGCGATATATTTTTCGAGATCGTGAAGCGGCACGCCCGCGGAGACCCCAACGATGAGGATCGCGAACTTCAAGTATTTTGTCCAAGCGGCGCTGATTTCGTCGGCGATGATGCGCTTGAGCACGCTGTCGATCGGCTTTGTGAAGGCATGCATCACGGCAAATGCAACGAGGAGGGCAACAACGGAGGTGGCGAAGAGCAACAGTCGGAACATGGGAAATCACCTCTCATCCTGCGCGGCGGTTTATTTTGCACACGGGAGATTTGGAGGCTGGTAGCTCCCTACTATGTTGAATTCTCGCTTTGTTTCCTTTTCATTGCATCAAATCTTTTCTGAGGCGCCCCGCGATTCTCTTATGCGCTAAGATTGTGTTTTCATGCTGAACCTGCCACCGATCACGCTGCGACTGCGCGGCTGGAAACTGATTGACCGCGTCGCGCTGGCTTTTTTGATTCTTTGCGCGGTTGCGCTGGGCGCGGGCTGCGGCCTGCTCTTTGTTTACGCCAGCGACCTGCCGGAAATTCGCGCGCTGGAAACGTACCGCCCGGACGTGGTCACCGAAGTGTACGCCGATGACGGCCAGCTCGCCGGGAGCTTCGCGCTGCAGCGCCGCATCCTGATGACTTACGAGCAGTGTCCCAAGGTGCTGTACACGGCCGTAACCGCCATCGAAGACCAGCATTTCGAAGAACACTGGGGGATCGACTTCCCGCGCATGTTCAGCGCCGCGGCCCGAAATCTCGTCAAGCGCAAAATCACAGGCGGGGCCAGCACCATCAGCATGCAGCTGGCCGGGAATCTTTTCCTCGACCGGAGCGACCGCAGCTTCCGGCGCAAGATGCAGGAAATTCTCCTTGCGCTGCAGATCGAGCGCCGTTACACCAAGCCGCAAATCTTCACGATGTATGCGAACCAAGTGTATCTTGCTCACGGTAACTACGGTTTTGCCGCTGCCGCACAATTTTATTTCGGCAAGCCCGTCACCGACCTGAAACTCCAAGAATCCGCGCTTCTCGCCGGCATGGTCAACGGCCCCAAATTTTCACCGCTCTCGAATCCGGAAGCCGCTCTTAGCCGCCGCAATCTGGTGATTCATCGCATGGAAGACGAGGGGAAGATCACGCCGGCGGAAGAAACCACGGCCAGGAATTCGCCGCTGGGTTTGCACATTCAGTATCCGCGCAACGACCTCGCGCCATATTTCTTCGAAGACATTCGCAAGTATCTTGAATCCACGTACGGCACGGAAGCCGTCCACGAACGCGGACTGCGCGTCTACACCACGCTGAACATCAACATGCAGCGCGTCGCGAACCAAGCGCTGCGCGATGGTCTGCACGCCTACGAGCGGCGCCACGGGTGGAAAGGGAATTTGCCGAATGTGCTGCGCGACAATCTCGGCAAGCTCGATACTTACGAAGACGACGATTGGCGCCACGCGATCGAGAAGGGAAGCTACGTCACCGGACTTGTCCTTTCCGTGAGCGAAAAAGATGCGGTCATCAAAATCGGGCCTTACCGCGGAATTCTTTCCCCTGGCGATTTCGCGTGGACTGGCCGCAAAAAACCCGGCGATCTCCTGAAAGTGGGTGACCTGGCGCAACTGTCCATCCAGGAATTGCGCGAGAATACAGTGCGCATTCAGCTCGAACAGCAGCCGGGGCCGCAGGGTGCGCTTCTCGCCATCGACAATTCCACCGGGGAAATCAAAGCCATGGTTGGCGGCTACAGTTTTGAGGACTCCAAATTCAACCGCGCCACGCAGGCTGTGCGCCAGGCTGGCAGCTCTTTCAAGGTTTATGTCTACGCCGACGCGTTGGAAAGGGGCGCGACGCCCTTCGACACCATCGTCGATTTGCCGTTTACCACCATCAGCGGCGGCCAGCCCTACTCTCCGCACAATTACGACGAAAGATTTGAAGGCACCATCACGCTGCGCCGCGCGCTGGCCGGTTCGCGCAATGTTCCCGCCGTAAAACTCGCGGAAAAAGTCGGCATCAATACCGTGGTGGACATGGCCAAGCGTTTCGGCATCACCACGCCGCTGCCGCCGTATCTGCCGCTGGCCCTTGGTGCAGCGGACATGAAGCTGCTCGAGCACGTTTCCGCCTTCACCGTTTTCCCCAACGATGGCATCCGCATCGATCCGCACATGATTCGCCGCGTCACAAGTTACGATGGCGCGCTCCTCGAGGAAGCGCATCCCGAAGTGCATGACGTTCTTTCTCCCGATGTGGCGCGCACCATGACCGCCATGCTCGAGGAGGTCATTCAATTCGGCACTGGCATCCAGGCGAAAGCACTGGGCCGCCCCGCCGCCGGCAAAACGGGAACGACGCAGGATTACACCGATGCCTGGTTTGTAGGTTACACGCCGCAACTCACCGCTGGGGTGTGGGTGGGCTTCGACGACAAGCAGATTTCACTCGGGAAAAAGGAAACCGGCGCACGCGCCGCGCTCCCCATCTGGCTGGAATTCATGCAAGGGGCGACGGCGGGTACGCCCGCGATGGATTTCACAAATGTCGTTCCCCTTGAGCAGCAGGTCGGCGAACATCACGTCAATGTGGACACCCCAGATACCGCCCCCACCGAAGACGAACCCGCCGCCCCCAAAGAGAAACCGCCGGCCGCGCCCCCGGTCACTCGCAGCAACTAGAGCCCGCTGAGGAGATCCGCCCACATCCCAACGCAGCAATCTGAGTTTAATCTCTTCTGGGTATGCACGAGCCGATGGGGGGACGAACGTAGTTTAAGTGCTCTGTTTCATTTCGCTTACTGTAATTTGGACAAAGCCTACAGAAAATTGTATCGATTTAGATAAATTCTCTAGGTCCGCTTGCCCACAGTAGGAACATATACCTGCAAGGCAAACCAGATAAACAAGATAACTAGTTACGGCGAACGGGCTGAATAGTACGTGAGTTTGGTGCGACTTTTGCTTCCCTCTGACCAGTCAGCGAGATGATCGTTCTGCGAAGCGTGCTCGGCGCCGGAGCAAAGATCCGCAGAGCGATGACGATGGGGGTCGTTTTCGGGCGAACGGGAACCGGCAGCTTCAGCCGGTGGGTCACTCACCTATCGTATCGCGGTCCTGCGACTGCGTTGCATTTCGCTGCGTAAAACTCGTTGCTTTGTCCAAGCCGAAATTCGATGGAGGATTCGCATGGCTTCAGTTCGATTTATCCGGAATGTGTTGTTCATACTGAGTTTAATTGTGCTCTTGGCTGGACCCGCTTCTGGCCAGATCACCTCGCAAACCGGTGCCGTGAGAATTATCGTCGTGGATCCGCAGGGAGCGTCCGTCTCTGAGGCGAAGGTCACCCTGAACTCACCTTTGGGCACGACAGCAACGAAACAAACCGTAGCAGATGGATCGGTGGTGTTCCCGCTCTTGGACCCGGGCGACTACAAAGTGACTGTGGAACGAGCGGGGTTCCGTCGAGCTGTCATCACTTCAGTGGGGGTCAAGATTACAGAAGTCACGAACCTAACGGTGTCACTGGAAGTCGGAGAGGTAACCACCGAGATTACGGTGTCTGGAGACACAGTCCAGACTGTCAACACCACGAATGCCACTTTGGGTGAGACCCTGACGGGCGATGTCGTCGGCAATCTTCCGCTGTTCACCAGGAATTTTCTCTTCTTACTAGCAAACAATGCAGGTACATCTGCCTCCTTGCCCGACGCAACGGCAGCGGGCCGGGGCTTCCCGGTGATATTCGTGGACGGCCAACGCGGGACGAACAACAACCTGGTTATCAACGGCGTCGACGCGAACAACCTCGGCAACAATAATCTCGGAAACGTCTCTGTTCCATCGCCGGATTCGCTCGAAGAGTTTCGCGTGCAGACGAGTCTCTATGACGCGTCGCAAGGCAAAACTTCCGGAGGCAACATCAACGTTTTGACTCGCGGCGGGACAGATCATTACCACGGGCAAGCCTTTGAATTCCTTCGCAATGACGTCCTCAACGCAAACTCATTCTTCTTCAATAAAAACGGAACTGCGCGTCCCGACCTCAAGCAGAATCAATTTGGGGGCAATTTTGGGGGCCCGGTTCCGAAGCTGAAAGACACGTTCTTCTTTGGCTCCTACCAGGGCACCCGGCAACGCAATGGCGTTGCCGGTGGCATCTCCACACAGTTTCCCGTCTTGCCAGCGTCCCGGAATCAGACAGACATCGAAACCGCATTCGGTCTGGCACCAGGTTCGTTGAGCCCCGTGGCACTGGCTCTGTTAAATGTCAAAGGCCAGTATGGCGGGTTCCTCATCCCGAGCGGGCAGGGGATCCCAGGCCAATTCGGACTCTTCACTTTTTCGAAACCTCTTCAGTTCACTGAGGATCAATTCAACGCCAATGTTGACAAGAATATAGGAATGAGGCATCGAATTTCGGAGCGATTTTTCTTTGCCAATACGAGTACCGCGGATCCCCTCGGTGGCGAGGGCGCCGGTAATCTGGGAAGCGGCCAAACGACCCCAGTGGACAATCGCCTTGCCTCGCTGAGTTGGACGTACACGGTAACTTCAAATGTCGTCAACGAAGCGCGGGTGGGTTTTAATCGGATTACCCAGCAGGTTCTTGCCACGGAGCCTGCGACGCTAAGTCAGATCGGGATGTCCCGATTTAACAGCTCCGTTTTCCCGGGTATTCCGTTGTTCATTACCAATGACATCTTTCCCGCGTTTGGAGGGATCTCGACGAACAATGACCAGGCCAGCGTGAACAACACGTACCATTTTGCAGATACCATTGCCTGGACGCGTGGCAAGCATACGCTTCGTGGCGGGTTCGAGTATCGGCGCTATCAGATCAACCTTTTCAATAACTTTGCTTCCCGGGGATTTCTGTTCTTCAACACCTTCAACGACCTGTTGACTGGGAACATCCTGCAGGCGTTTGCCGGGACGGGAATCACAGATCGGGGTTTCCGGGCCCGCGATGAGGCCGGATACTTCCAAGATGATTGGAAGGTCACGCGCCGGCTGACACTTAATCTAGGCGTTCGATATGACTACCTTGGTCCGTCGGTCGACATCAAGGACCGCCTCGGCAACTTCGATCCGAGCCTGCTGGATGCGACGACGAGGGCAAATGCCGGCCCTGGCATACTGAATGGTTTCGTGTTGCCCGCAAGTGCGAGTTTCGGCGCGATCAAAGGCACGCCGGGTGTGGATCGTTCGACGCTGAAGAGCAATGACCTCAACAATTGGGCACCCCGCGTCGGATTGGCCTGGGATGTTCGCGGCGATGGAAAAACATCAGTCCGCGCGGGTTACGGCTTGTACTATGTCCGCATCTCCAACCAGATGCTCCTGCAATTAATTACGGCTGCGCCGTTCTTTCAGTTGTCGAGTGTGGTTCTTCCTGGCACGCCACTCAACAATCCATTCCCGAACCTGCCCGTTCCTTCGCAGTTCCCGGTCTTTCCGACGCCACCGAGCTTTCTTGGATTCAGTTCGACTGGTTCCCCACGTTTTAGCGGACCGCTTCTTTCGCTTAATCCATTCGAGCGTGGGATTCGTACGCCGTACGTCGGGTCCTGGAACTTCACCGTTCAGCGCGAGTTGCCTGGGCATTTCTCCGTCGAGGTTGGTTACCTCGGGACGCAAGGTGTGAAACTCCTTCAGGGCCGCCAATTGAATCAAGCGCTTCTGGCGAACGCGAATCACCCGATCACCGTGGGTGGCGCAAACGGCGTTCCGGCGACGACTCTAACGACAGTGTCGAGTCGCGACGCCAACGCACGTGTTCCCGTTCTCGGCTTTAGCACCACGGGCCTGAACACGGTAACGGGCAACGGCCACTCTACCTTTAATGCTTTCGTCTTCACTTTGAATCGGCGCACCGCGAACATGTTCTTGCAGGGTGCCTACACTTATTCAAAGTCCATTGACAACAACTCCGGAAGTACAACTCAGGACCTCGGCAACTCCAACGGTAATCAGCTGGATACGCGGGGCCTGCGTGCGTTATCGAACTTCGACCGCACCCATCGATTGCAGGCTACCTATCGATATGAAATCCCAGCCTTTCGGCATACCTCGGGTTTTGCACATCATGCCCTTGGCAATTGGGAGTTCGGTGGCACCTCGACATTCCAGTCCGGGCTACCTTTTACGCTTACGTGCGCCGCATGCGTGAGTAATGTCTTTGGGTTGAGCACGGGTACGCTCTTCCCCGAGGTCTTAGGCAACCTGGACCAATTGCGGCTACCTGGAAGTCCGCAGCAATTCACCAACTCATCGTCCTATAGTGCAGGCGTGCTCGGGGCTACGACCGTAAATCCTGCAGGTACGACGGTGTCCGGCCTCAACATTTTTGGTGGTGCCGGATCGGATTCCTTCACCATCGGCGGTCCCGGGACCGGCTCTCACGTCGGGGCGTTCTTTGGAAATCTTGGCCGGAATGTCCCGCAGACCCGCGGTCCGCGGCAACAACAGTGGGAGTTCTACGTGGGGAAAAACATCCCGATCCGCGAATCTGTGCGGCTGCAATTCCGCACCGAATTCTTTAATCTATTCAACCATCCAAACTTCACTGTTACGAACACATCCTTCGGCACGGCATCATTCGGACGCTATGACACACTGCTTGGTAATCCGCGGGTCATCCAATTCGCGCTGAAACTTCAGTATTAGTATTCACATGCGACAATTGGGGGAGGAACTGCTAGTTCCTCCCCTAGCCGACTCTCGAACCAGCCAATTTGATCTGCTCGTGGAGCAGAGCTGCGAACATCACGTCAACGTGGACACCCCAGATATCGCCGCCACCGAAGACGAACCTGCGGCTCCCAAAGAAAAACCGCTGGCCGCTGTGCCGTCCACCAAGACCAGGGAGGCGAATACAGCCGGCGTTTCTCCGCGCCTATGACACTTTTGTGAGTCGCGGCGCGTTGCTCCGCTCTGAGAAATTACATTTTTTGAACGATGACGTTCAGCGCGGAACTCTGCACGGCGCCGATATTCACTTGCGCCGGGTTCATGGCGACGCTGAATTGCCAGATGAGGTGTCCCACCGTGTCGGTGAGGCTGAGGTTGACCGTAAATTGCGCGCTGATTCCCAGTGCGCTGGGATTCGCGAAGATCACGCACTGCGCCTGGCCATTGTTGAGCGGAGAGGTGCCTTGGAACGACACCAGGGAAGAACTGACGGTATACGCGAGAGTCCCCGCGACCGGAGTTCCGTCGGGATATTTGAAGTTTAGCAGCAGCGACGGGCCGGAGACTCCGGGAAGAATTTCAATGGCGTTGACCTTGGCGGTTTGCACGACGTTGTCGAACTCGATGCTGACCTGGCCATTTGAAACGGTGACGTCGGCGCCCTTGACGAGGGCCGCGTTGGCTCCCGCCTCCGCGAAGATGTCAAAATTGGACAAGACCGGCGCGCCTTGCATCTTGACATTGAAGACTCTTGCGCCTTTGGCTTGGGTGGCGGCGTAGGTCTCGGCAAAATGAAGGTTGACGTGATATTGACCGTTGGGGACAGCAAAAGCGTAGACCATGCCTGCGCTGAAGTTGGGATTGTAGCGGCCTTGCTGATACAGACCTTGATCGGACGTGCCGTTCACTGCGGTGGGAATGGAGCTTACATTCCCCCAGTTGAAGCCCGCGTCAGCCTGCCATACCTGGCCCTTTGAATCGGTATAACTCGCTCCGCCACAATTTACACGGACAGGTTGTTGCGCCAGTACCCCTTTCGGAAAACAGAGCGCCAACAGAAATGCCAACACACAAAAAATCTTTCGCACGAATCCTCCTCGGAATCGGTAATCAGATTCTGGTTTTTAGGTCACGCGAGAAGGGCCTGTGGGTTGGTAGGGGTCCCTGCTTGCACTATGCAATAGAGAAAGTAATAGAACTGCTGGAACTACACAATGGTCCGTTAGAACGGATTGAGGCCAGTGTCGAGAATGGCCCCGATGCTGTACGGAGCAGTGTACTAAATTGCACTGCTACACTGGCTGACAGGTTCCGGGTCTTGCCCTCGTCTACAGTTTTTCCCTGAAGGGATCCCAGCCGTGAGGCACAAGCTGCCTTACATGGCCATCCTCTTCCAGTAACAGTAGCTTTCGATCTCGGGTGATTCTTCCAATGGCGGTGAGACCCACACGCTTAAAAATCTTCGGCAGGAGCTTTGCTTTTTGCGCGCGCACTGTGAACAACAATTCGTAGTCATCCCCGCCGTGCAACGCGAGCTGCAAGGGATCATGGCCATGCTTGAGGGCAACCTTCGGGATTTGTACCTTGGGAATTTTTGACTTTTCCAGGAGCGCGCCAACGGCGCTGGCGGCGCAGAGTCTTGACAGGTCGCTCGACAACCCATCGGAAAGATCTATCATTGCCGTGGCAATTTTTTTCTCAGCAAGCCAGCGCCCCAGCTCCAGCCGTGGCTCTGGGTAAAGATGTTTCTTGAGGAGCGGATTTTTCCTGCTGGCTAGGCTTTCTCCATGAAGAAGCGATTGCAAACCTAACTCAGCCTCACCCAGCTTTCCGCTCACATAGAGAAGGTCTCCTTTGCGTGCCCCTGAGCGCGGCACCGCGAGTCCGGATCGCACCTCACCGACGACGGTCACATTGATGAAGATCTCGTTTCGCCGTGTGGTGTCTCCGCCTGCCAGAGCGCACTGAAACTCGCGAGCGGCGCGCCTCAAGCCGCGGAGAAAACGCTCCAGCCAATGGCCGGTGTGCGTCTCTGGCAGAGCCAGACTCAGGAGGAAGCATCGGGGAGAGGCTCCCATCGCCGCTACATCGCTCATTGCTCGGGCAAGACACTTCCATCCCACGGCTTCCGGCGGATGCTTCAGCCGCAAGAAGTGCGTTCCTTCCAGAAACCAGTCGCATGTAAGAATTGTTTCGTGGCCTGGCTTTGGCCGGAAGAGCGCCGCGTCATCTCCGATTCCTAGAGAGACAGAACGCCCGGCTCTCGCCGCCTGCGAGGATCGGAAGCTGTCCACGATTTTTCGCAGGATCGAATCCTCGTTCTGGAGATTCCGCGGCATTACAAGGTTAAGAAGACTCCAATCAAGTTGGGGACTACGGTACAGTATAGTTCTTGATGCTACTTTGGTATTCTGGGACGCGTCATCCAGAGCTTAATGCATTTGGCACTTGCTGTTCGCTCACCTGTACGTTTGGCCAGGGGAACAGGTCTGTACAGCCTGTCCTTCAATGTCCTAAATACAGGGTTGACGTCCAACCCTACAGAATTTAGTATGTTTATGGTCGCGGAGCTAGGCTTACGGCCCAGATTTTGGTTCATGTTTCAGGTCTCGGCGGGCGCCAGGGTAATTCGCCCGCAAACACAAATTAGTTGGCCCCAGGGGGCCCTTTTATCATGAGGGGTAAGAACTACACGTTCTATATCGCGTCGACCCCGGGCAAACTCCGGAAGCTCATCGTACCCGCTTATGTGCTGCACGGTATCGGCGTATTGGCGCTCATCGGTAGTATTACGGTGACGGTTGCTGTTGGCTCTTATTCTCGGATGCTTTGGAAAGTCGGCAACTACAATGCGGTGCGGCATGAGTTGGAGACCTCCAAGCAGCAATACCGGCAGTTGCAGGCCACTGTCAACGACACCAACCAGCGCCTTGATTCTCTGCAGTCCCTGGCAACGGAAGTGGCCATGACTTACGGCGTGCTTCGCTATCATCCAGCGGCATTCGACCAGACCGACAATCCAGTGGATGCCCAGGATGCTTTCGACCGTTCCATCGAGCAGTACACTTTTTTGAAACGCAATGCAGCGGTAATCGCCGTCTCCAGCAGTGGACTCCATTTGCTCTCCCCGATGAGCTTCGCCAACTCTGCCTACACGCCATCGATCTGGCCGGTCATGGGGCATATTACCGATAGCTTCGGGGAGCGCTTGGATCCGTTCAGCGGTGAAGGCGCATTCCACACTGGCGTGGATGTGGCTTCCGACTATGGCGCTCCCGTTCATGCGACTGCGGATGGAATCATCACCATCGCGGAGAACCATGCAGGCTACGGCCGCCTGGTGGTCGTCGATCATGGTTTCGGAATCACCACCTGGTACGCGCACCTATCCTCGTTCTCGGCGGTCGTCGGCGCACGAGTCAAGCGCGGGGAAGTGGTTGGCTACACGGGCATCAGCGGGCGCTCAACGGGTCCGCACGTACACTACGAAGTCCGCATGAACAACGCGCCGATCAATCCATGGCGTTACATGAAGTCCACACCCGCCGGCGACTAATTCTCGATTGAAATTCTGCGTATCTCTTAGCGGCAGGCTTTGGCCCCACGGTTCATTTTGAGGGCGTCGTTTCTTCATTAAGCGAGAATCTCGGTGAGTCCTTCCAGCTCGTGTTCTTACGTGTGACCTTTTCTCGGGACTTGAGCTTTTCGCGGAAGCCGTTTGCCCGGGGCGGAGTCCGGCATCACTGGCGGAGCTTTGCGTGCGGCTTCCAGTAATCCAGGCGTGATTTCGAATACGAGCCGGACAGACTTGGTGTCACCGCGATCGATTTTGGAGACATCCGCGCTTTTCAGTAGTTCAAGGTAAGCCTCGCGCATTGCCGGATCCAACTGCTGGCTGGTCTTGGCATCATTCAGTCCTCCCTCTGCCAATATGACGACGCCATTCATCACGTCCACCAGTTGCCGCGCGGTTCCATCCGCGGTGCATTCTCCTTCGGAGACTACACGGAGCCGATCGTTTTCCGGTTTTCCCGCCAGAGTGATCCACTGCAATTGATCGAGCAACGTGGAGAGCTGCGGAGAGCGGAGTCCGCCGGGAGCCTGTGCTGCCAGGGCAGCGCCGAGGGCGGCGTCCTGGCGGACTACGGCAAATATCGGAGAGCCCGCCAGACGTTCGAATCGCGCGCGCCATTCCGCAACCTGTTCGGGCCGTTTTTTTGCGTCGAGGAAAGCGGCGAGATTCGAATCGTTGGTCAGAGCGATTCGGTCATTTCTCATGAATGCAAAAGAGATTTTGTCTGCGGATCCGGCGACTGGCACGGAAAAGATCTCACGCCCGCCAGTGCTTGTCGCCGCGCCGTCTTTCAATGCGTAGGCGGAGATTTTTTGCCGATCAAATTTTCCATCGAGTATGGCAAATAGTGTCGAGTCTTGTCCGCGCTTGTTTACGGCAATGGCCGCGCGATCGAGGTCTCGCTCATAATCGAACCCGGTTTCTTTGACAAATTGCTCGTAATCCGCGTCCGCTTGCGGCTTCGGCACCCACGCGTAGAGTTGGGCGACGAATGGTGCCCGCCGGAGTTCGCCGAAATCCGCGAAAAGAACTGCGCTCGCCTCCGTGGGCATCAGCGCCAGGGCTTCCTCGCGCGCAGAGCCGTTCTGTACGCCCCATTTCCGATATCCAAAAAATGTGGCGGCGGTCAAAACGACGACAACCGCTGCGAGTCCAATCCACGTCCTTTTCTTCATGGCCCCCACACCAACTACACCAGCAAAGCTGTATCTGCGATTGTCCCATTGGAAGGGGCTTCCGGACATCAAAATACGAGATGAAGAATGCGCTTCGAGCTGTGTGTTTCCTGTGGTTGAATTTTCAGGCCGCCCCCGATGTGTAGATTGTGTGTTAAAGTATAGAGGACAGGCAGGATAGCGGGTGTCCAGGTGAGCAAGGGTGCCAGCGCTTTTCCACAGAGCTGGCCATCGGCGTGCTCGCTATTTGGCAACAACCCCTTGCAATTTTGATACCTGTTCTGCTATTCTTACCCGGTTTGAGCGGCGCTGGCGTAGCTCAGCTGGTAGAGCATCTGATTTGTAATCAGAGGGTCGGGGGTTCAATTCCCTCCGCCAGCTCCACCAGGAATTTCTCAGGGGAGCGAGGGCGGAGCGAATCCTGACCGGAAAAACGAACGGGCTGGTGTCTTTTGACACGAGTCCTTTTTGTGTTTTTGCGCGGGATGCCCGCAAATTGTTGAAGGACAAGTTCGGGACTCGTAGTTCGCGTCTCAAAGGTTTTCGCGGGACGGGTGGGTGAGTGGCTAAAACCAGCAGACTGTAAATCTGCCGCTCCTTGCGGGCTACGAAGGTTCGAATCCTTCCCCGTCCACCAGGCTCTCGTTGTGGGGTTGCAGAAAACCGCAGGGCAATCGCATGAGCGATGTTCGAACGCGGTCCAATTCGGGGCGCAAGCGCCGCTCAGGAAAGGTGCGCCGCGAAGGACGAGTTTTAAGTGGGAAACGGGTTGGGCCTGGGTAGCTCAGTTGGTAGAGCGCGTCCTTGGTAAGGACGAGGTCACCGGTTCAATCCCGGTCCCAGGCTCCAGGGATTGACGGCTCGATTGTGGGCATAGCCGTACGTGGGCTGGCGCGGAGAAAGCGTCAGAAGAATTTGGAGCAACACCGGGCGGGGGTAACTCAACGGTAGAGTCTCACTCTTCCAAGGTGATGGTTGCGGGTTCAAATCCCGTCCCCCGCTCCAGATCTTGAAGTGTGGCGCGGTGGTTCATTACCGACGGGCGCAGTTGGCCCCGACCCGGTCGGGGTCACCAAGATGAGAGGTTAAAGGAACATGGCGAAGGAGAAATTCGAGCGCAACAAGCCGCACGTGAATATCGGGACCATCGGCCACATTGACCATGGCAAGACGACGTTGACGGCGGCGATTACCAAGGTGCTGAGCAAGCACAACCCAAAGGTGCAGTTCCGGGCGTTTGATTCGATCGACAACGCTCCGGAAGAGCGCGAGCGCGGAATCACCATTGCCGTTTCGCACGTGGAGTATGAAACGGCGAATCGGCACTACGCGCACATGGATTGCCCGGGTCACGCGGACTACATCAAGAACATGATTACGGGCGCGGCGCAGATGGACGGCGCGATCCTGGTGGTGGCGGCGACGGATGGACCGATGCCGCAGACGCGCGAGCATATTCTGCTGGCGCGGCAGGTAGGCGTTCCGGCGATTGTGGTGTTTCTGAACAAGTGCGACATGGTGGAAGACGCGGAATTGCTCGAGCTGGTGGAACTGGAAGTTCGCGAACTCTTGAAGAGCTATCAGTTCCCGGGCGACACGATTCCGGTGATCAAGGGTTCTGCGCTGCAGGCGCTGAACGGCGACGCGAAGTGGGAAAAGACGATCGATGAATTGATGGAAGCGGTGGACAAGAACGTGCCGCTGCCGGTGCGTGATGTGGATAAGCCGTTCGCCATGCCGATCGAAGATATTTTTTCGATTTCCGGCCGCGGCACGGTGGTCACCGGCCGAATCGAACGCGGCAAAGTGAAGGTTAGCGAAGAAGTGGAGATCGTGGGTTTCCGTGCGACGCAGAAGAAGGTTGTGACGGGTGTGGAAATGTTCAAGAAGCTATTGGATGAAGGGCTCGCGGGCGACAACGTTGGATTACTGCTGCGCGGGACAGAAAAAGAAGATGTAGAGCGCGGGCAGGTGGTGTGCAAGCCCGGAAGCATCACGCCGCACACGAAGTTCAAAGCAGAAGCGTATGTGTTGACCAAGGAAGAAGGCGGGCGGCACACGCCGTTTTTCTCCGGCTACCGTCCGCAGTTTTATTTCCGCACCACGGACGTGACCGGCGACATGAAGCTGCCAGCGGGCGTGGAAATGGTGATGCCGGGCGACAACGTGAGCTGCGAAGTGACGTTGATCACGCCGGTCGCTTTGGAGAAGGGCTTGCGGTTCGCGATTCGCGAAGGCGGCCACACCGTCGGCGCCGGCGCCGT
>Ga0209648_10002221_pt1 | contig 16026 bp, 8 predicted proteins | sample GraSoi2013_115cm_FD_185830 | JGI IMG/M metagenome (GOLD analysis project Ga0209648, IMG submission 185830) | Grasslands soil microbial communities from the Angelo Coastal Reserve, California, USA - Sample 9_17_2013_115cm (SPAdes) (version 2) | ecosystem: Environmental > Terrestrial > Soil >...
GCGTTCACGGTAGTGGCGGCGCCGAGCATCACGAGTCTGTCGCCGACTTTGGGGGCGGTGGGCGCTTCGGTGACGATCACCGGGACGAACTTCGGAACGACGCAGGGGACGAGTACGGTGACGTTCAACGGGACGAGCGTGACGTCGATCACGAGTTGGGCTGCTACGTCGATTGTGGCCACGGTACCGACCGGAGCAACCACGGGCAATGTGGTGGTAACAGTCAGCGGAGTGGCTAGCAACGGTTCTTCGTTCACGGTGGTCGCAGCTCCGAGCATCACGAGTCTTTCGCCGACTTCGGGAGCGGTGGGCGCGTCTGTGACGATCACAGGGGCAAACTTCGGAGCGACCCAGGGCACGAGCACGGTGACGTTCAACGGGACGACGGCGACGACGATCACGAGTTGGAGTGCGGCGTCGATTGTGGCCTCGGTACCGACCGGAGCAACCACGGGCAGCGTGGTGGTGAAAGCCAGTGGGGTAAACAGCAATAGTTCCTCGTTCACGGTGTTGCCGACGCCGAGCATCGCGAGTCTGTCGCCAACATCGGGAGCGGTGGGCGCCTCGGTAACGATCGCTGGCGCGAACTTTGGTTCGACCCAGGGCACAAGCACGGTAGCGTTCAACGGGACGGCGGCCACCGCGATCACAAGTTGGGGCGCCACATCGATTGTAGCGACGGTACCGACAGGAGCAACGACGGGCAACGTGGTAGTGAACGCCAGCGGAGTGAACAGCAACGGTTCTTCGTTCACGGTGGTGGGTGCGCCGAGCATTACGAGCCTTTCGCCGACCTCGGGAGCGGTCGGCACGTCGGTGACGATCACGGGGACGAACTTCGGCGCGACGCAGGGCACGAGCACGGTGACGTTCAACGGCACGGCGGCGACACCTACCAGTTGGAGTGCGACCACCATCGTGGCGTCGGTGCCGAGCGGGGCGACGACCGGCAACGTGGTGGTAACGGCGAGCGGAGTATCCAGTGCAGGCGTGTCATTCACGGTGGTGCCGACGCCCAGCATTACGAGTCTGTCGCCGACTTCGGGAGCGGTCGGCACGTCGGTGACGATCACGGGGACAAACTTCGGCTCGACGCAGGGCATAAGCACGGTGAGCTTTGCTGGAACCACGGCAACGCCAACGAGCTGGAACGCAACGACGATTACCGTCCCGGTGCCGACTGGGGCGACAAGCGGGAGCGTAGTCGTCACCGTGGGCGGCGGGCCCAGCAACGGTGCTTACTTCGCCATACCTATCACGGGTATTTCGCCGCAATCGGGAATGGTTGGCACGTTCGTGACGATTTCTGGGTCAGGTTTTGGTGCTGCGCAAGGTACAAGCACGGTTTCGCTCAACGTGATCGCCGCTTCCGTTGCGAGCTGGACCGATAGCAGCATTGTCGACATCGTGCCAGCTGGCGCTACCTCAGGTCGGTTTTCGGTCATTATCAATGGTCAGACAGAACTCAGTCCTTCATTCACCGTTACTAAGCTTCCTTCCGGCTGGGCGGACACCGATGTCGGAACCGTAAGTCAGGCCGGGAGCGCGACCTTCTCGGGCGGAACCTTCACGGTTACAGGAGCGGGGGGAGGCATCGGCAACACGGCGGATGGGATGCACTTCGTCTATCAAACCCTGACAGGCGATGGATCGATCACTGCGCGCGTGGCGAGTTTTCAGGGATCATCCACATCTCCAGAGGGTGGGGTGATGATCCGCGAAACATTGAACCCCGGTTCGGCGGATGCTTTTGCGTACTTCCAGCCCAACCAAGCTCTCTTGCAGTACCGTCCCACGACTGGTGCGAGCGTCGCTTACCAGAGCACGGGATATTCGGCGGCGCAATATCCCTATTGGGTGCAACTGGTGCGGGCGGGGAACACATTTACGGGGTACGTCTCGTCCGACGGGGTCAACTGGACCCAGGCCGGAGCGAGTACGACGATCACCATGGCACAGAGCGTTTACATTGGTCTGGCGGTGAGCGGCCAAGGCTACTTAGAAACCGCCACGTTCGACAATGTATCGATCAATTCGGCTGCGGCTCCCGCGCCGGTGATAAGCGGCTTGTCGCCGACGACGGCCTCCGTCGGAAGCCAGGTGGAGATCATCGGCAATAACTTCGGAGCCATACAGAACGGAAGTGTCGTCGTGCTGAACGGCACTCCGATGACGGTTAGCCTGTGGGACAACCGAGGAATTGTGTTCACCGTTCCGGCGGGAGCGACATCGGGCCAGGTGGTGGTGTCGGTGGGACCGAGCATGAATGACAGCAATCCGGTCTATCTAGAAGTCACTACACAACCATTGCCAACGTCCTGGCTGAACCAGGATGTGGGCAGTGTGGGCGCAAATACTGGGAGCGCGACCTTTTCCGGCGGGACCTTCACGGTAGCGGGTGGAGGATCGGGCATCGGGAACACGGCGGATGGGATGCACTTCGTCTATCAAACCCTGGCGGGGGATGGATCGATCACCGCACGGGTGGCGACCCTTCAGGGATCATCCTCATCTCCCGAAGCCGGGGTGATGATCCGCGAAGCATTGAACCCGAGTTCGGCGGATGCGTTTGTATACTTCCAACCCAACCAGGCTCTTCTGCAGTACCGTTCTACGACTGGTGCGAGCGTCGCTTACCAGAGCACGGGATACTCAGCGCCGCAATACCCGTATTGGGTGAAACTGGTGCGGAGTGGGAACGCATTCACGGGGTATATCTCGCCCGACGGTGTGAACTGGACTCAGATCGGAGCGAGCACGACCATCGCTATGGCGCAAACCGTTTACGTTGGTTTGGCGTTGAGCGGCCAAGGCTATTTAGAAACCGGTACCTTCGACAATGTGTCGATCAATTCGAGTGCAACTCCAGCGCCTGTGATTACCGGCTTGTCGGCAACCACGGCCTCCGTCGGTAGCCAAGTGGAGATCACCGGTAACAACTTTGGCGCCACGCAAAACGGAAGTGTCGTATTGCTGAACGGCACCCCGATGACAATCAACTTGTGGAGCAACACGTCGATCGTGTTCACTGTCCCAGTGGGGGCGACATCGGGTCGGCTGGTGGTGGCGGTAGCTCCGAGCATGAATGACAGTAACCCGGTGACCCTTGCAATAACCTCGCAACCACTGCCGGGTCCCTGGCTGGATCAGGATGTGGGTGTGGTGGGAACGTCGATCGGCAGCGGGACATATTCAAACGGAACTTTCACGGTGACGGGAGCGGGAGGAGGCATTGGAGGCACGGCGGATGGGATGCACTTCGTCTATCAAGCTTTGACGGGCGATGGATCGATTATTGCGCGGCTGACAAGCCTACAGAACGGCCCATATCCCACAGTTCCGCAGGCCGGTGTGATGATGCGGGAGACGCTGAACTCTGGTTCGACGGATGCGTTTGTATACTACATACCCAACCAGGCTTATCTGCAGTACCGTCCCACGACCGGCGCCAGCGTGGCCTACCAGAACGCGTCTCTTTCGGCGTCATACCCATATTGGTTGCGCCTGGTCCGGGTTGGGAACATATTCACGGGGTATGTCTCGCCCGACGGCGTCAATTGGACGCAGACAGGAGCGAGCACGACCATCTCCATGGCGGCGACGGTTTACATCGGTCTGGCCGTGACCGGGGATGGCTACCTCGAACCCGCTACCTTCGACAATGTCGCAGTCGCCGCAGGCACGACCCCATTCGTCTCCGGCGTGACACCGATCGTTGGAACCATCGGCACGTCGGTGACCATCACCGGATCGAACTTTGGAACCGCCCAAGGCACCAGCACCGTCAAGTTCAACGGCACCTTGGCAACGTCGATCACGAGCTGGAGCACTTCGCAGATTGTCGCCTTGGTACCCAGTACAGCACCGAACGGAACCGGCCCAGTCACGGTTATGGTGAATTCGATTTCGAGTCCGAGCACGGCAGCTGCAATGTTTACCGTAATCAACCCCGTGATCACCAGCCTGCAACCGCCCGCCGGCCCGGCCCTGGGGACTCTAACGATCAACGGCTCCGGCTTTGGGGCGAGTCAGAATGGTGTGGTTTCGATCAACGGCGTCACCGCCAACGTTGCGGGGACATGCCTGCAGAACCCCTGGTATGCGTGCTGGAGCGACACACAGATCCAGGTAATCATTCCGTACAACGCCACCAGCGGCCCAGTCACCGTCAGCAACAACGGCATCGTCAGCAATTCGATTCCCTTCACCGTGTCGCCGCCGCCCACGATCACCAGCATTTCGCCGGCGACCGGTGTAGTCGGCACGTCCGTCACCATCAACGGGAGTGGCTTCGGCGCGACGCAGAGTAGCAACAGTGTGGCCTTCGGTGGCGTGGTGGCGACGGCGAGCAGCTGGAGCGACTCGCAGATCATCGTAAATGTGCCTCCGAACGCGATCACCGGCCCGGTGACCGTCACCGTGGCCGGAGTCACAGCCCAAGGTCCTGAGTTCATTCTCGACACGGTCGCCGTACTGACCGCTTCGAACAATTACCAAACGACTTACACTTCAACCATGGTCGGCGGCATATGGAGCATGCTTAGCTCGCAGGGACCCGGCTGTTCCAGTTGCTCGGTTCGTGGCAACGTGCAGGATGCCTACGACATCAACGGCAACCTGCTGACCACCACCGATCCCAACGGCAACACCATTACCTACACCTATGACAGTGCCAGCAACGTGCTGACGCGGTCTGCCCAGCTCAACGGAGCAGCCGTAACCACCACCTACACCTACAACAGTCTAGGCGAAGTGTTGACCCAGACCGATCCGCTGGGCAACACCACGACCAACACCTACGACGCCAAGGGCAACCTGCTCACCGTCAGTTCGCCAGCGCCAAATGGCCAGACACCGCCCAGCGTCACGCAATTCACCTACAACACCCTGGGAGAGCTGACCCAAATCCTCGATCCGCTAAACCATCCCACAACCATGACGTACACCGCCGCGGGTTTGATCAACACCATCACCGATGCCCAAAACCACGTCACCACCTACGGCTACGACGCGCGCGGCAATCGCACCACCGTGATCGATCCGATCAACGGCAGCGCGCATCCGACGACATTCACCTACGACGCCATGAGCCGGCTGACCGGCATTACCTATCCCGACAACACCACGGCCAGCTTCGGATACGACTCCCGCGGGCGGCGAACTTCGGCCACCGACCAGAACAACAAGACGACCATTTACGCTTATGACGACGCCGACCGATTGACCTCAATCACCGACGCGGCCAACAATCTGACGCAGTACGCCTACGACACCGAAGGCAACCTGACCAGCATCACCGACGGCGACAACCACACTACCTATTTCACCTACGACACCCTCGGCCGGGTGAAGCAGACGACGTTCCCGTCGACCCTCGTCGAAACCTACGGCTACGACCAGCTCTATAACCTGACCTCGAAGACCGACCGCAAGAACCAGACGATTCAGTACGTCTACGACTCTTTGTACCGCCGCGAACTACGTTTACGATCTGGTGGGGAAGATCCAGCAGGTGAGCGATCCCACCGGCACGTACGGCTTCGCCTACGACAACATGGGACGCCTGATCGGCACGACCATGCAGTACACGTTCCTGCCAGGGCACAACTTCCAGAACAGCTACGGCTACGATGCGGCGTCGAACCGCAAGTCGCTGACTGCGCCCGACGGGAGCACGAACTCCTACAATTACGACACGCTGAACCGGCTGACGACGCTGACCAACTCGCTGACCGGCCAGTTCGGCTTCGGCTACGACGCGCTGAGCCGCAGGACGCAGCTGACACGGCCCAACGGCATCAACACGAATTACAACTATGATTCGGTGTCGCACCTGCTGAGCGTGCTGCATCAGGCGGGCTCGACGACGCTCGACGGGGCCGGGTACGGCTACGACTTCGCCGGCAACCGAACGAGCAAGACCAACTATCTCAACGGGACCACGTCGAATTACGGCTACGATGCGATTTACGAGCTGCAGCAGGTAACCCAGTCGAATGTTACTACCGAGAGCTACAGCTTCGACGCGGTGGGGAATAGGCTGACATCACTAGGCGTGAATCCGTACAGCTACAACACGTCGAACGAGCTGACTGCGATTCCGAGCGGCAGCTACACTTACGACGCAAACGGCAATACCCTCTCCGACCCCTCCGGCAAGAGCTATACGTGGGACTTCGAGAACCGCCTAACACAAGCCATCGTGCCCGGCACCGGGACAACGGCCTTCCGCTACGATCCCTTCGGTAGACGCATCCAGAAGAGTGGCCCGCTTGGCACGACGAACTACCTCTATGACGGCATGAGCGCTACCGTTGCTGAAGAAGTTGACAACGGCGGCAATGAACTCGCAAGCTATGCGCCGGGCGCGGGCATGGACCAACCGATCGCCGAGTTTCGCTCTAGTACAGCTAGCTATTATATGGCGGACGGGTTGGGGTCGATCACTTCCCTCAGCAGCGCGTCGGGAGCTTTAGCTAATACCTACACCTATGATTCATTTGGAAAGCTAACCGCTTTCACCGGATCGCTTACCAACGCCCTCCAATTCACAGCACGCGACTCCGACACCGAAACGGGTTTGTACTACTACCGAGCCCGATACTATGACCCCCAGACTGGACGGTTTCTCTCTGAGGATCCAACAGAATTCGACGGAGGTAGTCTCAACTTCTACACCTACGTCGGGAATAGGCCCACCACATTCACAGATCCTTCGGGCCTTCGGGTCCTGAATCCGAATGATTACCCAGTGTCGGGCAACGTGATGGGTGCCCTACAAACATTCAACAAGTGCATTGGATGCGACAAGGACGTCGTTATTACCGGCGGTGACCGTCCTCCGAGCGCCACAATCGGCGCAGGGTCAAACAGCACGCACGTTACGCACCTAGCCGCAGACATAGTTGTTCCGGGTCAGCTAAACATTCTCACTGCAAACCAGGCCGAGCAATGCGGAGGGTTTGGAGGCATTGGCTGGTATCAAGAGGGATACCAAGGCCCGAAGGGGGAAGGCCCGCACGTGCACCTGGATTTGAGAGGCAGCGCTGCCCGATGGGGCTACTACGCAGACGGGAGAGAAACGCATGGGTACATTCCCTTCTATCCCACAGAAATAAATCTCCCGCCGTTTGGATGTGGTACGTGTCAGTAGTGGAGGGTTGAGAAATGAAACGTCGCTGGGTGTCGGTGGCAAGCTTATTCATGCTAAGTATCCTTGGCCAAGGCTTGTATGGCCAGGCAACGGAGAGGAAATCATTCGAGGCGAAAATGTACTCGATTGAAGAAATTAGTCACTTCGGGGTCAGCGATGAAAAATTCGCTGCTGTCACCGAAGCACAGAGGCGGAGTCTAATTGAAGCCCGTAGCGACCTGATGGGCATGTTGCAGGCGATCCAGCGCAGACGCGACGTAACGAGGTATGTAACGCCTCAAATGGTCGGTAAGTACACAACTTCAGCCGCTCTAGCCGCCAGCATAATAGAGGCTGAGACTTCGATGCTTGCGGCCGGCGTCTCTGACTTCTCGTTTGCTAACGCCAGGACAGTCAAACTAAATTTCTTTGTGGTTGTATCGTCAGAAGGAAACATCGTTGTATCTGAGAAAACCGCTGTTCTGACACAGGTTGATTCCACGTGGCGCTTTGCTGGGCTCGAATGACGCAAACGGCAATACCCTGACCGACGCGAGCGGCAAGACGTACACATGGGACTTCGAGAACCGGCTGGTATCGGCGGTACCGGGTACGGGAACGGTGACCTTCAAGTACGACCCCTTCGGCAGACGGATCCAGAAAAACTCTCCCCTCGGCACGACTAACTACCTTTATAACTCAGTTAACTTAGTGTCCGAGTTAGATAATGCCGGGAACGTGTTGGCGCGATATACTCACGGCCCTGATGGCGAAGTTGGACTTGCGGAGCTTCGCTCCAGCATAGTCAGCTATTACGAAGAGGATGGCCTCAATTCAATTACGTCGCTTAGCAACCCGTCGGGCTCCCTAGCCAACACGTACATCTATGACTCGTACGGCAATCTGACAGCTTCGACGGGGACGCTCATCAATCCCTTCCAGTACGCTGGTCACGAGTTCGATCCCGAAACCGGCCTTCGCTACTACCGAGCCAGGTACTACAATCCAGTAACTGGGCGCTTTATTAGTGAAGACCCGATAAGCTTCGCTGGAGGGACTAACTTCTACGGCTATGCCGGTAACAATTCGCCCAACTTCGAGGATCCCCTCGGCCTCGCGGCCAGCACCCGCTCCCCTACCACCTCCCAGCCCTAGTCCCGGCCCTGGTCCTGGGCCCGGTGTCTGCTCGATATGTATACCGATACTTATCATGCTAAATCCGTCGCCGCTGAACGACGGAGAACAGGACTGGATAGACAAGCAAAAGCAGCAGCGTTGCAAGCAGGACGACTGCAAGGAAATAGAACGAGAAATAAAGGATGCTATGGAGGAAGTGGAGTCGCGGATCGAGGATATGCTAAATGATCCGCGAAACCTCTACGATCTGGCCAGGGACACTCCGAATCCTTCTGCTACGGGTACAAACACGACATGGGCAGGGCACGTCATTCAGCTTGAAGGCGCTCAGAACAGGCTCTACCGTGCGATAATGGCAGCGATAAGGAAGGGTTGCCCGGTACCGCCGCAGGCGTGGGCGCTAGCTCTGCGGGGGGTGCCTAGTATGCCGCGAGGGCGTTAGCATGGTAGATCAGCTAGTCATGCTGTTAAGCACCGATTGGTTCGTACCGTACTGGAGCCTGGTCGGTCTCGAAGTAGACTCACGAAGAGCAGCAACGTTCCAATTAGGATGTCGAGACATCGTCAAAGATCTCGTGTCCGGTGCTCGGGAATATTGGCATGTGTCGTTTTCAAACGAGCGCCTGCGAAAGACGAAGGCCGCATTCCTGGCGCTCGCGGAGAGATCTCAGCTAGAGAATACCGCAATCGATAATGCTCAACTGTTGGACGACGAGGCGCCGAGGGGGCGATCGACTAAGCAAAACAGCGGACGGGTGTACTTCGCTCTCACTCAACGGCTCTTGACAAGCGACTCTGCAATGGGTGGGTCCTATTTGGATCCATCCACGAGGGACGTGGTTCGAGCTACGCTTGCAAAGTACGACGTTGACAACATTGGCTTTGCCGAAGTATGTCTCGCATCAAAGTCGCAGTGGGATTGCTATGTGAGGGAATTAACGCCGACTCAACCGACCTACCTAGCTGACTATCTGGTGGGGGAGGTGCTGGCAGTCAAGGCATTTGATCTATTTTGGCTGAACGTTAAGAAACAACTCCGTCCTGAACAACTGGACAACCTCATCAAGTGGTACGGCGCAACAGCAAAGACCATAATGGGCCAAGACATCGACCTGCCAGCGCCCTCGTAAGCGGACCGACGGTTGATCAGCACCTACAACTACGACGCCCTGAACCGGCTGACAACGCTGACGAACTCGCTGACCGGCCAGTTCGGCTTCGGCTACGATGCGCTGAGCCGGTGAACGCAGCTGACGCGGCCGAACGGCATCAACACCAACTACGGTTACGATTCGGTGTCGCACCTGCTGAGCGTGCTGCATCAGGCGGGATCGACGACGCTCGATGGAGCCAGCTACGGCTACGACTTCGCCGGCAACCGGACGAGCAAGACCAACTATCTCAATGGGATCACGTCGAATTACGGATACGACGCGATTTACGAACTTCAGCAGGTAACCCAGGGGACTAGTACCACGGAGAGCTACAGCTACGATGCGGTGGGGAATAGGCTGAGTTCGTTGGGGATGAATCCGTACAGCTACAACACGTCGAACGAACTGACCGCGACTCCGAGCGGTAGCTATACGTACGACAACAACGGCAACACACTGACGGACGCGAGTGGAAAGAGCTACACGTGGGACTTCGAGAACCGGCTGGTGTCGGCGGTGGCACCGGGCACGGGGACGGTGGCCTTCAAGTATGATCCGTTCGGACGCAGGATTCAGAAGAGTTCAGGGCTTGGGACGACAAATTACCTCTATGACGGGGAGGACCCTAAGGCGAATGCCATCGAAGAGGTTGACAACAGCGGGAACGTTCTCACGCGGTACACAGAGAGCGATCTTGTCGACGAGCCTTTGGCTGAACTAAGGGGTACGACAACCAGCTACTATGAAGCGGACGCACTCGGATCTGTTATTTCGCTGAGTAACTCGAATGCGGGCCTGACGAACTCGTACGTGTATGACTCCTTTGGCAATGTCACCACGTCTGCAGGGACCTTAACCAACCCTTTCCAATTTACAGCGCGAGATGCAGACTCAGAGTCTGGCCTCTACTACTATCGCGCCCGTTACTACGCGCCGCAGATTGGCAGGTTCCTCAGCGAGGACCCGATCCGGTTCGAGGGCGGAACCGACTTTTTCGCCTATGTGCATAATAACCCCGCGAGATTCAAAGATTCTTCCGGTTTGCTTAGTATTGACGGTAGCTGCGATTGCAACGGATTTGATAAAGATAATGTGTCGAATGCTGCTCAACAAGCCCTCGCGGCCGCGGCCAGGATAACCGATTCTGGGCTCAGAGACTGTATCATTGATCATCTCAACAAGGGCAAGGTGAAGTGTGGCAACGATTCGTACTGCCACCAAGGAAAACCTGACAAGAACGGAATGATCACTTTGGGATGGTCAATGCCTTGGGGGAGCACTATCCATCTCTGTAAGGCCGTGAACGGCGCTGACCCCCGGATGGCGTGTATCATGATCCATGAGTTCGCCCATACCTGCCATCATATGTTTGAGAGTACTCCGGACCGAGCGATGAACCAGGCCTTCCCGGGCCAATGCCCGAAATGAGGCCATCAGTAATGATGGGGGCGGAATGACAGTAATGTGCAGGTATCGGGTGTGCTGGATGTTGTTGGTGACAGCCTTCTTGTCGGGGTCCAGTTTAGTTGTGGGCAAGGGCTATGCCCAGAACCGTTCAGGAACCGAGACCAACCAGTCATCTGGCCAACGCGTCCAACAGCTTCTATCCGATGATCGAACTGAGGATGCAGAGGCAGTTCGGCGCATCTTCGAGTTGGGAAATGAAGCTGTGCCGGCTCTTGTTTCAGTCTTGCGAGAGGGAACGAACGTAGAGCGTGCATCGCGTGCGCTGGCCTACTTGGGAGGCCCTGAAGAGCGTAAAGTCCTTCGCGAGGTGATCGCGACCCAAAAAGATCCTGAGAAGAAGTGGGTAATGGCAGGTTTTCTGGCCGGAGCGCTCGTGGAACCCGCGTCTGTGGAGGAATGGGGTTTCCTGGAGTCATGCGTTAAAGGATACAAGGAGGAGGCCAAGGGTTTTGCATCTTTCTCGGCTGTGCTTGCTCTTGGAATAAATGCCTCTTCCCAGGCGCTTCGCCTACTCCAATCTGTTGGATCTCTAGGACAGGGGTCTAGCTCGGAAAACGACACGGTGGAAGAGGCAGGGCAGGCCATTCGGTGGGTTAATCAAAGATCTCTGTCCAAGACGTCTACAAGTGAAAAAGGATCTGATTCGGATCAGATCAAACGAACGGTTCTGCGGGGTGCGTTCTTCGCAGGGGGTAAATCCGAAAACGTATCGTTCGAGGAAATCGCATTCACAAAAGATCGGACGCGCGCCCTGGTTTCACTGGAGGTTCGTGACGGCAATGGGAATCCGCACGGCTATGACGTTGTGCTACAGAGGGCCGCTGGGATGTGGAGAATTACGGGGGCTTGGTTTGCCTGGGCTGCCTAACCGTTTTGTTCTTAGCATTCGTTCCTTCTGCGGAGCCGAGTTTCGGGTGTCCTGCCAGCCGAAGATGCCGTGCCGGGGTGAGGCTCAAAAGCTGGCGGCCACCGACCAGAACAACAAGACGACCATTTACGCTTATGACGACGCCGACCGATTGACCTCAATCACCGACGCGGCCAACAATCTGACGCAGTACGCTTACGACACCGAAGGCAACCTGACCAGCATCACCGACGGCGACAACCACACTACCTATTTCACCTACGACACCCTCGGCCGGGTGACGCAGACGACGTTCCCGTCGACGCTCTTTGAAACCTACGGCTACGACCAGCTCTATAACCTGACCTCGAAGACCGACCGCAAGAACCAGACGATTCAGTACGTCTACGACTCTTTGTACCGGATGACCAGCAAGACGTATCCGGACACGACCGCTGCGAACTACGTGTACGACCTGGTGGGAAAGATCCAGCAAGTGACGGATCCGACCGGCACGTACGGCTTTGCTTATGACAACATGGGACGCCTGATCGGCTCGACCACGCAGTACACGTTCCTGCCGGGGCACAACTTCCAGAACAGCTACGGCTACGACGCGGCCTCGAACCGCACGTCGCTGACCGCGCCCGACGGGAGCACGAACTCCTACAACTACGACACGCTGAACCGGCTGACGACGCTGACCAACTCGCTGACCGGGCAGTTCGGCTTCGGCTACGATGCGCTGAGCCGGAGAACGCAACTGACGCGGCCGAACGGGATCAACACCAACTACGCCTATGATTCGGTGTCGCACTTACTGAGCGTGCTGCACCAGGCGGGCTCGACGACGCTCGACGGGGCCGGCTACGGCTACGACTTCGCCGGCAACCGGACATCGAAAACCAACTACCTGAACAACATTACGGAAGGGTATAGCTACGACAATATCTATGAGCTGACACAGGTGGTCCACGGGGCAACGACCACGGAGAGCTACAGTTACGACGCGGTAGGGAATAGACTGAGTTCGTTGGGGATGAATCCGTACAGCTATAACACGTCGAACCAGCTGACCGCGACTCCGAGCGGCAGCTACACGTATGACGCAAACGGCAACACTCTGACCGACCCCTCCGGCAAATCCTACACTTGGGACTTCGAGAATCGGCTGGCATCGGCGGTCGTGCCGGGCACAGGAACGGTGGCCTTCAAGTACGATCCCTTCGGCAGAAGAATCCAGAAGTCCGGCCTGCTCGGGACGACAAATTACCTCTATGACGGCGCCAGCCTCATCGAAGGAGTGGACAGCAATGGCTACATACTAGGGCGTTACGCTCAGGGCAAGCGAATAGATGAACCATTAGCACAACTTATGTCTGGCGCGACGAGCTATTATCAGAGTGATGGTCTGGGATCGATCAGTTCTTTGAGTAACTCGGCTGCGATACTGGCGAATACTTACACCTACGATTCATTTGGCAACCTGATCTCTTCTTCCGGAAGTATCACTAACCCCTTCCAATACACTGGGCGCGAGTATGATCCAGAAACTAATTTGCGGTATTACCGCAACCGATATTTGGACTCGAATACCGGAAGATTCATCAGCGAGGACCCAATCGGTTATGCTGCACCAAGTCGGGACAGGCACCGTTCGTACGCGTCCGCCCTTGCCCACCAGATCGACAATAGCCCAGCGGCTCTCCCTCAACTGCAGTTGATCCAATCTCAAACCCACGACTTCCGACCGTCGCAATCCACATCCGAGCAGCAATCCGAGCATTGCTCCATCTCTTCTACCTTGCAAAGTATTCTGCGAAACAGCATTCAGCAGCTGCTGTGCCTGATTGCCTGTGAGCCAATTGCCAATCTTTCGTCCAAGCCGCTTGACTCCCTTAACTCGCCGGATGCCAGTCACCAGCTCCGGGCTCAGCCAACCGCTCTCAGTAGCCTCATCGGCCAGCCGCCGGATCGCGGAGAGATGTAAATTGATTGTAGAGGCTGACAGAGAACGACCTTCCAGGAACGAGCGATAGCGCACGAGGACGGATCGGTTAAACCCCAATCGAGGCTCGTCGCAATACCAAGCGATGAACCTTTCGATAGCGTACTCATAGCTCCGTCGCGAGTGTGGAGAAGCAAGCGTATTGAGCACGGCTGCTTTAGATTGTTCCAGTTCAGGGATTGTAAGGGCGGCAGAACGACTGACAGATTTGCGTTGCTGTTTCTTGGACATAGGAAGCGGCTCCTTCAGCCGCCTCCAGAGTTTCCTGCTCGCGGAAGCCAAGCACGAATGAACCGTGCCGGCACCGAGTTCTATTTCCCTTGAACAAACTCAGGTTGTTGACGCGAATGTATTTTGTCGGGTTAGAAAGTCAAAGGGGAGCGAACACTCACGGGCACGGATAGCGGCCTCGCTCCGCGTCTTCGACCGCACGCGAGTCGTTAATTCCCATATGCCCCGTTTTCTGGATAGCTTGCGCGTTGCCGACGACACACCACGGACGTGAGCCGCCTGGCAGAATGAGAGTCGTGTCCTTAAAACACAGTCTACGTCGTGTAGGATATACCCCATTGGAGTAACAAAATGCGCGTTCTCGTGATTATCAACAAGTGGTGGGAGTGCGATTCGGCGATGGCTGCTATGCTGAATGACAACGCGCGGCCGCCTGGCTCGCCTTGGCCGAATCATCTAAAGCCTGCACGCCCCCGGTCGGAACTGGCCAAGGTGCCGAACCTTAATCCCGTGCCGCGAGCCGTTTTTCCCTATAAGACTTTTGACGCCGAAGTGTGGTGCGTATCTGATCTCTTAGATAGCCTTTCAAGCACCCAACAAAGTAGCAGCGAGAAGAAAGCCGAGCGTCTAAAGCGCATCTTCGAGTTTGGTGAAGAGCCTGGACTCGTGATCGCTGTTGGCACTGCATCCGCGCCTGCTCCAGGGGTCAATTGAAACGGGGGAATTACAGTAGGTACCAGCGTTTTTCTGCATGATGGGTTTCCAGGAGGCTCTAATCCAGAGAGTAAACTCCATCTTCCCGAATTTGACCAGCTAATCCCGAGTACAATTTCACCGGCTCTCTTCGAGCCGATCAAGTCAATGGATGTGAATTCCGCGCTTACTCGTTTTCTTCCTGTTCCCCTCAACCCAAGTCCTAAAGTTGGCATCTCGATCGGGCTGGGAGATGTCGCGCTCGGAACGATCAATGTTACGAGCTCATCGGATTACGCCGCGAAGGATCCGCTTACCGTCCAGTCCTTCCAGAAAGTTGTTACAACAGCGTCCCCAGTGTCCTTGGAGACAACGCACGCACTGATCCGGATCCATTCGGGATACTGCCCGTTTCTTTTCGTTTCCGGCATGGTCAACCGCTTTCAGGAATTCGGAAACGATGTCGCGCCGCGGCCACATTCGCAGAACACGGCAGGAGCCCACAATGCCGGTGTGGTTGTGAGCTGGATGCTTTCAAGCCTTGACAATTCCGGTAAATTGCATCGCGTATCACCTGGGTTGTCTGCCACAAACGACTTGTTGTCGGCCAATGATCTGGAAACGGTTAAGGCCCGAATGACGTATGCATGGAGCGTGTGGGAGTTTCACGGCCGTCAGCGTCTAAGCATGTTCAACTATTTTCTTGTGATCACCGGGGTTCTGATCAGCGGTTATCTGGCCGCCCTTAAGGAGGAGGCCCTCCCTGGGCTTCCGCCAGCGCTGTGCTTGTTAGGGCTGATTCTGTGCTGGGTTTTCGCCATGATCGACTGGCGAAATCGTGAGATGCTTTACTTTGCCGATAATTTACTTCAGGAGTCCGAGAAAAGATTATATGCCCCTAACGGCCACGCTGGGCCGATGGTCACGAGAGTTGCAGAGGAAAGTCGTTGGCCATTCCGCTATTCCAAAATGAAGTATTGGATTCGACTGGCGTATAGCGTTATCGCGCTCGGTTTTCTAGCCGCCCTTATCGACGCGATTTGGCTCTTCGTTCGCCATAGACACCCGTTCTCGTGACGCCACCCGCCTGGCCGATGTGGATGTGCCGTTGTGATTGCGAGAATAGCTGCTGATTCGGAAAGGGCCACGGTGCGAACACGTCCTGTTGGCGTGCACTCCGGCCGGATGTCATTTCGGGCCAGAAGTCGGCCTGGAGGAATGCGGTACTACGAAGCCCACCTAGTGCTCCGATCTCCTCGAAGCCCGTTTGAACGAAGCCGCTTTGCGGCGGACGCTATCGCGTGCTCGAAGCAAGCGGCATCGGAGATTCGAGACGTGCATACGAATAGATCACAAG